>Ga0302278_10000174_pt1 | contig 84473 bp, 55 predicted proteins | sample III_Bog_N3_2_FD_194543 | JGI IMG/M metagenome (GOLD analysis project Ga0302278, IMG submission 194543) | Peat permafrost microbial communities from Stordalen Mire near Abisko, Sweden - III_Bog_N3_2 | ecosystem: Environmental > Terrestrial > Soil > Wetlands > Peat | place: Sweden: Abisko...
GGTGGGGTCTCAGCGTTTTTGGGGGGTTGAAGGCCGGAAAAACAGGGATCAGGAATCAGAAAACAGGGGCAAAGGCCGGGCGATGGAATTGGCGAGGGCGAGGGTGCGGATTGCGTTTTGCCGGACGATTTTGACATGCGAAACACCTCTACTAGGATTGTGCGCCAAAAGGGGTTAATTGCCTGCACATGTGGTGCGGGTGGAAGTTGTTGGATTTAAGTATGTTAGCCAAATTCAGTTGGGGGAGGGGCTTGCTTTTTTTTGGATGGGGTATGGGGGGATCGGGTTGCAGGCCTGCCGGAAGGCACATTCAGTGGTTGGATCGATTTTCAAATGCGTTTGCCCTGTGGGCAAGCCACAATGAAATCAATGATGTGGTCCGCTATGCACGGGGCAGCAAGGCCACCGGAATCGATGCCGGAACCTATGGAGCGATTGTCGGCATCAATCCCACCGCCAACCTGCTCACCGTCGAAAAATCCTTCGGTGAGCAGGCCACCTACGATCCGCGCCGCCTTATTGGCGTCAGCGTCTACCGTGAGATCGACCGCGAATTCTCCGTGGGCGACCGCATACAATTCGCGGCATCCGACAAGTCGCTCGGCGTCGCCAACCGCGACCTTGCCGTCATCGAGTCCATCTCGGCCGAAGGCCACATTTCCGCCCGCCTCGACAACAACCGTCAGGTCGAATTTAACGTCAACGAGCACCGCCATTTCGACCACGGGTACGCCGTCACCAGTCATAGTTCGCAAGGCCTCACTGCCGAGCGCGTCCTAGTCAACGCTGATACAGGCGTGCATCCAGATTTGCTCAATTCTCGTTTCGGCTACGTATCCATCTCACGCGCCAGCCATGAGGCCATCCTCTTCACCGACGATATGAACAAGCTCAGTCCACAACTCAGCGCCGATGTCTCCAAGACTTCTGCGCTCGAAATCGGCCAATCACTGTCCATCGCCCAGGGAATCAGCATGGGAAACTACTGCCTGGCGGGGTGGTCTACTTTTACTCCGCCACATCACGCCGCAAACGCGGCGCTATGTGGCCTATTTTTGCTCCGGCGCGTACACTGTACCGTTTGTCTGCCCACTGCCGTGGCCAGTAGTTTGCGCCCGTAGCTGACGAAGACTGCCTTCCGCACCGAAGGTTCACCGAAATCGCACTTTTTGAAGCGTACGGTAAGTTGTGCTCTATGCAAATCTCCACCGAAGCGGCCGGGCACGCGTCCTGTCCGTCAGGCCCGGTGGCACATTGACTGAAAGCCTCGTTTGCTCACCAGACAATCTTCGCCGAAAGCTCGCATTGGCGAGGCAGGTTGCTTTGACCCCAAGGTCCCTTCTCGATGGTCCCGAAGGTTGAGTCATTTGTGCTGCCGTCTGGGCTTTCCGACCACAACGGGTGATTGAGAACATTGAAAGCCTCCAGGCGGATCTGAAGCGTGAACCTCTCGGTGATGGCAAAGTTCTTTGAGAGGTTGGTATCAAATTGCTGGATGCTGGGAATTCGGATGCCCGAGTAAACGGTATTCGTAGTTTCGCCATAGCTCGGCACCTGCTGAAAGTCTGCGCCCTGAGAGCAGGTTCCGTCGTAGTCGAACGGTAGTTGGTTGAGGACGTACACACCGTCGCCATTTTCCTGATACTGTTCCGCGCATGCGGCCGCGAGACGGATAAATCCGTCATCTTTCTGGATGTGCGGTTTTACATAAGCACTGTGGAGATAGAGTTCGTTGGGATTGTTCGGAACCGCCCAGGGCGTGCCCGTCTGATAGATGTAGAGACTGCCGAGTTCCCAACCACCGATGACTCCGTCCACAATTCGATTTGTGTTGCCCAGCAGAGAACGCCCCCGGCCAACCGGAAGCAGATAGACGGCGGAAAGCGTGACGCGATGAGTCCTGTCGCTGCCGTCGATGCTTCTGTAAGGAACGCGGTAGGTTTCGTCCGTCCATCCGCCCGCGTCCATCATCTTCGACCAGGTCCAGGTGCCGTGCATGGTGAGAGAATTGCTCCACTTGTGCAAAGCGGTAACCTGGAGAGAGTTATACCAGGTACGCGAATCGTTGAGCTGATACTCCGTAATATTGCCGAATTCAGGGAACGGCTGGGTGTAAGCGAGTGCATTGATGGTCGTTGATGTGTAGTCCCCCGATCCCTGAAACCCATTGATTCCTAGAAATGGATTGGGGACGTTGTCATTGTTGCAAATCTCGTTTCTACCGCCAACCTGAGGATTGCACGCCGTATAAGCGGACGCGGGTTGGCGGTTGATGTTGTCGCTGCTGTCACCATGGTAGAGGCGGGATCCGACGTACGAGATGTCCACGGTGTCGTGTTGCAGGAACTGGCGCTCAGCACCCACCGAGTAGCTCCAGAAGGTAGGAATCTTGTACTGCGGATTCAGAAACCAAGGACCTTGTCCCAGTTGTTCCAGCATTCCCAGTGACGATCCGGTAGGCTCCACAATCGATGAAAACGGGTTGGAGACTGTGTTGCCGAGGTTGGGGTAGGTGCTTCCGGGTCTGGTGGGATCGGCGGCAATGTAGTTTGTAGTGGCATTGTAGCCAAACGACGATGGAGAGTTTTGGGGGCTCTTCATCGTTTCACCGAAACCGCCGCGTAAGACCGTCTTCTCGTTCAGAGCATAGGCGAATCCGACGCGCGGCTGGATGCCGGCTTTGGCAAGCGGATAGGCCGCACGCGGATTGCCGTTGACTCCGAGGTAGGTCACGCCGCCGAGAATCTGACTAAAGCCAGGAACAGTGACTGCGGAGTTGATGGGGTTCACAGCGGTCGTGTTGAAGGCATAGTTGCCGTAGTTATTCCGTTCAGTTTCTCCGGGCATGAGGTCGTAGCGGATGCCGAGATTCAACGTCAGCTTATGAGTAACCTTCCAATCGTCCTGGAGGAAAGGAGCCCAGTAGTGCTGGGACCAAAACGTCTTGACGTTGATGGTGTCGCTGCCTGAGGTTGGGTTGCCCAAGAGAAGAGAGGCAATGGAATTGCCGCTGGCTGGATCCCACGAGCCGCAGCTCCCACAGTTAGTCTGAGTCCAGGTCCGGTCAACCCACCAACTGGTGCCGCCGCCAATGATATCGTTCACCGACTGCTGGAAGCGCATGTCAAGGCCGCCGTGGAGCGTGTGCTCCCCCTTGACCCAAGTCATCGATGGAAACAGGACAAGAGAGTTGCTGACGGTCTGGCTTGAGTTGTCATTGCCGATGCCGGCAAATTCACTGATCCCGAATAAGGGAAACTCAGACGCGGCCGCATTCCCCAACAATGCGGTTTCGGCCGCGGACCAGCCAAGTGTGGTTGGATCGAAACCGCCAGGCCCGTTGTAGGTGTAGTCGGCCCGGGCCGTCACGTTGGCGCGGAAGTCAAAAAGCAGATTGGGAGTAAACGTGTGGGTCTCTTCCAGGGTGAAAGTGTGGCTGCGCTCCCCGTGGGGTAGCTGCCCTTGTTGCTCCGGTCCGGTAAAGCCGTCGTAACTGCGTTTTTCTACCCGTTCCCAGTATCCATAGTGCAAACTAAAGCGATCTTTCGACGACAGGTTCTGATCGATCTTGGCGAGCACATTGCGGTAACGGTCTGTATCGGACCCCGGAGCGGTGTAGTTGTTTGCAAAGGGATTGGAGCCTGGAGCGGTGACAGTATTTGGCGAGGGAAGATAGGACAACATCTTCAAGGCCACCGGGTTGATGCGTGACGCGGGAATAATGTCCGGCGCAGAGGTGGGGTTAATGGCGTCGGTCGGACCGAACGGAACGCGCACATACTGCCCATTTGCCTTTTGGGAGATATTCTCAGGGTCAAGCAGGCTGATGGGAGCGTACCCCGTGCCGGTCCAATAGACCAGGCTGGAGAAATCGCCAGTGAGCCATTTTGGGTCTCCGACTGAGTCAGTGACGGTATTCGGCTCAATCTCGTTCCAGTTTTCGTATTGCAAAGTGAAGAAGGATTTATTCCGCCCATTGTAGAGTTTGGGCAGAACAATGGGACCGTCCAACTCCGCGCCATACTGGTCCCGTTTGTTTTCTTCAGTTGAGTACGCTGCCGTGTTTGTGCCGGGGAGTGCTTTAGCGATGTCATAGTCGTTCTGCCATGTGTTGGCATCCATGAAGGTCCGGCGAGCATACTCGTACACGTCTCCGTGAATTGTGTTGGTGCCCGATTTGAGGAGCACATCCTCCACGCCGCCGGCAAGACGCCCATATTGTGCGTCGTACGGGTTGCTGATGATTTTGAACTCCCGCACCGAGTCCACTGGCGGAACATAAGCGATCTTTGCGTTGCCCGTATTGTTGGTGGAGGTTGCTTCGTTTGAGACACCATCCAGCATCAGCGCGGTGTTTCCCGCGCCTCCGCCGTTGACCGAGAGGTTTGACTGCGTGTCATCAAAAGGACGCTGATAACCGATCCACTGATTCCAACTGGCGCCAGCGGTCAAGATCGCCAGCATACCGGGGTCGCGGCCATTCAGAGGCAGCTCGGTAACCCGAGTATTCTCCACGACTTCACCGATATCTGCCTTGCCAAAATCGAGCAGCGAATCGCCTGAGACGGTTACTGTTTCAGTAGCACGGCCAACCTTTAGCATGAAGTTCACCGTCGCAGTTTGACCCACTTGCAAGACCAAGCCTTTTCGAAGCCCCTTTTCAAATCCTTGAGCTTCAGCGGACACCGTATAGTTTCCGGGGCTAAGATAAGGAATTGTATAGTCTCCAGCCCCCGTTGAAACCGTTGCGGTATTCACGTTGGTGTCCAGATTGTGTGCGGTTACAGTCGTCTTAGACATAACAGCGCCGGTTGAATCCGAAACGGTTCCCGTGAACTCCTGTGCCCCCAGGGAACTCGCGGCCAAAAGAACACCCAGAGCCAACAACGCATGCGCATTTTTCACGAAATCCTCACCTTCAAGTGCAAAGACTGCATCTCGTCGAGAGAATTGTTGACTCGGCGATGTGAAGCACTATGAGTACCTTTTCAAAGGACTCTCCCACATATGAGATTGATTACTCCATGAAAAAACTCCTGTCTGCCCTGTATTGCTCTTTATCCTTCCGCATTTCGGTGAAGGTGGTATTGGAAGGAAGACGGGGTTTTGACTTTTTTGAGTAGGTGAGTGCAGCTCAGCAAGCCTCGCTGTTATGGGCTGACGGAATTACCCGATCACCAGAAACCGCTGGAAGTGGTTAACACCGCCAATCATTCCGGTCGTCGCAACGAGAATCGTCAGATCGCCAGATTCCCGCTGAATACGAACCTGTTAGGCATCCTGGAGATCGAATTGGCCGCCCAGGTTGGCGCAAGATGCGCTCCAAATGCGGCGGTGAGACACCGGCACCCGTGATCGCTCGCCGCGATCTGTGCAGGCAGCCAGAGGCACGAAGTTCACCGGCGTGGACGCGGATCGTGGTCTCGTCCGGCGCCGCAGCCACGCCCAGATCCGCGCCGGCATAGCGGCGCAGAGCCGGCGAGTCATCGAATGCCTTTTCCATTCCGGGGTCCGAAAGATTGAACCACTGCTGCAAGAAGTAAGTCCGCAGCATGATCGCGAGGCCCACCGGTTGGCGACCCTTGCCCGCCTTGGGATAATGAGGCTCCACAAGCGCCAACAACTCCGGCCAGGGCACCACCTGCTCCATTTGGTCCAAAAATAGCTCCCGCTTTCCCTTACGACCAAACTTCTCAAAACTCCCTTGGGACGCCAGTGTTTGTTGCCGCATCGCGCTTACCCTCTACTTATCATTTTTATCCAAGCAGAGTGCAGGGGTGGGACTTGTGCAGAGTCTCCTTAGCTAATCCCAACGGGATATCCCCCGGCGCGCCGGGGTGGCAGTAGAATTTTACGTATCAAATGGACCGATGGCCCCCTTGATCGTTTATCGATTTTGGTGGATGTTCAAGGCAATCGGCCCAACCGGCCGCGAGAATCGCCCAATGCTGCCAGTCGGTCCAAGTTTTCGACAAAAGTGAGGCTGGGAAACTCGCTCTGGCGATTCAACGGATAAGTCAATTGTCTCCCGGCCCCGTGGCGCTTATCGGTATTACGCTCCAAGTCTGCTCGATGCCTACATGCCGGCCTGTCTAATTCATGACTGCGGAGACGCCGGGCTCGCTTCAGGAGGTGCTGGAACCTGGTATGCGTGAACCGAGTGAATGCGCGCTAACTGATAGTTACATTGAGGCCGCTTCCAAGAGCGGCTTTGAGATCGCCGATAGCACTTTGGACTGAAAGGTCCATCTGAAGTGAAAACGAAAAGCAACTGCCCTGTCCGAGTGCGCTCTCGACCCTCAACGGCGTTCCGTGCCGCTCTGCGATCCACTTGGCAAGGGCCAGGCCCAGGCCTGAACCGCGCGGAGATGGGTCGTCAGGGTGCGTCCCGCGAAAGAAGCGATCAAACAGGCGGGGCATGTCTTCAGAGTGGATTCCGATGCCGCTATCACGAATAGAGAGGATGCTGCGTCCGCCTGAGACAGCGGCTGAAAGGGTCACAGACCCCCCGGGAGGCGTGAATTTGCAGGCATTTTCCAAGAGGATGGATAACAACCGCTGAATGCTGTTCGGGTCGCCCAGGAGAGTCAGGTTATCAGTGGAGAGGTTGATGCGAAAGTCGAGCATCGCCCTCTGCATAGGGGCAGTCCACGCGCGCTGAACGGCCTGGATCAGCGCATGCCCATCAAATGGAGTCAAGCTCATGGATTCTGATCCACCGTCCGCACGAGCCAGCGACAATAAATTCTCAACAAGATTGGTCATGCGCACAGCATCGTCTTTGAGCCGCACCAGGGTCTCGCGATATTCCTCCTCAGTACGCGGCCGAAAGAGTGCAACATCAATTTCCGTGCGAAGAAGTGAAATTGGGGTTCGTAGTTCATGAGAAGCGTCGCCGGTGAAGGCACGCACGCTTGCGAATGCCTTGTCAATCCGTTCGAGCATCTGGTTGAGGGTGGTGGATAGATCTGAGATCTCATCGTTCGTATCAGGAACTGGCAGGCGGAGATCGAGATTTCGGTCGTTGATGAGGCGTGCCTGAGCGGCGAGCGCAGCAACGGGTTTGAGTGCTTCGCGGCTCATCAGGTGTCCCCCAATCGCGGCAATCAGAATCATGGCCGGGGTTAGCAACAGCAGGTCGGTGCGAAAGGTTGTGAGAAGGGTTGTGGATTTGTTAAGGGAGGCACCGGTCTGCACTGAGTAACCCTTTCCACGGACGACTATGGGATAAGCAAGAACGCGCACATAGCGAGTGCCCTGATGAAACTCGGATTGCTCGCCTTTTGACGAGATGCGATCCGGCTGAGGGAGGTCAAGATTCTCAAGGATCATCCGTTTGGAGCGAAAAATCCAATTGCCATCCTGATCCCTCACCTGAAGGTACTTGCCGTCGTCCTTAAAGTCATAGATGGCGGCAAACCTGCGCTGCAAGTCACCGAGGTTTTGATTTGGGTCTTCGTGCTCAAGCACAACCCGCACATCTTCCGCCCGTTCCTGCAGGTCGTGATACTCGGTTGCATCCACGGTGTGGCGCAGCATCCACAGGCTGGTGAAGCTCAAGAGCGCCGCTGCCGAAGCGAACATTGCGAAGTACCAGAGTGAGAGTCGAATGCGGATAGGGAGCGTTCTCATGGTTGGGCTCTCCCGCCCAGAGTTGTCTGATGATGAAGAAGATAGCCAGCGCCACGCACGGTCCGGATGAGCTTGTGTTTGAATGGGGCATCGATCTTGCGGCGCAGCGCATTTACGAGAACATCGAGGGCGCCGGGGGTCACTTCCGGTTGTGAGCCCCAAACGCTTTCTGCGAGCGCTTGACGCGACACGCAGTTTCCTGCGTTGCGAACCAAGCGCTCCAAGAGTGCAAACTCGGTGCGCGTCAGGTCGATGCTGGCATTCGTGCGAGTGACGGTGTGACGAATGGGATCGACGACCAGATCGCCCGCTTCAATCTTACCGCCTGTCTCTTCGCGATGGGGCCGCGTGATCGATTGCAGACGAGCGACCAACTCGGGAAACGAGAATGGCTTGGTCATGTAGTCGTCCGCGCCGAGGTCGAGTCCGCGAATGATGTCGTCCTCGGTGTCGCGCGCGGTGAGCATCAGCACAGGAGTCGTTCGGTTGCGTTCGCGGAGAGTCTGCGCAAAAGAGTAGCCATCGCGGAGCGGCAGGCCGATATCGAGCACGATCGCGTCGAATTCATGCGCCAGGGCGATCTCCAAACCAGTCTCTCCGTCGGAGGCGGTCATCACCGCAAAGTCATGCTCGTAAAGTCCCTTACGGAGCAGTTCCAACATGCGGAGTTCGTCTTCGACCACCAGGATGCGCATGTAGCAATCTCCTGTTGCCTGCGCGTTACGAATATGTATCGCGCGTGTAAACCTGATTCCATTTCATCATGGGATTTGTGATGAGGAGCAATGTTGATGCCAACCTTAGGGAATATTTACCGGATTGTTAACTTCGCTTTAACAAAGCCGCCTAAGGTCCAGCTTGTAGCCGGCCTAAGTTGCGTAGTCAGATGCTGGACGAAGCAACGGGTTGCGCAAGGAGACCCCATGAGACGTTTGCCATTATTGGTGATCTTATTTCTATTCATTTCCCCTCTTTTTGTATTCAGTCAGTCCACGAGGGGGATTCTGACAGGGCGGGTGACGGATGCCTCTGGCGCGGTATTGCAGGGCGCCCAGATTCAACTTCAACCCAGTGCCGGAACGATTGTTTCCGACAGGCAGGGTGAGTTTGTGATTCCCAGCCTGACCCCTGGCTCCTACGAAGTGACGATTTCCTTCGTCGGGTTCGTGCCTTCTTCCAAGACCGTAGCCATTACGGCAGGGCAGTCCGTTCGACTGGATGCGGTGATGAAGGTGTCCTCGCAGGATCAAGAGATTGTAGTTACCGCGACGGATGTTCACGGGGACGCTGAGGCAATCAATCGGATCGATACTTCAGAGAATATTCTCAATGTGCTGACCAATGACCAGATCATGAGCCTGCCGAATGCGGACGTTGCGGATGCGCTGGGCCGCATGCTCGGCGTAACGCTTGAGCGCGACGAAGGGGAAGGAAAATATGTGCAGATTCGCGGAACCGAACCGCGGCTGAGCAACACGACGATTGATGGCGTAGTTGCGCCGTCGCCTGAATCCACCGTGAACCAGATCAAGTTGGACACAATTCCCGCAGACCTGGTGGAGTCAGTCGAGATTAACAAGACGCTTTCGGCGAATCAGGATGGCGACGCGATTGGCGGCTCAGTGAACCTGGTAACCAAGATAGCGGGCGACACGCCGACGATCACGGCTTTTGGCAATTTCGGTTATACGCCGATCATTGATGGTCGGCACGCAAGCCAGTACGGGATTACTGCCGGCAGGCGCTATCTGGCCAGCAAGAAGCTGGGCATTCTTGGCAATTTCACTTACGACTACAACGGCCGCGGCATTGACGACATTGAGCCTTCGCCTGATCCAGGAACCGTTACGCCGACTTATGACAGCATCGATCTGCGCGAATACCGCTACGACCGCACCCGCTGGGGCGCGGCCAGCAGCTTCGACTACAAGTTGAATGAGGGTTCACTGCTTTACGCGAAGTTCTTCTACTCGGACTTTAAGGACTACGGTGACAAATGGGTTTATACGCTGAATGATGTTGTGACACCGAATCCGAACGATCCTTCGGGAGATCCTGCAACGTTCAGCGGCGACAAGCCGAAGTACAGCACTTCCAAGCGCGCTCCCGACTACGGCATCGGCATGCTGGCGATCGGTGGCAATCACCTTTTCAGAAACTCCTGGTTCAACTGGGAGTTGGCAACATCCCGCGCGCGGCAACTTGCCGCGGCTGGAAACCCTGGGGCCAAGTTCAAGGTTGCAACCGGCGCATTGAAGAGTTTTGCTGGGAATAACTGCTACTACGATCCAGGCTCGAACCCGAGCGTGAACCGTCCGGAATGGTATTCAGCTTGCACAGCAGCGGGTTCGCCTGTCTACGACCCGACGCAGTACCAACTGTCGGAACTCGACCTGACCAGCGGCCAGACCACCCAACTGAACCTTCAGGGCTCGGCGGATTACGCGTTCAACTATCGTGCCGGTGGGCATTTCTCTACGCTCCAGTTCGGAGCGAAGGTGCGCAATCAACACAAGGGTCAGTTTGCTTACTCTCCCACGTATGACAATGAACCAGATGGCATCCTGATGAGCCAGTTCATCAGCCCGATTCACAATGACCATTATTACGATGGAAGCTACAGACTGGGTCCACTTACCGACTACGATTCAATTGTCGCTTTTGCCAATGCCAACCCCTCGTTGTTCCCTCTGGATTCCGACGCGACACACATCGGCTCCGATGCCAGCAACTTCAACCTGGAGCAGCGCATCACTTCTGCTTATGCGATGAACACAACACAGTTTGGCAAGTTGCATCTTCAAGCGGGACTCCGCGTTGAAGAGACGAATGTCAAGACGACCGGATACCAGGTGACGACAAACCCAGACGGTACGTGGGGCGGCACGACGGCAATCCCCGGGGCGAAGTCGTATCTCGATATTCTGCCCAGTGTTCAGGCTCGCTTTGCACTCACCAACAACTCCGACATTCGCGCCTCGTATGGACGCGGGATCGCGCGACCCGACCCGCAGGATCTGATTCCATACGTCACGCTGGACACTTCGCAAACTCCTTCGCTTTACGGCATCGGAAATCCTGCGCTCGTTCCGGAACACGCCAACAACTTCGATGTGCTCTACGAACACTACCTGACGCCGCTCGGATTGTTTCAGGCTGGATTCTTCTACAAGTCATTGAGTGACCCACTTACGCAGGAGACACGGATTCTGACTTCAGGCCCATACTCCGGGTTTAAGGAGAGCCAGCCAACGAATGGTGGCAGTGCTTGGGTTTACGGTTTCGAATTTGGCTATCAGCAGCGGCTTTCGTTCCTGCCTGGACCGATGGGCGGACTTGGGTTCTCAGGAAACTACACTTACAGCGACTCCCAGGCCAAGGGGGTAGATCCCCTTCGTACCGACAGCCCGGCACTGCTTCGCCAGACTCCAAACACGTGGAACCTGGGGCCGAGCTATGACCGCGGTCGGCTCGGTGTGCACGTCGGCGTGGAGTACAACGGCGCAAGTATCTACTCATACCAATACGAAAATCTGGCACTCGATGCGGATGGAAGCATTGCATCCAATCCCCCGGTGGGCGGCATCAAGGGACCCGTTGGCGACAACTACCTTTATGCTCACCTCCAGATGGACTCGCAGGTAAGCTACCGCCTGGGCAAAGGCTTCGAGGCTTACGCGCAGGGGTTGAACCTGAGCAACGAGGTTTTCGGTTTCTACTTCGGCAGCCCCCAATATGTTGTTCAGCGCGAGTACTACCACCCGACCTACGGCGGCGGGATTCGTTGGACCTCACACTTGGAGAAGTAGTCCCTGGAAACAATCAACCGTTCACGCGCCTGCGGCCCACCTTGCTCCGATTCCTTGAGCGAGGTTGGGTAAGGGAGCGTTCGCGCAAAAAGAAAGCAGAAGACACCTTGAAGATCATGGGTATAGTCAACAAGCCGGCACTTGGAATAGGAAGCACGATGCTCATCGGCCTGGCGAGTGTATTGTCACTGGCCATTCAGGGACAGGAACGAGTGCAACCCTTGCAGTTGTCACAGACAATTACATTGCCGGGCATTTCGGGAAAATTCGACCACTTTGCGATCGATAGTGCAGGGCACAGGCTTTTTGCCGCGGCTACAGGGAATCACTCGGTGGAAGTGATCGACCTGAGAACAGCGAAGGTTGTGCAAAGCATAAGCGGGCTGGTCAAGCCTCACGGACTGGCGTTTGTAGCGGAGACAGGCAGCCTCTACCTGGCGGATGGCGCGCTCGCCGAACTGCGAGTCTACAAAGGGAATCCCTTTGCACTGCAAGGCACGATCAAGCTTTCAGACGACACGGATGACATGGTGTATGACGAGGCGAGTCACCTGCTGTTCGTCGGTCACGGCGGCAGCGATGCGGCCAACCCCGCGCGAATCGCCATCGTCGACACTGAGCACTTCGCCCTCGTCGCCGATCTGCCCACGGCTACACATCCAGAAGGCCTCGAAATCGATCCTCCCAGCCACCGAGTCTTCGCCAACATCGCGGATTCGAAAGAAGTCGCTGTCATATCCACGGCCAGCAAAGAAATCGTCGCGCACTGGAAACTGACCAAGGCTGCCGACAACGTCCCGCTCGCGTTCGATGCCGAGCACCAGTTGTTGCTGGTCGCCTGCCGCACGCCGGGAACTCTGATCGCTCTCGACGCGGCCAGTGGAAGGGAAGTGAGCACCGCAGCTTCGGCCGGTGGCGCTGACGACTTGTTCTACGACCAGGACCTACGCCGCGCGTATCTCATCAGCGGCGCGGGCGAAGTAGATTCCTACCAGGTCGATGCTGCAAAATCTCTGCATTCGCTCGCGGTGCTGCACACAGCACCTGGAGCGAAAACCGCGCTGTTCGTTCCTTCACAAAAGCTCCTCTACGTTGGCGTGCCTGGCACTGGCCGACATGATGCCGAGATCCGCGCCTACGCCACCATTTCCGCGGCCCGGTGAATTCTTGATTCGCTCCCTGCACATTCAATCCATGCGGTCACCGTGCCAGTACGCAATGAGGAAGGCCCAAATGCACAACAGGTTCAGCAACATGCGATTTATTGCGGTCTGCCTTTGCATATGCGCAGCCATCGCCCTTCACGCCCAGGCGCCCAACCCGTCGCAAGCCGCCCCGGACAAAGATCGGCAACTGAAGTTCGTCGTCATCGTCAGCCGACATGGCGTCCGCTCCCCGACGGCAAAGCCCGGCCAGTTCGACCCGTACTCTCGCCAGCCCTGGCCTGTGTGGAGCGTTCCTCCGGGCTATCTCACCGAGCACGGAGCGCGCCTGATGACCATCTTCGGCGCCTTTGACCGGGAGCAACTCGCCGCGCAGGGTTTGCTCGCCCCGACCGGCTGCGACGCCGCCGAACATATCCGAATTGTCGCGGACTCGGACCAGCGCACCCGCGAAACCGCCAACGCCCTTGCCGCAGGTCTCGCGCCGGGTTGCTCTGTCCCCGTGACAGCCTTACCCGAAGGAACCCCCGATCCGCTCTTTCACTCCATAGAGGCAAAAATCGGTCAGCCTGACAAACTCCTCGCTACTGCGGCCGTCTCTGGCCGCATCGGCGCCAACCCCAGGGAGTTCGCCGAAGCCTACCGCCCGCAACTCGAAGCGCTCGAAGCTGTTCTGCAAAGTTGCCCGACCGGCGTACCGTGCAGCGAAAGCAAGACTCCGACGCAATCCATCTTCGACATCCCCGCATCCATCGCTCCCGGCAAGAAAGATCACCTCGTTGAGTTCCGCTCGCCTCTCAGCGTCGCCTCCACCATGTCGGAAAACCTGCTCCTGGAATACACCGAAGGCATGGAGGCCAGCAAAGTTGGCTGGGGCCGGGTTGACGGTGACAAGCTTCGCGAAATACTGCAACTCCACACGGCCAGCGAAGGCATCGTGCAGCGCACCAGCTACATTGCCCGTGCGCAATCCTCCAATCTGCTGCTGCACCTGCTTCAGTCGATGCAGCAGGCGGTGGATGCGCACCCTGTCACGGGTGCACTTACTCAGCCGGGCGACCGTCTGCTCATCCTTGTGGGGCACGATACAAACCTGGCCAACATCGGCGGAGCTCTAAGCCTGTCCTGGCTGATCGATGGCCGGCGCGACGACACCCCGCCGGGAGGGGCGCTGGTCTTCGAACTATGGAAAAGGAATGACCTGCCTGCTTACTCGGTGCATGTCTATTACACCGCTCAAACGCTGGATCAAATGCGCAATGCGACTCCCCTGAGTTTGAAAACTCCGCCGGAGCGCGTGCCCGTCTTCGTCCCTGGTTGCAGCCAGGCGGATCAATCGTGCGATTGGGCCGCCTTCGAGGCAACGCTGAAATCTGCTATCGAAACGGAATTCACGAAGTAGCCTCGTCTTAAACAGAGCACGCTGGGATGGTTTTGGGTAGGCGAATTTCGATGTGCGAAAAGTGCCATTTTTTGCTCCAAAGTGCCAGTTTCGACGGTGTTTTTGGCGTTTTTTTGCCTGAAAATGGGGGTTTGTGTTTACCAATGGGTAAATCAGCGTTTTTGGGGGGTTGAAGGCCGGAAAAACAGGGATCAGGGATAGGAAAACAGGGGCAAAGGCGGGGCGATGGAATTGGCGCGGGTTGCGTTTTGCCGGACGATTTTGGCATGAGAAACACCTCTACAAGGATTGTGCGCCAAAAGCGGTGAATTGCCTGCAAGTATGGCATGGGTGGAAGTTGTTGGATTTAAGTAGGTTAGCCAAGGTCAGTTGGGGGAGGGGCTTGCTTTTTTTTGATGGGGTATGGGGAATCAGGTTGCAGGCCTGCCGGAAGGCACATTCAGTGGTTCGATCGATTTTCAAAATGCGTTTGCCCTGGGAGCGACAGTGTCTACGAATACACGCTGGCGTCGGCTTACGCGACGCAGTCGACTGTTGTTGCCAGTGCAAACTACCCCTTCGGCTTGTACTTTGACTCCAGCAATAACCTGTATGTTGTTGAATCGAGAGCGGATTTGGTTATCGAATATGTGTCTCCCGGTTACAGCACGAGCGTGCCAGTTTCCCAGGACATTATCTGCCCCGCAGGTATAGCGGGTGCGCACGGCGGGTCTGGCGTGTCCCTGGCCATGACCAAAGACCTCAAGACCTTTGAACGATGCGGCGTCATCGCCCCCGGCCAAACCCTGGGCTGTCTTCAAGAAGGCTGGGCAAATGTGGTGGTTCGGGCTTTCATTTGCGGGGAGGTGTGAGTGGTATAGTGGCTATGCCACTATACCAGCCAGCAATTTACGGCTGTCGCAGGTCTGGAAGTATATGCCGGTGTTGCTACCGCGACGACCGAACTCGGACTGGGGCAGCGTTTGCCGGAAGCGATCTTGTTTGGGCCCGAGGAGGAGAGTTCCCATGTCGATTGAGTACGATTATGAAACTATTGCCAAGATGATTGACCACTCGCTGCTTAACCCTACACTGACCACGCAGGAGTTGGAGGAGGGTTGCGCGCTGGCGCTGCGTTACAACGTTGCCAGTGTCTGCATTCTGCCTTATGCATTGGCGCGTTGTGCGGAGGTTTTGGCCGGGAGCAGTGTGAACGCGAGCACTACGATTGGGTTTCCGCATGGAGGGCACACAACAGCTGTCAAGCTTGCCGAAGCAGCCAGGGCGCTGGGAGACGGAGGGCGGGAACTGGATGTGGTGATCAACATCGGCAAGGCTCGCAGCGGGGATTGGAAGTACGTTCAGGATGAGCTTGGGGCTCTGACGCGGCTGACTCACTCCGGGGGTGCGAAGATCAAGGTGATCTTCGAGAACGCGTATCAGGAGGATTCCGCGAAGATTCGGCTCTGCGAGATTTGCGGTGATCTGGAAGTGGATTGGGTGAAAACATCGACGGGCTACGCGCCGAGCGGAGCGACGATGGCCGATCTGGAGTTGATGCGCAAACATTCTCCGGCAAGGGTGCAGGTGAAGGCGGCCGGCGGCATTCGAGATCTGGATGCGATGCTGGCGGTGCGCGCGATCGGCGTGACCCGCGTGGGTGCAACCAGGACGGAATCCATGCTGGAGGAGGGCCGCAGACGGCTGGGCCTTGATCCGATTACGCCGCAACAAGCGGCAGGTGCAGCTGCGCCGGCTGGGTACTAGCCGGTCTGCCGGGGGGAGTTACGAGAACCATGCGCCAGACAGACGCGAAACGGCTTGTACGCGAGCCGATGTATCAGCAAATGAACCAGATTCTGCGCGAGCTTCTGCGGAGCGGAGAATTTGCGCAAGGCGACCAGTTTCCGACGGAACGGCAGATCGCGGAGCGCTTCATGGTGAGCCGGCCCACCGCCAACAAAGTGCTGGGCGGGATGGTTTCAGAAGGGTTGCTGGAGTTCCGCAAGGGCGTGGGTACGTTTGTAAGCCCACCCAGGTTGAACTTCGACATTCAAACGCTTGTGAGCTTCACGGAAAAGGCCAGAGAGGCGGGCCGCAAGCCTTCTACGCGGGTGCTGCAATTTGAGCGGGAGCGGGTGGATGGGGCCCATCCGGAACTCAGCGCAAAGTTGGGGGTGGAAACCGGCCAGGAACTCTTTGCCATTACGCGTCTTCGGATGGCGGATGGGGTTCCTGTGATTCTGGAAAGGCGCTGGGTTCCGGTTGATGTTTTTCCGGGACTCACGCGGCCGCAACTGCGCGGGTCGTTCTATGAACTTTGCCGGTGGACGTATGGGCTGCGGGTGTCTGAGTTTGACCAGACGATTCGTGCGGTGAGCTTGCGGGGGAAGGACGCGAAGATTCTGGAGACGCCTGGCGGTTCGCCGGCCTTTCTGGTGTCGGCTGTGGGCTACTCCGGGGAGAGAGCGACGTGGTGGGAGAAGACGCTCTATCGTGGGGATTCGTATGAGTTCCACCGGGCGCGGTCTTCGCCGGGCAGGTTGATCCAACTGGTTGGCAAGTAGATAACCCGGTTAGGTTTGGACTTCGCGGACCCTGCGGGCGGGACGCGTTTTTTGCGCGATGGATCGCTGTCTCGACAGGCGATCCATGTGCTGCTTCAGGTTGCGGAGTTTCGCCAAATTGCAAAACTCCGGGGTCGGATCTTCGAATTTATTTTGTGCCTGCCGCGGGCTGATTCTTCACTTCCGCGATCATTTTGTCGACTTCGGTTTTTTTGTCATAGGCTGGATTGGCGGCGAGGAGCTTGTTCCAGTCGGCGAGGGCGCCGGCACCGTCCTTTTTCCCGCGCCATTTGACCAAACCGCGATTGAAGAGAGTATTCGGATTGTTGGGCGCATAGGTCAGGGCCTTGTCGAACTCTGCGATGGCGGAGTCGGCGTTGCCCTGGAACCAGTAGGCAGTGCCCATATCTGTGCGGACGTCGGCGTCAGCTGGTGTGATCTGGAGTGTGCGCCGGTAGTAGTCCACGGCGACGGAATACTGTTGAGCATCATAGTAGGTGTTGCCGATGGCGGCGAGAACGGCGGGATTCTGCGCGTCCGTCCTCAGTCTTTCGAGCAGCGGCGCGGCCTGTGCATCGGCCATCTGCTTCAATTGGGCAGGAGTTGGCGGCTGAGGCGCGACGGTGGGGGAGACCTGAGTGGCTTGCGCCGACCCGATCGCAGCCGGACTTTGTGCTGCGTGAATGGCCCAGCCGCCGGCGACTCCCACGAGGAGGCAGAAGGTCGCCAGGATTGTGGTCTGCTTTGCTGACCATTGGGCGGATGCGGTGCTATTTGTTTGCGTCATTGCTCTTCGCTCCTTGAACTCCGCTTTGATCACTCAGCGTTGTCAAGACATCGGCCATCAGTTTTTGCACCGTGGCTCTGCGCTCGGAACTGAGTTGCGGATTCGATTTCAATAAAAGTTGCCATGCGGCGAGCGCGCCTTTGCCGTCCTGTTTCCCCTGAAGGCGCATCATGCCGAGGTCGAAGAGGGCATTGGCGTCTTTGGGATCGTAAGTCAAGGCCAGCTTGAGTTGGGTGATTCCGCCGTCGACATCGCCAGTGCGGTAGAGGCTGGCGGCCAGTTTAGTGCGCAGGGCGACATTTTTGGGGTCAGCCTGAACTGCGCGGCGGTAATAGGTTACAGCGTCCTGGAACTGATGGGTTTTGTGGTAGATAGAGGCGACCTGGGAGAGCAGATCGACATTCTTTGGATCCGTTTTCAGTTTGTCCAGCAAGGGCTCGGCCTGCTTGTCGGCCATTCGCTTCATGTCGGCAAGGGTGGGCATGCGGCCTGCGGCTGTTGCCATGCCGGAGTGGGGTGAAGCGGCACCGGCAGCGGGTTGCGCCTGGTTTGGGGTTGGCTGCGGCAATCCTTGCGGGGCGGTTGCAGGTATGCCAGGGATGGGCGCGATCGATGAGGATGCTGTGATGGCGGCGGGTTGGGTCGCGGATCGGTGCGATTGCCATCCCTGAGCCAGATATCCAATGCCGAGGCCCGCCACCAGGCAGATGCCCGCTACCGCGAAGGCTTGTGTCGCGCGCAACGGTGCATTCGCCGTGGATGCCGTGGTTGCTGTGTTTGCCATGCCGAAGTTTCTCCTGGTCAGCCTTTCTGACGAACGGCCCTTGAACGGTTGCGGCTGGTGCAGCGCCGAGGACCCGGCTGGGGTTCATAGTCCGGAGCAGATGGAGCACTGAACCGGACGGCTGACGACCAAGCCTGAATATTGAAGGCAGATTTAGTGGACCATTCCGCGGGGCGGCGGAGTGTGACGAAGATCACTCACGGCGTTTTGGGGGGTGTATAACGTGACTGGCGTCACATAACGTGACAATGGTCACCTGACAATATTGGTGCATGAAATCTGGGCACCCGAGAAGGAATGCGGGGGGCCAAAGAGCAATCCAGGGAGTGATGGTTCTCACGTATGAAAATGACACAGTCACAATCAGAGTACTTTGGGTCATTTCACCAACGGAACTGTGCCAGAACTCTCAGCACCGGTGGGCGGGGTTTTGCGGGGGGCACCGCACCTGTTTCCGGAGCATGCCGAAGCATCTGTATCACCAGTCACTTACGGGGAGCGGGCAAAAAATCGACCGATCCCGCGATAACGGCATCAGTCGTGCACGTGAACTGCATGAAGACTGATCCAGAACACACCAGCATGGTCGAATTCGCAGTTCAGTCGAACAGCAGGAAATTGCAATAGGAGGCTTTACCAATGAAGCGCAATCTTTTAATCGCAATGATGTTCGTGGCAACCGCAGGTTTTGCGGTGGCTCAAAATAACGCCTACTCGCCGACCGATGATATCCTCGGCGCCCACCTTAACTACGGCCGCGGCTGCGCTGGCTGCCACGCCCCGCACAGCGGCGCGCTTGGCAATGGCAAAACACCTGCGAGCGGCACCGACACGGGCAGTTTCGCGTTGTGGGGCGAGGATGCGAGCCCTCTTTACAACCAGACAATCGCCTTCGGCTCCGCAAGCTACTCTGAGACCCTGCCCGGCGGCATCGCCACTGGTTCTCCGGAAGTTGCCGATCTTCTGCTTTGCTTGAGCTGCCATGACGGCAACCTGGCCAAGGTCGCCATGATGAAGAACAAGACCTATGAGACGCTGCCGGCGTACATGGGCGCGAACCTGACCGCACCGACACTGCTTGGTAACAACGGCGTGAGCGGTCCGGGAGCTCCCAGCTACCTGACCGACCACCCAGTTGGCGTGAATGCCAAGTTTGGCTGCAACAAGGCCGCGACGCCTGAGTCCGGCTACAACTGGGACTGCTCGATCAGCAGCACCGGTGTGATCACGCCCGGCCCGAACATGGCCACCTTCATCTCCAACTACGGTTTCTTCGTCAAGCCGCAGGTGATCAACAACGTTCCGGTGGTTCTCTGCACCACCTGCCACAACCAGCACTCCATGAACGTGGTCAAGGTTACCAACAACCCATACTCTGCCGGCACAGGCACCACGCCCAACCCGATCAGCGGCACCCAGACCGGACTGGCGACGGGCTTCTATCAGACGATGTTCTTCGTCGTCGCTCCTTACAACCCGGCCAGTGCAACACCGGGCAGCAACCAGACGGCGCAGTTCTGCCGTCAGTGCCATGGTGGCGAGTCGAACGAAATGAACAACGGCGCCAGCGGCACAATCTGGTAGTCACTTTGCAGGACAGGGAGGGGAACGCGAGTTCTCCTCCCTGGCGTTTTTCCGACAGATATTCCCCGACAACAGGATGACACCCATGAAGCACAAATTCCCCAGTACCATGATTTTTCTGCTTGCCACATCCCTGGTCAGTGCGCAGGTTGCTTCCCATACTCCTACGGTATTCAAGCCGACACAGACGGCCAAGCCGGCAGCGGCGGACCCCGGTTCCGATCGTCCAGTGGCGCGGGTGAACGGCGTGGTTTTGACCGCCGGCGACCTGCTGCGCGAGGAGTACACGATCTTTCCCTATGGCCGCCAGCACAACGGGATTCCCAAGGACCTGGAGCCGGAGATTCGCGCAGGCGCATTGAAGATGATCGTCTTCGAGGAACTGGTGTACCAGGAAGCATTGCGGCGGAAGATGACCGTGCCGGCGGCTACGATGCAGAGCGCCGAGGCGGAGTTCCGCAAGCAGTTCAGCCCGGATCAGTATCAGGCGGCGTTGCAGACGGAGTTCCACGGATCGGTGCAGGAGCTTCGCGGCAAGATTCGCCGGTCATTACTGATCGACGAGATGATGAAGGCGGAGATTGAAGCCAAGAGCAAGGTGACTCCGGCCGAGGTAAGGGCCTACTACGACAGCACGCCGAAGCGGTTCGAGCATCCGGAGACTTTTACATTCCAGAGCATCTCGGTTCTGCCGCCGGCCAAGGCTACGCCCAGCCAGTCGCAAGAGGGGCAAAAACGGGCCCAGGATGCACTGCGCCAGGCCAAAACCACCAAAACCTCGGAGCAGTTTGGGCTTCTGGCGGAAAAGATCTCGGACGACGATTATCGGGTGATGATGGGCCAGCACAAGCCTCTGCCGGTGGAGCAGATTGCGCCACAGGTATTGAAGGCGCTGCGCGGCATGAAGCCGGGGGATGTGAGCGACGTGATCCAGTTTGAACAGGCTTACACGATTGTTCGATTGGGCGCGCACACACCGGCCGGTGAAACGCCTTTTGAAGAAGTCAAGGCGCAATTGGAGAAGGAACTTCCGCAGTCCCGGCAGAATGAGCTGCGTTCGCAATTGGACAAGAAGCTGCGGCAAAACGCCAAGGTTGAAGAACTTTAGGGGGCTCGCAGTCAGAGCCAGACTCGAGGACGGCCCGCAAAGGGCAACTGGCCCTGATGGGCCGGAGGCACTCAAGAAGAACAGCGAATGAGTAGGCGAGTTCATTCGCTGGAGACTTCGGCTCATGGAAGTCAAGGATGACAGACTGTGGCGGGTTCTATGCGATGGGCGTGGATAGTGCTGGCGGGAGTTTTGTCGGCTGCCTTTCCCGTTGCGGCACAAATCAAGACCGGTGAGGTGACCTCATCGGTCAACGGCTCAGTCTCCACCGGGTACACCGCCGATTACGGTAACATGATCAACTCCGATCATGGCTGGACGGTTGGTGGAGTGGGAAACTACACCGGATCGTTCTTTAACCCGAATTTTCTAGGTTTCAATGCGACGGTGTATTTGAACCAGTCGCGGGCCAACTCCGATTATCAATCGACCTCGAACGCCAGCGGCGTGAACCTCAGCAGCAATATCTTCTCGGGCAGTTCTTTTCCGGGTTCGATCACGTATTCGAAGTCCTACAACAGCGAAGGGAACTACGATATTCCCGGCCTGGCGAACTACGTTACCCACGGGAATGACGACGCATTCTCATTGAACTGGAATGAGAATTTCGATGGTTTACCGCGAGTGACTGCGGGCTTTGAGACCGGCAGCAGCAACTATTCGGTCTATGGCGCGGAGGGGGACGGGAGCACAAAGTTTCACTCCTTCAATGTGCGCTCCGGATACACGCTGGGGGGATTCAACCTGGGCGGTTACTACTCGAATGGGGGCAGTCACGCGCTGATCCCCGAAGTGATTGTTGGATCGGCGGCCGACACGACGGAATCCTCCAGTAATAACTTTGGATTCAATGCATCGCACCGGCTGCCAATGCATGGCTCGATGTCGGCTTCGGTGAACCGCTCGAACTGGGATACCACCTTTCTTGGAAGTTCATCGACTGGAAGTATAGACACAGTTACGGCGACTGGGTCGGTTCATCCGACTCAAAAGCTTTCGGTGTCGGGCAGCGCCAACTACTCCGATAACCTGGCCGGCCAGGTGGTGGAAGCAATTGTGGCCGCAGGCGGAGTCGCGACCGGGGTGAACACGAGCTCCACTTCGGACTCGATTGATTTGCAGGCCTCGGTCGGCTACGCCGCTGCGAGGAACTTTTTGACGTCCTTCACAGTCGAGCATCGGGGACAAGACTATGAAGGGGAGAGCTACGGTCTGAACTCCTATGGAGGAGGCGCGACTTACACTCGCTCGATTTTCGGGGGATCGATGAATGCGTCGCTCAATATTACGGGCGACACCGAGAGCCAGGGCGGCGAAGATACGCTGGGCTTGTCGACGACAGAGAACTACACAGGCGAAATTCTTGGCTGGCATGTGGGTGGGAATTTTAACTACTCGCAGAATGTTCAGACCTTGTTGGTGACCTACATGAACTCGTCTTTCGGATACAACGGAACCATTCAACGGCGCTGGGGGAGATTCAGCATGGGCGCGGGGGCCGGGGAATCGCGGACGGCGTTGACGGAGCAGGCAGGCACGGAGAGCAGCAGCCAGTCGTACAACGCAAGCATGGGATACAACCCGATTTTGTCGGTGAACGGCAGCTATTCCAAGGCCAGCGGCCAGGCACTGGCAACTGGGGCTGGGCTGATACCGGTTCCAGTGCCATCGCCGATTCTTCCATCGAGCGATGTGAGTCTGTATGGCGGGAGGAGTTATGCGATTGGATTGTCGAGTGCCCCGGTGAGAGGTTTGACGCTCACAGCCTCGTATTCAAAATCGAGGAGCAACACAAGCGGGGATGGGGATGTATCGTCGAACTTGACGGATGAGTTCAATGCGCTGATTCAGTACCACGTCAGGAAGCTTGATTTCACCAGCGGTTTCTCACGGCTGGGTCAGGGATTCAGCGAGTCGGGGTCGTCGGCCGAGAACATTTCTTCGTTCTATTTTGGAGTGTCACGTTGGTTCAACTTCTTTTGAGCAGTATCCGGCGACAGTGGCGCGGCGCGGCGATGTTTCCAGTCTGTGCGGGGTTGTTTCTGTCGGCTGCGGTGGCAGCGCCGAAAGGCAATGCGAAAGCCATCGTTCCGGAGCAGTACCAGATGTCGATGGATGGGCCGCGCTCACTGACCTGGGAGCACAGCTTCAACTCGGAGCGGCAGGTGAAGCCGAATCGCAGCATCTGGGACAAGGTTGTGGACTTTGTAGCAGGGGAGCCGGACTATCACTTCCTGGTGAATCCCTACAGCGTGGTCACGGACTCGCGGGGACGTGTATTGGTGACCGATCCGGGCGCCGAGGGCGTTCATATTTTTGATTTCAACGCGCACAAATACAAGCTGCTGCAGAGAACCGGCAAAAGCAAAGACAACATGCTTACGCCGCAGTGCGTGGCGGTGGATGCACAGGACAATATTTATGTGACCGACTCGCAGGCGGGAGAGGTGTTTGTTTTCGCGGTGAGCGGCAAGTTTTTGCGGGTGATTGGGAGCCTGAAGGGCGGCGAGGGTTATTTCAAGCGGCCGACGGGGATTGCGGTGGACTCCGCGGCGCAGCGGATCTATGTGACGGACACGCTGCGCGATCAGGTGTTTGTGCTGGACATGGAAGGCAATATCGTTGGGAAGTTCGGTTCCACTGGAAGCGGCAACGGCGAATTCAATTTACCGACCGAAGTAAAGCTTGACGGCGCGAATCTGCTGGTAGTGGACGCAATGAACTTCAGAGTACAGGTGTTCGACAGGGCCGGCACTTTTCAATATTCCATCGGCGGCATCGGGGATGGACCGGGATCGATGTTCCGGCCGAAGGGTGTTGCCGTGGATTCAGAGGGTGATGTGTATGTAGTGGATTCTTGGCTTGGCGGCGTGCAGGCATTTGATCGAAAGGGAGATCTGTTGTATTACTTCGGTTCGCCGGGGACGCGTGCCGGGCAGTTTCAACTTCCCGCTGGCCTTTCCATCGACCATGGGGATCAGGTTTTTGTTGTGGATTCGTTTAATCGCCGCGTTCAGGTGTTTCAGTACGCCGGCTTGAAGGCGCCATCCCAGGAGGGTGTCAAGTGAATCTCAGGGTTTTGGTGGCCGGGTTGCTGATTGCGATGAGTGGGGGCCTGATGCAGGCGCAGGTCTCGGGCGATGTGCTGGGCTTGCACAACCTTGGACCGGGATCCAAGTCGACCACGGGCACTCCGTCGCCGATATCGGGATCGCGTCCGGACCCATGCGCCTATTGTCATGCACCGCACTCTGGCACGACGGTGGGACTTTGGAATCAGAAGTTGACCAGGCAGACCTACTCGCTGTACACGAGCACCACGAACACCAAGAATACCGACATGCAGCCGTTGGTGAACTCCGACAGCAACCATTGCCTCAGTTGCCACGATGGAACTGTGGGAGTTGGCGCGACGGTGGCGTATGGGCAGGTGACAACATCAGGGAGCATGAGCACGCCCGATGTTTTCGGGAGCAACCTTCAGTCTTCGCACCCGTTCAGCCTGGTAACGCCGTTGAAGGACACGATCGATCTTGCGGCTTCGCTCGTAGGAAACCACAAAACGCTGGACCCAACGGGAGCGGTACACCTGGTCCGGGGCAACGTGGAGTGCACATCCTGCCATAACCCGCACATTCAGGCCAAAGACATCGTCTCGCAGAATTTTCTGGTGAAGGACAGTTCCGGTGGCCAGATGTGTCTTGCCTGTCACGATCCGACGCGAACGATCAGCGGCCAGGTGAACCAGATGGCGGACTGGTCGACGAGCATCCACGCGAAGTCCGGGGCAACGATCTCAGCCAAGGCAGGGCTGGGCAGCTATAGCACGGTAGCGCTGGATGGGTGCATCAGTTGTCATGCGCCGCACAATGCGGTTGGGGTCTCGCGGCTGCTGCGTGCGGTGAACGAGCAGGATTGCCTGACCTGTCACAACGGCGGGACGAGCATTACGACCGGTATGGGCGCGTATGCCAACGTCGGCAGCGAATACCTGAAGCTCACCGGTCATCCCTTCCCGACATCGCAGAATCCTCACGACGCAGCGGAGCCGGCGGTGCTGAACAACAATCGGCACGCGACGTGTGTGGACTGCCACAATTCGCACGGTTCCCAACAGGTGGGAACGTTTGGCGCGCCACCGCTGATTCGTGTTTCTCAGATGGACATTGCGGGCGTGAGTGCGACCGACGGTGTAACGGTGCTGACACCGGCTGTGAACCAGTACGATAACTGCCTGCGGTGCCATGGGACGAGCCAGGGAAAACAAGTCGTGGCCAGCTATGGGTATTTCCCAGTGCGGTATGTTCCAGGGGCGGATGCGCTCAACGTGATTGCGCAATTTGCAACTACTGCGAGTTCAAGTCATCCAGTGACGCATATCAGCAGCGGAGTGGCGTGGCCCAGCCTGCGGACGACGATGCTGAGTGAGAGCGGTTCCACAAGCACGCGAGCGATGGGGAACCAGATTCTATGCACGGACTGCCACAACAGCGACGACAATCGGGAGTTTGGTGGCACCGGCCCAAACGGCCCGCATGGGTCGAAGTGGACGCACATTCTTGAACGCCGGTATGAGTTCACGCAGGCGGCAACCCCCGGCGGCACGGCGACCAATCTGTTTCCCGGCCCGGACACTTCGATTACCGGCCCCTACGCCATGTGCGACAAATGTCATGACATCGGCAACAAGGTCCTGACCACTACGAGTTGGGATCAGCACCCGCTGCACATCGGGACCTGGGGATTCAGTTGTTCGGTATGCCACACCGCGCACGGGATTCCTACTACGAGTGGGAGCGCGAATGTAAGCGGGGAAGGGCTGGTGAACTTCGACATGAACGTGGTGGCCGCCAACGAGTATGGTCCCGTGACCTACGCGAACGGGAGCAACACTTGCGAGCTTGTGTGCCATAATGCCGTTCATCATGCCGGAACGGTGACAATGTCAAGCATGCGCAAGGGGCGCGGGGTCGTCGTCAGGAAATAAAAGCCACACTGGCTAGCAGCATTTTCGGCCTAACTGCTTACTGCTCGCCCATGCTTCTGTGCTGTCCCACTCATTGTGCAAAGCACGCACAATGGATGGGGCACGGTGGATTCTGTCAGCGATTGAGTTGAAAATACTCCAGGTGTGAGCTGCGTCGATCCTGCGCCCTTGCCGTTCGCTCACCGGGAGTCCATTGAAAGCTGATGGAGTTCAGAGTTCGTCTTCGGGGCGGGAGAGCCCGAATTTCTTGAGCTTATAGCGGAGTGCGTCGCGGCTGATGTCGAGCAGCTTGGCGGCGTTGGTCTGATTGCCGTTGGCCTGGCTCATGGCGAGTTCGACCATGGAGTGCTCGACTTCTTCGAGAGAGGTTCCGCCTTCGGGAATGTAGAGGCGGGGTAGAGTTCTCCCATTGGGGAGGGTCTGGCCGCCGTCGGCAGGGGAGGTGCGCTCGAAGAGGGTGCGGCCGCCGGACTCGCCGACAGAGAAGGGCAGGTAGATGGGGCGGAGAAATGGCTCGTCTTCAAGAATCATGCCGCGCTCGATGGTGTTTTTGAGCTCGCGCACGTTGCCAGGCCAGTTGTGAGCGAGCATGAGGGAGCGCGTCTCGTCGGTGATGCCGCGGATGGATTTTTTGAAGCGGCGGTTGTAGCGCTCGATGAAGAAGTTGACGAGTGGGAGAATGTCGTCTTTTCGATCGCGAAGCGGCGGGATAAAGATGGCGATAATGGCCAGGCGGTAGTAGAGATCCTGGCGGAAATGGCCCTCGCGCACGGCCTTCTCAAGGTCGCGGTTGGATGCGGCGATCACGCGCACATCGACCTGCATATCGCGCAGGCCGCCGACACGGCGGATGACCTGATCTTCAAGCACGCGGAGCAGCTTGGCCTGGAGCAGCGGGGTAAGTTCGCCGATTTCGTCCAGGAAGAGGGTTCCTCCGTCGGCGGCTTCGAAGAGGCCTTTCTTCATCTGCTTGGCGTCAGTGAAGGCGCCCTTCTCGTGGCCGAAGAGCTCGGCCTCCATGAGAGTTTCAGGGATGGCGGAGCAGTTGATGGCGACGAAGGGTTTCTGGTGGCGCGAGCTTTCGTAGTGGATTGCTTTGGCGATAAGGTCTTTGCCGGTACCGCTTTCGCCCTGGATGAGGATGGTGGTGGCTTCAGAAGAGGCGACTTTGCGGACGAAGTGCATCAGCTCTGTCATTTTTGGGGAGACACTGACGACGCTGTCGTAGCCGACGGCGCGGCGCACCTCACCGCGGAGAGCCTGGACTTCATTGCGCAGGCTTGTGGCTTCGAGGGCGTTCTTGATGGCCACGTGCAGCTCGTCAAAGTCGATGGGTTTGCCGACAAAGTCGTACGCGCCAAGTTTGAGAGCGGCTTTGACGTCGTCAAGCTGGGGATCGGCCGTGATCATGATCATGGCCCGGGCATCGCCGTTTTTTTTGAGCTGATCGAGGACTTCGATGCCGCTCATGTCAGGCATTCGGACGTCGAGCAGGACGAGGTCGGGCGTTTCGCGCTGGGCCAGTCGGAGAGCCGGCTCTCCGGCATCTGCCTCGACGACGCTATAGCCCCACTCTTCGCATTTCAGGCGGAGAGACCAGCGTACCAGGCGCTCGTCGTCGACGATCATGATTTTTTCTTGCGGCAATGGCGAGTCTCAGCAGGGTGGAGAAGTTTGTGATCTTCCGATCACAACTGGAGATATTACAGGCGTTCGGGAGAGAATCGCATGTGATGTAAGTCACGTGTGAGCAGCCAGCGGGGAGAAGTGCGGGTTGGCAGGGTTACGATTCCCACCCGTTCGCGATGGAACTGCGGATGGATGGGGAACCCGGGGAGGGTTGGTGAGGATTTGCTTTGATCAGGCTTCGGGGGTTGGGGCGTTGAAGGGGATGAGGACTTCAAAAGTGCTACCTTTGCCGACGATGCTGGTTACGTTGATGCGGCCGTGGTGTTCTTCGACGATGCGGCGGGCGAGGGAGAGTCCGAGGCCGGTGCCGTTGCCGCGGGTGGTGTAAAAGGGGCGGAAGATCTGGGAGAGCTGAGCCTCGGGGATGCCGCGGCCGGTGTCGCTGACGGTGACGCGGGCGCAGTCGTCGAGCGAACCAATTTCGACGCGCACGGTTCCGGAACCCTCCCTGGTCTGCAAGGGGTTGAGGGCCTGGACGGCGTTGAGCAGCAGGTTGAGCAGGACCTGGTGAATCTGATCGCTGTCGTGTTCGACATCGGGGAGGTCGAGGGCCTTTTGGAGTTCGATTTGGATGGGTTGGGAGAGGACCTGCTGGCGGGCGAGCATGACGGCGTGTTCAACGGTGGTGTTGAGGTTGCTGCGCATCATCATGGGTGGATGAGGGCGTGCGGTTTCAAGCAGATCGGTAAGGATGCGGTTGATCTGGTTGATTTCGAGGCGCACGTCTTTGACCATGTCGCGTGCAGGGCTTGAGGCGGGCAGGTCGCGGCCGATGATTTCAATGACGCCGGCGATTCCGGCGAGGGGATTACGAATCTCATGAGCCAGGCCGGTGGCAAGTTCGCCAAGGGTGGCCAGGTGTTCGGCGCGTGACATCTGCGTGCGGTGCATGGTTTCAATCTCCTCGCGACTTTCGCGCAACTGCTTGGTCATGTGATTGAAGTTGCGGCCGAGATCGCCAATTTCGTCGTTCCGTTCGGAGAAACTGACTGTGACATTGAGGTTGCCTTCGCTGATGAGGGCGACTTTCTTTTGCAATTCAAGCATGGGGCCCTGGATCAGATAAGCCACGGCTCCGATGGAGACACCGCAGATAATGACCGCACCATCGACGGCAAGCATGAGCACCATGTGGCGCTCAGGCGCCTGGATGGTTACGGTGGCGGCGGTAAAGAGGACCAGGCCGACAAGCAATACAAAAACTACCGGCAAAAGCGCCTTGATCTGCCAAACGACACGAACTCGTTGCACTTTAAAACCCTCCGCAGCCCGGATTGCGCCGGCTGATGAAAATTGCCTGGAAGGAGCATGATGCCTGAACCGTACTCCCAGTACAGTGATCCTCGTCAGCCGAGCAAGAGTGAGCCAAGCTGGGTGCGGTCAATCTCCGGGAACATTGGCCGTTTGCCCCTGCCTGCTCCCGGTATCACTAGCTGATATGCAAGTGACGCACCATAACTAGTGTTGGAACACAAGATGTTTATTATGAATGGCGTAAGCCTTCATTTGCGGATCTGATCTGGGGCGATTTGGGGTAAATGGCGCTATTGGAAGCGGATTGGTGCGCATTCACGCAATTCATGGTTTTTACGGGTTTTTACGAGGTTTGTTCGCCATAAGGTCATTGTTTTCATAAGACTGCGGCAAAATGCCGGGAGGGGTGGGGGTAAGTTCAGGGTCTGGGGTCCAGGGTCTGGGTCCAGGGCTCGGGCGCATGCGTGGTGGTCATGATCTAAGTGTGCGCGTTTGAAGGCTAATAGACTGCAAACTTTGGGAAGGAATATTGGATTTATTCTTTGGCTGCTGCGGGGCGCGGGTCTGGAGACCCGCACGACAGCCGGTCTGGAGACCGGCGCTACCCTCTGAGGTTTTGTTCATTCTAGATGTAACTTGCAAGGCAAGTCAGGATGCTCGGGATGACAGTGTGGTGGGGATGAAGATGCTGGGCGATATTGGGATTCGTGTTAGCCGTAGCTCGCAGAATGCAAGTCGAGGTGTTCGGGATGACAGCAGCTCTTTTGGGGTCTAAGACCAATTCCGTGGTTGGGGCATTTGGCTTGGTGGGTGGGTGGGATGGCTCATTGTGTGATTCAAATCACGGTGATAGGTTTGTTCGACACTATCTAATATTGCTGGGAAAGCTGTTGTTGTTGAGCCGTTTGCGGATGGATTGGGTGTTGTTGCGTTTCTGTTACGATTCGGCATTGCTCGTGCAGGGTATTTCTTACGGAGTCGGAATGAAGCTTGAGTCTGGTCGGGTCTGGTTTGGTGAAATGATGGGTCGGTCCAGCAAGAGCGGGCGATATGCGGGGTTGTGCGTGGTGCTGCTGGTGCTTCTGGCCGGCCGCGCACAGGCGGCGGTGCATCCGGTGCCGCTGGATAAGAATACGGACTCGGCGAAGTGCCTGGAGTGCCACGAGGACAAGACGAAGGGCAAGTCTGTGCACTCGGCGATGGCGGGCGGATGCTTGAGTTGCCATGAGATCAGGGTGACGAAGGATGCGACGCGGGTCAAGCTGATTACAGCCACCCCGGCGGCACTTTGTGTGACTTGCCATGCGGACAAGGCGGTGGCGGACGGCAAGTTAGCCGGGGGGGGGACGGTGCATCCTCCGGCGGTGCGGGATTGTTTGAAGTGCCACGATCCGCACGAAAGTGACAACAAGAATCAGTTGTTGAAGCCGACGTCGGGCGGGGCGAAGGAGAACCTTTGCCTGGACTGCCACAAGACGGGGCTGGACGTTTCGGAGAAGGGCAGCCATCATGCGGCGCTGGATATGGGATGCGACGTATGTCATGTGATCCACAAGACGGGGCCCGAGCCGACGGTGGAGAACAGGAACCACTTGACCAAGGGCCCGCCGGCGTTGTGTCTGGATTGCCACGATGCCAAGGATGCGGACCTGCAGAAGGCTCACCGGAACCAGCCGTTTGCGACGGCGAACTGCCTTGAGTGCCACGATCCGCACCAGTCGGCGAACCCGAAGCTGATGGTGAAGTTCCTGCATCCTCCGTTTGCGGACAAGAGCTGCGAGATGTGCCACGCGCCGGCCAAGGATGGCAAGGTGGTGCTGACACAGGCGGATTCGAAGAGTTTGTGCCTGACCTGCCACGACGACAAGGCGAAGACGATCGAAGGGGCCAAGGTACCGCATCCGGGTGCGATGGGCGACTGCACGGACTGCCACAGCCCGCACGGAAGCCAGTTTCCGGGGCTGCCGAAGAGCGACCCGGTGAGCATTTGCACTGGGTGCCACACGGATATCGACGACCTGCGTAAGAAGCCGTTTCATCACCAGCCGGCGTTTACGCAGGGGTGTGCGACCTGCCATACGCCGCACGGCGGGGACATCGATCATCTTTTGCGCGCCAAGGGGAACCTGCTGTGCCTGGAATGCCATGGGCCGGATTCTGTGCCGCAAAAGGACGAAGCCGACCACATGCTGACGATCTTCGACGGCAAGGTGAAGCTGCCGGAAGACTACTACACAAAGAACAAGGTACCGATATTGCCGTTGCGGTTTGGGCTGGGGCATCCGGTGGAGGGGCACCCGGTTTCAGACGTGATGGACCCGACCAACATGACCAAGGTGAAGGTACCGCTGAGTTGCCTTTCTTGCCACCAGCCGCACGCCTCGTCTGCTGCGGATTTGCTGGTGAAGGACCAGTCCAACAATATGCAGTTCTGTGACAACTGCCATCAGAACCGGACGAACATGATGGATACGGTTATCCCCGAGAAGTAACTGGAGATTGCGATGTATAACTTCCTCAAAGACTCGATTGATCGACGCAAGCTTCTGGTGCTGCCGTTGCTTGTGGCGTCTCTGGCGCTGCCATTCCATGCGGATGCGGGCAGCAAGAAGAAGGCGGTTGCGGCCCCGGTTCCGGTTGAGGGTCCGCGGCAGTTTCCGTTTGACCCGAAGAAGCTGGCGTGGCCGGCGCCCCCGAGCATTGCGCGCGTGAAGTGGCTGGACTATTTTGCGGGAAGCAAGATTGACTACAAGCCGGAACAAGCGGCGAAGCCAAAGCAGACCTGGATGGATCGGCTGGCGGGTGGGCAATCGGATGCGGAGAAGTTCAACCCCAAGACATTTCCATTTCAACTGATTGGGCCGTATGGAATAGCGATCGACTCGAAGGGCCTGGTGTATGTGGCGGACCAGCGCGTTGGCGCCATATTCATCTTCAATACCGAGACACGGGATACGGAGATGATTCGCAACGGGTATGAGGCGCATTTTGGCCTGGTGAACTGCCTGGCGATTGACGATGACGACCGGCTTTTTGTGTCGGACGGCAAGATGAAGCGGGTGCTGATCTTCAATCCGAAACACGAACTGGAAGGACAGATCAGCGATGGACTCGTGGATCCGGTGGGGTTGGCAATTGACACAGAAAACCGGCTGCTGTATGTGGTGGACTCGGCGCAAGACCAGGTGATTGTGTTCGACGCGGATTCTCTGAAGCTGTTGCGACGGATTGGGACCGGAGGCAAGAACCACTTTCTGACGACGCCGGGAGATTTTGCCGAGCCGCAGGGTGTTGCGGTGGACAACGAAGGAAACGTGTATGTCACGGATACGCTGAACGACAGGGTAGAGATTTTCGATGGGGACGGAAATTTCGTGAGTACATTTGGCAAGGCTGGGGACGGTCCAGGAGCTTTTACCCGGCCCAAGGGCATTGCCGTGGACTCGGACGGTCACGTCTGGGTGGCGGACGAGATGCAGGACAATCTGCAGGTGTTCAATAAGGACGGACAACTGCTGGCGTATATCGGGCAAGGCCACGGGGAACTGCCGGGGCAGTTCAAGGCCCTGGTGGGGTTGGCGATCGACAAGAAGAACCACGTGTTTACCACGGAGCAGTATCCGGGACGGCTGCAGATGTTCCAGTATGTGACGGACGACGAAGCCGCAGCGGAAAAAGCAAAGCGCGAAGAGGATCTGAAAAAGGCAGCCGATGCAAGAAAGGCCGGAACACCGGCAGCGGCTCCTGAGAAAGCTCCGGACGCGCCACCGGCGGGGAATGTGCCGAAGACGCCTGGGCGGTAAAGGCATCACGCACGGCGGGTACAGGGTTGTGCTCTCCCACCCATTTCACAAATTGCGTGAAATGGATGGGGCGCCCAGCTTAAAGATTTTCCGCACAGTTTTCCTGGGGCGAGGTTAGAAGTCGGCGGAGTCGTCGTCTTCGGCGTCGGGGCCGCTGCGCATAACTGCCTGCGTGGCGGACCAGGGCTTCATTTCGTAGTTGACGGGCGGGATGTCTCCGGCGAGGTAGCGGACGAAGTAGTCCCAGCGGCGGCGGGTCATGTAGGGCGAGGCGATCCCGTAGCCGTGCGGGACGTTGGGAATGATGAGCAGATCAAAGTCCTTGTTGGCCTTGATGAGCGCGTCGACCATGAGCAGGGTGTTGTTGGGGGGGACATTGTCGTCCATGCTTCCGTGGGCGAGGAGCAGGTGTCCCTTGAGGTTTTTGGCGAAGTTCTGGTTGGCCTGGGAGTCGTAATTGCTGGTGCCGTCAGGGTTTTTGACTTCGAGACCGGCCCATTTCTCGGCCCAGTCGTCTTCGTAATCGCGCTGGTCGTGGTTGCCGCTTTCGGCGATTCCGACTTTGAAGAAATCCGGGTAATGGAGCAGGGCGGCAGCGGTTGCGTTGCCTCCGCCGGAGTGGCCGTAGATGCCGACGCGATCGAGGTCGATGAAGGGGTACTGGGCGGCCAGGTCTTTCATGCCGCTAACCTGGTCGGGCAGGGTGTTGTCGCCCAGGTCGCCCCAATAGGCTGCATGGAAGGTCTTGGAGCGGAAGGGCGTGCCCATGCCGTCGATGCAGACGACGATAAAGCCGAGTTCAGCAAGGGACTGCATGTCGCGATGGGCGGCCTGGAAGCTGCGACCGCCGCAAGAGCCGATCTGGGGGCCGGGGTAGACCTGGTTGACGATGGGGTATTTCTTCGAGGGGTCAAATTTTGAGGGCTTGAACATGAAGCCGTAGACATCGGTTTTGCCGTCGCGCGCCTTGACCTTGATGGGGATGGGCGGGACCCAGCCCGAGGCGATGAGCTTCGAGATGTCCTGCTTGCCGAGTGGCAGGACGGTTTTGCCGTCGGCGGCGCGGAGGACGGTGGTTTCAGGGACGGTGGGGGTTGAGAAGGTGTCAACGAAGTAGCGGCCGTCGGGGGATGGTTTGATGGCGTGGTCGGCGTCTTCGGGGGTGAGGAGTTTGAGGTCTGAGCCGTCGAAGTGGACGCTGTAATAGCTCTGATAGTAGGGGTCGCGGTTTGGTTCCTTGCCGACGGCGACGAAGTAGATCGTTCGGGATTTCTCATCTACGTGGAGAACCTGGGTAACGTTGCCGGGGCCGTGGGTGATCTGGTTTTTGAGCTTGCCGGTCGAGAGGTCGTAGAGGTAGAGGTTGCCCCAGTCGTCTCGCTCGCTGAACCAGAGGATTTCGTTCGAGGAAGCCAGGTAGTGCCAGTTGACCATGCCGTTGCCGGACTCATAGAACCTGGGGGTGGTTTCACCCATGACTTCGCGGACTTCGCCGGTGGCGGTGTCTGCGACGCGGAACCATTCCTGCTTGTGGTCGCGGGAGGTGGAGACGAAGGCGAGATGGGCGTCGTCGGGGCTGAAGGCTACGTCGTCCCAGGTGGTGGCGTGGCAGGCCACGTCGTCGCAGAGGGTGGAGCGGTGCTGGTCTGGCGGCATCTTGAGGCGGACGACGGTTTTGGTGGGCACGTCAATGATGACGCGCTCGATCATGGTGACGTCCTTGTCGCCGACCAGGGGATACTTCCAGGCCTGGAGCTTGGGGTGCGAGTTGGTGACCGGGACGAGGTACATCTCGCCGGTTTTGCGCTGGTCCTGCTGGAAGGTCGCGATCTTTTTAGAGTCAGCGGACCAGCGGAGGATGGCGGCGTCGGAGTGCTTCCAGCCAGCGTTGTCGGTCGAGTAGCCGAAGTCCTGGACGCCGTCTGTGGTGAGCTGGGTTTCCTGGCCGGTGTCCGTGTCGCGGACCCAGAGGTTCCAGTCGCGGAGGAAGGCGCCCAGCTTTTTGTCGGGGGACAAGGTGACGGGGGCGGGACGATCCGGCGCCGGCTCATTGGCTCGTGGGATTCGGGTTGGGGGCGGGGGAGGGCCGAGGCGGTTGCATGTGTCGGCAGCCGCGGCGAGTTGGCAACGGTATGAGGTGCCCATGACTTCCAGGGTGAGGACGGAGTCATTTTTGGAAAAGGCGAGGTCGGCGAGGGTGAGGTGCTCGGGGTCGTCTTTGACTGTGCCTTTGGAGGCTTCGTGCAGGGCGGCGGACAGGTGGGGCTGGTCGAAGGCGGGGGAGAATTTGGCATTGGCGGGGTCGACGAGAAAGTAATTGCTGCCGGTGGGAGTCACGTCGCGGTACCAGAAGCGGTTGTCATCGAGCCACTGGGGGCGGATTTGGCCGGAGTAGGCGAGGGGATTGACGTTGTAGGACATGAATCGCTCGGCGGCGGCGTAGTCGGCGGCGGTGTATTGACGGGGCTGCTGGGCGGGTGCGGCCAGGGTGAGGGCCGCGGCGGCCAAGGCAGTGAGGGCGATTTTGGGCATGGTGGGAAGTCCTTATAGGCTCACTTGGGGGGTGGGCGAAGTTCGATCAAATAGACGCTTGGGGCGTTCTCGTTCTTAGGTGTGGGTTCATTCTATATTGGACTACCTGCGATTGGGCAGGTTGGGCGTGGGCCCGGATGGAGTTCTCTGCGTTCCCGCCCTCGCGCCAGAAGCAAGGCGCAAGAACGGGGCACGGGGCGGTATTGCCAGGGGGAGGAAGGAAGAATGCAGGTCCTTCGACTCACCACCCCCAGGCTCCACCCCAGCGACGAAGACCTGTCGCCGGGGACCCCGGAAATGAAGTGCGCCTGGGGCCCCTTTCGCTCAGGATGACAGAGTTTTTGGGGGATGACGGAGCCTGGTTTGGGTCTGTGCTATCCCACCCATTCGCAAAATGCACGAATGGATGGGGCACAGTTTTCATCTGCCGTGTATCGCCAACACCGGTGGGAGTCTAAAACAAATTCCACAGGGACTGGTTGTAGACTTCGTGGTGGTATTGGACTTCAGAGCCTTTGACGAAGGTGCCCAACTCTCTCGGGGAGCGGTTGGCGGCGGCCTGCTTGAGGTCGGCGAAGCGGCCCTGGACGTCGGCGCCGAGGATTTCGGAGATCCAGCCGGAGGCCGTGAAGTCTTCAATGGCGGCCTGGATGTTGTCTGGCAGGTAGCGCTGGGCCTGGCGAAGGTTGTCGATCTCCGCCTTGGTGCCGTCGATGCCTGTTTTGAAGATGGAATAGAGGGTCAGGTAGGGGTTGGCGTCGGGGGCTACAGAACGGACTTCAACGCGCATGGAGCGGGAGTTGCCGATGGGGACGCGCACCATGGAGCCACGATCGGTGGCCGAGGCCTTGATCTGGTTGGGCGCCTCAAAGTGCGGGTCAAGGCGGCGATAGGCGTTGACGCTGGGGTTGAGAATGAGGCAGATGTCGAGGGCGTGGGTGAGGATGCGGTCGATGAACTCCCAGCCAAAGCCGGAGAGCTTTTCCTGGCCCTGCGGATCCCAGAAGAGGTTGGTGTTGGCGCCATTGGCATCGGCATGGGAGATGGAGACGTTGGTGTGCATGCCGCTGCCGTTGACGCCGACGACGGGCTTGGGCAGGAAGCTGGCAGTGTAGCCCATGTTGTTGGCGATCTGACGGGTGAGCAACTTGTAGAGCTGGATCTGGTCAGCAGCGGCGACGACTTCGCCGTAGCCATAGTTGATTTCAAACTGGCTGGGGGCGACTTCGGGGTGGTCCTTCTCGTTCTGGAAGCCCATGGCCCGCTGCACTTCGGCGGCGGTGTCGATGAAGATGCGGAGGGGATCGAGGGGCAAGACGTGGTAGTAGCCGCCGGTGTTGATGAACTCGAACTTTCCGGTCTGGTGGAAGCGCTGTTCGGCGTCCTTGCCGGCGAAGAGGAATCCTTCAATCTCATTGGCGGCGTTGAGGGTGAACTGCTTTTCAGCGTATAGCTTGTCGGCGTAGTGCTTGAGGACGCCGCGGAGATCGCCGGAGTAGGGTGTTCCGTCCTTGTCGATGACGGTGCCAAAGACCAGAACTTTGCCGTTGCCAAAGACGTCGGCCGGGACCCAGTAGAAGGCGCTCCAGTCGATTCCGAGGCGGAGGTCGGACTCCTTTTGCGCGGTAAAGCCGCGAATGGAGGAGCCATCGAAGGTCAGGTTCTCATAAGCGCCGAGGAGGAATTTCTTGTCGTAGTCAAGCAGGTGCAGGCGGCCTTCAAGGTCGCTGAAGAGCACGGTGACGGCCTTGATGCGCTTTTCGTCGGTGAGGTATTTGATGCGTTTTTCGCGGATTTCGTCGGCGGGGACGCGTGCGGTTCGTTCGGCTTTGGCTTCAAGGTTCTTTTCTTCGAGCTCCTCATAGGAGAGGGCAAGAAAATTGCGAAATTCAGTGGACATGGGTCTCCTTTAGACGCGAAAGGGTGTAGGCCATTTTATGGGAGCGACCGGCAGCGTGGAAGCCGCAGTCACCGCAATCGCATCGGGCGAGGGCGGGCGGGGGTAGGTTGTCCCCGTCCGCACCCGCTGGATGCAATGACTTATCTATCAAACTAAGTAGGCTACACTAACCGTCTGAAGCGGTGCAAGAGTGCGTATGGGGGGCTGTAAGGTATATGCGTTTCTACGGTTCTATCTTCTTGTCCGCTCATCCTGAGGCAGGTTTTCAGGCCTTTTTGGGGCGCTGAGCGACTGGTCAGGATGAGCGAACGAGAGGCGCGGATTAGGGCTTGGGTACGCTATTGATTGTATGAAGGATGACCGAGACGATCTGGTAGGGGTCGCCGGCGGAGTTGGGACGGCGGTCTTCCAGATAGCCCTTGTATCCGTTCTTGATGAAGTTGACGGGCATGCGGATGGAGGCGCCACGATCGGAGAGCCCATAGCTGAACTTGTCGATGGCCTGGGTTTCGTGTAGGCCGGTCAGGCGCAGGTGGTTGTCTGGTCCGTAGACGGCGATGTGTGCAGAGACGTTCTCGCTGAAGGCCTTCATCAGGGCCTCGAAGTACTCTTTGCCGCCGACTTCGCGGATGTACTTGGTGGAGAAGTTGCAGTGCATGCCGGAGCCGTTCCAGTCGCCCTTGATGGGCTTGCAATGGAGTTCGACGTCGACTTCGTACTTTTCGCAGAGGCGCGCCATCAGGTAGCGGGCCATCCAGACGTCGTCGGCCGCCTTGGCTGAGCCCTTGGCGAAGATCTGGAACTCCCACTGTCCCTTGGCGACTTCAGAGTTGATGCCTTCGTGGTTGATGCCGGCGGTGAGACAGAGTTCAAGGTGCTCTTCGACAATGGTGCGGGCGATGGAGCCCATGTACTTATAGCCGACGCCGCAGTAGTACGGACCCTGGGGAATGGAGGGGTAACCGCCTTCCGGGAAGCCGAGCGGGCGGCCGTCCTTGTAGAGGAAGTATTCCTGCTCAAGGCCAACCCAGAGGTCGGGGTCGTTTTCGATGGTGGCGCGGAAGTTGGTGGAGTGCGGGGTGCCATCGGGGTGCATGACTTCGCAAAGGACCAGGTAGGCATCTTTGCGGCTTCCATCCTTGTAGTGGGCAACAGGCTTGAGGACGCAGTCGGACTTGCTGCCCTCGGCCTGCTGGGTGGAACTGCCGTCGAAGCCCCAGAGTGGCAGGTCTTCGAGGGTGGGCGGGTTCTCAAAGGACTTAAGTTGAGTCTTGCCGCGCAGCCCCGGAACGGGCTTATAGCCGTCAAGCCAGATGTATTCCAGTTTGTACTTGGTCATGTTCTCCCTCAGACAGAAAGGTGCTGGTGATTCTCTGAAGGTTAGGGCTTGAAGCGTAAGGAAACCGTGAAGATTTCAGAGACAACGCTCAAGAAAAGAAGGGGCTAGCTCAGCGATGATGTGCGAGCAGAAACATGAGCAGGAGTATAGCGACGGGAATGAGAGCTAAACCACCGTAATAGAGTATTTTGCGGGCGGATTGGGACTTCCGTTCCTGCCAGTCTCGCAGTTCGGGACGGTCTTCTACGCCGACCTGATCGATGTGTTCGAGGTCGTGCTTGAACTCATGGGCTGTTGCGTAGCGGTTTTTCGGGTCGCGTTCGAGCGCGCGATAGAGGATTTCCTGAAGCTGGGGGGAGATGGAGGGGTCGGCGACGGAGGGTGGGATGGGGTGGTTGAGAAGACGTTCATTCATGGCGGCGATGGGGTTGGGGCCGATAAAAGGGAGCTTGCCGGAGAGCATTTCATAAAGGATGACGCCGATGGAGAAGATGTCGGACCGGGCGTCTCCGCGTTTGCCTTTGACCTGCTCGGGCGAGATGTAGTTGGGGGTGCCGATGGCGGCGGTGAAGTTGGCGTAGGTGAGGCGGCGGGCGGCGGCGTCTCCGGCGATGCCAAAGTCGATGAGTTTGATGTCGTCGTGCTCGTCGACCATGATGTTTTCCGGCTTGAGGTCGCGGTGGACGACGCCGTTGGCGTGAACGTATTCGAGGGCGTCGAGGACGGCGATGGCGATGTGGATGGAGCGCTCGTGGGGCATGGGGCCTTCATCGAGAATCTGGCGGAGCAGGCGGCCGTCGCACCACTCCATGACCATGTAAATGCGCGAGCGTTTCTCGCCGCCAAAGACGCGCATGACCTTGGGATGATTGAGCTTTTCGCCGATGCCGGCCTCGCGCTGGAAGCGATCGAAGAGGATGGGGTCGGCCTCGAGGTCGGGGTGGGGGACTTTGAGGGCGACGATGCGGTTGTCGCGGGTGTCGATGGCGCGATAGATGGAGGCCATGCCGCTGCGGGCGACTGGGGCTTCAATGCGGTATGAGTCGATTTGGGACCCGGGTTCCAAGGCGTCGAGAAAGCCCATTGTTGTTGTGACTCCGATCAGGGGGACTGTTACTACTTTATCGGGGCGGGGGTGGGGATTCAGTAAGGATTGTGTAAGGAAATGGGGTGTGGGGTATTGGGGTGTGGGGTGTGGGGTGTGGGGTGGAAAGTGCATTGACCGCCGGGTGGCGAGTCTCAGTCGAACTCACATTCGGCATCTTTGACCATCTGGACCGTCAGAACTCTGCCGCTGGGAGGGAAGCAGGGAAGACCACTGGCGGAGCGGCGAATGTCTGGGGCGGGGTTGGGTGCCGCTTCGGCCTTGCGGATCAGTTTGCTGATCGCTGCGCCGAGGGGGATGCCCTTGGCGGTAGCATAGATGGACGCGAACTGATGGGCGTCGTCGTCGAGGTCAATGCTCGTTCTCATTCAGCAATTATGCACCGTTCTGCGGAAATGCTCGAATGACGTTATGGTGCTTTCGTCGGCTTGAATTTCCTCCGGCTGAATCCCCTGAAATGGTTCGGGGGAGCTCAGGGCCAAAATACTCTGGCGGTAGCTGGGATGGACGATTACCTTCCTAACTGGCAGGCTAGCCAGGAATCGACGCTGAGTTTTCCGGGGCCGGAGCAGATTAGCCAGATGAAGAGGAGCACATAGAGTACTTCGGGGAGGTAGAGGAAATCGTCTAGCCAGTTCAGGGGCGAGAGGCGTTTCGGGATGGCGGAGAGATTGGTAGTTAGGATGGCTACCAGCATATCGACCAATAAAGCCAGGCAGGCCGGGGTCGAAAGAAGGCCCACGATTAGCAGCAATCCGCCAAGAAACTCGACGCCCGATATGAAGTAGGTCATCGGGCGAGGAAACGGGATTTTGGCCGCAACTAGCGTTTCGGTCATGGTTTGTCTTCTGGCGGGGACAAACAATTTGTTTGCCCCGGAGATGGCGAAGAACAGTCCGATGGAAACGCGGACCAGCAGGATGGCAACTTGTTCCCATTGGCTGCTGCCCAGCAGGGCGAACTGGCACAGCTGTTTCCAATCCATCTGCTGTTCCTCCGTCGCAGGATTCGCTGTCGCACTTCCAGATTACGCGTCCATGCGTTCGACCCATTGGGCGCGTGATACGGGAGCTGCGAATGGGTCTGCAAAGTATTGTGTTTCGCGCGCGACCTTGTCATCCGTGAATTCCATGATGCTGACAGTGTAGGAGGGCTTGCCGTCATAGGTCAGGATGAATTCGGTGACCCAAAGAGCACCGCCGCCAATGATTCGTCGGACTTCAAACCGCTTGCTGCTTGGCTGACTGGCGCGTTGATATTGTATGTTGCGGCGACCGCGGGTTCGTTCGCCTGACTGCGGGTATTCGAGCACCGCGTCTTCGTGATAGATGCGGTGCTCCGTTTCAAAATCGCTGGCATCGGACGCGGCCCAATGCTCGTTGAGGGCTGCGCGGATGTTTTGATCTCGCAGGTCTTTCTGTTGTTGGTCGGTCATCTTGGGCGCTCGATTTTGAATACAGTTGCATTTGATCTTAGGGACAAAGCAGGGCAATTGCATGAATGTTTCTTTGATGGCAATTTGACCTTTCGTACCGCCCCTACGGGGCCGGCGGACTATTCGGGGCACCTTTCCCAGCGCTGAAGCGCTGGGCTAACAAACATTGCGCCTATGGCGCGTTAAGGCCCCGAGCTGACTTGATCAACTCGTGCAACTGCCCTGGAGGGCAAGGGCCCGGGCCTGATGGCGACACAATTTTATCGCAGATTCAGGGGGTTAAGACCCCCTGCTCCCTCCGTAGTCGAGATTCGGAGCAGATTCAGGGGGTTGTACAGGCTTCGTAGAAAGTGGGGTTTGCGCGAATTGAAGAGCAAAAGCACGCGGGGGCTAAACAGGCTGCGGAAAAAGGCGCGTTTTGCGCACGGAATGCCCGAAGAGCATACCTCAGCGGCTAAAGCCGGACTGATTCTATTGGCTTTATGCCGGGGATAAATCCCCGGCCTACCGCACGGACGAGTTTTTCCGCAGCCTGTAAAGCCCAACATTCATTTTATTGCTCTTGCGGCATGACTGAAGTCATGCCCTGATACAAAGTGTTTGATATCGGCTGTCTGAATGAGTTTCTCCGCAGCCTCTTTAGCCGGGCAGGCGGTAGGGGCGGCCGCGGTACATGGCTACTTGCTCTACGCCTTTGACGCGGATGACCTGGGCGGTGGTGTTGTCTCCGCCATCGAGTTCGAGGGCGCGGGCCACGAGTTCGTCGGCAATTTCCTGGATGTCTTTGCCAGATTGGGAGACGATGCCGGCGAGAGTTCTCTCGTTCATTTCGTCGTGGACGCCGTCAGAGCAGAGGACAAGTACGTCGCCGACCTGGAGAGTCAGGGTCGTGGTGTCGGGGGAAACGAACATCTCAGGGCCGAGGGAGCGGATGAGGACATGGCGCGAATCGGACTCGGCGATTTCGCTGGCGGAGATGAGGCCCATCTTGCGCTGCTCATTGACCAGGGTATGGTCCTGGGTGACCTGGCGGGCCTGGCCGTTGCGGACCAGGTAACAGCGGGAATCTCCGATGTGGGAGACGACAGCCTGATCGTGGCGGAGGGCGGCTGCGACGAGTGTAGTGGCCATGCGTTTGCCGCGGTATTCGGGGGCCAGGGTGCAGTCGTGTACGGCGGCGTTGGCGTGCTGAACCAGGCGGGGGAGAAGCCCGGCGAGCATGGTGCCGGCCTGGGCATTGGCGAACCCTTCGGTGATGGTGGCGATCGCCGTAGCGGAAGCTACTTCGCCGAGGTCCATGCCGCCTACGCCGTCGGCAACAGCGAAAAGATAGCCGTGGGAGCGGGCCAACTGCCGGGAAGAGGGAATGAACGCTCCCGTGGCGTCTTCATTATTGGTGCGAACTTTGCCGAAATCGCTTGCCTGGCCGAACTGTACATCCAACATGGGCGCCGCCGCCTTGTGTGTCTTCCTGGGTGAGCGGGAAGACGCTTTTATAAATTGTTATACCTGTGATCGGTAAAAAGCTACTGGGTGGAGATCCAGAGCGGATCTCCACCCAGAAGTGGTTGCTTGCTTGGGCAGCCGTTGAAGCAGGCTACTTGGAGGTGAGCAGGACGGCCTTGCCCTTGGCCTGGGACGATCGGAGGAAGTAGATGGCGCCATAGAGACCCCATGCGCCGGAGATGCCCAGGGCACAGAGCGGTTCCATTTTTGTTCCTAAACCTCCGAATGGGCCGATGACATAAAAGGCCATGCAGACGATGTTGGCGATGAGTCCGAAGCCGGGGATGAGCAGGTGCTTGATGAAGCTGTAATCCGGGCGGTTGTGGAAGGCCACGATGCACAGGAAGCAGCTGAGCGCGTAGAGGATGAAGGTGCCAAAGTTTGAGGTGAGGGTAATGGTGAGCAGGGAGTTGGGCAGCGAGGCCATTTTGTCGTGCGAGAAGTAGCCAACGCTGGAGAAGAGGCCGTGCGGGATGGCTGCGATGGTGGCATCGGAAGGTGCGGCCGCATCGCCGAAGACGAGCGAGACAGCGATGACGCCAATGACAGCCGAGATGACGGCGAGAGTCCAGATGGCGCGGCGGGGGGAGAGCGATTCGGCGTGGAGAATGCCGAAGTGCTCGGGAGCCTCGTCGTCCTTGCCCATGGCATAGGTGACGCGGGCGCCGGTGTTCATGCAGCTCAGGGTGGTGCCGATGAGCGCGAAGAAGACGGTGACGGCTTCAGCGAGCATGAAGTACTTGCCGTGGCCCTGACCGAGCAGCGCGTCGCCGACCATGATCATCATGTCGCCGATGGGGGCTGCGGAGCCGGAGGCGCTGGCCATGGTGTACCCCGAGTTTAAGAAGTAGTTTGCCGCGAAATACTCTATGAGATAACAGAGAAGCCCTTGGATAAGCAGCGAGGAGATGACGGCAATCGGTATGTGTTTGGTTGGATTCTTGGCCTCGCCTCCCATCGAGGTGACCGATTCAAAGCCCACCAGGATAAGGATGGCGACGGTGGCCTGAATGAAGAGGTAACTGAATTTGTGGGGAGCAATGACGGATGCGGCGGTGGTATGCGTGAGGAATGCGCCGGTCGAGTCGGTCTCAGGATAAGTGATGACATAGGGAACGGGCTTGCCTGCTGCATCGAGCAGGGGCAGGGGATTGCCGGTGGCGTCACGGACGGTTGCGCCGGTCTTGTCGGTCTGGAACTGGTAGGTGTAAGTGGAAAGAGACTGCGAGTCGTACTGGAAGCCGGTGGAACCGGAAGGATGTCCGGCGCGATACTGGATGGCCAGGGCGGCGAAGACGATGAGTGCGGAGATCTGCACCACGTTGATGGCCATGTTGACGGCAGTCGAGGCGCCGGCGCCCTTTGAGGCGATCCAGGCAACGAAGAAGGAGAAAACGACCGCGACCAGCGCCATGAAGACAGGTCCGGGGTTAGAGCCGCTCATGGCGTTGGGCCAGAGGAAGCCGACAATGTATCCGCAGAAGATGCCGGTGGTGGCAACCATGACGCCGGGATAGACCCAGTAGTAGAGGTGCGAGCCCCAGCCGACGATGAACTTGGCGACTCGGGCATACTTGAAGGCCTTGTCCTTGGAGAGCAGGGCCTGCTCGGCGTAGTAATAGCTGGAGCCGGTGCCGGGATAGAGCTTGGAGATTTCAGCGTAGGCGACGGCGGTGGCCAGACAGAGCAGGAGAGCGCCGAAGATGCCCAGCCACATGGCTGGAGCTGTGGAGGGTTGTCCAGCGACACCGGTGTTGGCCTGGATTGCGAAGGTGAGCCAAAGGAAGGCCCCGGGAGCGATAAGGGCCATTGCGTTGCTGGTCAACCCTGTAAGGCCGAGGGTGGCCTGCATCTGAGGTGCTTTTTCTTCTGCCATGAGCTATCTCCTGAAGAGTGAGGTTCGTGGTCTGCTCCCGGGGGGCTTGCCACCGGGGATTTTATGGGGTCGCCCGTAACTCAATATTTATTCGGGCGGGTGCGGGCTTTGGGGTTAGGTGAATCGTAAAGATGCGGCGATAAAGATGGAATGAGGAATCCGAAACCAGGCACTTGCGATGCGGTCGGCACGGCTTGCGCCGCAGCAGGTTCTCGATCTCCCACCCATTCGCAAAATGCGCGAATGGATGGGAAATCGGAGGCATGTTTTGCGGTTAGCGCTTGGGACCGAAGAAGGCGACCATGGCGAAGGTGATCGTGGATTGCTGATCGACCATTTGGGTCGCTTGCTTGTGGAAGACATCCTCGTTGGAGAAGTCGCCGCGATATTCCACGCGAGCCAGCAATCCCTCGACCCACTTGTATTCGTAAGTGGCGGTGAATTCTTCCAGGTGCTGCTTGGTTCCGGTCTGGAATCCGTCCGGGTCGTCGAAGTATTCAAAGCGGCCGGAGAACGCGGACTTGGCGTTGACCTGGTCATGGACTGCGCCGGCAACGCCGCCCCATTTGTTGGTCAGGTTGTCGCCCTGCGCTTCCTTTGCGTCCTGGTTTGTGCCGAAATCAAAGTTGATATAGGCGTTGAACTTTCCCGGAGGCGTAAGCAACAGCGTGGAGTCGATCAGGTTACGAATTCCGTAGGCGGTGTTGTTGTTTTCCGGACCGATGTAGTCGTTGAGGAACCAGGAGAACTTCGGCTTTACCAGGGCGCTGGTGAAGGCGCCGGTGACGCCGCCCTGATTCTTTGAGACGTTGTTCCACCCGTTGACGAGCTGAAAGCCGATGGTCTCGGTCTTCGAGACCGGCATCGAGGTGCGGGCTCCGAAGTGCCAGTAAGGGATGGCATCGACGAAGAGCAGGGAGCGCGAGTAGTTCCAGTTGTCCTTGGCTTCAATCACTTCAGCGCCAGCGGAGGTGACGAACTTGCCGAAGTCGAGCTCAAAGCCTTTGGCCTTGGGAGGCTTCACGCTGAGGAAGGCCTGTTCGATGTAGTTGAGCTGGTCAGTGGAACTGGAGTTGGTAGGAGCGGCGTTGATGAGGTCGTTGGTGCGGCCATAGAGGAAGTCGATGTGCGCGCCGACTGGGTCTGGATCATGATTGAGTGTGAGCTTGGCGGCGCTGAGATTGAACTGGTCGGTCTTGTCGTTGAAGTTGTATCCGTCGTTGACCTGACCGTTGGCCGAGGCGCTGGGCTGGTTTGCGTTGAAGCTGTAGTAACCGTCGATAAAGCCGCTGATGTCCATGGGGCCAACGCTCCATGTGGGTGCGGCGGGAGCAGCGGCCGCCTGGTCTGCGGGAGCGGCTGCGGGCGCCGGAGCGGGTGCAGGTGGGGCTGGTGTTTGAGCGCCGGAAACTAGCGCCATCGCCATTGCGGCACCGGAAACGGATTGAAATAAACGAGCTTTATTGAGCATGTTCGACACTGTTCCTCCAAGAAAAGGCTGGTGGTATGACGTTTTGCAATTCGGGGTGAAAGCACGCAGAATCAACTACTTATTCCGCACGAATCCGGTGGCGGTTCCTGTCTGTAAGGTCCGTCAGATGAATCAGCGTACAGATGTAATGGAAGGGGTGTTGCGCCCCTTTTGGGTGCTCCCTTTTTGTAGAAGGTTGAAATTAGTAACGCAAATAAACCATAAAGATCATGTGAAGATTGCGAAAGTATTTCCTCGCAATCAGGAAGCCCGTGGATTGGTGGATGCCAGGGGCGGCAGAGTTCCGGGTGTCGAGTCCGCGGCTGGCGGGCAAAGGGCAATGGCAGCAGAAAGTGCGAGATGCGCGCGGGATGCCTGTTAAAATTGCTGTACGCCTACCCCGAATACATGCGTCAACAGATTCGCAACCGGAGGGCGCGGCCAGTGCGGCGATTTTTGGCACTCCCATGCCAAAGTACAGACGCGGTGGTCAGGCTTGCAATCGATTCCTTCACACACCGCTTCGAGAGGTTGGTGGCTGGTTGGCTGGAACCTATATTCCTACGCAGTCAATTTTTGCCCACAAGCGCGCGCGCGGCACGCGGATGCTTTTGTTTTCTCTGGAGTGCGGGCTGGGAATGCTGGCCGTGGGGGCGATGGCGGCGCTGACGCAGTGGTCGCGCTGGCTGTCGCCGGTGGCGGTGCTGATTTATTTGCTGATTGTGGTGGCTACCGCATTGCTGTCGGGCTTTTGGCAGGCGGTCATTGTGTCTCTGTCGGCGGTTGGGGTGCAGGCCTACTTTACGGCGAAACAGGCACAGTTCGCGGTGGCTGCGGACTCAGTGACCTCGGTGACGCTGGTGGTTTTTGTGCTGGTGGCGCTGACCGTGAGCCGGCTTTCTTCGCGGGTGACCAATCACGCCCAGGAGGCGGAGTCCCGTGGCGGCCAGATGCAGGATCTGTACGAATTCACACGGCGCACGCTGCAGATGAACCTGCATGTTGAGCCAGGGCCGCAACTGGCCGAACTCGTTCACGACATATTTGCACTGGAAGCCGTGGCGGTGTTCGATGCCGATCTTCATGCTGTCTATCAGGCCGGCTACTGGTCGGTGGACCCCCAGGACCTGGCGCAGAATGTCTACTATTTTGAGACCACGGACGACGACCCGGAGACAGGACTGGGGCGGCGGGTGGTGCGGCTGGGTACGGTGCCGGTTGGGTCCCTGGTGGTGCGTGGAGAAACGACGCCCTTGACCAACAACGCGATTGCCTCACTGATCGCGCTCACGTTCGATCGGTACCGGGCGTTTGCGAATGAGAGCCGCATTGAGACCGAGCGCAGAACCGAACAGTTGCGCGCGACGGTGCTGGACAGCCTGGCGCATGCCTACAAGACGCCGCTGACGGCGATTCGGGCGGCATCCACCGGGTTGGGCGAGATGGGTCGCCTTTCGCCGGGGCAGGCGGAGCTGGTGGCGCTGATTGACGAGCAAACGGGAGTGCTGAACGAGCTGACGACGCGGCTGCTGACGACGGCGCGGCTGGATGCGGGCCAGGTGGCGCTGCATGCGTCGCCGGTTGGCGTGGCTAGCCTGATTGAAGAGGTTGTGGCCAGCCTGGGAGACCGGTTGGCGAGCATGAAGGTCGTCATCAAACTGGAAGAGGAGGACCTGGTTGTCTCCTGCGACCGGCAATTGATGGTAATGCTGCTGACCCAGTACATCGATAACGCGTGCAAATACTCGATCTTTGGGACGACGATTACGATTCGCGTGGTGCGTGCGCGCGGCGAGGCGATTTTTTCCGTGCACAGTTATGGGCCGGTGATTCCGATGGCCGACCGGGAGCGGATTTTCAATCGTTACTATCGATCGAGCACGCAATCGAATCGAACTTCAGGCACGGGCATTGGCTTGTCCGTGGCAAAACGTGTTGCAGTGATCCATGGCGGCTATGTGTGGGTTACGAGCGAAGAACTTGAGGGGACGACGTTTTTTGCGGCGATCCCGGCACCAGTACAGAAGAGGAAATAAATATGAGCCAGCCTGCAATTCGCATCCTTGTTGTCGACGACGAATCCGCCATTCGCAGAGCGCTTCGGCCACCGCTGGTGGAGCTTGGTTTTCAGGTTGCCGAAGCCTCGCGCGGAGAAGAGGCGCTGCAACTGTTGCGGAGCTCGCAATTCGATGCCGTGCTGCTGGACGTGAACATGCCGGGGATTGGCGGCGTGGAGACGCTGAAACGGATTCGCGCGTTTGCGCCGCGGCTGCCGATTTTGATGTTGACGGTGCGCGACAAGGAAGAGGAAAAGGTTGAGGCGCTGGACCTGGGCGCCGATGACTACGTCACCAAGCCGTTCAGCACGCGGGAGCTGATTGCACGGGTGCGGGCGGCGATTCGGCGGGTGAAGTCGCCGGTTCGCGCCGAGGATGCGGTGCTGGAGATTGGCGAGATCAAGCTGGACCCGGTGAAGCGGAATGTGACCAAGCGAGGCGTTCCTGTGCATTTGACGCGGAAGGAATTCGACATTCTGCATTGCCTGATGATTCGCGCCGGGCGGGTGGTGACCTATGCGCGACTGCTGAGCGCGGTGTGGGGCGCGGATTGCCGCGAAGAGGTGGAGTATCTGCGGACATTTGTGCGGCAGTTGCGCAAGAAGATCGAGGACGATCCGTCGCGCCCGACGTATCTGCTGACGGATGTGTATGTGGGGTATCGATTCGCGGATGCGCAGATGTTTCAGGAAGAGGCTGCGGTGGGGGCGATGCATGGAGATCATGGGGATCCGCCGCCGGGGAGTACTTCGTAGCAGGAAATTGGAATCGAGTGGCGGGTGGTTTCCCGCCCTTGCGTCCCTGGGAAGAAATAAGGCCGATTCGCATCTCTGCGATCCCACCCATCGAGCAGAAAACGCACGATGGATGGGGCACAGTTTCATCGCTTGTGGGTCAGCAGCGCCGGTGGCGGACTGTTACAGAGCCGGTTGGATCGGTCAGCTTTACTCGTCGTAGTGGAGGAGGCTGAAGACTTCGTATTCCTTGAAGCGGTCGCGGCCTTTCAGGAAGTCGAGTTCGATGGCGAAGGCGAGGCCGGCGATCTCTCCGCCAAGCTGCTTGACCAGCTTGATGGTGGCTTCCATGGTGCCGCCGGTGGCTAGCAGGTCATCGACGAGGACTACGCGCTGGCCGGGCTGAATTGCGTCGAGGTGAATCTCGAGGACGTCTGAGCCATATTCCAGATCGTAGGTAACGCGGGCCACGGGTGCGGGCAGCTTGCGCGGCTTGCGCACGGGGACAAAGCCGGCGTTGAGACGGTAGGCAAGTGCGGGTCCGAAGATAAAGCCGCGAGCCTCGATGCCGAGTACCAGATCGATCTTGTGCTCGATATAGTGAGCCGCCAGCATGTCAATCAGTTTGGCAAAGCCGGTCTTGTCTTTGAGGACGGTGGTGATGTCGTAGAACAGGATTCCGGGCTTGGGAAAGTCGGGCACCGTGCGTACCAGTGCCTTGAGTGAATCCACATCCATTTGCTTGAGTTCATCCGACATGCGTCCGCTGGCTCCTGATTCTTTCGTTCGAGATTTTCGGGAAGAGAACAGGCGTGATGGCGGTTCGGCTTCCCTGGTAATTATACGGGAGTTGTCAGTGGTCAGTTTTCAGTTGTCAGTATCCAGAGATAAGTCACTGATGCCAGCGCGGCACACCTGATCACTGAGAACTGATCACTGACAACTGCTTGCTACCACGCGCCTTCAATGCGGAAGGAGCTTAGGTTGGCGGCTTCGGCTTCTTCCAGCGTGTGCTCAATGAGGCGATCGACGCGGCTGCCGCGAGGGCCTCGACGCAGGCTGGAGCGAAGCTCAGCGAGGTCGAGGGCTTCTCCATGTGCGACGACTTCGACATCGCCGTCTTCCGTATTGCGCACCCAGCCGCGCAGCTCGAGTTCACTGGCTTCGCGATGAACATACCAGCGAAAGCCTACACCCTGCACGCGACCTTGAATGAGGAAGTGAAGAACCATAGTGGTGGACACGAGGCAAGTTTTACAGATGAACTGGAGAGCGCGCAACCCTCGGGTAACGTCAGCGGTCTGGGGCCGGCTGGTAAAGGCTCGGCGCGTGGCTGCGGCGATCGACGACGGAGTAGCCCTCGGGGAGTTCAAAGAGGGCAGGATCGGGTTCGGCAAGGTTGACATCGGTAAGCGTAAAGACCTGCTTGCCGACGGTCGGGCCCGCCACTTCGGAATAGAGGTTGATTCCAAGGTGGGGAGCCTGCCAGAACTCCCGATGCTCGGAGAACGGCTGGTCGCTGCCCATGAAGCCGGAATTGTAGTTGATTGTGTCGCGGGTTCCGTGCGTATCAATGCCCTCGATGGGGCGCATCCCGAGATCTTCGTGGACCTCGGAGCCGATCTTGTCGGGCAGCACACGGGTGGTTCCAACGGCGGGCTTGTAAACCATCTGCGGCGTATCCCGGAAGGTTTCCAGGGTGCACCGATGGGGTTCTTTGAGGGTGAAGCAATTGAATAAGGTGTGCGCGTTGGGGTCGGCAATCTGGATCACGTTCATGCGCGACTGCGACTCGCTGCCGCGGGGCGCCAGCAGCCAGCGCTCCTCATAGATGCGGCCCTTGCTGTCGCGGGCCACACGGCGCTGGTTGACGAAGGTGTAGGTGCCGCCTTCGGCCAGGGGGCGAGTCCACTCCGTATGCACAATGGCGGTGAAGGGCGCGTTGAGCAGCGGCGGAATGTAGATGCTTTGCAGCGTCTGGTCGACGCCGCCGTCACGCATGATGACGCCAGTTTTCGGGCCGTCCTGGCTGTTGGAAGTCTGGTTGTTGGAAGTCTGGCTGTTGGGGGTCTGGGCGCAAAGCGATGTGGCGACGAGCGCCAGGGTGAGCAAAGGGGTGGAGAGCTTGATTGACAGCTTCATCGAGGGAACCTCCAGCGACGGGCTTGGAGCGGCAAGGACGGCCATGGCAACTATAGCGCGAATCAAGGCGGCGGGAAATGGGGATTTGAGGCGCATGCGCCGCGGTCGTCTTCATCTACACTCAAAGGTATGGTTTTTGTGCTCGACAACTACGACTCGTTTACTTACAACCTTGTGCAGTACCTGGGAGAGCTGGGCGCCAAGGTGGAGGTTTATCGCAACGACGAACTGACGGTGGAGCAGGTGGAGGCGCTGCGGCCGGAGCGGATTCTGCTGTCTCCGGGACCATGCACGCCGGGCGAGGCCGGGATATTGGTTCCGCTGATCAAGCATATGGCGGGGAAAGCGCCGATATTGGGCGTCTGCCTTGGGCACCAGGCTATTGGCGAGGCGTTTGGCGGGAATGTAGTGCGCGCGGCGCACCTGATGCATGGCAAGACCAGCGCGGTGGAGCACGACGGCAAGGGTGTGTTCGAGGGGTTGCCGACGCCGCTGACGTGTACGCGGTACCACTCGCTGATTGTGGAAGAGGACGGGCTGCCGGGGGAACTGGAGGTTACGGCGCGGACGGCAGAGAGCGGCGGCTCAGTGATTATGGGGCTGCGGCACAGGACGCTGGCGATTGAAGGCGTGCAGTTTCATCCGGAGAGCGTGCTGACCGAGGGCGGGCACCAGATGATCAAAAACTTTTTGAGCATGTGAGAGCGATGGGAGTGCCTGTGCGGGGATTCGGGCTTGGCTGGTTGAGTTTCTTGCTTTCCCACCCTTGCGATAGGAAAAAATCGCAAGGATGGGGCACGGGGCAGGGTGGGCACGCCCAGCTTTTGCCGGGGCTAAAGCCCGTCTTTAAACTGAGGCCATTTACGGCACGACTGAAGTCATGCCCTGATACAAAGCCATTCTGTGCTTTGGCCGCTCTTGGCATTTGCCTGCTTGCGGGTTTGCTGCAGGCTCAGGATGCGGTGCATATTCAGTCTGTGCCTGCGGGGCCGATTGCGATTGTTCCCATTGACAGTAAGAATCAGGATGCGGCGCCAACTGTGACTGGGGCGCTGGAAGTGACGCGGGGCAAGGCGATTATTGCGACGAGCGGCACGGTGACATCGGGGACGGAGACTACTGAGGTAATGCTGCCGCGGCGCGGGGTGCTGCGGGTGTGTGCGGCGACCACGGTGAAGCTGTCGTCGGATGCGGGCGCACCGGAGGGCGTGGTGCCGGGGCTGATGATGGCGATGGATCACGGCGCGGTGGAGGCAAGTTTTGCGACGGGGCGCGACTCAGACATTTTGCTGACGCCGGACTTTCGGATTCTGATAGGCGGGCCGGGCGCGGCGGATGTGAAGGTGCGGCTGGGGGCCAACGGCGATACATGCGTGGATAACGCGGGCGTGAATGCGCCGTATGTGCTGGTGACGAGCGTGTTCGATGGGGGCGATTATCGTGTGCAGCCCGGGCAGCGGGTGATGTTTCAGCACGGCAGTCTGCACGAAGTGGTGGACCAGGAAAAGGAGCCGTGCGGATGTCCTGCGGCGACGAAGGGGCCGAATGAGTTTCCACTGGCGGCGAGTGAGGGGTTGGCGCCGCTGGCTCCGCCGGTAACCAGCGGGGAGGCGGTGGGGCACGCGGCGGAGGCTACTGCGACGCTGGCTTATAACGCGAACGAGCATGCGCCGACGGCGGTTGGCGCGGTTGCGCCGGCCAGCGCTGCACCGGCGAGCGCGCCTTTGGTTGCGCCCACGCCTCAGAAGAAGTCTGGATTTTTCGGCCGCGTCGGGCAGTTCTTCAGGAAGATCTTCGGTGCGGAGTGAAGCGGCGCCGTCGCCGCCAGTTATGGGTTCAATGATTGGACCGGGCAGGAGAGCCGCTGAATGACCCCGCCAGGCCTGTCCATCTGGAACTTGTAGCTGCATTGCAGGGCGGAGTTTCCAACCGTAGCGCCACGGTAAACATAAACTGTTTTGGTCGCCGGCTGGTACACGAGCAACGAGCTTGTTTCATTGACGCCGGTGAGCTGGAATTGAACATCCGCGCCGCTATCCCCGTTGTTGGATGCCTTTACCGGACCGCCCGCGCCGAGCCAGTATCCCAGCATCAAAAGGCCCAGAACTGCCAACCCGTTGCGCACCCACTCTGACCTCTTGCCCATGGTCTCTCCTTTGCACAGCTTGGTATGGGAGAGACGCAGGGAGGGCCGATTTTGCTCGGATTATTGGATGCGACGGATTCAAAGTTCCCGCGCTCTTTGGATAGCGCGGATTACCGCTTGGGCCTTGTTGATGGACTCCTGATATTCGAGTTCGGGGACGGAGTCGGCTACGATGCCGGCGCCGGCCTGGACGTAGCCTTTGCCGCCCGTGGCCAGCATGGAGCGGATGGCGATGCAGGAGTCGAGATTTCCGCTGAAGTCGGCGTAGAGGACTGCGCCACCGTAGGTGCCGCGGCGAGCAGGCTCCAGCTCTTCAATAATCTCCATGGCGCGGACCTTGGGTGCGCCACTGAGCGTGCCGGCAGGGAAGCAGGCGCGCAGGGCGTCGACGGCGGTGAGTTCGGGGCGGAGCTTGCCCTCGATGGTGCTGACGATGTGCATGACGTGGGAGTAACGCTCGACGAACATGAGCTTGTCGACTTTGACGGAGCCGAACTGGCTGACGCGGCCCACGTCGTTGCGGCCCAGGTCGACGAGCATGACGTGTTCGGCGCGCTCCTTTTCGTCGTGGAGCATTTCGTCGGCGAGGGCCTGGTCCTGCTTGTCGGTCAGGCCGCGGGGACGGGTTCCGGCGATGGGGCGGTACTCGACTTTTCCCTGGTGAACGCGGACTAAAAGCTCGGGGGACGAACCGGCGAGTTCCAGGGTTTGGAGCGCCTTGGTCTTCCTGGTGGATGCTTTCGAGATTTTTCCGAGCGGGCCGTCGGGGGAGAAGCGGAGGAAGTACATATACGGGCTGGGGTTGACGGTGCGCAGGGAGCGGTAGACCTGGAAGCTGTCGGCGCCGGGCTCGATGTCAAAGCGTTGGGAGAGAACGGCCTGGAAAATGTCTCCGGCGCGGATGTAGTCCTTGGTGCGGTGAATGGCGGCGAGGAAGTCCTTTTTGCGGGTGCGGTGCTGGACTTTCAGCTTGCCGGCGGCGCGTTTGGAGGCGAGTTTGGGCAGCGGAGCAGAGAGGCGCTTTTCGAATTTGTCGAGACGGGTGACGGCTTTGGAGTAGGCCTCGGCCGGTTTGCCTTTGGTGACGTCGGCGGTGACGACTAGCCAGATTTCCTTGCGGACGTGGTCGAAGGCGAGGACTTCATCGAAGAAGAGCAGGCAGGCGTCGGGGACGTGGAGCTCGTCGGCGGCCAGCGCGGGCAGGCGCTCGATCTGACGGACGGCGTCGTAGGAGAAGAAGCCGACGGCGCCGGCGGTGAAGGGGGGCAGGCCTTTGAGGCGGGCGGGCTTGTGCCCAGAGAGGGCCTGGCGGAGGACTTCGAAGATGTCGCCTTCGGTGCTTGTGACGCGCTTGCCCTCAGTGGTGGTGATGGCGCGGCCGCGGGCGACGATGCGCTTGAAGGGCTGGATGCCGATGAAGGTGTAGCGGCCAACCTGCTCGCCGCCTTCGACGGATTCAAGGAGGAAACATTCACGCTCAGGCCAGGCGGCGCGGAGGAAGGCCGAGACGGGGGTTTCGAGGTCCGCGGTGAGGGTGCGGCAGACGGGAACCAGGGTGTGCTCTTTGGCGAGCGCCAGGAACTCCTTGCGGCTGGGCAGGGTTGATTGTGTTTGCGCTTTCACAGACCCCAGTGTAACTGGTGGGCAGGCGGGTGTGGGCGACTCAATCGGAAGGTTACAGGCCAGCGTTGCGGGCGGCGAGCCAGCGTGCCAGGTCATGGATGGGGAGTGGGCGGGTGAAGAAGTAGCCTTGTGCGGAATCGCAGCCGCCGCGGCGCAGGAAATCCAACTGGTCCTGGGTCTCGACGCCTTCCGCGATGACTTCCATGCCAAGTTCATGACCGATTTCGATACTTTTTTCAACCATGACGCGATCGCTCTTGTTGATGTGCATGTTCATGACGAAGAAGCGGTCGATCTTGAGTTCGGTGGCGGGGACATTGGCCAGTTGCTGCATCATGGCGTAGCCGGTTCCGAAGTCGTCGATGGAGAGCTTGATTCCCTTGACGCGAAGGCGAGTGAGGACATCGAGGGTGTTTGCAAGCTCGTTGATGAGGCCGCTCTCGGTGATCTCGAGAATCAAGCTTTCCGGGGGTGTGTCGTGCTTTTTGAGAAGCGCGGCGAGGCGGTCGGGGAACTTGAGATCGCAGAGGGAGTTGACCGAGGCATTGAGGGCCAGGCGCAGGGGGGGCTGACTTTTCTGGGCGAGCGGGTTCACTTCGGACAGGATTTTGACATCCTCAAGTGCGCGATCGGCAACGAGCCAACCGAGTTCGTCGATGAGGCCAAGTTGCTCCATGCGGCAGATAAAGTGGTCGGGAAAGATGAGGCCGCGCTGGGGATGCTGCCAGCGGACAAGGGCTTCGACGCCGATGGCTTTGCCGGTGGGGATGTCGATCTGTGGCTGGTAGTGGAGAACCAACTCGTTGCGGGCGATGGCAGTGTGCAGTTGCTCGTCGGGAATGGGAAGGGCGGTAGTGCGAACGGCGGGCAAAGTTGCCCCGGAAACGTGATGGTTCTTGAGTAGTTCCTCGAGGTCTGCGAGAAGGAAGGGTTTTGCCAGGTGGCCGACGACGAAGAGTCCGAGGGTATTGGCGAGCTTTTCGGCGGTCTCAAGGACGCGACCGCTGATGCCGCTCATCAGGACAATTCCGGCCTTGCAACGCAGCTCGCTGAGCAGGCGCAGGGCTTCGACGCCATCCATTTCGGGCATCATGAGGTCAAGCAGGATGAGGGTTATCTGGGGCGTGAGCAGTTCGGGCAGGGCGCCGGCATCGGTGGTATGGATGCATTGAAGGTCAAGGCGTTCCGCGGCAGCGGCGATGAAGTCACCCACGTCGGGTTCGTCGTCGACGACCAGGATCGTTGCGAAGTTTGTCATCGTCGCGCCCTGTTTTTGAGATTGCCCCGGAATGGATGGGCGCAACCAACTGAGGAGGTGCTTGATTTTCTCACTTGATGGTCGCCCCTGCAAGGGTGTGCCGAATGATCTCTGCGAATTCCGAGCGCTGATACGGTTTTCGGAGCATGGGGTCGTCAACCTTGGTTCCGTTTCTCTCTACGAGTGCATCCGCCGGGAATCCGGAAGAGTAAATCACTTTGAGGCCAGGAATCAGCAGCCGGGCCTTCTCCGCCAGTTCCACTCCATTCATTCCGCCGGGCATGATGATATCTGTGATCATCAAATCGATCTTCCCGTCCTCCGCGATGGTTTTCAGTGCGCTGGCGGCGTTGCTTGCGCGCAAGGCAGAGAATCCCATTTCAACCAAGTACTCGTTCGCGATTTCAAGGAGCTCAACTTCGTCATCCACAATCAACACGGTTCCGCCTGGGGAACCGGAGACATGCGCGGCCGGAAGTTCAGGCACGTCGGTACGGGACTGGTCAGCCAGCGGCAGGTAGAGGGTAACCGTTGTCCCGTGGCCCTCTTCGCTATAAAGCCGGACGGTCCCGCCCGATTGCCGTGCGAATCCATAGACCATGGCCAAGCCAAGCCCGGTTCCTTTGTTGCGTGTCTTGGTGGTAAAAAATGGCTCCAGAGCGCGGTCCAGTGTCTGTCTCGACATGCCATGGCCGGTATCGGAGACCGAGATACGCGCATAGGCGCCGGGCTTCAACTCCCCGGTCAGCACGGGTGGGAAAGATTCGTCCAAATGACTTAACTGGGTCCCGATGGTCAAAGTGCCTCCCTTGGGCATGGCATCTCGAGCATTCACGGCCAGGTTGAGCAACGCGCTTTCAAGTCCGGCGACATCCACAAAGACGGTGGGCACGGAGAGGTTGAAACTGGTGAGCACCTTGATCTCCGGACCCAATGCGCGGCTAGCCATTTCGAGGGTCTCCTGGATTGTCTCCTCCAGTCTAACCCTCACTGGGTTCAGATCTTCCTTGCTTGCCAGGCCGAGCAGGCGGCGAGTAAGGTCCGCGCCGCGCACAGCCGCCTTCTGAGCGGGCTTGAGCCGCTTGAGCGCGGCATCATTGCCCTCGATCCTATGCTCCAGGAGGCCCAGATTGCCGATCACAATGGCCAGCAGGTTGTTGAAGTCGTGGGCGATTCCACCTGTCAACTGACCAATCGCCTCCATCTTCTGGCTCTGCCGCAACTGGTTGGCGATTTGCTTTCTCTCGCTGATGTCGCGGATGGCCGCAGTTACCAGGATTCCCTCGGCGCTCTCCAACGGGCTGAGCATGATTTCGATGGGGAACTCGGTCCAATCCTTGCGCCGCCCATAGAGTTCAATCCCAGTGCCGATCTGCTGCGCCAGCGCCTCTGCCGTAGAGCGAAGAGCATCGGCAATCAGCCTCTCGGCAAATCCTTCGGGAATGATGTCCTTCACGTTTTGGCCCAGGAGTTCGTCGCGCCGGTAGCCGAACTGTTTTTCCGCCTGGGCATTCAGCAGCACGATCTCCCCGCCCTGGTTTACCACCACCATTCCATCGGGCGCGGCTTCCAGCAGTCCGCGATACCGGCCCTCCATTTGCGCCAGGTGTTTCTCCGCGTCTTTGCGCACTGTGATATCGCGAATCGCGGCCGTAACCAGAATTCCATCAGGACTCTCGATGGGGCTGAGCATGATCTCGATGGGGAATCCGGTCCCGTCCTTGCGCAGCCCGTTCAGCTCGATCCCGGTGCCGATCTGTTGGGCAAGCGCTTCAGCCGCGGTGCGGGTTTCGTCGGCAATCAGCCGCTCGGCAAATCCTTCGGGAATGATGTTCGTCACGCTCTGGCCAATCAGTTCATCGCGGTGGTATCGGAACTGCCTCTCCGCATGAAGATTCAACAGCACGATCTTTCCGGCCTGGTTTACCACCACCATTCCATCCGGGGCCGCTTCCAGCAGTCCGCGATAGCGCGCCTCGGACTCCTTATGGTCGCTCAGATCGCGGCAGATTTGAGAAAATCCGCGGAGATTTCCATCGCTTCCATACATTGCAATGAATGTGACGCTGGCCAGAAACTCGGAACCGTCCTTGCGTACCCGCATTCCGAATTCTTCGTGCCGGCCCATCGTCTCGGCGATGCGGAGAACATCCTCCGGACGGTTCCGCTCGATATCTTCAGGAAGAAAAAAGCGGGAGAAACTGTGGCCGATGATTTCTTCCGCCTTGTATCCCTTGATCCGTTCCGCGCTGGCGCTCCAACTGGTAACCAGGCCGTACGGATCGAGCATGAAGATTGCGTAATCCTGGACGCCGTCAAGCAGCAGCCTGTGTCTCTCTTCGCTGTCGTTAAGCGCCTGTTCGGCAACCTGGCGTCTTTTGCTCTCGGCCAGAGCAGAGCGTCCTACGAGTCCAGCAACCAGCATCCCAAGCAGGGTGCTGAGGATCATGATGAGCCTGGTCAGGCTTCGGTCATGCTCTGTTTCCACTCTGCGCAGGGCCAGCAATTGCAGTTCTTGCTCGCGCATAGTACCGGTTGTTTTTTGAAACTCGTCCTCGATTGGTTCACCGCCCTCGCCATGAACAGCGGCCACCGCCGCTACCAGCCCCGAGCTTTTGCGCAGATCGATGATCGTATCCGCATGCTTTATTCTCCTGGCTGCCAAAGTCTCAAGGGAGGCAAGGTGGAGCTGCTGCGTGGGGTTATCAACTGTCAGGTTGCGGATGGACGTGAAGTCCCGCTCAACCCTGGAAACGCTTGTTCCGTAGCCATCGAGATCGGATTCCAGTCCGGTCAAGGCAAATCCGCGGCTCGTGGACTCGACTTTCTGCATGACCAGGTTCAGGTCCTGGATGTTGTCGAGAACATCGCGCGAGTGACGGACCCACTGACTGCTCTGATCCGAGATACCCGCCCATCGATAGGCAAGGGCCCCAGTCAGCAAGAGTGTCAGTAGGGCAAGTCCAAACGCCAACCTCAACTGCCGATCCAAGAAGGATTTCATGTGTGCCTAGCCTGACTCTGTTTCGGGAGGAGCGCCAATGTCCGTGGGGAGGAATCGGGGCTGAGGTCTTTGGTCGAAAATGCAACGGCATTTTTCCTGTGCGGTAAAGTTTGCACTGATCTCTAATTAACAGGGACAACATTTTGAGTGCGCTCGTCTGCCTTCTTTTGCTCACCCATCGTCCGATGTCGAAGCATATGTGGGTCCAGGACCTCCCGCGGCGCCAATGGGGAGGGCTGTGCGGTGGTCTTCGGGACCGGCTTTCACAATTGCTTTTGGCTCAGAGCTGGTGGGGCGATCCGAGTTCCCGCAACGATTCCCGTCTATGTGTCACTAGGGAAATGGGCGGGCCCAGCCCGGCGGGGTTCCCAGGATGGTACGGGAGGGCGTGTCTGGGGTGCCCGTTGGGCTTGACGGGGCTTGAGGAGTGGGCCTAGACTCACTGGGGTTTGGGCTTGCGTGGGACGATCCTCAGGTTCAACCGGCCGGGAAGGGTAATTTGCGCTGACGGCCGGCAGCGCAAGACTCCGTTGATTGCGGAGGAAGCCTTGCCGTTTGAGATATTTCCGGGTGGACGATTTGGATGGGCGATTTGGTTGGTCCGGGGTCGGGCGGCGGGCAAAAGGGAATGGAGACTGTATGGCAATTGCAGTACCGACAATGACGTTAGACCAGGAGATCAATCCCTGGGAGGCACAAAGCGCACGATTTGAGTTTGCGGCACGGAAACTGAATCTTGAGGAAAACCTTTGGAAGGTGTTGAGCACGCCTTCGCGCGAGATCATCGTGCATTTTCCAGTCACGATGGATAACGGGAAAATTGAGATGTTCACCGGATTCCGCGTGCAGCATAACATTGCGCGCGGCCCGGGCAAGGGCGGCATCCGCTATGCTCCGGATGTGACGCTGGACGAGGTGAGGGCGCTGGCCAGTTGGATGACCTGGAAGTGCGCGGTGGTGAACATTCCCTTTGGCGGGGCCAAGGGCGGCGTGATCTGCGATCCGAAGAAGATGAGCCAGGGCGAACTGGAGCGGATGACGCGGCGGTACACGTCGGAGATCATCGACTTTATCGGACCGGAGAAGGATGTTCCCGCGCCGGATGTAAACACCAACGAGCAGACCATGGCATGGATCATGGACACCTACTCGATGCACGTGGGGCACACGGTAACCAGCGTGGTGACGGGCAAGCCGCTGAACATTGGCGGGTCGCGCGGACGTGTGGAAGCGACCGGGCGCGGCGTGATGACGGTGTGCGACGAGAGCCTGCGCTACCTGAACATGCCGATTGACGGCTGCCGGGTGATTATCCAGGGCTTTGGCAACGTAGGCTCAAATGCGGCCCGGTTGATGCTGGAGCACGGATACAAGATTGTGGGCATTGCCGAGAAGGAAGGCGGGTTGTGCAATCCGAACGGCATCGACATTCACCAGTTGGTGGAGTACAAGGTGCGCAACGGCACGACGCTTGGTTTCCGTGGCGCAGAGGCCATGCCGAGCGAAGAGCTTCTGGTATCCGACTGCGAGATTTTGATTCCGGCGGCGACGGAGAATGTGATTACCAGCCGCAATGCCGACAAGATCAAGGCGCGCATTGTGGTGGAGGGCGCAAACGGGCCCACAACCGCGGTGGCGGACGAGATTCTGGCGGAAAAGCGGATCTTCATTGTGCCGGATATTCTGGCCAATGCGGGCGGCGTGACAGCCAGCTACTTTGAATGGGTTCAGGACCGGCAGGGATACTTCTGGAAGGAAGCGATCGTGAACGAGCAGTTGGAGACGATTCTTCGCGACAGCTTTGACGACGTGGTGCGCTATGCCGAGGCGCACAACGTGAACAACCGCATTGCCGCATACATGCTGGCCATCGATCGAGTGGCATTCACCATCAAGCAGCGCGGCATCTACGCTTAGGTTTCTCCCCCAAAACACGCAAGTGTCTCAGGAACGGGATGGGCAATTTGCTCATCCCGATTTTTTATGCGCGGCACATAACCGGAAGCCGATGCGCGCGCTCTAAGTGCTGCAGGTTGGAAAGGGACGAAGATGAAGGGTATAACTCGCACATTGACACAGGGCATTGCGGTATTACTGGTTTGCTTATTGGCCGGATTGTCTCCGGCTTCGGCCTGGGCGAAGCAACTAACTCCGCAGGTAGTTCATGCGCGAGTATTGAAGCGGGGAGTGGGTAACTGGGTGGGGGTGGAGTTACTGAATGGAACGGCGTTTGTGGGCAGGATTGTAAGCGTTGACGACGATTCGTTTGGGATGCAGCTGCACAACGATCCGGGGATCACGCAAGTACACTATGCGGATGTTCTGGACCTGCATACGGGAATTTCGAACGGGGCTTTCTGGGGGATTATGATTGCGGGGGTTGGCGGGGTTGCGGCGATGGCCGCAGTCGGATTCCACATGGTGCACGAGCATGAGCAGACGCTGCCGACGCAGCCTGCGACGCCGGTGTTTCCGTATGCCCGCCCTGCGCAATAACATGCGGGTGCGTCTTAATCGACATCGATGCGCCAGAAGTCGATGCCGGCCAGCTTGAGCAGGCGGGCTTTGCCCTGGAAGATGTGAACAAACTCGGCGGCTTCCGGGGACCAGTCATTTTTTGCCGTTCGCGTCGACGGTGGCGAAGGCGCCGCGAACGAGGAAGTTGCGGCGGGTAAAGGGATGGATCGGCATAGGTGTTTGCGAGTCTACCATCGGCGCGCATAGGGCACGAATTTCCGTGAGGTCGTTGACGGGAGTTGTGACGTTTGCGTGGTGAGGGGGCGGAAGGTAGACTTGGCGCGAAGTACATTCGCGGAGAAATCATGAGACTTGTTGTGCTGGTGTTGTTGGTTGGCTGTTCGGTTTCCTACGCACAGCAATATACGCGCGGAATTGGCGTATATCCGGGCGATCCGAAGGAGTACATGGGGCCGACGTTGCGCGTCGATCAAGAGTATCGGAATCTGGCGCTGCACCGGCCTGCGTATCAGTCCAGCGCTTACGACTATAACCTGACGGCGCAACTGGTGACGGACGGAGTCAAGGAGACGGCGCTGCCTCAGTGGATTGTTGCATCCACCAGCGATGCGGGTGTGCTCAAGAAGACTGAGCGCGAGGTTTTTCTGGATGGCAATGTGACTTCGTCTGTGGATATCACGGGGGATGCGCCTTGGGTGGAGTTTGACCTTGAGGGTGGTGGGACGGTTCCGGAAATAGATCGGCTTGATCTTTATCTGCGCAAGCTTTATGGGCCGCTGCCGGCGAGCGGATGGAAGTACGTGGTGCTGGGCTCCGACGATGGGACAAACTGGACTGAAATTGGGCGGTCGGAGGTTGGGCCGTCGGTGGGGAGGGAATGGCCCGACATGCGGGTGGAGGGGCCGAGCTTTTCGCAGACGATTGCGTTTGCTGCGCCGGCGCATTTTCGGGATTACCGCGTGCAGATTTCGGCGGAGGGCGTGAAGAAGTGGGGTGTGTCGGAACTGGTTCTTTTCGACAACGGGCAGGAGGTGCGGGTGGCCGGGCCCGAACACTTCGCCAGTGCATGGATGAGCGCGGGGACGGGCGAAGAGTGGGTGTATGTGGACCTGGGCGCGGCGTGCACGTTCGATCGCGTTGTGTTGGATTGGATTCGTCGCGCGGTGGAAGGGGCTGTGCAGGTGTCGGACGATGCGGTGGAGTGGAAGACGCTGGTGGCGCTTGGCTCGACCGATGATATCCACCTGGCGCAACCGGCGCACGGGCGCTATGTGCGGGTGCTGATGACGAAACCTGGCGAGGCCGGGCTTGGCGAGGCCGGAAGCAATTACATTCTGAGCGAACTCGAGGTGTATGGGCGCGGCGGGCCGGTTGCGGTTCAAAAGAGTGCGGCGGTGGCGAAGGCGGATGGAACGCTGGGGCTTGAAGGCGGAGACTGGCGGCTGCAGCGGGCGTCGCTGGTTGCGGGGGAAGGCGAGCAGATTTCCACGCCGGGATTTGCGGAGAAGGACTGGATGGTGGCGACGGTGCCGGGCACGGTGCTGACGAGTTATTTGAATGACGGGGCGATTGCGAATCCGGACTTTGGCGAGAACCAGTACGCGATTTCAGATGCGTTTTTCTGCGCGGACTTCTGGTATCGGGATGAGTTTATTGCGCCTCCGGTGAGTGGCGACAAGCATGTGTGGCTCGACTTCGACGGCATCAATTGGAAGGCGGAGATTTATCTGAATGGGCATAAGCTGGGCCGCATCGACGGCGGGTTTATGCGCGGGTGGTTCGATGTGACGGCGTTTGTGCATCCGGGAGCGAAGAATGCGCTCGCGGTCCTGGTGCTGCGCAATGCGAACCCTGGCAGCACCAAGGACAAGGCCGCTGAGACGGTGAACGGTGGGGCGCTGGGGCGCGACAATCCAACCTACCACGCGTCGGCGGGATGGGATTGGATGTCGACGATTCGTGGACGGAATACGGGGATCTGGAGCAACGTGACGCTGCGTTTGACGGGTGGCGTGACGGTGGAAGATCCGTTGGTAACGACGACGCTGCCGCTGCCCGACACGACGCACGCGGATGTGAAGATTCAAGCGACGCTGCGGAATCATGAGGACCATGCGGTGACGGGGACGCTGCGGGCGCGGTTTGGGACGATTGCTGTGGAGACGGCAGTGACGTTGGATACTGGATCGACGAAGCAAGTTGAATTGTCGCCGGCGACGCAGGCGGCGCTGCATTTGACCAATCCGAAGCTATGGTGGCCGGTGGGATATGGGGAGCCGAATCTTTACCCGGTGACGATTTCCTTTGTGGCAGGCGGGAGAGTCACGGATTCGACATCGTTCAACGCTGGAGTGCGGCAGTTCACGTATTCGGAAGATGGCGGCATGCTGAGGATGTGGATCAACGGGCGGAGGTTCATTGCGAAGGGTGGGAACTGGGGGTTTCCGGAGTCGATGCTGCGCTATCGCGCGCGTGAATACGACACGGCGATGAAATATCACCGCGATGAGCATTTCAATATGGTGCGCAACTGGGTGGGGCAAACGGGGGACGAGGCTTTCTATGATGCGGCGGATCGTTTCGGCGTCGTGGTGTGGCAGGATTTCTGGCTGGCGAATCCGTGGGACGGGCCGAATCCGGACGACAACGATTTGTTTCTCAAGAACGCGCGCGATTACCTGCTTCGCATTCGCAATCATGCTTCCCTGGGTCTGTTCTGCGGCCGCAATGAGGGGTCTCCGCCACACCCAATTGACGATGGGCTGCGCGCCATGAGTGCCAATCTTGAGCCGGGATCGCACTACATTTCAAGCTCGGCGGATGGGCCGGTGAGCGGGCACGGGCCGTATCGCGTGGAGCCGCTGCGCTATTACTTCGAGCACGCGCCGGTGAAGTTTCACAGCGAGATGGGCGCGCCCAATGTTCCGGAGATGGAGATGCTGCGGAGGACGATGCCGGAGAGTGCGCTGTGGCCGCAGGGCAGCGAGTGGCCGCTGCATGACTTCTACCCGCAAAACCCGTTCAAGGATGCGGTCGAAAAGAATTACGGCGGTGCAACGGACATCGCCGACTGGGATGGGCTAGCGCAGTTTGTGGATTACGACGCCTACCGCGGCATGTACGAGGGACAGAGCAAGAATCGGCTGGGACTGCTGATCTGGATGAGCCATCCGGCGTGGCCCTCGCTGCTGTGGCAGACGTACGACTACTTCTTTGACACCGACGCGGGATACTACGGCGCAAAGAAGGGCGCGGAGCCGCTGCATATTGAATGGAACGCGGCGACGGATGCGGTGGAGGTGGTGAACTATAGCTCTGGTGCGCAGACCGGATTGACGGCGCATGCGGAGGTACTGGGGCTGGATGGGGCGGTGAAGTGGGAGAAGCGGGCGACGCTTGACTCGAGCGAGGACAGCACGGTTGCCCCGTTCAAGATGGAGTTTCCTGCTGGGCTGGCGGAGACGCACTTTATCCGGCTGACGCTCAAGCGCGGCGATGAGGTTCTTTCTTCAAACTTCTATCTGCATGGGGTGAAGGAGCAGGACTATGCGGGGATTCGTACGCTGCCACGGGTGAAGGTGAGCGCGGTGACGCATTTGGAACGGCATGGGGTGGAGTGGGTGCTGGCGACGGAGTTGCACAATGCCGGGACCGCTCCGGCGTTGATGGTGCGGGTGAAGGCGGTGCGCGCGAAGACCGGCGATCCGATTGTGCCGGCGCTTTACGATGACAACTATGTGGCGCTGATGCCGGCAGAGCGGCGGACGATCCATGCGCGGGTTTTGGATGCGGATACGCGCGGGGAGATGCCGCGAATTGTGGTGAAGGGGTTCAACTTGGCGGAGTGAGATTGGTGGCGAATAAAGGAATAAAAACAGGTCCTTCGACTCCGCTGAAAAGCGATTCGCTCAGGATGACAGATCTGATGAATTAAAAGAGAGGAGAGCCTGCTAGGATTTGGCGGACTTGCGGCGCTTCCTGGCGGATTTGTGCTTCCGGGCTAAGTGGGGCCTGGGGGCTTTGGGCGGGAGCGGAGGGACGTTGGCGAGTGCTGCGAGCAGGTCGTTGGCTTCGTGGAAGAGGTCGACGCGCCAGCCTTTTTCGCCATCGCTGACGGCTACAAAAACTCCTGTTTGACGGGCTGGGCTGAGGGCGAGGTAGGTGGAAAAGCCGGCGCCGCCTCCGGTCTTCTCAATGATTGCGGACGGCGTCGCGGGATCGCCGATCTGAATCCAGGCCAGGCCGATGCCGGTTGGGTCGCCGGCGTGGCTGAGCCCGTCCATGGTCTTGAGCTGAGCGGGCCTGATGTGGACGGCAAGATCGTCGGCGGGCGGCGCGGGAAAGCCGGGCTCGCGCAGCAGGTAGCCGAGGAAGCGAGCCATGTCCGCGGGCGTGGAATAGAGGCCGCCGCTGGGGCCGGAGGGCTGCGTGTCGGTGCAAGGGCCTTCGTCGCGATTGCCGCGGAGCAGGCGGGAGCATTGCTGCTGGCTGGGAACGAGCGTGGTGTTGTAGAGGGCGAGAGGGCGCAGAAGTTGCTCGTCGAGAAGCTGTGCATAGGTCCTGTGGTTTGCGGAAGCGAGCGCGTCGCCGAGCAGGTCAAAGCCAATGTTGGAGTAGAACGCGGCGGTGCCGGGAGCGGTTTTGAGATGCTGAACGGGCAGCCAGGTCCAGCGAAAATCCTTGTCAGGGAAGGTGAAGTGCGGTGTGTGTTTGGGGTAGGAGCTGACTTCGCGCGGGAGGCCGCTGGTGTGGGTGGCAAGTTCCAGCAGCGTGATGCGCTGGCCGGCCGGGCCAAGGGGTACTACCTTGCCGCGTGGGGCAAAGCGCTGCAGCGGATCGTCAAGGCTGAGCTTGCCTTCGCCAACTTGCTTGAGCAGCAGGTCAGTGGTGAAGACCTTGGAGACGGAGCAGAGTCGAAGCAGCGAGTTGGCATCGGGCCGGACGCCGCTGCCAGGATAGGTTTCGCCATACCCCTTGATGGAGACTTCGCCGTTGCGCACGATGACCATGACCATGCCGGTGAAACCGGATTGCTGAAACAGGGCGGCGGCGCGCTGGTCGGCTTCAGCCAGCGAGAGGGGCTGCTGGGCGCGGAGCGGCAAGGCCAGGGTGAGGGCCAGAGCGAGGGCAAAGAAAAGCCTTGCCACTGCGCGGCTTTGGGCTGCCGCACAGCTTTCCAGGGTTGGACTGGGCTTCGTCAAAACCGTTGAAAGCTCCTGTGGGGAAGTGTCACACGTTGAACTTGAAGAAGAGTATATCGCCGTCTTTTACGATGTACTCCTTGCCTTCAGAGCGGTAGAGTCCCTTCACTTTGACGGCCTGCTCGCTGCCGAATTCGAAGAGGTTCTCGCAGTGGTAGGCGTCAGCCTTGATGAAGCCGCGCTCGAAGTCGGAGTGAATGACGCCGGCGGCCTGCGGAGCTTTGGCTCCATTGGGAATGGTCCACGCGCGCACTTCCTGCACACCCGCGGTGAAGTAGGTGATGAGGCCGAGCAGACGGTAGGCGGAGTGAATGAGGCGGTTCAGCCCTGGCTCAGTCAGGCCGAGGTCGATGAGAAATTCACTGCGCTCGGCCGGTTCGAGTAGCGCGATCTCCGCTTCAAGAGCACCGCAGATGCTGACCACTTGAGCGTTTTCAGCATCGGCGCGCTGTTGAACGGCGCTCACGTATTTGTTTCCGCCTTTCAAGCCGGCTTCGTCCACGTTGGCTACATAGAGCACAGGCTTTTGCGTAATCAGATGCAGGTCATAGGCAGCGGCGGCCTCGTCTTCGGTCAGCTCGACGACGCGTGCCGGACGGCCGGCCTGGAGGGCTTCGAGCAGCTTCTTCAGAGCTTCGGCCTCTGCTTTGATCTTGGGGTCGGTTGTGTTCCTTACTGCTTTCTCGACCTTGGCCCAGCGCTTTTCCGCGGTTTCAAGGTCAGCCAGCAGCAGTTCGGTGTTGATGATGTCGATGTCGTGCAGCGGGTTGACGCCGCCGGCTACGTGGATGACGTTGGGGTCGTCGAAGCAGCGGACGACGTGGCAGATGGCGTCGGTGGAGCGGATGTGGCCAAGGAACTGGTTGCCGAGTCCCTCGCCCTTGCTGGCGCCTTCCACCAGGCCGGCGATGTCGATGAACTCCATGGTCGTCGGCACGGTGCGGTTGGGCTTGACGAACCCGGTGATGCGGTCGAGCCGCTCATCGGGAACCGAGACGACGCCCACGTTGGGATCGATGGTGCAGAACGGATAGTTCGCGGCCGGAGCTTTGGCGGCTGTGAGAGCGTTGAAGATAGTGCTTTTGCCAACGTTGGGCAGGCCAACGATTCCACAATTGAGAGGCATAGTGTAAGAGTCCTTTTGAAGTAGGCCGCGCGTCAGGCCAGAGAATTCCCGCGGGCCCAGGGGCCATGTGCTTGCACGTGAGGCCTGTGAAGTAGGGGCGTTGCGGGAACTACCGCGAGTGACTGAGGGAAAAACTTCCTGACTCCATTATGCCCTAAGGGCGGTGTGGAAGCCATGCGGGCCCTGGTCCAATGCAAGATGAGCCTGGTGGTGTTGTCTTGCTCCATCTCTGGTCCGGTCTCCCAAATCCAACTTAAAATCAACCTCATCCGGATCTGTGGAAATTGCACGAAGGGTTGTGATGGCCGTCACGGAACGGCGCATTCAGATGGGAGACACTCCAGTTGTCAACATGGTTCGGAGGGCGAGCAAGAACAGCCCTCTTAGAGCCGGGCGACACGAGTTAGCAGTGGAAAGGGGAAGCCGCCGCTAGTCTCGTATAAGCAGGGATCACCAGTAGCCGCGCACTACCGACCTCCAGTGCCGGCTACTGGTCCCCGATTCTATACTTGGAAAGAACAAGCGCCTCCGAGGCGACGTTTTCCTTCGGGGGTGATTTTTTATGCCCCAACCTTGCCTGCAACGAAACCACGGACGGAAGCATCAAGACTTGCATGGCAAATGACATCCGCAAGGAACGCCATGTCGGACCCGGCAAGAAGAGAGCCGGTCGCTCCACCTTCTTCACCGGATGCTTCTCCAACTCCTCCAACGCCAGTGCCACCGCCTTCTCCAGCTGCGGATCGTGCCCTTCGCTCACCGCCTTGGGGTCCTGCTCCACCGCATAATCCGGATCGACGCCATGATTCTCGACATCCCACTCGCCCTTCGGCGAAAGGGGAATAGGGGGACATGATACGCATTCACCGTTCCTGGGTACCAAGAGCTAAAATTGCCGTGAATATATATCATGTCCTCCTATTTCCTCTTATTTCCGAGGAAGCAGGAGCGGTGCCCTGGCCGCCCGCCCTGCGTCGTAGCCCGGCCCTGACCACTCACCACTAGCCACTGCACTTACGCCGTCGCCCGCTCCCGCTCCTGGTTCCCCAGTCGCACGCTCACCACTTTCGAGACGCCCGGCTCCTGCATCGTCACTCCGTAAATCATGTCCGCGGACTGCATCATTCGCTTCGAGTGCGTTACCAGCAGGAACTGCGTCTCCTTGCTCAGCGAGTGCAGCAGGTCCGCCAGCCTGCCCACGTTGGTCTCATCCAGCGGCGCATCCACCTCGTCCAGCACGCAGAACGGGCTCGGCTGGAACTGGAAGATGCCCACCAGCAGCGCCAGCGCCGTCAGCGCCTTCTCTCCGCCTGAAAGCAGCAGCACATTCTGCAGCTTCTTCCCCGGCGGCGAAGCCACAATCTCCAGGCCGCTCTCCGCCTGGTTCTCCGCATCCGTGAGCCGCAAAAATGCCTGCCCACCCTGGAACAACCGCGAAAATACCTGCGCAAAGTTCTCGTTGATCCGCGCAAACGCCTCGTCGAACTTGGTCCGCGAAATCTGGTCGATCTCCTTGATCGTCTCCTGCGTGTTCTCGATCGATTCCACCAGGTCCCTGCGCTGCGTCTCGAGGAAGTTGTGCCGTTCCGCCGTCTCCTTGTACTCGTCCAGGGCCATCATGTTCACCGGCCCCATCTGCTCAATCCGCTGCTTCAAGGTCCGGCAAGTCTCTTCTTCCAGCGCCAGCGGCTCATCCGCCAGCCGGACAATCTGCTCATCGGCGCGCAGCACCTGGGCCTCCAGGTTCACCTCCGCCAGGCAACTCGCCTCCAGATGCTCCACATCTGCCCGCAGCTTGGCCACCAGGTTCGATCGTGTGCCGCGCTCCTCGCGCAACTGGTCCAGCGCCGCCCGCGAAGTCTTCAACTGCCCCTCAATCGCCGCCAACTGCTGCCGCACAGAGAGCGACTGCGCCCCCAGCGTCTGAGCCAGAGCCAGAGCTTCTGCCCGCACATCCGCCAGCTCCTTCTGCCGGCTGGCCAGTGCCGCGCTCTCGGCAATGCGCTGTCCCCGCTCCGCCTCGGCCGAAGCCCGTTGCTGCTCAATCGCCAGCACCCTGCGCTCAAGGTCCGCATGCAGCCGGTCGATTCTCTGAAACGCTGCCTCCGCCCCGCGACGCCGCTCTTCCAGGCCCGCCAGCTCCGCCGTAACCTGCGCCGCCTCCTGCTGCAATCCCTCGCGCTTCTGCCGCGTCAACGCCAGTTGCGCCTGCAACTCGTCAAGAGACGCCTCAGCCTCCGCGTGCTGTGCCTCCAGCCGCATTGCCTCTTCGCGCTTCTGGTCGATCACAGCGACCTTCGCCTCGCGCGCATCCTTGTTCCGCGCCGCCTGCAAAGTCCACTCCTGCAGCCGACGCTCCACGCGCTGCACCTCGCTCTCCATCTGCTTGAGCGCCGCGCCCTGGTTGGCCGCTTCCGTCTCCGCCTGGCGACGCTCCGCACTGCTCACTTCCAGTTGCGCCGTCAGCTCCTCAATGGTGCGCGTCAGTGCGGCGGCCGCCGTCTCCGCCTGCACAAGGCCGCTCTCCAGCCCAGCCAGCTTCTTCTCCGCATCGCGCAGTTCGCGCTTCAGAGCCAGCGGACCCTCGCTTGCCGGCTTGCCGCCCGTCACCGTTCCATTGTGGAAACACTCGCCCCCCGGCGTCAGGAAGAACGCGAAACCAAACTCGCCTGCCAGCGTCTTGGCGCGGATCGCGTCCTCGACCAGGTAGCCGTGACGCAGCTTGGGCAGAATCGCTTCAATCGACCGCGCAAATCCGTCCAGTACCCGGATTGCGTCCTTCAGCGGAGTCGCCCCAGGCACGTCCACAGTTTGCACATGTTCATCAAACAGCACACCCTGGGCACCGTCGTGCACCAGGAACGTTGCCCGTCCGTCCACCCCAGACTTCAGCAGCCGAACACCCTCTTCCGCCGCGCCCCAGCTCTTTACCACAACAAAATTCAGCTCTTCGCGCAGAAACTCATCGACCACTTCTTCATACTCGCCGCTCACCTCAAGAAAATCCGCCAGCGTGCCTACCGGCGCCATGCCTTCCGCCAACGCGCCCGGCTTCAACAGCCGCCGCACCGTATCCGTCGAGTAGCTGTGATTCTTGATCAGCGCCACCAGCGAATCCCGTCGCCCTGTCACCGCCGCCAAGTCCCCGCGCAACTGGTTGGCCCGCGTCCGCTCCGCATTCTCTTCCGCGCGCCTGGCCTGCAACTGCGCACGCAGCGCGGCAATCTCGCCTTCCAGCCGCTTCAGCGCGTCGCCGGCAGATTCATACCGCATCCGCACCTGGCCGCTCTCCACGCCCAGGTTCTCCTGCTCAATCCGCGCCTGTCCAATCTCCGCTTCCAGCCGTTGCGCCTCACGCTCCAGCGCCGCCAGGCTCTCCTCCGCCTGTGCCGTGTGGTTGCGCGCGTTGCCGGCCGTGGTCAGCAGATGCATCGCATGGCGTCGCGTCGACTCCAACTGCCGCTCGGCCCCAAACACCTCTTCCGCCGCCGCCCTGGCCTCCTGCTGGCGCGCCTCAACCTTCTGCCGGAACGCCCGCGCCTCGTCCGCCGCAGTCTGCAGAAAAGCCTGCTGCTGGCCCCGCTCCTCCACCACTCCGGCCAACTGTGTCCGCGTCACTTCGAGTTCTGAAGCTGCCCCGGCAATTCGCGCCTCAAGGTCGCTCACCCGCTCCACATTGGCCCGTTCCCGCGCCGCCGCCCGCTCCAGTTCGAGAGACGCCTCGTTGGCCCGTCCCTGCACCTCCTGGCCCTCGCGATCCAGCTCATATCCCCGTTCGGTCAGGCTGTGCTGGCTGCCTTCCAGCTCTGCAATTTCGCCAGCCGACCCGTTGATCCGCTCGGACATGGCGGCAATCTCCAGCTCCAGGCGCGCCTGCTCCGTGTCCATCAGCGCCATCCGGCTGGCCAGCACCACCCGCAGCCGCTCTTTCAGCTCGTCCCGAACCGCCGCAAACCGCTCCGCCTTCGCCGCCTGCCGCTTTAGGCTGTTCATCTGCCGCGTTACTTCTTCAAAAATGTCGTCCACGCGCGCCAGGTTCTGCTTGGCGCTCTCCAGCCGCAACTCCGCCAGCCGCTTCTTCGTCTTGAAGCGCGTAATCCCCGCCGCCTCTTCGATAATCGCCCGCCGGTCGTGCGGCTTCGAGCTCAGCAACTGCCCAATCCGCTCCTGCCCGATAATTGCGTAGCTCTCCGGCCCCAGGCCCGTGCCCATGAAGATGTCCTGAATATCCCGCAGCCGGCAAAGCTTCCCGTTCAGCAGGTACTCGCTCTCCCCGGTGCGGAAAAGCCGCCGCGTAATCACGATCTCGCCCTTTTGCGGCGTCTTCTGGAACTTGCGCCGGCGAATCTTCAGGACTACCGCCTGGGGGCCACCAACGCTGGCCTCGGCCGCGCCTGCTCCACTCGCGCTTGCTCCCGCCTCCCCAGCCTGCTCCGGCCCATCTTCGTCCGACGTCTGCCCCGGCTGCTCGGCGGCAATAATCTCTTCCGCTTCTGCCGCCCGCTGCTTCCGAACCTCATCCTCATCCCAGTCCGTTGGCCCGTCGTGCTCGACCGTCACCTCCGGCTCCACCGGAATAGGCCCCTCGTATGCCTCCGGATCAACCATCGTCAGCGTCACTTCCGCCATTCCCAGCGGCTTGCGATCCCGCGTACCGGAAAAGATCACGTCCTGCATGTGCGTGCCGCGCAAGGTCTTGGCGCTCTGCTCGCCCAAAACCCAGCTCACCCCGTCCAGAATGTTTGACTTCCCGCACCCATTCGGCCCCACCACCACGGCAATACCCGTTCCCGGCACGGTCAACTCCGTGCGGTCGCAGAAACTCTTGAAGCCGAGGATATGTATCTTTTTCAGTTTCAGCATCTTGACTCCGAATGAATGGGGCTGGATTTGATTCCGTACTCTAAAAACCTGTTTGCTGCCGGGTTTGCCGGCCGGGCGGGCCAAAAAATAACCCTCCGAATACAGACTCTAAGCAGCCCGGGAGGCAGGGTCAACGTCCACCCTCGGGGTTCTTGTGGATAAGGCAGTCCCGAATTCCTCTAAATCGAAATTGCACAGAAAACGCTGCAACATTGGCGATTTCCAGCTTTTGCCAGCCCCGTTTCCCACAGGCAACTCCGCAACACCCGATGCCGACCCCAACTCGAATTGAGCCGCCCTTCCCATGGAGCGCCCGCTTCAGCGTGAACTTTCAAATGCGACCATTGCCCACCCGCCTGCGCACGTTTGGCGTCCGTCTGAAGAGCAAAAAAGATTCTTAGTCACAAAACCCGCGCCAAACCCACATGAAAGAGTTCCAACCCTCGCATCCTCCAATGGATCGGAACATCCGCCAGTTGAACAAAAGAGGTCTCCATGCAAATAGCCAGCAGGATTTTGACGCACATTCACCGCCAACTGCGCCCCACGGTTGTGTCCGCGCTCTTCTTCGCTCCTCTCATGCTCGCCGCCTTTGTCCTCACACCCGCCTTGGCACAGGATGCGCCACAAACCGCAGGCGCGTCGGTTCAGCCGTCCACCCCGGTCGTCCCCCAGCAGGTGCGCTACACCGGCAAACTTGCCGGCCGGCCCGCTGAAACCCTCGACGCGATCTTCCGCATCTACGCTGCCCCGGAAGGCGGAGAGCCCCTCTGGACTGAGACCCAGCAACTCACCACCGCTGAAGATGGCTCCTATTCTGTCCTGCTCGGCGGCTTCAGCCCCAGCGGCCTGCCCCAGGGCGTCTTTGCCGGCGGCGCAGCCCGTTGGCTCGGCATCAGCATCGACGGCTATCCAGAGCAGGAGCGCGCGATCCTCTCCAGCGTTCCCTACGCCATGAAATCCGCCGACGCCGAATCTCTATCCGGCCACGCCGCCTCTGACTTCGTAACCCAGGCCCAGCTCGCCCAGTTTGCCCAGACCAATCAGGCCGGCCAATCCACACGGCTCGCCGCCATCTCACCCGAAGTCAGCCCGCCAGGCGCAGTCACCGGCTCCGGAACCGCCAACACGATTCCACTTTGGACCGGCGCGCTCACCCAGGGCAACTCGGAAATCTATCAAGTCGGCTCTGACATCGGCATCAACGAAACCGCCCCGACCGCGACCCTGGACGTCAATGGAACCGAGAACGTGCGGGGCGTTTTGAGCTTTCCTGCTCTGGCCACGGCAACCGCGACCACCGGACAGCGTTCGCAACTGCTTCAACTAAGCGCCAGTGCCTGGTCGTCGACATCCAAGACCCCAGTCACCCCCACCTTCAAGCTGCTCACCAATTTCGTAAACAACAACACATCCACCGCCGGCGGCCAGCTTGAATTCCACTACCAGAACGGCTCGAATAGTGCCAACGTCCTCACGATCGCCGGCAATGGTGTAATCAGCTTCGCGCCCACCCAGACCTTCCCCGGCACCATCAAGAGCGTCACCGCAACCAGCCCCATTACCGCGACGACCACTTCCGGAGCGGTCAGCCTTGGGCTGGACACCACATCACTGGAAACAACCTTGAATCCCGTTTATGCCCAACTGGCAACAGGAAATACATTCAACGGTGAAGTTCAGGCGGGGCAGCTTAAAGGGGCGGGCTATCCTGCACTCAACGGGGCTGGGCTCAATGGTTCCATCGGCGTCGATGGTTCCTCCGACACAGGCCTCGGGGTAGTCGGCACTACCACTTCAGGCACGGGCGTTTACGGCTCTTCTTCCGGCACCGGCTCCGCCGGCTACTTCATCAACAACTCCACCGCGAATCCCGCAATTTGGGTGGAGAACGACGCTGTCGGAAGCCCGCACCTGTCGATCGGAGTCAAAGCCTACGCTCCGAATTCAACTTCCATTGGCGTACTCGGCAAATCAATGGGGCCAAACTCCTGGGGAGTCTATGGAGAAAACATTGGCGGAACCGACAGTTATGGTGTGTATGCCAGCACAACCGGCACCGGCAGTACCGCCGTCTATGGCATATCGAGCGGCGGCGCAGATACCAATGGCTTTCCCGGTAGCGGTGTTGTCGGCATTTCAACCTCCGGCAACGGCGTCCAGGGAGGCACCCAGGGCGCTAGCGCAACCGGTGCAACGGTGGCGGTCAATGGCGTCTGGGGAGTGTGGGGCGACATTGGCAACACGGGCGGTACCGGCGGCGGGGGGGCCATTCTCGGTACTGCCGATAACTACTATGCCGCCTTCTTGAGAAACAACGGCGACTTCGCAACCCTCGTCGCTGACAACGGTGGAAATGGACAGGCCGCCGCGTTCAACGGCTACTCCACATCCCAAAGTGGGGCTACAGTGACCGTAGTCAACAGCAGCTCCGGCGGAGCCGGAGAAATGGATAACACCAGCGACAGTGCCGTGACTCTCTATCTCAGCAACAACGGCACCGGGGGCGTCACCGACACGGTGGTAAAGACCAATGGCCCCGCAAACGGCGGACTGTTCAAAACCCTCATGGCCTCAACACCTGCCGGCACCTGCGGATTCGGCGGCAATGGCGACCTCAGTTGCACCGGCCAGGTCAAGTCCCTCGTCTCAACCGGCGGTGGCGCCCGCAAAGTCGAAACTTACGCAACCCAGTCGCCTGAGAACTGGATCGAGGATTACGGCACCGGCTCCATGGAACGCGGCGTAGCCCTGGTCAAAATCGACCCCGCCTTCGCCGAAACCATCAGCGAATCCGCCGATTACCACGTCTTCCTCACCCCCAACGCCGATGCCAATGCGCTCTACGTCATCAATCGGACCGCCGCCGGCTTTGAAGTACGCGAATCCAAGGGCGGAACCTCATCCCTCACCTTCGACTACAAAATCGTCGCCAAGCGTCGCGGCTATGAAGCGCAGCGCCTCACCGACGTGACCGAGACCTTCAACGCCGCCAAAGCCATCGCCGAACTGTCTCGCAAGCGCCGCCCGGCTTCCCTCATCAAGCCGATTCGCAGCAACGTATCAGCCCAGCCAACCGAACTGTCCAAAGCAGTCGAGGCCGCCCTCGAAGCCCCGGAACCCAGACACAGTCCGGCTCCCAGGGCAAAAACCACTGCCGCACCGGCAACTCCGAGTCCCATCAACTAGCCGGCCATCCAAAACCATCCATGGGAAAACACCGGCTCAAACCAGCAAAAAGGCCCGTTTCAACTCCAGGCCTGGAACCTCAGAAGACATAAATAGACACTCCGCTGCGGCGTTTCCGGCCAATCCCCAGCCAACGCCGCAGCCGCCCTCCCCGGCAAAGCCGGCCAAAATCCCCCCACCATACTGGCGCGACCCCAACTGGATAACCCCGTTGCGACAAAAGGTGTATTGCGCCTCCCCCTGCCGGCAATCGATCCTAACCTCTCAGACTGGGCCGGTTCAGGCCCAGTTCAGGAACGCCGGCTCCGCGTACCTTTTGTGAGTCCGGAGGCGAAATAATTCAACCGGCTCGAAAGGCCCATAACCCAGCCTGCTTTATCATCAAATGCAGTATTTTGCGTGATTTGGCAGATTTTTACGGCACGGATGAATGCTGCCATGGGACAGGATTTGTGCCGTTTTGCAGCGTGCTCAGAAGACGTTTTCGTCACGCTTCGGTCTCACTCCTTCCGCCCATCTTGGTGGGGAAGGTCGGTTTTTCTTGCCCGGTCAGCCGCCCCAGAACTCCGACCGGCTGTCCAGGCCCGGTTGAATTTGCCGGAAGCTTTGCTCCTTGAGAGGGTTACTTGCAACAGTCAACGCGCACCACAAATGCTTCCATAGCTCCCGGAAAGGACGATCTTGTCCTCACGGATTTGTGGCTTGTTGTCCGCAAAAGGCGCTGGCTCCTCATCGGCTCGGCTCTCGGCCTGGCGCTGCTCTTCGCCGCCTTTGGCGTGTACAAAGGCAAAATGTATACCGCAACCGGCGAAATCCAGATCCAGCCCGGCTCCGCGGCAGACCTCAAGCAGTCCATCAGCTTCGTCGGCGGCAGCAGCACCCTTGACGTGGTCATGGAAAGCCATATCCGTATCCTGCAAAGCGACAAGCTCCTCATCACCGTCGCCAAAGCTCTGAATCTGCAAAACAACCCCGACTTCATGGGCCCCCGGAAAACCTCCAGCTTCCATCTGTTCGGCGGCCCCGCCCACCCCCTCGGCCAGAACATCGACGACCCCTACCTGCAGAACGCGGTTCTCAAGAACCTGCGCGGCCACCTCACCGTCGCCCGTGTTCCCCGCACGCAGATGATCACCATCTCCTATGTCAGCAAATCGCCGCAGCTTTCGGCCGACATCGTCAACGCCCTTGAGAGCGAGTTCATCAAAAACAACTTCATCGCCCATTACAGCTCCACCCAGCAGGTCACCAACTGGCTCACCGGCCAAATCGACGACCTTCGCGACATCGTCAAAAAGTCGCAGGACAGCATGGTCGACCTGCAAAAGAAGCTCGGCATCTCCGCCCTCGATCCCACCCACAGCATGATCGTCACAGAGATCACCGACCTTGAGAAAGGCGCCTCTGACGCCACCCAGCAGCGCGTTCTTGCCGAGGCCCGCTACCAGATTCTCCAGTCGCTCCCCGGCGACCGCGTTCAGGACGGCCCCACACCGGTCAGCATGGAAGGCGCGGGCGGCCTGCTCGAAACCCTCCGCACCCAGCGCGCCACCCAGATTGCCCAGTTGGCCCACGACCGGGCCTTCTATGGCCCCAACTATCCTGAAATCAAGAAGCTCAACAGCCAGATCAACGAGCTGAACAAGGAAATCGCCCAGCAGGAAGTGGCCGTCGTGGACAAGGCCAAAGACGCCTACGGCATCGCTCACTCCGCTGAAGATCAGGCCAAGGGCGTCCTCGACAACCGCATTCACGAGCTCTACGATCAGCGCGACAACACCGTCAAATACGCCATCCTTTCTGAAGAGTACGAGTCCAACCGGCACATGTACGAGAGCATCCTGGCGCGCCTGCGCGAGGCCGCCGTCGATGCCGGGCTTGACTCGGCAGACATCAGCGTTGTCGATCTCGCCGCCCTCCCCATTGAGCCTTCCAGCACCTCGCTCTCCAGCATGGCTGAGCTGGGCTTCGTCTTCGGCATCTTCGGCGGTCTGGCCCTGGCCCTGCTTCTCGAGCGCATGGATACCCGCATGCGCGATTCCAGGCAGATTCAGGAACTGCTCGGCGTGCCCGTCATCGCCATCGTTCCCCAAACCACCTGGAAGGGCAAGGGGCCTGAACTCGAAGCCGGCTCCGGCCCTGAAATCCTGTGGGACGCCCGCTCTCCTTTCGCTGAGGCCATGCGCGTGTTCCGCACATCCATCCAGCTCTCCAGCACCACCCGCGGCTCGCGCGTCATCGCCGTCACCAGTTGCCAGCCGGGAGAAGGCAAGTCCACCCTGTCCATGAACCTCGCCGCCGCGCTCGCCCAGGGCGGCAAGCGTGTGGTCCTCGTCGATACGGACATGCGGCGTCCCAGCGTCTATTGGCGCCTCGGCCTGAGCGACAAAAAAGGCCTGTCCGAGTTCCTCACCGGCCTCGAACCCCTCGAAGGCATCATTCAGACCCACAAAACCCTTGCCACGCTCGACATCATCCCCTCCGGCATCTGCCCCCCGCTGCCCGCCGACCTGCTCGCCTCTGACCAGATGAAGTCCTTCGTCGAAGAACTGCGCCGGCGTTATGACTATGTGATCTTCGATTCGCCCCCGGCTCTTTCCGTGACCGATCCGCTCATCGTTGCCTCGCTTTCCGACGGCCTGGTGCTGGTCATCCGCCAGGGCTACTGCACCCGCGCCATGCTCTCCCGCGTCGGAGAAGTCTTCCGCGACGTCGGCATCAAGGTCTATGGCTTTGTCCTCAACGGGGTCGATGCCAGCCTGCCCGAGTACTACGGCTACCTCGGCTACTACTCGTACGACTACAAGAAATAGACCCCGCGCCTTCTGGCGGGTCCCTGCGCAGCCTGGCGGGTCTAGGAAAGGGAATGACAGTGCGGCTCAATCAACCAATTCGAAGTCTGATCCTGGCGTCTTTTGCCCTCGGCGCTGTCTCCGCCTCCCCCGCCTCTGCCCAGTTCATGGGCCCCGCTGTCGCTGCGCCGCCGCTCAACTCAAGCGCAACCAGCCCCACACCCGCACCCGACTTCACCGCCATCCGCATCGAGCCCGGCGACATCCTCTCCATCACCACCGTCGGCGCGCCGGAGCTTACCACCACCACCCAGACCTCCTCCGGCTCCATCGCCTCCGGCCCCGGCGGCGGCTTCGTTCAGGGAATCAAAGTCGGCGAAGCTGGTGAAATCACGCTGCCCTATCTCGGATCAGTCAAAGTCGCCGGGCTGACCCCCGCTGAAGCCTCCAGATTCCTCGCCGACGCCCTCCAAAAAGGCGGCTTCCTGGTCGAACCCGAAATCAGCGTGCAGTTGGTCGATTCACCCACCCGCGCCATCACCGTCCTTGGTGAAGTGCTCCGGCCCGCGCCCATCCCCGCCTTCGGACACATCCGCCTCCTGGACGCGCTCTCCGCCTGCGGTGGCCTTACTCCGCTGGCCAGTCACGCCATCACCATCCGCCGCCAGGGAAATGCCGATCCCATCCTCGTTGAACTCGGCACCGATGCCAGAACCGCCAACGCCGGCGACATTCCGCTCATGCCCGGCGACACCGTCATCGTCTCCAGGGTGGGCAGCGTCTTTGTTCTCGGTTACGTCAAAACCCCGCAGGCCATTCCGCTCTCCGGCAACGCTCCCATCACGGTCCTCCGCGCCCTCACCATGGCCGGCGGCATCAACTATGGAGCGGGATTGTCCAAAGCCAGAATCATCCGCACCACCGCGGACAATCAGCAGGTTGAAATCCGCCTCGACCTCAGAAAAATCATGTTCGGCAAGCAGCAGGACGTGGCCCTGGTCTCCAACGACATCCTGCTCGTCCCTGCAAACGCCTTCAAGGCCGGCATGGCTTCCGCCGGCGCGGGCCTGGTCTCATCGGTCATTTACGGAGCAGTCGAGACAGCGGCCGTTCTCAAATAGGCTGTCGTTCGCCTTCTCTGTCATCGCTCTCACGCCGCAGCAACGAACCGCAAAGCCGCAGCAACGAACCGCAAAGCCGCAGCAACGAACCGCAAAGCCGCAGCAAGGAACACGGATGGTCAAGCCACTCAAAATTTCGAGCACGTTGATCATTCTTACCGCCGCCCTGCTCGCGGCCGGCGAAGTCGCCACCGGAACCCAGCCCCTCTTTGCCGCCTTCATGGCCGCCACCCTCATCTGCATCGGCGTCACCTACAACCTGCTCGGCGGCCTCGGCGCCATCAGCGGCATCGCTTTCTCCACCTTCGCAGCCTCCTCCATCGTCATCTCCCAGTTCGCCAAAGTCATCCTCGCCGAGCCCGCGGACAAGCCTCTTGAATCGCCCATGCTCACCATCAAGGTCTACTTCGTCTTCTACCTCTGCGTCATGATTGGAACCTTCGTCTATCGCCACCTGCGCATACGGCTCCCCAGGCCTCTTGAGCCGTCCACCTTCGCCCAGGCGGATATTCAATACAAAGTCTCGCTGGTCGTCGGAACCGTCGCCAGCCTCCTTTACGAGTACTACGAAGCCTCCCCCAACCCTGAAATCCGCACCACCACGGCGCACAGCATCGGCCTCGCTCTTTCTCCACTCCTGCTGTTCTCGATCGTGCTCGGCGTCCAGGACCGCATCCGCACCTCCCACGGCCGGCACAGCCTCGGCATCAAGGCCCTCATCCCGTGCCTCATTTCGGTGTTCTTCGGCTTTATTGAGACATCGCGAGCGCACATGATCCTGCCCACTGCCGTCTATCTGTTCACCTGCTACGTCAGCGGTTACAAGTTCCGCAAAAAACACCTCGCCGCCGTGCTCGGCGAGTTTGCCGCCTTCGTCCTGGTCATCTCGCCATTTGAGATCTACTCCCGCGGCCCCATGCGCGAACTCGACTTTAACGGCAGGCTCCATGAAGGCGTCGAGCTCATCCGCACCCTTCCTGCCTGGACCGTCGTCCAGCAAGCCAGCCTCGGCGGCGTAGAGTCCGGCTCCCGCGAAGAGTACTACGACCGCCCCGGCACTTTCGTCCTCAGCCGGCTTTCCGCCATCCGCGCCGACAGCAACATGATCAACGCCTGCGCCGGCGGATTTCACTACGGATTTACCGCCCTCAAAATCGATTTCCGCCGCAACCTGCCGCGTTTTCTCGACAAAAACAAGCCCGAATCCGACGGCGCCGCCTATACCGGCCGCGTTACCGGCATCAATGGCGACGACGTCGAGAACGGTGAATTCGTCCTCACCGCCATCAGTGACAGCTTCGGCGCATTTGGATGGTTTGGCGTGGTCGTCGTTGGGCTCATCGGGTTTCCCACGGTCTTCATCGTTTACGAAAGCATGTTCGACATCCACAAGCCCTGGGGAATCGTAGCCACCGGCGCATTCTGCTTTCAATTCGCTGAGGTCAGCATGGACGGAATGCTCTCCCTGCTTGTCCGCGCCCCCGCCGCCATCGTGCTCTTGTCCTATGCTGTCGGTATCATTGTTCGCATGATCCCCGTCAAAGGCGCCGCAGGGGCTGACCCTGTTCAGGACTTCTCTCTCTGGGACCCCGACCCCGACCCCGCCGGCCAACCCAATGCCTGAAAATCCCCAACAACCCTTTGCCCCATCCAATCCGCGCACCCTGCGGAATGAGTCGGTCTTCTGGTTTCTCGGCGGCCTCCTGTTGTTCATCCTCCTCATTGAAGCCGGCCTCCGCCTGATTCTCGGCCTCGGCAACCCCATCCTCATCCAGTCCGACGCCGCCTGCGCCTATCTCCTCAAACCCGACCAGGATGTACACCGCTTCTTCGTCAACACCCACATCAACCACTACGGCATGAGGTCCGACGAACTTCCTCCCGCCCGCCAGCCCGGCTCCCTCCGCCTCATGTTTGTCGGAGACTCGCTCACCTACGGCACCACCCGCGTCGATCAGCGGAAGATCTTCACTGAACTCCTCCATCGCCAACTCCCCGCGCTCCTCCACCGTCCCATCGAGGTCCTCAACGCCTCCGCCAGCGCCTGGGCTCCAGACAACGAGCTCGCCTATCTCCGCTCCCGAGGAATCTTTCAATCCGACATCGTCCTGCTCGTCCTCAACGATGGCGACCTCACCCAGCCGCGTTCCACCCTCGCCGATGTCGGAGAAGATCTGCCCAGCCGCCGCCCCCTCACCGCCATCGGCGAACTCTGGACCCGCTACCTCCGTCCCCGCCTCCTCCACCTCACTCAGAAAGCCGACGCCGGCGACCAGTCCGCCGCCAACGCCGAGGCCACCACCCGATCCAACCTTGCCAACCTCGACAGCATCCACTCCCTTGTCGCCGCCCAGGGCGCCCGCCTCGTCGTCGTTTACATCCCCTTCCGCCGCGACATCCCCCAGCCCGCCGCCGCCCAGCTCGCAACCCTCAGGTCCTGGACCGACGCCAACCTCGTCCCCCTGCTCGACCTCACCTCCGCCGAAGCCCCTTACTCCGCGACCCAGATCACCCTCGACAACGGTATCCATCTCAACGCGGAAGGCCATCGAATCATCGCGAACGCCATTGAAAACTCATGGCCCCAATTAGCGCTAGGGGCGGCGCGAACGGCAACCGTGGCTGCAAGATAACTATCAAGCGATTGCCCCCCGGCGCTCCAGCTCTCTACGCTCCGCCGCGGGTGGTGGTACGCTAGGGTCACAACGAATCCCGACTCCTGTGGGAGCTCCGATGCGCCTTCATCTTCCCCTCGCTTCAATTCTGCTTGGTTTCGCCGTCCACGCGGTCGCGCAAGCCCCACCTTCCGCGCCGTCCTGCGCCGATCTCCACCTCGTCCCCGCTCCCCGCGAATGCACCGCCGTCGCATCCATCCCCATCGGCGGCCTCGGCTTCTTTGTCGCCGCCAACGGCTCTGAGGATGGCTTCGCCGCCGAAGACCTCAGCGAGCAAACCCTGGGCAAGCGCCAGGTCCAGCAGGACGCGCCCTTCATCCGTCTCGAACGCGCCGACACCGACCCCGCCCGAGCCCTGCTCGAAAAGAGTTCCCTCAGCTTCTCCCCGGAAATGCACGACGAGGGCTATATCCTCGTCCCCGACGGTCAGGGCGGCCTCGCCGTCATTGCTGAAACCTCCGCCGGCATCTTCTACGGAGTTCAGACCATCAAGCAGCTCATGCGCGGTAGCGGCACAGACGAAGTCCTGCTCGCCCCCACCCTGCGCGACTGGCCGGCCATGGCCCATCGCGGCGTCTCCGATGACTGGTCCCGCGGCCCCATCCCCAACATGGACTTCCTCAAGCGCGAAATCCGTACCCTCGCCGCCTATAAGCTCAATATCTTCTCGCCCTACTTCGAACATACCTTCGCCTATGACAGCACCCCCGTCGCAGCCTTTCCCGGCGGCTCCATGACCCCCGCCGAGGGCAGGGAACTGGTCGAATATGCCGCCCAATACCACATCACCGTCATCCCTGAGCAGGAAGCCTTCGGCCATCTCCACAACGTGCTTAAATTTCAGAAATATTCCGGCCTCGGCGAAACCCCGCATGGCTCCGTCCTCGCTCCGGGCGACCCAGCCACCATCCCCCAGATCGCCGACTGGTTCGCTGAGCTGGCCCAGGTCTTCCCCGGCCCCTACGCCCACATCGGCGCGGATGAGACCGATGAACTTGGCCGCGGCCGCTCCCGGGCCGAGGTCAACGACCGCGGTCTTGGCCAGGTCTACATGGACTTCCTCACCAGAATCCACACCGCGCTCGAGCCCAACCACAAGCAGCTCCTCTTCTGGGGAGACATCGCCGTCAACTCGCCCGACCTTGTCCGCACCCTGCCCAAAGACATGATCGCCGTGCCCTGGCGCTACGATGCCGAGCCCGATTTCACCCCGCTCATTCTGCCCTTCACCAAGGCCGGCCTTGAAACCTGGGTGGCCCCCGGCGTCAACAACTGGAGCCGCCTCTACCCCAACAACAATGAGGCACTGGGCAACATCCGCGCCTTTGTTCGCGACGGCCAGAAGCTCGGCTCCACCGGCATGCTCAACACTGTTTGGAACGACGACGGCGAGGGCATCTTCGACGAGGACTGGTTCGGCATCCTCTTTGGAGCAACCGCAAGTTGGCAGCCCGGAGAAAGCTCCGAAGACGCCTTTGCCGCGTCCTATGGACTTGCATTTCACAACGATCCCACCGGCAAAATCGACCAGGCCCAGCAGGCCATTCGCGACGTTCAGGCCCTGCTCAAGAAAGCTGGCCTCGACGACGCCAAAGACAGCTATTTCTGGATAGATCCCTTTTCCCCAACGGGTCAGAAAGGGGCCGCAATAGTTCGCCCCATCCTCACCGAACTCCGCCTCGACGCCGAGCGGGCCATCACCCTCATTGCCGATGCCCGCGCCGCCGCACGCCTTGAAAAACGCCAGCTTGCCAACCCTGAAGCCCTCGACGCCCTCGAACTCGGAGCCCGCCGCATCGACTTCGTCGGCCTCAAATTCCAGGCCGCCGACGACTCCGCCGCGCTCTACCAGCAAGCCCGCACCCTGGCCGCAAGCAACGACAAAGCCAGGCGTGAAGAAGTGGCCGGGCTGCTCTACGACATCGGCGGCGGCAACGGGCGCTTCCACGACATTCGCGACGGCTATACGCTGCTCCGTGAGCTCTACCGCCAAGCCTGGCTGCGCGACAACCGCGTCTATTGGCTACAAACCAATCTCGACCGCTACGACATGTCCGCCCAACTCTGGATAGCCCGCGGCGAAAAGTGGCAATCCCAGGTCATCCAGCAGTGGTACGACACCCACACCCTGCCCACTGCCGAAGAAGCCGGCCTGCCTCCCCTCGCCTCCTCACAGCCACCCCCCAAACCAGCCCCCAGAAAATCCCGCCGCCACAGAAGATAACCGGCTGTCGTCATCCCAGCAGGAGCCAATCCTCCCAATAAGGCACTGTCATCCCGACCGAAGTGGAAGGATCTGCGGCCGCTCTTCGGGTTTTGTTCAGAGAAAGCACATAGAAGCTTCCGCCCACC
>Ga0302278_10000175_pt1 | contig 84283 bp, 72 predicted proteins | sample III_Bog_N3_2_FD_194543 | JGI IMG/M metagenome (GOLD analysis project Ga0302278, IMG submission 194543) | Peat permafrost microbial communities from Stordalen Mire near Abisko, Sweden - III_Bog_N3_2 | ecosystem: Environmental > Terrestrial > Soil > Wetlands > Peat | place: Sweden: Abisko...
CATGTTTCCGAAGTTAGAGCTAGCTCCCATCCGGATGTACTTGATGATGTTGGCGAAGACCTTTCGCCCTTCGATCACGCCGCCTTGCAGAACCATGAGGTCCTTCTCCAGCAGGATCAGATCCGCCGATTCCTTGGCGATGTCCGCGCCCGTGTCCACAGAGATGCCGATGTCCGCGGCACGCAATGCGGGAGCGTCGTTGATTCCGTCTCCCATGAATCCGACCACGTGTCCCTTGGCCCGCAGCATACGCACGATGCGCTGCTTGTGCGCGGGAGAGAGGCGGGCGAAAAGCGTCGTCTTTTCCGCCGCATCGGCCAGCTCCGGGTCGGTCATTTTCTCCACGTCATCGCCCAGCAGCATTGGATCGGGCAACAGGCCCACGTCCTTGCATACCTTGCGGCTGATCAGATCGTTGTCGCCGGTGAGAATCTTCACTCCCACACCATGCTTGTTGAGTGCTTCGATTGCGGTCGCGGCGGTGGGTTTTGGAGGGTCGAGAAAGGCGACATACCCTCGCAGCACAAGATCGAGTTCATCTTCTTTTGAGCAGGCCTGCTTTCCCTTGAGTTCCTTGGTTGCCACCGCCAGCACGCGGAAACCGTCGGCGCTCAGGCTCGCATACTCGTCCTTCAACCCTTTCATCAGGCCAGGGTCCATCGGGGACAACTTGCCGTCCAGTTCGAATTGAGAGCATTGATGGAAGACCTCTTCCGGCGCGCCTTTGGTCAGAAGGATTGCCTGGCCTTCAGGATTCTCAACCAGCACCGACATCATGCGCCGGGTGAAGTCGAAGGGGATCTCGTCCAGCTGTTTGTACTTCTCAACCAGGGGTTTCTGATGAAAGTCAGAGCTATTCAGAATCGCTGTGTCCAGCAGGTTTTTGAGGCCGGTTTGAAAGTAGCTGATAAGGTAGCCGTCCAGCAGCACGTCTTCGGTTTCCCGCCCCGCAACGTTGCAGTGCCGCTGCAGGACGACGCGATCTTCCGTCAGTGTCCCGGTCTTATCGGTGCATAGCACGTCCATTCCGCCAAAGTTCTGGATGGCGTTGAGCCGTTTGACGATCACCTTCTTGCGGCTCATGGCGATCGCGCCCTTTGCCAGGCATACGGAGACGATCATGGGCAGCATCTCCGGCGTCAGGCCCACGGCAACCGCCATCGCGAAGAAGAACGCGCTCTTCCAATCGTGCTTGGTGAACCCGTTGATGAAGAAGACCAGAGGCACCATGACCGCCATGAGCTGAATCATGAGCCATGTGAAGCGGCTGAGGCCCCGGTCGAAACTGGTCGGCGGCGGCTCCGCCGTGATGGAGCCGGCCATGCTGCCAAGATAGGTGCGGGCCCCCGTCACCACCACGACCGCGGTGGCTGTGCCGCTTTGCACGCTGGTACCCATGAAGCATGTATTCTTGAGCTCCGTCGGCGACTGTGAAGCCGCAGGCTCGGCATCGTGGAACTTCTCAATAGGAAACGACTCGCCGGTGAGCGTGCCCTGGCTCACGAATAAATCTTTCGCCGAGATAACCCGCACATCGCCCGGAATCATGTCGCCTGCCGACAGCTTGATGACATCTCCAGGGACCAGGTCGCGCAGCGGAATCTCACTCGCCTTGCCATCCCGAATCACTGTGGCAGTCACGTGGATCATGGCTTTGAGCTTTGCCGCCGCCGCGTCCGCACGGGCCTCCTGCACGAATCGCAGCGCAACGCTGAGCACAACCATGCATGCCATCACGGTTCCCGCGCGCGCATCGCCGGTGACATAGGAGATGGTTGACAGTGCTGTCAGCAGAATCACCAGCGGGTTGCGGAGGATGATCAAGAGGCGGAGAAGCCAGCCGCGCTTGCGTTCTTGCGCAACCTCATTCGGACCCGACGTGCGCGCTCGCTGTTCGGCCTCGGCTTGAGTCAGGCCATCGGGAGTCGTGCGCAGGGACGCAAGCAGTGCATCGCCTTCCTTTCCCGCCGCATCCAGAACAGCGGGGGAAACGCGGATGTTATGATCCTTTGCTTTTACAGGAAGGGGAGATGCATCGGCGGGCGGCAGGGGCTCTACGGGGCCAGCGGCGCCGCGGTTCGTGTCTGCGGCAGGTTTCTCCACCGCGTGATTCGGATCAGGTGTCGTCATCCCTCTATTTCACCGCCATCTACGTCACTTGTTCTGAGTCTTCTCACGTCTCATGATATTTGCCGGGGCATAAGCAACCGTTTCGGAATAGGCTTTACACTCCCAGTTGAGGATACAAGCGCGCGCCGAAGCGGCGTGCAAGTGTTTCGATTTCTATAATAGGGCTCCTCACCGCTGAATTTTAAGCAACCGGCAGATGCGCGGAGGGGTCAGAATTGCACACGTTGTCAGTCATCCTGTGTTGGACAGGAAGGATCGGCCGCCTCTCAAGAGCCTTTTCTGAATACGCCTGCGCAGCCCTTTTCAAAGTCATTGAGCGCTTGGCGCGGTGGGTGAAAGGCTGGCCCAGAACGGTAAATCTGAGCCACACTCTTCGAATGAGCAACAATAACCGGCGCCGCGCTTGCCAATCCGTGCTACACTCTATCCAATCGTAGAATTCGATCTGAAGTTTTTGCCTGTTCCGGTTACCGCCTACTCGCAAACTTCCACATTGCGTTCGCGGTAAATCAGTATCGAAGGAGTAACACACAATGGAACAGGGAACAGTCAAGTGGTTTAATGACGCCAAGGGTTTTGGATTTCTTAGCCGCGAAAACGGCGAAGACGTCTTCGTTCATCACACTGCCATTCAGTCGAACGGCTTCCGTTCGCTGCAAGAAGGCCAGCGCGTTCAGTTCAACGTCACCAAGGGCCCCAAGGGCTGGCAGGCTGAGAACGTTCAGGTTGTCTAAGGCTTAATAGCCAAGCAATCAGTTCGGAACCAACAAAAGAGGGACGGCAAAGCTGCCGTCCCTCTTTTGCGTTGATCCTAAATATCGAGCCTTCTGAGCAAAGCCACAGAACTCGCGTACAGCTATAAACCCAAGCTTACCGAAAACTGATAGCTGACCGCTGTGTTTTTACGCCGCCGGCTTCAGACTCTTCACACTAACCTGCGGAATAGCCGGGTGCAGGTTTTCTCTGGGTGTATCGTGGGTGCCCAGGTACTGCAGGACATCGTTAATCGAATCTTCAAAGCGCGCGCCGGTCTTGTGGGTGGCTTTAACGCCCTTGGCCACAAGCTGGCAAACTTCAAAACGGTTCATTCCCTGCGCAAGAGCGCGGTGGATTTGGTCGGAACGCATTGACGAACTCCGGCAAACAGGTTTTGTTGCGTGGTGTGGGGAGCTCGTCAGAAGCGGTAGGGCGGCCGGAGCCGAGCAGGCTGGTCTTTTCCAGAAACGTGTCTATTCCCATTGTACGCCGGAAACGACTCCGATGCCGCGCCTGTTTTCGTCTGAAAGGCGCATTACAAGCGGAGTTGGCGCTTTCGTCCATTCCATTTCCCTGTTATCCTATAAGTCTTATCGACCCGAATTGTGGGAATCCGAGAAAAGATTGCAGTGAAAGAGGTTACGCGTGGCAGACACCACCAAAGTTGAAGACAAGCTGGAACGCAAGAAAATCAAACGCATCGCGCGCAAGAAGGCCGCCCCCAAGGCGCCCCGGACCGGGGCCCGTGGAGAAAAGAAGAAGAAGGTAAAGAAGTTGGCACGCGGCGTGTCCAAACGGTAAGCGGCGGTTTCTGAATTCAAACAGGGTTCCGGACGGCCTTACACGGCCAACGCCGGAACCCTCCTTAAAATATTTGGCTTTTCTCCCCACATGACCGTGCGGAGTGCTCTTGAAGGGACCCAAACTGCAGAGTAGGGAGTTCCAAGGGGAGACCTCATCCTGTACACTGCGGCGAAGGCATCCTGAATCGGGCGACATAACCCCAATCGTCAGAAGCCCGCATTGACAGTGCCCAGCAATCTACCGGATGAGGAGAACTAGCCTGGCCAGCCAACTGCTCGCCCGCAAATCGATCGACAAACTGATCAGCGACTCGGAAATGCCCGAGCACGCCCTGAAAAAGACCCTCGGCCCCTGGTCGCTTACGGCTCTCGGCATCGGCGCCGTCATTGGATCGGGCATCTTCACGGTTATCGGCACCGCCATCTCCGGCGAGCAGTTCGACACCACCAGCATCGTCAACACGCCGCTGGCGAATTACCTCATCACCCACACAGCGCTGGCTGGCCGTCCCGGCGCCGGTCCCGCGATCGCCGTCTCCCTGGTTCTCGTAGCCTTTGTCTGCGCGCTCACCGGCCTCTGTTATGCCGAGCTGGCATCCATGATTCCCATCGCCGGCTCCGCATATACATACACTTACGCCACCATGGGTGAACTCATCGCCTGGATCATCGGCTGGGACCTGATCCTCGAATACGCCGGCTCCAACATGACCGTCAGCGTAGGATTCGCCGCCCACATCGTCGATCTGCTCGACTGGTTCGGCCTCCATCCCTCCGCTACCTGGATCTCGCCCGCCTACTTGCCGGGCGGCTTGCAGGATCTTGCCGGCAATTGGCTATACCATCCCGGCTGGCACTTCGGCTTCAACATCCCGGCATTTCTAGTCGTCCTCATCCTCACCGTCATCCTGGTCCGCGGCATTCGCGAGTCGGCCGAAACCAACAACATGATGGTCGGCATCAAGCTGATTGCGATTCTGATCTTCGTTTTCGCCGTCATAAGCTTCATCCATCCCAGCAACTACCATCCCTTCATGCCCAATGGCTGGAGCGGCGTGCTGACCGGCGGCTCCATCATCTTCTTCACCTACATCGGCTTCGACTCCGTATCTACCGCGGCCGAGGAGTGCCGTAACCCGCAGCGCGACCTGCCCATCGGCATCATCGCCACGCTGATCGTATGCACCGTGCTCTATGTTGCGGTCGCCGTCTGCCTCACCGGACTGGTGCCCTGGGAGTCGATGGTGGGCGATGCCGCTCCCGTGGTCAACGCACTCAAGAAGCTCTCCATTCTTCCCGGCGGACACATGCTCCACTGGATCAGGCTGGTAGTCCTGTTCGGCGCCATAATGGGCATGCTGTCCAGCCTGCTGGTCTACCAGCTCGGCCAGTCGCGCGTCTGGTTCTCCATGTCCCGCGACGGCCTGCTGCCCAAGGTCTTCTCGAATGTGCATCCGATCTTTCGCACGCCGGCCTTCTCGACATGGGTCGCGGGCTTCGTGGTGGCCATCCCCTCAGGACTCTTCGACATCGGTACGCTGGCTGACCTCTCCAACATCGGAACGCTGTTTGCTTTCGTACTGGTTTCTGTCGGAGTTATCGTACTGCGCTATCGTGAGCCGGACCGCCGCCGCGGCTTCCGCGTTCCTTTTGGCCCCGTTATCCCTGCGCTCAGCGTGATCTTCTGCTTCCTGCTGATGGCCGGACTGCCCATCATCACCTGGATGCGCTTCCTTATCTGGCTGGCCATCGGACTGGTGATTTACTTCTTCTACAGCCGCCACCGGTCGGAATTCGCAAAACCCCGCTAGTACCGCGACCGCTTAATTTGGTAATTCCATGAATGTAGCGCCGACCTCCTGGTCGGCTGGAGCGCGGACGTCCTCGTCCGCGCTTGTCTATGATTGATAACCAATTCACGCGGTCTAAACGCTAGCCCACTTTTCTAACAGGCCAATGAAAACCGTAGCGTCGGCCTCCCGGCTCCCAGGCGCCTCGCCAAGCCTCAAATTCCCGGTTATGGAGACCAGTGTGAGAAATACAGGCTAGCCGCCCGCGGAAGCGCCGCTGGCACTCAGCGCCGCAGCTTCAACTCGATGAATTGGGCTGTCCTCAATTGAGAATTGCCTCCGGTCTGCCGGTCACCCTCCCGCAACCACAACGTCGTTGTCATCTTGAGCAGCCCGACTCGCTTTTAGCGCGTTACATCTGCAATGAACCCCGCGCACGATTAGCCACAATGGCCCCGTGCCCCGTTCTTGCGACTTTTTTCTGTCGCAAGGGCGGGGAACCTCAACCCTCAATCAGCCTTGTCCATAGGCAGCGGAGTCGAAAGATCTGCGGTTGCCTTTCGGCGAGTTGCCACCACCAGCGTTCTGTCCGGTTAGCCGGTAAGAACGAAGCCGCAGGCGCCGCGGACGCTGCATTGTGCCATATACTGGGGCCATGGGCCGGATAAGATCGCTTCATCAGCTTTGTCGGGTAAAGTAATAACTCTTTCATTATCAGTAGTCTGCGATTGAAATTCCATAGACTCACTGCATCCGCGGCAAACACCTGCGGCTTCCTTCTTGCCTCCAAATCGAAAACGACTCGCACCGGCAGCCCGCCATCCTTGCGAATCGTGCGCGAGTCGTTCCCGATGTTGGCTAGCGGTAATACATCCAGAACTCAAGAATCTGAGTGAGTGTTAAGCTGTGAGACGCGAAAATTCACCGGGAACTTACGTGCGTAAACGAAGAGGTCGATATGTCCGACGTGAAAGCCGAGCCTGTTTCGTTTTGCCTCAACGGTCTAAGCCGTTACGCATTCGGAGATCGCTGGCGGTTTGGGGTTGAGTGCGAGGTGCAGGATTGTGACGTGGACCCTTGGGGAACGCTGCAACCGTTTGGTTCCTTTTGGCTGTGGGTTGAGGGTCGCGCCATTGGCAACACCGAAGCTTCAGAGCAGCTAGTCTTGGGTTTTTCCACGCTACAAGATTCTGTGCGCTACTCGGGCCGACGGGCCGACAACCGATTTCCGGGCATGACCAACCTTGACAAGCTAGACCTTGTGCGGTGGGTCGGATGGGGAGATGATGACGAATTCCGTCCTGAGCTATGGGGCGGCAGAAGCCTCGACCAAGAGAGGACGGAGGACGTGAAGCCCTACTGGGTGCTTCCCCCAGGTGACTCTCCCTTCTTCGATGACTGGGAAGCCATATTGCTTGAACGAGAGATGAGTGAAACGCTGGTTTGGAGACGTCAGCGAGGGGGTTTCTCAACGTCCCAAGAGGTCGACCTTCCATTCGGTCTCTTTTCGGAGGTCTGTACCAGGGCCTGCGATTGGTTTGACCGCCTCCAGCGGGAGCGAATGGGATCGACCTTGCGAGAACCCAAGGAAGGCGAACGCCCTCGGTTCCTTAAGCGTATCTACTAGTCGGAAGGCGCAATTCAAGTAGGCTCGAAAATTGGGATAGCGGTCGGAAGTTGCACTTTCGACTCCGTTCCTGACAGCGCCTAAAACCACTCAGTGAACTTGACGTTCAAGTCAGGGAAACTCAATAAGATCATAGATCTGCTCGTTAGTAAGGTCGATGCGGCGGCCCGCAGGAGGAATAAGGGACTCGTCCAGGCTCAACCGCCTCTTCGGACGGATTTGCCCTGTCTCCTCCACGACTCGCTCGATACCGGCCAAAATCAGCTTGCGCGCCGAGCAGCCCTTGCGCGCCGCCGCCTCCTGCAGCCTGCGGTGCAGGTCTTGGGGCAGGTTGATCGATGTGCGGATGGCTTTTTGTTCCATGCTCGATCTTGTCCCTTCCAACTCAAATAAGTCAACGGAACCTGACCAGCACCATCCCGTTAAACTGGAGATATGTCGGAAATTAAAGACTTCATTCGCCGGCTCCCCAAGGCCGAGTTGCATTTGCACCTCGAAGGCACCATCCTGCCCTCCACGCTGGTGGAGCTAAGCGCCCGCAACGATGCCATCCCCATGAAGCTGCGCGAGGCCAAATCGCACTATCGCTTCGACGACTTCACTTCCTTCATCGAAGGCTTCAAAGCCGTCACCCGGCGGCTGATCAATCCGGAAGACTACGAACTGACCGCCTGGCGCATGATGCAGCAGCTTGCCAAGCAAGGCGTGGTCCATGCCGAGGTCTACATCTCCGTGGGCGTCATCTACATGTGGCGGAACTTCGATCCACGCGCGCTCGAGCCCATCTTTGCCGCCCTGGAACGCGCCCGGGAACGCGGCGAACGCGAATTGGGCCTCTCGCTTTATTGGATCTTCGACGCCGTGCGCCACTTTACAGTCGAGGAGGCGGAGCGGGTCTTCCGCAAGGCCGCCGAAATGCGCCCCCACTACCCCTCTATCATCGGCATAGGCCTCGGAGGCGACGAGCGCCGTGCCGGCTCCGAACCCTTCCGCGCGCACTATGTCAGGGCTGCGCAGGCGGGCCTTCGGCTCACCAACCACGCCGGCGAAACCACCGGCCCTGAGGCCATTTGGGAGGCACTCGCCATTGGCTCGGAGCGCATCGGGCACGCCCTCTCGGCTATCCAGGACGCAGCTCTCATCGAGGAGCTTAAAGCGCGCAACATCGCGTTGGAACTGAACCCAACATCGAATGTCCGCACCGGCGTCTGCGCCTCCTTTGCCGACCATCCGCTGCGCCGCTACTTCGACGCCGGCCTGCTGGTGACCCTCAACTCCGACGATCCGGCTTTCTTCGGTTCCGACCTGGCCAACGAGTACCTGCTGGCTCACACCGTGCAGGGTTTTACCCGCGAAGAGCTGCGTAAGTTGGCTGCTAACTCCATCCGCGCCAGCTTTCTTCCCGAACCTGCAAAAGCTGAATACCTTTCCCGAATCGACACTACGCAGTAAACAAAAGTGGTAAGCTCACCTTCCGCATCACAGACTGGTCAAACCAAAACTGGGTTATCATGGTCGTGTAGGAGGCAACCAGCCAATGTCCGCTGAACCTGAGATCGTCGAGTCCGCAGAAGAGACCGCCATGGAAGAAAACAGCGAGAGCAACACTCTCCGCGTGATCGGCTGGTTCTCAGTGGGAATGGCCGTAGCCGCCCTGGGCATCTACCTGGGCACAGAGTTGCGCAGCCGCTACAAGTTCAAGCGCCGCACTCCTTACGACTTCTACGCCAACGCCGGCGAGCAGCAGGCCAGTGAGTTTGGGATGGGCATCTAGTGTCCAGTCTTTGAAGTTCGTATCAGAGTAGATCCGTGATCCTGAGCCCCATGACCCGCGCGTCAAGTCACGTCCTGGGTACGAAACCGGGCCGGATCACCCGTCGACGCTGGGTGCCCCATCCTTGACGCAGCCTTATCGCGGCACGGGCGGGATGCCTCGAACCTTGAACAGCCCAATTCATAGGCAGCAACATGACACGCGCGGCGAGTTACGGCTGCGATGAACGCTGTGCCGGACGCGCCACAAATGCCCCGTGCCCCATCCATTCCCCTTTTTTCTGGCGAATGGGTGGGAAACCACAAATCCCAATCGGGATCTTGTTCCTAGGCACCCACCGAAGCAAAGGGAGCCGAAAGCGTTCCATCAGCCTGCCGAAGCGAGTCCGCATTTTTTCTGCAGGGCTTATGCAATCCACGAATCTTCAACACAAAAGAAGGGCGCCCGCCGCTGCGGACGCCCTTCTTTTCGTCGTTGTGGGCCGGCGCTCTGGGGGAGCTTGACGATCTGGCTATTGGCCCGGCGTCAACTGCGGGGAAACGTCCTCTGTCTTCTTCGTCTTCCTGTTCAGCTTGGAGGTAACCAGCCGTCCGTACTGAATGGACTCCAGGGCGTGGGTGTCGCCCTGCGGGTCGAACGTCAGAATCACACGATCGGTCTTATTTGTTGCACTCGGGCGGGCAACCCAGACGAAGCTGTAAGACAAATCCCGGCTCTGAAGCCTGACGAAATCATGGGTTTCATCCTGCAGGACCAAATAATCGCCGGCAGGGAGATTCTTCCCATCCACGGTAAAGCTGAAGGGAACCTTGAGTGTTGTCGAGGCTGAAGCCATTGCGGGGATGGTGGACAACGCGGCTACCGCCAAAGCTGCGGACGCCAGAACAAAAGTGCTGAGTTTGCTGCGCATGGGTGGGACCTCCTGCTTACAGAACCCACCCTAGCGATCTTCGAAAATAAAGGTGTCAACTTCCCGCCCAGAAATCGTCAATCTTTCGTGGATCTCATTCATTCCCACGCTGTTCACGCTGGCGGAGCTTTGCGCTTGCGCATTGGCGCATGAAAATCTCTTGCGGCGCCGTTCCGCGGGCAATCTCACCCACGTCATCCGCAATATCAACGCGTGTTCGATCGGCGTGGCGCCGTCAGCAAGCGCCCGCCTGCACCCGTGCCTGCCGTGCAGCCGATTCCAGCACAATCGCCGCGCGCTCAATCTCTCCCGCCGCCTCGAAGTGCATCGCCATCTCGCGCGCCACATTCATTTCGCGTCCGGCAAACAGCTCGCCCAGCCGCTCCGCAATGCGGATATGCCTCCTGGCGCGTCGCGTTGCCGCCTGCCTCTGGTACAAGACTTCGCGATAGAGACCGTGCGCGAAAACATAGAAACTGGACTTTGTTCCGTCAGGGAGTTCATCCTGTCCGGCGCGCACGACAAAATGCAACCGGCGCGCCAACCCGTCGCACGCTTCCTCAGTCTCGACGGGGTCCTTCCCCAGCGCCGCCGCCACCGCCCAGGCCGGAAACGCAACACTCATCAGGCTTGCTGCCTCCAGCACGCGTTGCTCATCCTCGCTCAGACGTTCAATTTCGAGTTCAACCATCCGCGACAGTTGCTCGGGCAGAGCGGCATCCATCTCCGGGAAAGGTGCGCGCAGCTCCCACATATTCGTTGGACCGGCGCCATCAGCGCCGGTGTGGACAAGAACGCCCTGCGCAATCAGGTGCTCCACCGTGGCAATCACAAACAGAGGATTTCCCTCCGAGCGCTGGTAAACAAAGTCCGCAAGCCCCGGAGGCAGCGCCTCCTGCCCCAATTCCCTCCCGATCAATGACCTCGCCGCCGCCTTCTTGAGCGGCTGCAACGGTATCTCGACGCACAAGCGCCGCATGAGCAGATCCTCCTTCAGCCTCTTCACCGGGTCGTCGGCCGATCGGATTGCTCCATTCCGTGGACAGTAGGTTGCGATGACATTGAGTTTCGCCTGCGCCCGCCGACGCGCCAGGGCCGAGATGAGATGGAGCGTGGATTCATCCGCCCAGTGCAGATCCTCGAAAATCAGGATCAGCGGCTTCTCCGCCAACTCTTCCAGCGCTCCACAAAGATCCCCCAACATCCGTTCCTGGGCCGCGGGCCGCGTCGTGGAAGAAGCTCCTGCTCCATGTTCCCGCCCCAACGCGAGCCATGCTGGAGCCATCCTCTCCAGAACCCGGCAGGCCGACTCTCCATCCGGGGATGCGCATAGCTGGCACAGCGCTTCGGTTACGGGGTAGTACTCTTCTTTCCCCCCGACTCCTTGCACACACTGCCCGCGACCCACCCTTGCTGCGGTGGAGGATTCAAGTTGCATGCAAAAGGCATCCACCAGTGCAGTTTTTCCGATCCCCGCTTCCCCGGTAACGAACACCACCCGTCGCTGTCCGCTTGCCAGGAGCCGCAGTTGCGCCTTCAAGCAATCCAGTTCATCTTCGCGACCCACAATTGCCGCGGCCTTCCCTTCTTCGAGAGCCGCAGATCCCGTTGAGGCATGGAGAGCGGAGCCGTTCCGCTCCGTCACTTGAGCTACAAACCGGTAACCCCGCTTGGGGAGTGTCTGGATAAATCGGGGCTGCCCGGCATCGTCGCCCAGAACCTTGCGTAGGTCGAGCATGTAGGTTCTCAACACCTGGGGCTGCACATACGTCTCCGGCCAGAGAGCGTCCAGCAATTCGTCGTGGGTAATCAGGCGTCCCGGGTTCTCCACCAGGTAGCGCAGCACCGCGAATGGTTTTGGCGCCAGGTTGATCGGCACACCGTTGCGCAGCAGACACTGATTTGCCGTGTCCAGCCCAAAACAATCAAACTGCTTCATCCGACTGGACCTCCGGGGAAAAGCCAGCACTGGTTCGTCGTTAGCAATCGATCTTCCACATGCGCTGGCCGCAACCTTGACCCGCATCTCGAATCGTTCGCAAGGATTAGCGGTAAAGAGCAGTTCGAATTTGCACTACAGCCGGAAAGCAACCGTTCATTTCCGGACACACCTGTTCACCCGCGACCACGCCGCAACTCACAAAAGTCCCGCCTTCGCACACAGGAATGGATACGCAGTGGCAAGACGCGTCGTTCCTCCCTTGCGGGAACACACTGGGTTTGACTGTGGGAAGTGACAATCGGGCTCACCGGCAAATTTGAAAATCAGGCGAATCGATGCCTGTGGGCTCAAGCAGGGAACCTTAGAGCCTGTCCAAAAACTCGCAGTCCTGGAATGGCACGGCTTTGCATGCTTGGGAAAAGGTCTGTCTTCGGATGGACTTCCACAAAAGCACCCCTTAGGGGCTAAAGGCCGCCTTTATTTTCAGCGATTTGCGGCACGACTGAAGTCGTGCCCTTTCAAAGCGGATGAGTTCACCTCATGACCGAGTTTTATACAGATTCTGAGAGGCGAAAGGACGGATCTAGCAGCGTCGATCACCTCAGGGGACACGATCACCCGGCGTACTATCGCGAGAGAATACCCCCGGCTCCGCCGCTTGATTAGCAGGATGCGGCCGATCATACTCCCTTCTTCGAATCGATCTGCAAAGTTCTCAGTCGAAATGAAAATAAAGGAGGGGGGTGGCTGGAAGGGGGTACGGATCGGGCGCGGCCCCGGCAAACTGAGTTGGCGAGAGTACTGAATCGGGTGCAGAAGGGCGACATTGCATCGACAGGTCTTCTCCTGAAACGATGATGCGCCAATGGGGGGAATTAATCTGCAGTGCGCCGGGATAAACCGGCATGAAGCAGGGAATGAAAGAGTTCTACGAGGAAGGAGTAGCACACCACTCGGCCCCGAGTTTTGCGTAATGCGCCGTCAGGTTCATTGCGAAGCGTAAACAGGGGTATAGGCGGGCTGGGTATTGAGCTTCGAAAAATTGCAATCGGGACGCCGACGTTTTTGCAGTATGCGGAAGGCTATACAGGCCGGGGCGACAAGTGCGAGTCCCGGCTCGGTCCTGCGTAGTCTTGGACCCCAGACACGCCTGGAAACTTCATGCACGAGAACCGGGAGGCCTCGCAGACTCCTGCCGCCAAATCAGGCAGCAGGACGGCGGGTGAAGGCTCAGGCCGAAAGGCCCGCATGTACGTCCGCGAGGAGTCGGACAGGGGCGTATTAGCTATGAGTCAGTCGAACAAAGACGAGAAATTGTTGGCGAAGATTGAGGAGCGAAGGCCTCCGATCGAGGAGAACACTCATCGACCCAGCACGCGCCCGACACAGAGCGGGGTGGGCGTGTCCCAGGGGTTGGAGGGTGTGCGGAAAGCAGCAAAGGAAAACAAGGAGATGAGGTTCACCGCCTAGCTCCACCATGTGACAGTCGAGTTACTCAGGGATAGCTTTTACTCATTGAAGAGGAAAGCCGCACCCGGCGTGGACGGCATAACATGGGCGGAGTATGAGATCGGGTTGGAGGGTCGCATCATTGACCTGCACGGCCGGGTTCATCGCGGCGCATACTTCAACTACTACGCCGTGCCGGGAAACGTCGAAAGCCTTAGCCTGTTCAGGCACCGGTTGTTTCGCCTCTGGGGGCAAGCGCTGCGGCGTCGTAATCAAGGTCCCGGACCGCCCATTGCTCGCCGCATTGCGTTGGGCGAGCAATGGCTTCCATATCCTCATGCGCTTCATCCTTTTCCCGAGAGACGCTTCGCCGCCATTCATCCAAGGTAGGAGCCGTATGCGCTAACGAGCGCCCGTACGGATCTGCGCAGGGGGTATCAGGCGACTGGTATCCCTACCGCGATGATTCGGTCGCCCCTACGGGGCTATTGAACTGCATTGCATCAGCTTCCCAGAGCTGAGCTTCGCTTGCACCGGGCTATTCTCGACGGCTCCCTCCGGGAGCAAAAAGAGGAGGACGATGCGAAGCGATTTTCTATCGCATCGGTGGGCAGTCTGCCAATGGACACTCCTGACGACAGGTCTGTTTTTGATATGAGCTTTTGGGATATAGTACGGCTCATTTTTCTTCGAGATACCACGGGATGTTAATCACGATAATGCGACGGTTGCCGCGCATGAGGAGGATGACCTTCAGCATGTCGGCGCGGCGGTTGTGGAGGAGATTTTGCCACCAGTGGCGCACCACGAGTTCCGGCACCAGCACACAGATTTTCTGGAAAGATGACTCGCGTTCCGCCTTGAAAACATAGTCCACTACAGGCCCCAGCACGTAGCGATACGGCGATTTCAGAATTTCGAGCCTGGGAACGCACTTGCCCGCGGCGCGCAGGGGAGCGGCTACGTCGCGCTCCCAATCTTCGCAGATCTTGTCCGGCTCCTCGGCGATCTGAACGTGGAGGCAGCGGATATCGTTGGACATGGAGAGCGCGAAAGAGAGCGCTTTCTCAGAGATGCGGCTCCAGCGGTCGATGGGGAGCACGACGATCGGCTCCCTGATTTCCGCTGGGACAATAGGCCGGTCGAGGTTGATTTCGCGGTTTACCCTTTCATAGTGGCGCTTGACGGCGCGCATCACCAGGATCATGACCAAAATCAGAAGCGCGGTGACCCACGCGCCGTCCACAAACTTGGCTACCAGCACAACCACGGTAGTAATGCCCGTGGCCACCGCACCCAGTCCGTTGACGAATATGCGCAGGTGAGCCTTGCCCTGGCGCTTCCAGTGCATCACCATACCGGCCTGCGAGAGCGTGAAGGCCATGAACGCACCGATGGCATAGAGGGGAATGAGCCGGTCCGTAACGCCGCGAAAAATAATCAACAGCACGGCGGTAAGAGCGACGAGTACGTAAATTCCCCAGGAGTAAAGCAGGCGGCGTCCGCGCAGCAGAAAGACGCGCGGCATGTAGTCGTCGAGAGCAATGGCCCGGGTGAGGCGGGGGAAATCGGCGAAGGCGGTATTGGCGGAGAGAGCCAGCACCAGCAGCACCGAGGCAATGGTGAGGTAATAGAAAAAGCCATGCCCCATGACCGCGCGCGTAAGCATGGAGAGCACGCTCTCATAGCCTGTTCCGTCGGGGTCGGTAGCCGCGATGCCGTAGGCGCGGCACAAGAGCGCGATGCCGGCCAGCAATGCCGCCAGCAGAACGATGATGATGGTCAGCGTGATCTTGGCATTCTTGCGCGTATCGTCGCGGAAGGCCATAACGCCGTTGCTCACTGCCTCAACGCCGGTCATGGCCGTGCAGCCGGAGGAGAAGACCTTGAGGATCAGCCACCAGCTAAAGGCAACTGTGGCCATGGGAATTGCCGGAAGCGGCGTCACAGGGTGCGGATGGCCGCCAGTGTGGAATACCTGCCAGGCTCCGGCGGCGATGACGATCAGCAGCGTGCCGGTGAAGATGTAGGTGGGAATCATGAACACCACGCCGGTATCGTGTACGCCGCGCATGTTCACGATCGTGAGGAGGAGCAATATTCCGAGGCACAGTTGCAGTGTGTAAGGTTGCAGCCCCGGCGCAGCGGAGATGAGCGCGCCCACGCCGGCCGAGATGCCCACGGCGGCGGTGAGAATGTAGTCGATCATCAGCGCCGCCGCGGCCAGCAAGCCCGCGCCCTCGCCCAGATTCTGCGAAGCGACGGTGTAAGACCCGCCGCCGTGGGGATAGGCGTCGATGGTCTGGCGATAACTGAAATAGACGATCGTCAGCAGGGCCACGATTGCGGCGCTGACGGGGACTATGTAATGCACGCCCAGCAGGCCCAGTGGGATGAGCAGTGTAAGCGCAGCCTCCGGGCCATACGCTGCGGAACTGAGAGCATCCAGGCCAAAGACGGGGATGCCGGCGATAGGGCCGATATGCTCGGCGCGCTCTTCGCTGGTGGCGAGCGGGCGGCCAAAGAGCAGATCCTGAATGCGTGTCGTGATTGCCATGCGCGGTTTTGTCCGGCGGCCATGAATTAGGAAGGGAAGAGCCGTCGAAGGCATTGTCTCATGCGGCGGGCAAACTCATTCGCATTCCTCGCGCACAAGCTCACTAATCAGGAGGTTCATTGTCTCTTCCTGCTGCTCCATGGACTCGATGAGCTTGAACTGCGCGCGGCAGCGGTCGAGGTTGTGTTCCTCGCGATGCACTTTGTAGTAGGTGTCTCCTGAAAGATAATCGGTGAGGAAACGGATGCCCTGCTCGAATGTAATCAGTTTGCCGGCGAAAACAAGGTATTGCTTCTCCGCTTCAGTGAGGAAGCTGCCGGCAGTTTCGAGATAGCCGCGCGCCAGTGCTTCGAACATGGGGAACTGCATGCTCACCTTCGACAGATCCCGCTCGTCTTCATCGGCTGGGCTGGTGGCTGTGCGCACCATATCGCCAAAATCGTAGAGAGCCAGGCCGGGCATGACCGTGTCGAGGTCCACCACGCAGAGGCCCTCGCCTGTCGCGTCGTCGAACATCACGTTGTTGAACTTGGTGTCGTTGTGGGTGACGCGCTCCGGCAGGTTGGCATCGATCAAGACGTTCGCCATGGATTGATGGGCGAGCGCGAAAGCAATTTCAGTCTTCACAAGCACAGCGCGGTTGGCCGCGTCCGCGGCGAGTGCCCGTTCGAATGCAGTGAAACGCTTCGGCGTGTGATGGAAATCGGGAATCGTATCGTGCAATCGAGGCGCAGGTATGCCAACGAGCATCTTCTGGAATTGTCCAAATGCTTTGGCCGCTTCATACGCATGCTGCGTCGACTCGACGGTATCGTAGGTGCGTGCGTTCTCGATGAAGCGATATGCGCGCCAATCGTTGCCATCCTCATCCCGGTGCCATGCGTGCCCGTCGCGCGTGGGAATGAGGTTCAGGACGCGCCGCATGCTGTCGGGCTGGCCCGCCAGTTGCGCAGCCAGGCGCGAGGTCACGCGCTCAATGTTCTCCATCAGCGCGGCGGGATTTCGAAAGATACCGGTGTTGATGCGCTGCAGGAGGAAGCGCGCTGTTTCGCCGGCTTGATGAAAGACGGCGCAGTAGGTGTCGTTGATGTGACCCGTTCCGTAAGGTGCGGCGTGCGAAAATTCGCCATCGATCTGGAAGTGGCGCGCGGCAGCGGCGGCGAGATGGTGCTGATTCATGGGCAGGGTCTGTCAAGAATCATAACCGCCGCTGGCCGAAAGGAACTTGCGGCGGGTCGGTTTACTTGGGCGGTATTTGCTGTCCAACACAGACTTGACACATCAAAAATCTCACGGCACATGCCAGCGCGGGACGCATCCGTGAGTTGAACTTTCCCTATGTTCCTCCCTTTGCACGCGAAAAATTAGACGAGCAACCCGTCGGGAAGGGTGCTTGAAGGAATATGCGCACTTCGAGGCAAAGGATTTGAGAAACCAGGTCTTTTGACATAGATAAAGAGTGCGTACGTAATGAATACGTACATTATTGACTTGACGAACCATTCTTTGTACGCTTTCAATGTGTCTACGGGGTGAAACGACGCTATGCCCAGAGTCGCTGTCGAAGACAACAACCGGATGTCTTTGCGGATCAGATCCGCGGAAAAGGTGCAACTGCTTCGGGCGGCGGCACTTAGCCAGACTGATCTGACGGACTTTGTGATCAGGAACGCGGTGCAGGCGGCGCGCAAGGTGATTGCGGAGGCGGAAAACCTGAAGCTTTCCGAGAGGGATAGCCTTCGCGTCCTGGATCTACTGGAGAATCTTCCGGAGCCGAATGCGCGCCTGATCGCTGCTGCCCGATCGTTGCCGGCGCGGCCATGAATTCGATGGCATGGCACGAGGAGCCGATTCGCAAGCACCACGATGCGGACACTTTCGACTGCGGCGAACCGGCTCTGAACGAGTTTTTGCGCCGCCATGCCCGCAAGAGCCACGAATCGGGAGGCTCGAAGACATTCGTGGCCATCGACGACAGCGACGGCAAGACCATTCTTGGCTTCTACAGCCTGAGCCCGGCGACTCTCTTCTCCGCGCAGACGCCGGAAAACGTTGCGAGCGGATTGGGGGAGCGGGAGATTCCCGCGTTCCGGCTGACCCGCCGGGCCGTGGATCGGCCGGTACAAGGGCGGGGTCTTGCGGGTCAGCTTCTGCTGGCAGCGGGAAGGCGTTGCGTGCTGGCGGCAACGGAAGTGGGTGGAGTTGCAATGTTGATCGAAGCCAGGAGCGAAAGAGTGGCTGGCTGGTATGCCAGTTACGGCGCCATGCCGTTGCTGGATGCGCCGTTGACGCTGGTGCTGCCGTTGAAGACTATCGAGGCTGCGTTGCGGACTGCCGGGACGCTGTGAATCTTGGAATCTGATCGAGCTCTTCAGTAAGAATTTACGAAGCGGATTTCGTTGCCGCGGGCAGCGTGAAGTGGAACTGGCTGCCTTTTCCTGGTGCGCTTTCGGCCCAGATGCGGCCGCCATGCTGCTCCACGATGCTGCGGCAGAGGGCGAGGCCCAGGCCGGTTCCGCCCAACGCGCGAGAGTCGGATGCGTCGCCCTGCTGGAAGCGTTCGAAGATGCGCTCGAGCTTCTCGGCAGCGATGCCACGGCCCTCATCCTCGACTGTGAAACAGACCTCATCCGATCCATCGCTGTTCTCTTTGCCGGGTTGCGCGGAGAGGCGAATCGCGGTGTCCGGGGGCGAGAACTTGATGGCGTTGGCAACCAGTTCGTTGAGTACTTGCAGAATGCGTTCCTCGTCGCACAGGACCTGTACGTGCGCGGCATCGACGCGGACAGTTATGTGGACCTGGCTGGCCGCGGTATAAGCCACATCGGCGGCGCGCCGCAGCAGGTCGATGGCTTCCACAGGCTGGCGATCGAGAGGCAGCTTTCCCTTTTCAACTTTTTCGAAGTCGAGAATGTCGTTGACCAGGCGAATGAGGCGGTCGCAGTTGCCAATGGCCATGTCGAGCATCTGGCGCTGTTTCTCAGGCCGCTTGTCGAGAGTGCCCGAGGTGATGAGACCCAGCGACGCGCGCAGCGAGGTGAGCGGCGTGCGCAACTCGTGGCTCACTGTGGAAATGAATTCGTCCTTCATTCGTTCAAGGCGGCGGCGTTCGGAGACGTCCTGGAACGCGACCACCATGCCCGAGATGATCCCTTCTTCCAGTAGCGGGTTGGCGCTGTATTCAACCGGGAAAGCGGAGCCGTCGTGACGCCAGAAAACCTCATCGCGCATGCGGATCGACTCGCAGCGGCGCAGGGCCTGGAGAATCGGGTCGGTGGACTTCGAATACGGCGTGCCGTCCGCGTGGCTGTGGTGGATGACCTCGTGCAGGTCGCGGCCGGTCAACTCCTCGGGTGTGTACCCAAGCGCGTGCGCGCCGGCCTGGTTGATGAATGTGAGGCGGCCTTCGAGGTCGATGCCGTAGATGCCGTCGCCCACCGATTCGAGGATGAGTTCGCGCTGCCGCGTGGCCATGTGCAGCGCCTGTTCGGCCTCGTGCTGTTCGGTCACATCGGTGCCGTGGATGAGAACGAAGGGCCGCTCCGCGGGCAGTTGCATGCGGCGGCTGCGGCAGGCAATGCGGCGATAGACACCGTCGCTGCGGCGCAGGGGCAAGGCGCCCTGCCATTCTTCGTGGGTCTCAAGCGTGCGCAGGCAATCCTGGAATGTGGCCAGGCCGGCGTCATCCATAAGCTCCGAGACCGATCGGCCGGTCAGGGCTTCGGCGCGGTAGCCGAGCGTCTCCGCGGTGAAGGCGTTGAGCGAGGTAAGGCGGCCTTCAAGCGAGCATGTAAACACAAAGCCCAGCGAGTTCTCGACCACCTCGCGGTAGCGGGCTTCGCTGGAGTGGAGAGCCATCTCCATCTGGCGCTGATCGGTCACGTCCTGCCCACTGACGATCAGATACTGAATTTCGCCGTCCGGTCCTTGCAGCGGCCGCAGCGTCCAACTGACGCGCCGGCTGAATCCGCCGGCGACTCTCCACGCAGTTTCGTGCGGACCGGAGACCTGTCCGGTGGCAGCGTCGCGGAGCTTGGTTGCAGCCCAGGGCCGGTCCTCGGGCTCCAGAACTTCGTCGACAAACGGACGTCCCACGGCGTCGGCCAGCGCCAGCCGCGTCAGTTGCGCGCAGGAGTTATTCAGGCGCACCGTTCGCCCCGCGGTATCGAGAACGGCAACCAATGCGGGAACAGAGTCCAGCGTCGCGGCGACGAAGCAGCGTTCCATGGCCAGGGCGCGCTCGGTCCGCTGGCGAGCGCGTTGCGCCTGCTCCTGGGCGCGCATGCGGGCATAGAGTTCCAGCCGCGTGACGATCTGCCGGGCCAGCACTTCAAGAAGCGTAATGTGTTCCTGGCTAAATCGGCCCGGCTCGCGTGCCAGCACCGCCAGCGAGCCGATGATCTGAAGCGAACCGGAGATGAGCGGGACTCCAGCATAGGAGCGGCACGGTTTTGCGCCCATCAACGGAATGCCCGCGGGCGGGAAGCGGGGATCCTGCGCCGCATCGCGGATCAGCAGCGGCTGACCATTCTCAAGCATCCACTGACAGGCGGTTGTGGAGCGTGGCTGCTCCGGCGCTTTGAATCCAAATTGAGATTTGAACCACAGGCGATTGAAGTCCATCCAGCCGACGTAGGCGTAGTCGGCGTTGCTCAGGACTGCGGAGAGCTCGGTCAGTTCGTCGAGAGACGGATCGGGGCTGCGGTCAAACATCTCAAATTCCTGTCGCAAGGCCACTGCCAGATGGTCCGCGACATGTTGACCCTGCATTGTGCCCATAAGATACACGTTCACCCACCGCAAGTATCAGCCTTTTTGTTGTCATTGGCTCTGCCACTTAGATGGTAGTTTTGCCCCCCAGGAATTACGACCTAAGTAATTCGATAGTCCGGCTAAACGTCCACATAACTGTTACTTGAGGCACGATAAATCTTGGAGAAATTACGTTACCTGCGCGAGTTACCAGGAAGGTAACCACAGCGGAAAAGGGGGGTGCATGGCGGCGTGAACCCACGAATTGCCGATCGAGTTCTCAGGCGCCGGCAGGCACCTTGCAGCAGTCCCCGGCCCCTGCCGGCTCGTTGCTTCCCGCGTCCAGAACCACCTTCCAATTGCCGTCCGGCTGCTTGCGCCAGATGGTCATGTAGCGGCCGGTAGTGGTGACTGGATTGCCGTTGGCATCCTTGCTGTGCCCTTCAAAATGACCCCAGGTGTAACCCATGTCGCCCGAGGGCCCCATCGCGGCTTCGGTGGGAGTCCACGTGAGCTGATAGTCCTGCGCGGACCAGGTGGCGGACTTGACGATGGCCACCTTGCCGATGAGTGGGGATTGTCCGTTGTTGAGCGCCACGCCGTCTTCGGCAAACCAGTTTGCAAATGCCGCTCCGCCATGTTCCAGCACGTCTTTGGCGAAACGCGCTTCCAAATCGAAAAGGATCATTTTGCCCGGCTTGACGGTGGTATCGGAGAGCGGGTTGGGCGCGCTGGGGGCGCTGCCGGGTTCCGGCAACTGCCCGTGGATGAGCGGCGGCACGGCGAGGCCTGCGGCCAATAAACCCATCAGAACTGTACTCTTCATCCTGCGCACGTTTCCGCCCTCCGATTGCACTCTCTATCGCAATCGTACAACTCGCGGTCGCCTGTCGCGAGGGGGCAGGGCCTTGCCGGTTACCAGTAGGAACCCAGGGAGCAGCGAATGCGTCAAAACATTCGGGCGGGCGGAATGCGCAGGATTGGTATACTTAAAGATGCCTTAGGGCTGATGAGCCGGTCGGCTAGCTATCGAAAGACGGTTCACGGTTCAGGCGCGGATAAATGGTGATGAAGGCGCAGGCCACTGGCAGCCTCGCAGCCCCGTGTAGACTGGGGGCTTTTTTGTTGGAGACCCGGCTCATTTTCCGGGAGAAGGAAGACCATGGGAGCATTGCTGGAGTCCATCCACTCGCCTGCCGACTTGAAGCGTTTGAATTTCACGCAGATGGCGGAACTGGCGGAGGAGATCCGCGAATTCCTGATTCAGACGCTGTCCAAAACCGGCGGTCACCTGGGCCCAAACCTGGGCGTGGTGGAGCTGACACTGGCGCTGCACACGGTGTTCAACACTCCCGTGGACAAGCTGCTCTTCGACGTAAGCCACCAGGCCTACATTCACAAGATTCTTACCGGACGCCTTGACCGCTTTCAGACTATCCGCCAGCCAGGCGGGCTCAACGGCTTCATGCTGCGCACAGAGAGCGAGCACGATTGCTTCGGCGCGGGGCATGCCGGCACGGCACTCTCCGCGGCGCTGGGAATGGCGGTGGCGCGCGATCTCGCCGGCGGAACAGAGAACGTGATTGCCGTGGCGGGCGACGCTGCATTTACGAATGGTATTTCGTTTGAAGCGCTGAACAATATTGCCGAGCAGACCAAGCGGATGATCATTGTGCTCAACGACAATGAGTGGTCCATCGATCGCAACGTCGGCGCCATTGCGCGTTACTTCCACAAGATCGTGACCAACGAGCACTATCAGCATCTGCACGAATCGGCCAAGCGCATTGTGCAGAAGATCGGCGGCAAGACGGCTGTAACACTGGCGCGGCGCGCCGAAGAGGCGGCCAAGAGCATGCTTTGGCCTTCGATCCTGTTCGAGGAGTTCGGCCTGGAATATTTTGGCCCTATCGATGGACACAATCTGCCTTTGCTGGTGGAGACATTCAAGTTTTTGAAGGGCATTGACCGGCCCGTGCTTCTGCATGTGTTGACGCAAAAGGGCCGCGGCTATCAACCGGCGCTCGATGGCCAGAAAAAATTCCACGGCCTCGGGCCTTACGATCCAGACACGGGCATGACCAAACCCGCCGGCCTGCCGACCTACTCCGAGGTTTTCGCGAATACTCTTGTCGATCTGGCCAACAAGAACGAAAAAATTGTTGCCATCACCGCAGCCATGCCCAACGGCACCGCGCTCGATCTCTTCCGCCCGCATCACCCCAAGCGCTATTTCGATGTGGGCATCGCCGAGGAACATGCGGTGGTGTTTGCCGCCGGCATGGCCACGCGCGGGTACAGGCCGGTGTGCGCTATCTACTCGACATTCCTGCAGCGGGCCTTCGATCCCATTGTTCACGATGTTTGTTTGCAAAAGCTCCCGGTGGTGTTTTGTATGGACCGCGCGGGACTTTCAGGCGACGACGGTCCGACACATCATGGGCTGTTCGACATCAGTTATCTGCGCGGTATTCCTGAGATCGTGTTGATGGCTCCGAAGGACGAGGACGAGCTGGCCGACATGATGGCCACCGCCCTTCAGCTTCCCGGACCAAGCGCCATTCGCTATCCGCGCGGCGCAGTTGCCGGCGTGGCTCGCAAGGCCGAGCCGCAGATTTTGTCCGTAGGCAAAGCAGAAGTGCTTGAGGATGGGTCCGATGTCGCCATTCTGGGGCTTGGGAATATGACTTCGCTGGCGCGGGAACTTGGCAGCCGCCTGGAGCGCGAAGGCTACTCCGCGGCGGTGATCAATCCGCGCTTCGTCAAGCCTATCGATCGCGCGATGCTTGAGGCGTACTCCCGCCGTGTGGCCGCCTTCGTCACGTTTGAAGATCATGTGAAGATGGGCGGGTTTGGTTCAGCGGTCGTGGAAGCACTGGAAGAGATGGGGAGCCAGGTTCCGGTGGTGCGCATCGGCTGGCCTGACCAGTTCATCGAGCACGGCAAGGTTGACGATCTGCGCGCCAAATACGGCTTGACCGTGGAAGCGGCGCAGGCACAGGTGACGCCGCTGCTGGCACTTCGCCGCCGGCCCGCGCTTGTCGCCAGTTAGCCAACATTCAACCCGTCGTGCAAAGATGAAAATCCGAACCACCATCGTCGGCTTGATCGTTGCAATCTCCGCAGCCGGAACGGTGCTCTCCCAGCCGCTGCCGGTCTGTCAGACGGGCGAACTCTCCATTCGCCAGAATGGCCCCGGCGTTGCCATGGGAAAGCTCCACTACGACTTCGTTCTTACCAATCGCGGCAACCGCGTATGCACACTCTCCGGCTATCCGGTTGCAATCGCATTGGATAAAGACGGGCAAATCGCAAAACAGATTCAATTCCGCCAAGACCCCGCCATGGCGCACGAGCCTGACGGTCTGCTGATCGAGATTCTTCGTCTCAGGCCTGGTGCGCACGCATGGTTCGAGGTAACCTCCAGCGACGGCATGGGCATGGAGGATTTCTCGCTGTGCGGCAAGGTAGCGCACCTTCAAATCACGCCGCCAGGGAACGGTCAGCCCTTTCCGCGGCGCTTTCCATTCGCGGCTTGCACGGAGACTCAGGGCATCGCATTCCTTCTACCGGGGTTGCCTTAGGATTCGCCGCCTGCGGAGCCCTTTAATCGAGATTTCCAAACCGCTGTGCGACAATCCTCAACAGAACAATTTATCTATGCGAATAGTTCGTGACCTTACGATGGGTTTGTGGGGAGTGGCTTTGGCTGCTGTGTTTGCCTGGCCGCAGACCCAGCCGCCCGTGGTTCCAAAACTCCCATCTCCGGCGGTGCTCGCTCTGGTTGGCGGCACTGTGGTGGATGTGACCGAGTGGGGCCACTCGGCAAAGGATCTTGAAGACGCGGTTGTGATTGTACGCGACGGCCGTATCAGCGATGTCGGCGCTCGCTATGCCCTCACCATTCCCAAGGGCGCCCGCGTTATCGATTGCACCGGCAAATATCTGATCCCCGGATTGATCGATGGATTCGCCGGCATGAACTCCCAGGGGCAGGCCAGCGCCAACCTCTACATGGGCGTTACCACGGTTGTGGCGTCAGGCGACGACCGGCGCGGCTTCGTCGATACCTCAGCCAATCCCAGTCCCCACATTTACCTTCTGGACTCGATCGGGTCCACCGACGACTGGAGCCTGCTTGCTCATCGTCCCGAGTGGGCCGCCAAGTTGAAAGAGGGCACCCATCCTGCGGAGCTTAGTCCGGAAGACACCGCGCGCCAACTCATCGACACGGCTCACCTGGGAACGCGCGTGCTGTGGTTGGGCCACAACCTCACCGCGGCCAATTCGCAGTGGATCGTCGCACGCGCGCATCAACTGGGCATGATCACCTATGGCGAGTTTGTCTCCACGTCCTACCAGGTTGGAGTTGAAGCGGGCGTCGATGTGCTGCTGCACATGAGCCGCTATGAACTGGGCGTGGTCCCCGATGAGTTGCAGCGGCCCCTGGTGGACGACCCCGAGGGAGCGCCCGCCAACACAGCGTACGACTACTCAGAGCGCCTGCCGCCCACTGACCCGCATTGGCGCACCTATGCAAAGTTTCTGGCCACGCACCACGCCGTGCTGATGCCCACCTTCAGCCTCTATTACGTCAGATTGCCGGATCATCGCAACCTGTGGAAGGAACCGGCCGCCGCGCTGCTCGAGCCGTCCCACCTGTTTCTGCCAGCCGATCGCGCCACGGGCGAGTTGAATTACCCGCTTGCATCGTGGACGCGCCACCTGCCCGCTGCCGCCCAGCGCTACATGGAAGAAGGTCAGCGCAAGAAAGCCGAGCAGTCCGCCATGCGGCTGTGGCGCATCAATCAAACCATCTTCTCCGCATTTCCGCATTACCTTGCGGCTACGGGAGCGCCTGCCTTCGGCACCATGCCCGGCATCTCCATGCATACGGAGCTTGAGATGCTGGTGCGCCTCGGGCTCTCGCCGCGCGAAGCTCTTGCAGCGGCGACCAACAATTATTCTTTGCAATTCGGCTGGAATGAATTGGGCCAGATTGTCCCCGGCCGCCGCGCCGACATTCTTGTGATCGACGGCGATCCTACACAAAACATCTGGAACGCCCGCCGCATCTCCAGCTTGATTGTGGACGGAAATGTGTTGGACCGCGATGCCTTGCTGAACGGGAAGAGATGATAGCCGTTGTCGGAATTTACCGGGAAAAAGCGAATTGAAGGGTACGGGATTCATCCCGTACATCAAGTGCGAATTGAGGCATCGGCTTTAGCCGCCGAGGGAATGCAAACTCGTGAAAGCCCTGCGTCCGGGGGCTAAAGCCCGTACCCTTCACGGAAGGCCCATACTCTTGAGGCCATTGTGGAATTGACTGCAACTCATCAACGCGCCAGCCCGCGGATTGGATTTGACACAATTTGCGGACGCCTGCCGAATCTCGATTGGACGCGCAAACCGCTGCAACTTTGTGCGCCGGAAAAGCCGGCTGTCGAGCGCAGGCGGGGCAGCGGACCCTGGAGCCCGGTTGGGAGAACCAGCCCGCAGGGTTTAACGTATCGATAGGAGCCCTTTGCAATCGGGCGACGTATGGCAGAGGAAATTATCGAATCCCCATCAAGGATCACCATTCGAAAGCCCCACCACAACCGGTGGCTCATTCTGATTGCGGCCTTCAAACTGGCCCAGGCGGCGCTATTCGTCGCCATCGGTGTGGGCGCTCTGCGTCTGCTGCACAAGGATCTGGGCGACATGCTGTTCAAGCTGGCCGTCCACATGCATTTCAACCCCGAGTCCCGCTTCGTCGATTTCATCCTCGATCGGGCGTCGATTGTGAACGACAGGCTGCTGCGGCGGTTCAGTGTGGCGCTTTTCGCCTATGCGACGCTGGGGAGTGTGGAGGGAATTGGCCTGTACCTGGAAAAGATCTGGGCCGAGTACCTGACGCTCGGGATCACAGCATCGTTCCTGCCATGGGAGATCTTCGAGGTAATCCGCAGGGTCACGTTCGTCCGGTCAGCCCTGCTGGTGGTCAACTTTATGGTGTTCTTTTACCTGTTGAAGGTGGTGACAGATCGGGCAAAGCGGGCGAATGGGAAGGCTCCTCCGGAAGCGTCATGAGCGCTTTTTCGCTTTTTGTTCGCTTTATACCAAGCACGGGAATTCCGCAAGTTTGATAGCCCTAAAATGTTTAAAGGTGAATCAAAAGAGTAAACATGCACTATTAGTAGTGGTGCCCAATTAAATATTCCCAATTACTTGTGTGTAGACCATCTTGAGACCTCCCCCCACCCTGTTCTGCATCGAACTCCCACAACGAACGCCGATTTTCCACATATCGCACGGAAGGTTTTTGCGCCATACTGGGTCAAGTCGGGTCCAGATGGGAGCAATTGGGGCCATCTGGGGTCGAATTCGATCAATCCGAGCCGAGTTGAAAGCAGATCGTGACCGAGAATCCAGAAACCCGCAGGGCTGGCGAGCCTGACTCCTCAATTGGAGCCGCCAGTGGGCGTCTGGGGACCTGGGACGATCTGGAAGTTGGATTTTGCGGTAACCCGCGCGCCAAATTGGACGAGCGAGGCCGCCTGAAAATGCCTGCTGAGTTCAAGGCATTCATTGAGCGCAAGTACGGAAAAGACTTCAACGAGTTTTATATCACCAGTCGGGAAGGTCTGGACGCCGAAATTTATCCGTTGCCCGAATGGCAGCAACTTTGGACCAAGGTAATGAAGATTCCCCCGAGTAACGAGGCGCGCAAGGACCTGGTTGCCAGGTACGCACTCTACGGGGCGAAGGCGGAGATGGATCCCCAGGGCCGCGTGCTCCTTCCTGAAGAGCTTCGGGACGCGGGAATGGTGAACGAGGACGTGAGCGTGATGGGCGAAGGGAACCTTTTGCGGGTGACCGTTATCAGCCGCTTGAAGGAGAAGGTGCACGGCAAGGCGATGGTTGCGCAGAACATGGATACTTTGGCCGGATTCGGGTTGTAGGTGGGATGGGTAAACACCCCTCAGGGGGGAGCGCATGACGAAATCGAATGAACGCCATGTGCCAGTTCTTTTTCAAGAAGCGATTGATTTTCTCCGGGTGCGCGCAGGCGGGACCTACGTTGACTGCACTCTCGGGCTTGCGGGTCATGCGGAAGGAATTGCAAGGCAACTGGGGCCGCTGGGGCACTTGATTGGATTCGACCGGGACCCAGAAGCGCTGGAGTTAGCCCGAACAAGGCTGGCGGGAGTTAGCAGTGAGTTAGGCAGCCAGGCGCCGAAAGTGACATTAGTTGGCGAAGCGTTCAGTTCCATTGCAAGTTATGTGCAACCGGCTTCAGTGGATGGGTTGCTGGCAGACTTTGGAGTGAGCAGCCTGCAGTTCGACGAGGCGCACAGGGGATTCAGTTTTCAGGCGGATGGTCCGTTGGATATGCGAATGGATACGCGATCCGGGCAAACTGCCGAACAAGTGGTGAATGAGGCGAACGAGCGCGAGCTTGCCGACCTCATTTACGAGTACGGAGAGGAAAGGAGGTCGCGGAGAATCGCCAGAGCCATTGTTCGCGGGCGGCCAGTTACAACCACGGGGCAGTTAGCCCGGATAGTAGCTTCAGCCGCCCCAACAATGAAACAAGAGCGCATTCATCCGGCGACCCGAACGTTTCAAGCTCTCCGTATTTATGTGAATCGTGAGTTAGACGAGATCGAGGCGTTGTTGGAGGCCGCACCTAAGTTGCTTAAGCCCTCCGCAAGGCTGGTGGTCATCAGTTTTCACTCGTTGGAAGATCGTATCGCGAAAGACAGCCTGCGGGAAGGCGCGCACAAGGGAATCTGGGAGATTTTGACCAGGAAACCAGTTACCGCTGGCGAGGAAGAGACGGACCGCAATCCGCGCTCGCGCAGCGCGAAGCTGAGAGCGGCGGAAAAGCAGTGATTAGGGTTTAGTGATTAGTAGTTAGGGGTCAAGCTTGGCGTGGCAGAAGAGGCGGCAACAGTCAGGTAACTGGGGAAAGGAAACGGGACAGGGATAAGAGGTTTTGTGCTGGAAAGCCGCGATTCACTAATCACTAACCCCTAATCACTAACCCCTGCTTTTCGGAGGTCAATCATGGCGGCAATCGCAACAACCTACTTTGAAACAGGCCGTACTCCGAGCCAGCGGATTCGCGAGCGCAACGAAGAGTTGTTGGCACTGCAACCGCTGCGCCGGCGGGGTGCGCGGACACCGGAATTCTACTTTGCCAGGCACATTGACAATTCGCGGCTGGTCAAGGCGCCGGACCCGGTGCGGGTGCGGGAGATGCGTCTGTTTTGCGCGGCCATCTCGGTGCTCTTTTCCCTGGTCATGGTCTATGGCCTTCAACATTTCTACGCAATTGAAGGTGGCTACCGTGTCGAGGCGGAGAAACTCGCGGTTGAGCAGTTGCGCGAAGAGAACCGGCAATTGCGCCTGTCTGAAGCACAACTGACACAGCCGGGCCGCATTGACTCGATGGCCCGTCAACTCGGGCTTGCCGAACCGGCGCCGGGTCAAGTGATTCATCCCGCAAATCATCCCGATGCCGCGACTCCAGTCCTTGCGCAGGTAACGCCTCCAGCAGCGCCCGTTAAGTAAACGGCCGCTGATAGCTGATAGCTGATAGCTGACAGCTTTCAGCTAAAAGCTTCCAAGGACCGCGGAGCGATTCTTCATGCAGTTGAACGTTCGAACCAACCGGAACCGCAGCAGCGCGACGCGCGTCATTCCTCTCAAGCGGGCACGCTTCTGGCTGATCTGTCTCTTCTTTTTTCTATGGGCGCTGGCCATTGGCGGCCGGCTTTTTTGGCTCCAGATAGTCCGTCACAAAGAGTTTGTCGAGCGCGCTGAAAAGCAGCAGTTGCGCACCTTTGAAGTAGCTCCCCGCCGCGGCATTCTTTACGACCGCAACCTGCACGAGTTAGCCATGACGGTGCAGGCCGATTCCTTCTACGCGGTCCCCAGCGAGATTGATGACAAGCAGAGAGCCGCCTGGGTGCAGTCCTCTGCTCACGCGCTGGCTGCGGTTGTACATACCGATCCCGACGATGCGCTAACCAGCGAAGAACAGATTGAAGAACGGCTCTCCAATGGGCACAGTTTCGCGTGGGTGGCGCGGAGAGTAACGCCGGAGGTTGCGGCGCGCGTAAAGGCGCTGCCCATCAAGGGAATCTATTCGCAGAAGGAGTTTCAGCGCTTTTATCCAGACAACGAGATTGCCGCGCAGGTGCTCGGCTATGTAGGGACGGACGATAACGGCCTGGGCGGTCTCGAGCAGAAATACGAGCCGCAATTGCACGGCGCGCCGGGCCGCATGTACACAGCCATGGATGCGCGGCGCAAGGTGCTTGGATCGAGCGAGCACGAGCCGGAGCCAGGCCAGAATATGGTCCTGACCGTAGACGAGAACATCCAGTTCCTTGCCGAGCGTGCGTTGGACCATGCGATGGATAAGACTCACGCGGAAAGCGGGACGGTGGTGGTGCAGGACGTACATACCGGGCAGATTCTTGCTCTTGCCATTCGGCCGACGTTCAATCCCAACATGGCGCGGAAGACCACGCCGGGCTTGCTCAAGAACCACGCGGTGAGCGATGTGTACGAGCCGGGGTCCGTCTTCAAGTTAGTCACTTACTCCGCCGCGCTGGAGCAACACGTCACCACGCCGGATGACATGATCGACTGCCAGGGCGGCCAGATTTCGCTTCCTGGAAGAATCATTCACGACGACAAGGGCGACCATTTTGGAGTGATCACCGTGCACGAGGCGCTGGAGCACTCCAGCGACGTGGCCGCCGTGAAGCTGGCACAAAAGGTCGGGCAGGAAAAATTCTTCGAGTATATTCGAAGCTTTGGTTTCGGCTCCCGCACGGGCTTGGAATTGCCCGGTGAGACGCGTGGCTTGCTGCAGCCTTTGAAGCGGTGGGGCGTAACGTCCTATGCATCCATCGCCATCGGCCAGGAGGTTGGAGTGACTCCTGTGCAACTGGTTTCGATGGTTTCCACCATTGCCAACGGAGGGACTTACCTGCCCCCGCATGTGCTGATGCCGGCGCCGGCGGCCACAGGTCCACATACGGAAGCCACGCTCCAGCCGTCGCCCTTCAAGCCCGGTGGCGAACTTCCTAACCCGCTTCCGCAAGGCGCGCACCGGGTGCTTTCCGAGATGACCGCGGCCGAGATGCGCAAGATGATGGAAGGAGTTGTTCTATACGGAACCGGCAGGCCCGCGCAATTGAATGGCTATTCCTCCGGCGGAAAAACCGGCACCGCACAGAAGATCGATCCCGCGACACACACTTACTCGAAGTCAATGCACATTGCCTCCTTCGCAGGGATTGCGCCGGTGAACAATCCGGTGATTTCTGTCGCGGTGGTGATCGACAATCCGAAGGGCGGCTCGTATTACGGCACCGCGGTTTCCGCGCCGGTGTTTGCCGAAGTGGCGCAGCAGGTGCTTGAGTACCTGGGTGTGCCGCACGACATCGAGGTCCACGCCCCGCGCGTCAAGTCGCAGCCGGAAGCAAACATCGCAGAGGACGACGCTCATGCACAGGGTGACGTAAATGCTCTTTATGCCGCAATCAACGATCTGCCCAGCGACGACCCGTTGCGCGCTGAGCCGGCGCAGGCAAGCGCCACAACTCAGGCCGTCGCGCAAACCGCAAAGCCAAGTGAAAAGCAGCCCTTGAATACGGCCACCCCTATGGGAGCGGGTGGCATGCAAACAGCATCGGATCGCGCTACGCCGCGACCGGGATCCGCGCCAGCGCAGCCGGCGACGAAAGCTGTGCTGGTGAGCGACGCGCGGCAACTCAAGGTTCCATCTCTACTTGGCCTGCCGGTGCGCAAGGTAATCGAACAGGCCGCCGCCGCCGGACTTGAGGTCCAGATCAGCGGCAGCGGCACAGTGCGCGAACAGGCGCCCGCGGCGGGAGCCATGGTGGCAGGCGGTACGCTGATTGTAGTGCGCTGCTCTCGCTAGGTCGCCGACCGCATTTCGCGTATGAGACCTGGGGCACCCAGATTTGTGGGCCAGATTACGAAATCACCCGGTCTGGGTACTAGTCTTCATGGCTTCGTGCAGTTAGATTTTCCAACAATGTTTTGGCTGCGACATGTGAGTGGGGCGAACTCAACCGGCGGTCTTCTGGCCGCTCTTCTTTGCGGGATCGTTGTTGCTGATAAACGTGTTGAATCTCCCGATCAGCGCGTCAAATGTGCTGTCCATGAAGTATCCGGCGGTGAAGTACATGGTCGGCACAACGCCCTTCGAAAGGTCGAATTGCTTGAAGGCCACGCCGAGCATGACGATGACCCAGACGGTCGCGATTCGGATTGTGATGGGAACTTCGTTAATGTGAATCCACATCAGCCATTCGCTCAACGGCGCAACGTCGGCTCCGGCGCGGTCCTGTTTGAGGCGGTCCAGAACCCAGTGGCCCAACACGCCGAGCAACACCAGCAGATAAGCCCCATTCAAGGCAGTCCACTGTTGCGGGTTCGCAGGCCAGTCAGAAGGACTGAATTGAAGCCAGATCCCCAGATGAACCGCGATCGCGGCCAGTCCAAATCCAGTTGCGGCCACCGCCAGCACCCAGACCACGCTCATCACCTGCCGCCACCAGCGATCGTCCGCCTTGATGATCTTCGCGTTATCCAGGTCGACGAGGCCGGAGATGATGCCACTTTGCGGAGCGAGCTTGGCCAACACCTCGCGCGTCGAAGCCTCGTCGGGAAGCTGGTCTTTGAAGGTGGCAAGGAAATCAAGTGCCTTACCGATGCGGTAATTCTCGAGATAATTGTTGAGCTCATTTGGAATCGTCTGCAGGGCGCAGGTGAAGATCATGGCGTCGAGCACCGGAATGCTCTGCTTTGCGCGGGACGCCAGTTGATCCGCGGAAACCGCTCCGCCGTGCTCGGCTGGCCAAATCTGACTGAGGTCGTCCCAGGCGTTGGTAGCCTGCACAAACTCCCGCGCATACCACGCGTGCTCTTCGGGGTCTGAGTTCCGCAACTCCTCAATGATCTCCGCCCGGCGTCTTGCCTCTTCGATCTCCTTGCGAATCATCTGGTGTGCATCGCTAAAGGCAAGAAGCACCGCCTCCGGCGCGGAGGGTTGGGGCAGGGTGGTGGCGGCTTCCATGCGCGCCCGGATCCGCAGACCTTCGGCGTTGGTTGCCCGAAAATAGCCCATAACCCGAAAAAACGCGGCATCGTCGTCCGAGGCATCGTTCTTTTGATTCCGAATTGCCGGGACTGTGGCGGCGGCAGCAAGTCGCATGAACATTGGATTGACCCTCATCTCCACGATTGGTGGGAGTCAGCAGTCTATCAACAATCTGGGGCGGATGGAACGAGAAAATGCGGAATCGCCAGCGCTGGTCAAGAGCAATTCCCGTGCAACCCACTACAATGGAACACGATATGAATTGGAAAGAATTAGCAGCGGAAATAACCGCGGTCGGTGCGGGCGGCGGCTCCGAAGAGACAGTCGCCGGCGTGGAGTACGACTCGCGCAAGATCAAGCCAGGCGCGGCGTTTGTGGCCATGAAGGGCGGCTCCACGGACGGTAATCGCTACATCGAAAAGGCCATCAAGGCAGGCGCGCTCGGCATCGTCACCGATTCGTCCAACACCTTCGATCATCTGCTCGTGTACCAGGCGGGCGTTGCGGTGCTGGAGGTGGAACACGGGCGTCGCGCGCTGGCTGAGGCTTCGGCGGCTTTCTTCGGACATCCAGAGAAAAAGCTGGCGGCCACAGGCATTACCGGCACCAACGGCAAGACCACAACGGCGTTTCTGACTGAAGCCCTGCTCCATGCGGATAAACGCACCACTGTGTTGGTGGGCACGATTGAGTATCACGTCGCAGGCGAGGTCCGGCCGAGCGTGCATACGACGCCCGAGTCGCGCGATCTGTTTGAGTTGATGGCCGAGGGCGCATCTCGCGGCGCCACTGAATTGGTGACGGAAGTTTCAAGCCACGGTCTCGACCAGGGCCGCGCGCTCGGTGTGAATTTCGACGTGGCCGTGTTTACGAATCTGACTCGCGACCACCTGGATTATCACCAGACGATGGAGAAGTATTTTGCGGCCAAGCGTCTCTTGTTTGACGGAACCATGTACCCTGCGCCGCGCGTGGCCGTGCTGAATGCGATGGACCCCCATGCGGAGGAACTTGTCGCAGCGGCGAGCAAAGCAGGCGCTGAAGTGCGCACTTACGGAATCGGTGCTGGTGACTGGCGCGCTGCGAGTTATAAGCTCACTCCCGGCGGCGCGGTGATCGACCTGGAAACGCCGGCCGGTGCGGCGCGCGTGGCTTCGAAGCTGGCCGGTGCGGTGAACATCCTTAACCTGCTGGCTGCCTTCACGGCGGCCCATGCGCGGGGAGTTTCTTTTGATGTCCTGGTCGAATCTGTTCCGTCGCTCCAACCGGTGCCAGGGCGATTTCAGCCCGTCGATGCCGGGCAGCCGTTCACGGTGATTGTGGATTACGCGCACACCGACGATGCGCTGCGAAATTTGATCGCTCTTGCTAGGCAGATGACGGCGCAAACCGGCGGACGCGTCATCACGATGTTCGGCTGCGGCGGCGACCGCGACCGCACCAAGCGGCCCAAGATGGGCCAGGCTGCGGGCGCAAGCAGCGATTTTGTGGTGGCCACCAGCGACAATCCGCGGTCTGAAAATCCGTTGGAGATTCTTGCGGGGATAGAACCCGCTTTGAAGGCGAGCGGCGTCCAATACACAATCGAACCGGATCGGGCCGCGGCGATTGGCACTGCGCTCCGTGCCGCCCAGGCCGGCGACGTGGTTCTGCTTGCCGGCAAGGGCCACGAAAAGGAGCAGATTCTGGCGGGCCGCACCATTCCGTTTGACGATGCGCAGGTTGCGCTTGCGGCGCTCGAAGAGTTGGGCTCGAAAATGGGTTATGGTAGAGGGCAATGAAACTCACACTGGCAGAGGCGGCAATCGGCGCGGGCGCGGTGCTTGAAGCGCCGGCGGACGTGGCCAATGCCGGAACGCTCACGGTGACGGGCTACTCCATCGACTCCCGCACAGTGGTTGTGGGCGAACTGTTTTTTGCGGTGCGCGGAGAACGCCTGGATGGGCACGACTTTATTGAGACCGCGCTGAATAGGGGTGCTGTTGCGGCCGTTGTATCTCGTGCGCGAGTAGCGTCGCTGCCTGACGCGGTGCTGGCCCGGCCGCTGTTGATCACGGAAGATCCACTCGTCGCGATGCAGGCGCTGGCGGCGCATGTGCGCAGGCGGTGGGGCAAGCGCGTGGTGGCGATCACCGGGTCGGCAGGAAAAACTACTACCAAAGAAGCAGTCGCCGCGGCACTAGGGGCGAAGTTCAAGGTGCTCAAGTCGCAAGGCAATTTGAACAACGGTTTTGGGCTTCCTCTTCAACTCCTGCGTCTGGAGCCGGAGCACGATATTGCCGTGGTCGAAATGGGCATGAATCATGCCGGTGAGATCGCCACGCTGGCGCGCATCGCCGCTCCAGACTGGGGCGTCGTAACCAACGTGGGCACGGCGCACATTGAGAATTTCGCAGACGGCCAGGCCGGCATTGCGCGCGCAAAATTTGAACTGGTGGATGCGCTTCCGGCCAGCGGCGTGGCTTTTCTCAACTGCAGCGACCAATATGTTTCGCAGTTTGGCCGCGGGTTTGCCGGGCGCGTCGTGTATTTCGGCGAGGGGCCTTGCGCCGATCCGCAGGTTCTTGAGTTTCACGAGGACCTCAAGGGCCTGCACGTGCAGTTCCGCGCCGGGACGTACACGGGGTCGCTGATATTGCAGTTGCTAGGCGCCCACAACGCATCGAACGCAATGGCCGGATTGGCCGTGGCGTTGGAAGCGGGTGTCGAGTTGAAGGCTGCTGTCGCCGCGCTTGAGTCGCTCACCGCGGGCGACAAGCGCGGACAGGTCATCGAACTGGACGGTGCGACGATTTTGAACGACAGCTACAATTCGAATCCAGAGGCGCTGCGCTCGATGATCCGGACACTTGCCGCGCGTCCAGCCGAGCGCCGCATTCTGGTGGCCGGAGAGATGTTGGAGTTGGGCGAGTATGGTTCTGCGATGCACGCCGCCTGCGGGCTGACCGCGGCTGAGGCAGGGCTGGACCTGGTGGCCGGTGTGCAGGGCAACGCTGTGCATTTGGCCGCGGCCGCTTGTGCCGGCGGGGTTGCATCGCTTTTTCTGCCCAACGCCGAAGAGGCCGGCCGCTGGCTCAAGCAAACGCTGCGGCCCGGCGACGTGGTGCTGGTGAAAGGCTCGCGCGGAGTGCACCTGGAGCGCGCCATCGAAGCCCTGAAGCCGCCTCCGGATTCAAACTGAAAACATCGCGCTTCCACAGCGCCATCGGAGCCCGGCCCTGTAAAATCACAGTGAATCCCGCCTCGTTATGGCTTTGGAGGCCACTTGCTTTACTGGCTGCTGTACGAAAAGCTGTACCCGTTTTTTCGCCCGTTCCGAATCTTCCGCTATCTCACCGTGCGCACCGCTTTTGCCTCGCTCACGGCTCTGCTGATTGCGCTGTTTATCGGCCCATGGGTGATCCAGAAGCTGCGCGAATTCCAGATTGGCCAGTTCATCCGCGAGGATGGGCCGCAGTCGCATCTCAAGAAGTCCGGCACGCCCACCATGGGCGGCATCCTGATTGTGATTGCGATTGTCCTGCCGACGGTGCTGTGGTCCGACCCATCGAACCCGTTTGTCTGGGTCGCTGTGTTTTCGATTCTCGCCTTCGGGGCCATTGGTTTTGCCGACGACTACATTAAGGTGGTCAAGCGCCGCAGCCTGGGATTGACGGCGCGCGCCAAGCTGCTTTGCCAGGGACTGGCAGGGACGGCGGTCGCGGTTTCACTGGTGGTGCTGGAGCAGTTCCGCGTCTTCTCCACTCGATTGAATATACCGTTTGTGAAGCAGTGGCGACCTGACCTGCAGTGGCACCTATGGCCCAGCACGATACCCCAGGCAGCGTTGGTGGCATTTGTGCCGTTCGTCATCTGGGTGATCGTAATGCTGATGGCCTCCACCAACTCCGTGAATCTGACCGACGGGCTCGACGGGCTGGCCATCGGCTGCACTATCATCGCCGCCGGCGCGCTCACGGTGCTCACATACGTCAGCGGCAACGTGGTCTTCGCCGACTACCTTGAACTGCAGCACATGCCCAGAGTGGGCGAGTTGACCGTGTTTTGCGGCACAATGGTGGGCGCTTCCATCGGATTCCTCTGGTATAACGCCCATCCCGCCGAGATTTTCATGGGGGATGTCGGTTCGCTGGCCATTGGCGGGGCCATTGGCACGGTGGCCATCATTATTCGCCAGGAGCTGCTGCTGCCCTTTATCGGCGGCATCTTCGTGCTGGAAACGCTCTCGGTGATACTGCAGGTGGGCAGTTACAAACTGAGGAACGGAAAGCGTATCTTCAAGATGGCGCCGCTGCATCATCACTTTGAGCAGCTAGGCTGGAGCGAGTCCAAAGTCATTGTCCGGTTCTGGATTGGCGCCCTGGTGTTTGCATTGTTTGCACTCACCACGTTGAAACTGCGTTAGAGACGGCGCACACGCAGCACCCCGCGGTGCACAATAAAAGTAGCCGCGTGTGCCAGAAGGAATCGCCCGAATGATGGAACTCAAAGGTAAGAAGGTTCTGGTTGTAGGACTGGGGAAATCCGGCCTGGCGGCAGCACTGTTTCTGCGCAGGTGCGGCGCACTGGTGACGGTATCCGATGTGCGCAGCGCCGAGGCGTTGGCCAAAGATATCCCGGCCTTGCTCGACGAGGGCATCATGGTCGAGACAGGCGGTCACGGCCTGCTTACTTTCCGCCGTCAGGACCTGATCGTGGTCAGTCCCGGCGTGCCTTTGAATACTCCGGAATTGGCGCAGGTAAAGAGTTTTGGCCTGCCGGTCATTGGAGAGCTTGAATTGGCCGCGCGCTTCCTCAAGGGGAAGATCCTGGCCATCACCGGATCGAACGGCAAAACCACCACCACCGCACTGGTGGGCGAAATTCTCGAGAAGGCCGGCATTCCCACGCTGGTTGGCGGCAACATCGGTGTGCCCGTTGTTGCGCTCATCGATCAAAGCACGGATGAGACCTGGTCGGTGCTTGAGGTTTCGAGTTTTCAGCTTGAGAGCACTGAGCGCTTCCATCCCAGCATTGCCGTGATTCTGAATATCACGCCCGACCATCTCGACCGTCACGGCAGCTTCGAAAACTATGCGCTGGCCAAGGAGCGCATCTTTGCGGCGCAGCACGAGGGCGACGCAGTGGTACTGAATGCCGACAACGCGCGCGCCGCACAGGCCGCGGCCCGGTCCGTGGCCAAGGTCTATTTCTTTTCCATGGAGCACTCCGTGCTGCAGGGCGCATGGGTGGAAGACGGCTGGGTTGTTTACCGGCCCGGCAAGGACGAGCCCATCGAGAAGATCATGCCGCTGAGCGGAATCACGCTGAAGGGCGCTCACAACGTGGAGAATGTGCTGGCAGCGGTGTGCGCGGCACGGCTGGCGGGGGCCACGGCGGAACAGATTCGCAGCACTGTCGAGGCCTTTCAGGCTGTCGAACATCGGCTTGAATACGTGGCCACCATCAACGGCGTCGAGTTCTACAACGACTCCAAGGCCACCAACGTGGATGCGACGGCCAAGGCTGTGGCGTCGTTCTCGGTGGGCATTCACCTGATCCTCGGCGGCAAGGACAAGAATTCCGACTACACCCAACTGGCGCAACTGCTGCGCGCGCGGGTGCGGGCGGTCTACACCATCGGTTCCGCGGCGGCGAAAATCGAGTCGCAACTGCGCGGCGTGGTTTCTATTCTTTCCTGCGAAACGCTGGGCAATGCGGTGAGCGCGGCTGGTTCCGCGGCGCGGCCCGGCGAGGTGGTGCTGCTGGCGCCGGCGTGCTCCAGCTTCGACCAGTTTGAGAGCTACGAGCAGCGTGGCAAGGTCTTCAAGGAACTCGTCAATGAACGGCGGGGGTGGAAGGTATGGCAGCGCGCGTAGGCGTGGACAAGTGGCTGTTCTTCACCACGCTGATGCTGGTCGTGGTGGGACTCGTGATGGTGTTCTCCGCCTCGGCAGTGGTGGCGCAGGAGCGCTACAACTCCCCGTATGCATTTGTCGGCAGGCAGGCTGGCTGGGCGGTTGCAGGAGTGCTCGCCATGCTCGTGCTGATGCGGGTCGACTCGAATTTCTACAAGTCGACGAAGTTCATCTACGCGGCTTCGGGCATTACCACGCTGCTTCTGGTAGCGGTGTTCTTTTTCCCCGGATCGCACGCCGTGCACCGCTGGATTCGCTTTGGCGGCCTCTTTACCTTTCAGCCTTCCGAGATTGCCAAGCCCGTCGCAGTCTTGTTTCTGGCCTGGTTTCTTCACACCCGCCTGGACGCGATGCGCGACTGGAAGCACACGCTGTTGAAGGCTTCCATAATACCGGTTGCTTTCATTCTCCTGATCGTGAAAGAGCCTGACCTGGGCACCGCGCTGGTGATCGCCGGCGTTACTGGCTTCATGCTGCTGCTGGCGGGGATGGAGTGGAAGTATCTGGCAATTGGTTTGGGCGTAGCGCTTCCACCTCTGGCGGCACTGCTGCTGCTGGTTTCGTGGCGGCTCAAGCGCATGCTGGTGTTTCTGAATCCGGAGTCCGATCCGCAGGGCGCCGGCTTCCACATCAACCAGTCGCTCATCGCCGTCGGCACCGGGGGCCTGACCGGCCGCGGCTACATGGAAGGGATGCAGAAGCTCTTCTATCTGCCCGAAGCGTCCACGGACTTTATTTTCGCCAACATCGCGGAGGAGCTTGGATTCATCGGCTCCATCCTGATTGTGCTGCTGTTTGCGGTCTTCGGCTGGCGTGGTCTGCGCGCGGCCTTCCGCTCCCAGGATCCCTTTGCTCGACTGGTCGCATTCGGCATCACCACCACAATCGTCTTGCAGGCATTTTTCAATATCAGCGTGGTGCTCTCGTTGGTCCCAACAAAGGGGATTCCGCTGCCGCTGATTTCTTCCGGCGGCACGTCGGTGTTTGTGACGCTGGCCAGCATCGGCATCCTGCTGAATATCACGCGCAAAGCCGAGTGAAAAGAGCAGGGAACAGGGACGAGGGACGAGGGACGAGGGACTGGCGACCAAGGGTCAGTTTGGTATCTCGGAAGCTCGTATCAAAAAATGCGCTGTCATCCTGAGCGCAGCGTACTTCAGCGGAGTCGAAGGACCTGCTTTTTCTTTTCCAGCCCTTTCTAGAAAGGCATAAGCTTGCCAAATCTCCGCGTCCTCATCGCCGGTGGCGGCACCGGCGGCCACATCATTCCGGCGCTGGCTGTGGCGCGGGAACTGGTGAAGCGCCACAGCGCCGAAATCCTTTTTGTAGGCACGCCGCGCGGCATGGAAAGTCGGTTGGTTCCAGCAGCGGGCTTCGCACTTCGCCTCATCGAAGTAGGCCAACTGAAGAATGTCTCATTGATGACGCGGCTGCGGACCCTCGTAGACCTGCCGCGCAGTATCTTCGCCTGCAAAAGACTCATTCGCGAATTCAAGCCCGATGTGGTTTTTGGCGTCGGCGGTTACGCTTCCGGCCCAGCTATGGCTGCGGCAATCCGGCTCAGAGTTCCTACGATGGCTTTTGAGCCCAACGCGATGCCGGGGCTGGCGAATCGCCTGGTCGGCAAACGAGTCCAGGCCGCAGCCGTCAATTTTCCTGCAGCCGCGAAATGGTTCCGCAACTGTGAAGTCACGGGCATTCCCGTTCGCCCGGAGTTCTTCAGCCTCAAACCGCCTGCAGCGACAGCGCCCCATCTGCTCGTCTTCGGAGGGTCCCAGGGCGCGCGCATTTTCAATATCAATCTGCCTCAGTTGATCGCTCCGCTGCTCGATGCGGTTGCTGGGCTAACGGTGCTGCACCAGTGCGGCGCCCGCCACGTCGATCAGACGCAATCGGCCTATGCGGCCTCCGGAGCCGATCCGGCGCGATGGCAGGTGCAGCCATTTCTCGACGACATGCCAGCCCGCTTCTCTGAGACGAACCTGGTGATGGCGCGCAGTGGCGCATCTTCAGTGGCCGAGTTGGCCGCCGCCGGAAAGCCCAGCCTGTTAGTCCCTTTTGCCGCCGCCGCAGACGAACACCAGAAGCGCAACGCCGAGGCGATGGTCATAGCGGGCGCTGCTCTCATGCTGGAAGAACCGGATCTAAGCGTTCCCGGCAGGTTGCTTGATGCGTTGATCGGCCTGCTGACCAACCCCAATCGACTGGCAGCAATGGCCGCCGCAGCCAGGACGCAGGCGCATCCCGATGCCGCAGAGCGCATTGCAGACCGCCTGGCCGCATTGGTCGGAGCAAATTAAGACCAAAGAGAAGGCAGAATAGGCCCGACGGTTTTCTCCAGTACAAACACAAAGCCCGCCTGCTGAAGCAGACGAGCTTTGTGGGAATACCCCGGAGCGATCTGGGGGAAGCTGCGGAGTCCTCCAATGTTACCGGTGTCCACCACCGCCGGCGTGGCCACCGCCACCGCCGCCGCCATGGAAGCCGCCGCCGCCACCGCTGAATCCGCCGCGAGCCGCGGGAGCCGCACCTCTAGCTCCGCCACCCGCTACGCCAGGCCGTGCTCCGCCACCGTAGGCTGGGCGTGCTCCACCGGCGTATCCACGAGCTCCGCCGGCATACCCGCCACGAGCCCCGTAAGCAACTCCGCCGCGACCGTATGCGTATCCGCCACGACCGTAGCCGTATCCGCCGCGTCCATATCCGTAGCCGCCACGACCGTACCAGCCCCGACCGTACCACGGGCCGACGCCGAGGAAGATGCCGCCATTGAACCACTGCGGACCATAAAAGCCGTAAGGAGCGCAGGCGTAGGGGTAATAAGAGTAATAGCCCCACTCACATACCGGGGGACCATATTCCGCAGGGGCGACTGCAACTTCGGGGCCAATTCCAACCCCGACAGCCACTTGGGCCTTTGCTGCCGTTGCCGCGAACGGCAGAGCCAGAAGCAATGCGAACAGAACCGGGCTAAATCTCTTCATAAATCCTCCTCGTGCTGCCCTGTCCTGTTTTTCTTGGGATCGGGGGCCGGAGTCCAACTCCGTCCTCAGCACTTGCCGGCTTTCGGGCTTCTCACCCCGCCAGCTTCTGATCTCTCAAACAACGTTCTGTTGGATTAGTTGCGGTCTTTCTCAAAAAGAATCGTTCATTAAGGTGGAATGTTCAAGGTATTTGTAGCGGTGTTCTTGCGGAAGTCCCGACCGGATCGCGCCGGGCGCAGGTTTGGGCTCGCACATTAAGCGCAAACACCACAAAAAGAACGGCCCCTCCGGGTTGGGAGGGGCCGCAAAGAGCCAGGCAATCAGGCAGAGAGGACTACCTGCGGAAACGATCGTGTCCACGGTCACGATCGAAGTGCCGGTCAAAGCCGCGGTCATAGCGGACGACAACTCCTCTGTCGCGGCCCCCGACGAAGTTCCAATATCCCGGAACCCAATAGCCGTTGGCCAAGTAGCCGGCGGTCCAGACATATCCGGGGCCAGGGCAAGGCGGAACATAGGCTACCGGTCCGCGCATATGAAATCCGAATTCGGCTGCCTGCGCCGTTGTCGCTCCCAAGCCGGCCGCTCCAGCCAGCACTGCTGCGCCTAACATCCAATTCCGCATGTTCCCCATAACCCCTTCATTCCGCCGACTCGTTTCAGAGATCTGAAATAAGGCCCGGCCCGGATTCATTCCGTTGAGAGGCTTGTCTCTTACTGCCCCTCCGGCGATCCGGTTATGTACTGATTCAACAGAGGTTGCGGGGGAATGTTACGCCGGATTTCGAAAATAAATCTGCGCAACTTTCAGGACCGATCCGTGTTCGAAAGGAGCCCTCCATTCCGCCGTTGCCAACGCCCTGGCTTAGCGAAAATTGAAACGGCGGTATACTAACCGCATGAATGCGAGTGGAGAAGCCGAGGTCGACACGCGGGAACTGGAGCGACATCTCCGTAAGCTGCTGGCTCCCAGCCGCTTGCCCAGCTACATCAAGTCTGCTCGTTACGAGCTTGGAACGGACCACATCGGAGAGCCTGCGGTGCGCATTTTTCTGGCCATTACTCCGGAAACCGACATCGTATTGTCAAACGACAAAGCGAAGCTGAAAGCTTACAGCGACTTCAAGCGCGACCTGAGTTCCAGGATTCTCAAGCTGGAGTCGGGATATTTTCCGTTTATCCGCCTGGTCGAAGCGGCGTGAGCGCCGAGTCGCTTCCTGAGCACTTGCTGGAGCAGGCCAAACATCTAGCGCGACGGGAGCGCACGCGGCCAAGGCAAGCCAGCCTCCGGCGCGCCATTTCCACTGCTTATTACGCACTCTTCCATTTCCTTATCCGCGAAACCGTAAGGCAAATCGGTCCCAATCTTAGTGAAGAAAACTACAACCGCGTCTATCGCTGGTTCGATCATGGGGCTATGAACCGCGTGGCCAGAGCGTTTTCGGAAGATGTTGTCCGAATCCCGAATTCGAAAGACGTGCTAATTCCGAAAAACGATCCGAGAATCCAATTTATTGCCCAGCATTTCGCCGATCTACAGGAGCTACGTCATTCCGCCGATTACGATCCCGGAGCTATATTCCTTCGCGCCGATGTTGTGGAGAAAATCGACTTCCTATGGACGATTCTTCAAATCTGGGCGACCGTCAAGAACACTCCGGAAGCCAATACCTTTCTGCTCTCGCTTCTCCTCTGGGAAAAATGGGGCAAACGCTCGTAAACGCCCACAGCACAGGCCACATTCTGCCTCGATCCCTCTTCGGAGATCCAGCGTTGCTTTGAATCGCCAATGGTACCCTGAATCTTCACCCTCCATGTTCACAACTTCCCAGCACGCGCACTTCATTGGCATCGGCGGCATCGGCATGAGCGGCATCGCCGAGATCCTGCTGAACCTCGACATGAAAGTCTCCGGCTCCGACCTGCGCCGTGGTCCCGTAACCGACCGGCTCGCAAACCTCGGCGCCACCATTTATGAGGGCCACGACGCAAGCCATGTGGCCGGAGCCACGGTCGTCGTGACGAGTTCCGCCGTGAGCCCCATGAATCCTGAGGTGCTCGAGGCTCATGCGCACAAAATTCCTGTCATTCAGCGCGCAGAGATGCTGGCAGAGTTGATGCGCTTGAAGTACGGCATCGCCATTGCAGGCATGCACGGCAAAACCACCACCACATCCATGGTTGCGTCCGTGCTGTCGGCTGGCGGACTGGACCCGACGGTTGTGGTGGGTGGTCGCGTGGACGCGCTGGGCTCGAATGCGCGGCTCGGCACAACTCAATATCTGGTGGCGGAGGCCGATGAGAGCGACCGCTCCTTTCTGAAGCTCTCGCCAATTCTGGCTGTGGTCACCAACCTCGACCGCGAGCACATGGACTGCTACAAGGACATGGCCGATATCGAGCGCGCCTTTCTCGATTTCATGGACAAAGTGCCGTTCTACGGAGCGGTGACGGCCTGCATCGACAACCCGCTGCTGAAGGGCATTCTGCCCCGTGCCCGCCGCCGCGTCTTCACTTACGGTGTTGCGGACGAGGCCGATTACCGGCTTGAATTTCTGGCCGCCGCACAGGGACGCTTCTCGCAGTTTCTGGTTCATACAGCAGAGGGACCGCTGGGGCCATTTGAACTGCACGTGCCAGGGCGTCACAACGTGCTCAACGCTACAGCCGCGGTGGCCATCGCCCGCCAGCTTCAGGTTCCCGCCGACAAGATTGCCGATGGGCTCAACCGGTTTCACGGCGTCGATCGCCGGTTTCAACTGCGCGGTTGTGCGCGCGGTGTCACAGTGGTGGACGACTACGGCCACCATCCCACGGAGATCGCCGCCACGCTCGCCGCAGCCCGCGAGTGCGGCCACAGGCGCATCCATGTCGTCTTCCAGCCCCATCGGTTTACCCGAACGCGCGACCTGTTGGAGGAATTCGGCGGCGCTTTCAAAGACGCGGATACGGTGTTTGTGCTGTCCATTTATGCCGCCAGCGAGGAACCCATTCCCGGCGTTACCGCGGAGGCGCTGGCCGCAAAAATCGAAGGCCCGCAGACACATTTCGCTGCTGACTTTGCCACAGCGGTGGCAGGAGTCGTATCCTGCGCCCACGAAGGCGACCTGATCATGACCCTCGGCGCCGGTAGCGTGAGCCAGTTGGCCCCGCAGATTCTGGCAGCGTTGGAAGCCTCTTAAACGCCCCATCGGCGCCTGCTATCATTCCTCGGGCAAGTTTTGAGGAGTAATCATGGCGCGCAACTCACGCAGAGGTTTTTTGAAGGCGGCTTCAGCTACGGCTGCCGCACTTGCGGTTTCAAAAGGCATTCCAGCGTGGGGAGCGAAGACAAGTTCATCCAGCCCGGTGCGGGTTTGGGCCACATTCCGCGACCGGCGCTATGAGTCGGTTCAGACGCTCGCGTGGAAGCCGGTAACTTCAGTTGCGGCCGATGCCATCGCGCTCGATCCCGGCGCCACCAAACAGGAGATTCTCGGCTTCGGCGGAGCTCTGACGGATGCTACCTGCTATGTGATCGGCCAGATCCCGGAGGGCGAGCGCAAAGACCTGATGCACGATCTGTTCGCTCCCGGTGAGATGGCGATGAATGTCTGCCGCACCACCATTGGAGCCAGCGACTACTCGCGCGATGTTTACAGCTACGACGAGAACCCCGAGCCCGATCCGGAGATGAAGAAGTTCTCGATCGACCACGACAAGGAATACATCCTGCCCGTGCTCCGCGAAGCGCGCAAGGCGAATCCGGAGCTGTTTCTGTTCTCCTCTCCGTGGAGTCCCCCAGGCTGGATGAAGGCCAACGGCTCCATGCTCGGCGGCGGCATGCGCAAGCTGAGCTTCCCGCCCTACGCGCGCTACTTCATGAAATTTCTGGAAGGCTACAAGTCCGAGGGCGTCGCTATCGATGCAGTCACAATCCAGAACGAAGTGGATGCCGAGCAGGATGGCCACATGCCCGCCTGCCTGTGGGCGCAGGAAGAGGAGATGGACTTTGCGAAATTGCATCTTGGCCCGGCACTGCAAAAGGCGGGGATGCCGACAAAGATCTGGGTGCTGGACCACAACTACAATTTGTGGGGCCGCGCCATCGGCGAGTTGAGCGATCCAGCGGTTTACGACTATATTGACGGCATAGCCTGGCACGGCTATGTTGGCGAGCCATCGGCCATGACCCGCGTACACAATGCATTCCCCGCGAAGCATGCCTACTGGACTGAAGGCGGCCCGGACATCTCCGCTCCCGACTACCAAACGGATTATGCGAAATGGGCGGACACCTTCAACGGCATCCTGCGCAACTGGGCGCGCTGCATTACTTCATGGAATGTGGTTCTCGACGAGAAGGGCAAGCCAAACATCGGCCCGTTCTCCTGCGGCGGAGTGGTGACGGTGGAAAACGGCACCCACAAGGTGACGCGCAGCGGGCAATACTGGGCCTTCGCGCATTACTCGAAACACGTTCGTCGCGGAGCCAAGGTGTTCGCGACAAACGGTGTGGGACAGGGCGAAGCAGGCGGCACTGCGGAGAAGGGAACTGCGGCCGGTGTTTCGCACGTAGGTTTCCGCAATCCCGACGGCAGCTATGTGGTCGTGCTCGCCAACCGGGGCGCGGAGAAGCAAGTGCAGTTGGTGCTCGGATCAAGCGCGCTGGATGTCGATCTACCTGCGGACTCGGTGCATACGCTGCAGTGGTCTTGAGGGGGAATTCTGGAATTTCGGGGATCTGAGTTGCTTTCAGCCTGATTTCAGGATATATTACTGGATATAGATCGGAGGTGCCCCATGAGCGAGACTTCGCAGACGCGCGCACTGAGGAATTACCGTAAGCGCCTCAATCAGCAAGGTATGGCCAGGTTTGAGGTTCTTGGGCTTGCTACCGACCGAGAACTGATCCGATCGATGGCCCGCAGACTAGCGGACAACGGTCCGGAAGCCCATGAGCTTCGCGACCTCGTGCATAAAAAAGTCGTGGCGGAACCGCGGAAGAAGGGTGGCATTCTCGCCGCGTTGTTGCGTTCGCCGTTGGTGGGTGCCGATCTCGACTTTTCTCGCCCGAAAGTCGATATGCGCAGGATTGATTTGTGACCAGGTACCTGCTCGACACTAACATCATCAGCAACATCACTAAGCCGGTCCCATCCGCGCCTCTGATTGCCTGGATGGCGGAACAGGCCGACGACGATCTATTCATCGCGTCGATGGTTGTAGGTGAGGTCTGGTTCGGAGTGCTTCAATGTCCACGGGGGAAAAAGCGAGCACAACTGGAGAGTTGGTTTGCGGGCGCGGATGGACCGCGAGCCTTGTTTCGGAACCGTATCTTGCCTTTCGATGAAAAGGCGAGCCTCATCTGGGCGCGTCTCATGTCCGATGGTTCCAAGGCGGGACATCAACGCAGCCCGTTGGAGATGATCCTTGCCGCGGTGGCAGAGGCGAATAATTGCGTCGTCGTGACGGACAATGAAAAAGACTTCGCCGGACTGAACTTCATCAATCCCCTGCGTCTTCGATAAGCCAATTGGGTGTGTTGCTCAATAAACTCCGCCGCCCGGCTGTGTAGAGTGAATGGTCGCCGCTTCGACGAACGAGTAAGCTATTCCCTATTCCCTATTCCCTATTCCCTATTCCCTGTCTCGTCCCCGTTACCCTCTGGATTCCCCCCCTAATGGAATGCGGAAAAAAGCCGATAGCCCACAGCCTATAGTGAAGTCTGGCGACTCTCACGACCCTGCTCAGGCGTGAATAACCAAGGTAGAAACCAATCCCGGCCTCTGATTTGGGAGGATGAAGCGCCCGGCGAATCCCGCTTCCGGCGCGTGCAGACGGGTGTGCCCCCCAACGGGCGCGCACTCCCCGGCATGCCGCTGGAAATGCCGGACCCGGACGCCGATGAATCCCCACGCGTCGGAGGCTCCAGTTTCGGCCGGGAGCGGTTTGAAGAGCCGAGTGGCCCTTGGTGGCGCCCGGCAAGTACCGTGGGACGCGTCTTTCTGGGTTTGGGGGTTCTGATCGTTCTGGGTGGATCTATTGCCGGCGTGCTTGCCCTGAAGACTTACCTGGGTCGCGATTCGCGCTTTCGTATCGCGGGGGCCGGCAACATTGAGGCCACAGGTCTCACGCAGGTGAGCCGCGCGGAGATGCTGCCCGTATTCGGTGAAGACATTGGCCGCAACATCTTCTTTGTCCCCCTCGCCGAACGCCGCAAGCAGCTTGAAGCCATTCCCTGGGTCGAGCGCGCCACCGTGATGCGCCTGCTTCCAGACCAGATTCGCGTTTCGCTGGTGGAGCGACAGCCGGTAGCCTTTGTGCGCCAGGGCCAGCAAATTGGCCTGGTCGACGCGAATGGGGTGTTGCTCACCATGCCCGCGGCCATGATGGCCCAGCACCACTACTCGTTCCCTGTCGTTACGGGCCTCGATTCCAGCGACCCGTTGCCCACGCGCCGGACAAAGATGGCCGTCTACGGACGCCTGCTGGAGGAACTCGACGCCAACAACCAGCACCTTTCCGAACAGATTTCCGAAATCGATCTGACCGATCCGCAGGATGCCCGCGTGTTAATGCCTGAGCAGGGAATGGACATACTGGGCCACTTCGGCGACGACCGGTTCCTGGAGCGCTACCAGCGGTACAAGGCGCATATTGCCGAATGGCGCGCGCAATATCCCAAGCTTGCGGCGGTCGATCTGCGCTACGACAGCCAGGTAGTTCTGGAGATGACGCCCGGCACCAATGCCGTGCAGGCAGCGGTGAGCGGGGACGCCTTGTCCGACGTAAAGTCCGACGCAAAGTCAGATGCAAGCCTGACCGCGAATACAGCCAAGCCACCCGCATCCGGGAAGGCCGACGCGTCCGTCGCCCCAGCGCCAGCGAAACCGCAGGCGACCAAGCCGGCAGCTACGCCCAAACCAATGAAAGCCGCAGTGACGCAGTCAAAGGAAAAGCAAGCCTCCGTTAAAAAGGCCGCGGCAACCAAGTCCAAGACTCCACCGCACAAGGCAGCCTCGCCTGAGGCGCTTGCAACCAAACAGAGGGAAGCCAGGGCGAAGGCAGCCAAGGAAAAAGCAGCCCACGAAAAGGCATTGAAAGAAAAGAAACATGCGGCGCCGCAACAAGCCGCACTCACAGTCAACCCCAGCAAGCAGAAGCCATCTCCATCAACGCGCGCGGTCCCGTCCGCGGCGCCAGGTCAGTGAGCGCATGAGCCAGAAACAGGACAACCTGATCGTCGTGTTGGACATCGGCAGCGCGTCCACACGCGTTCTGGCGGCCGACCTGAACGAGGGCGCATTGCGCTATCGCGGGCACGGCGTGGTCGAATCGGCGGGCATGCGCAAGGGGCTCATCAGCGATCTGGCTCCCGCGGCCAAAGCCGTCAAGGCCGCCAACGAGCAGGCGGAGCACATGGCCCGCGCCAACATCGATATGTGCGCGGTGGGCGTCGGTGGCCCCCACATCCGCGGCATCAATACCAATGGCGGATTCGAGCTGGGCAGCCGCATGCGCGAGATTACCCGCGACGACGTGCGCACCGCCGTCGAGCGGGCCCGTGCCGTTGAACGGCCCCCCGATCGCGAAATCCTCCACCTGCTGCCTCGCCAGTTCATCCTCGATGGCCAGCCCGGCATCTTCGATCCCGTCGGCATGGTGGGGGCGCGTCTTGAAGTGGACTTGCACATCGCCACCTGCTCCGGCAGCGCGCTGCAAAGTACCGTCACCTGCGCCAACAGGGCCGGACTCGAAGTGACGGAAGCCGTATTGGAGTCGATTGCCTCAGCCGAGGCCACGCTCTCTGCCGACGAGCGCGAACTGGGCGTTTGCCTGCTCGATATTGGCGCGCACTCGAGCGACCTGGCAGTGTTCTTCGAGGGCGCAGTAGCCCACACAGCATCGGTCCCCATCGGCGGAATGCACTTTACCAACGACCTGGCGACGGGCCTGCAAATGCCCGTTGCGCAAGCTGAAGAACTCAAGCGCCAATACGGTCACGCCGTGGTCACTTCAGTGCCGCAGTTGGCGGAAATCGAAATTCAAAATCCGCAACCGCAATCGCTGCGTCTGCGCGCCATCGCCGAGATTCTGGAGCCGCGCGCGCGTGAGTTGCTTTACTTCGTGAAAGAAAGCCTGCGCCAGGGAGCAGTCGTCGATGCCTTGGGCGCCGGCTGCGTGCTCACCGGGGGCGGAGCCATGCTGCCCGGTATGCTGGACGTGACGGAGAGCCAGTTGAGGGTCCCGGCGCGAACCGGATTGCCGGTGCGTCTGTCGCAGATGCCGGGTGAACTGGTGCACCCCGGATTTGCGACAGCCATCGGCATGCTTTTATATGCACACCGCACGCGCGTAACGCGAGCGGCGGAAAACAACAGTCTGCGCGCCAAGCTGCGCGCCATTTTTGCAGCGAGTTTTTGAAAAATAGCCTCTAGCTGCCAGCTTTTAGCTATGAGCAAGAGGCGCCGGAATTACTGGAAGAGAGAATCGGGAGCGGATTCAAATGGAAGCCCCCTCTCCGAATGGAACGAAATCAAGCTGACAGCTAAAAGCTGACAGCTTACAGCTGACACAGGAGGCGAAGGCGCTATGGAAAACGAAAATACTCAAGCCGGGGAAATGCGCATTCAGTATCACGACGAGCCCGTGCGCGGCGCCCGCATCAAGGTAATCGGCGTGGGCGGCGGCGGTGGCAACGCAGTCAACCGCATGATCCAGGCCCGCATGGAAGGCGTGGAGTTCATTGCTGCCAACACCGACGTCCAGGCGCTCAAGCTTTCGCAGGCGCCGGTAAAGCTTCAGCTCGGCGTCCGTCTCACCCAGGGCCTGGGTGCCGGAGCGAACCCCGACGTGGGCCGGCGGGCCGCGCTTGAAGATTCGGAAAAGATCATTGAAGCGTTGGAAGGCGCCGACATGGTCTTCGTGACCGCCGGCTTGGGCGGGGGCACGGGCACGGGCGCAGCGCCGGTGATTGCATCGCTGGCCAGCGAAATGGGAATTCTGACAGTTGCGGTCATCACGCGGCCTTTTGCATTTGAAGGCAAGCGCCGCCTGCTGCAGGCCGAGCGCGGCATGAAAGAGCTGCTCGAGAGCGTCGACACCATGATCGTGATCCCCAACGAGAAGCTGCTCGTCGTGGCCAAGGACGCCGGCTTCTTTGAGAGTTTCCGCATTGCCGACGACGTGCTGCGCCAGGGCGTGCAGGGCATCAGCGACATCATCACCATCAGCGGCATCATCAACCGCGACTTTGCCGACGTGAAGACCACCATGGCCGGCATGGGCCACGCCGTCATGGGCACGGCCGTCCGCTCGGGAAGCAATCGCGCGGTCGAGGCGGCGCAGGCAGCCATGGCTTCGCCGCTGCTTGAAGCCGGCGCCATCGACGGAGCTCGCGGCATCCTCATCAACATCACCGGCTCCAGTTCGCTGAAGCTGTCCGAGGTCAATGAGGCTTCGTCGCTAATTCAATCCGCTGCGCACGAAGACGCCAACATCATCTTCGGCGCGGTGCTCGACGAGAAGATGGGCGACGAGGTCAAGATCACCGTCATCGCCACTGGCTTCCGCGACCAGATGCCGGAGCGCCGCGCCCGCATGTTGAGCGTCGGAGAAGTGACGATGGTGGAAGAGCCGGTGGTCTCCGTGCCGGTGGTCGCAAGCAAGTGGATGGACGAGCCTGCTCCGTCTCCAGCGGCAATGGCCGCCACAGTCGCTTCGTTCCTGAGCGAGGAGGAAGACAAAGAGACGGTCGAAGCTGAGGAGTCGGAGGACGCGTTCTTCTTTGCTTCGTCGGCTCCGGCTGTCGCCGCCAAGGTCGGCGTTGCCAGCCCCGCCACGGCGAAGGAGGCTATTCCAGAACCGGAATTTGACTCCGGCTTCGGCTCTGGATTCGGCCCAGGATTTGCCTCGTCCGAGCCGGAACTGGTCGCAGCCGTAGCCCGGCCGAAGTTTGCCGAGCTGAGCGAGGAACCGTCGTACACACCATTACCCAGGGATTACGCATCAGACTTCGGCAGTGGCGTCAGAGGTTCCGCGGAAGCGGAAGAACATCGCGCGCAGCCCGCGACCGCGCTTTTTCCTGAGTCAAATGAAGAGTTGCAGAGGGACCTGGATACGCCGACTTTCCTAAGACGGTTCCGGTTCTGAACGGGGTTCTGAAATGGGATTGGGGAGGGCCCTCTAGTGGGCTTTCCCCTTTGGAATCCGAGGGTGGCGGGCTATATAGTTGAAGACAGCCCGAAGAAAAAGAGATCCTCCCCCGGAAGTGCCATGGTGGATTTGTTGTCTTTCCGGCTAATGTGCAAAGAATCACCTTTTTGTATTTCAGGGTGACTGAAATCACATCCGAGCACGGCGTGCAGAAAGTAAAGTTAGCCAATCCCCGGCAGAGATTGAAGAAAGCACGGGGAGTTGCCGATAAGTTCGAAATGCGCCGCCCCCGGTCGGACGCACAGCACGAGCTTCATGAGTGAGAGGATGTTGGCTGAATGAAGATTTCGCGCATTTGGGTTCTTGGATTGGTGCCTGTCTTGGCGATAAGCGGCCTGGGCTCCATTGGCGCAGCGCCTTTGGACGTTCCGCACACGCTGCATCACAGCCGGACGTCGGCACCGCATCTGTCGGAGACACGCCGGCGCCACGCTTCCTCACCAGCAACGAAATCCACCGCCCATGCGGGAAAAGGGCGTGCCGCTGCCCAGGCTTCCACTGCCGGCCGGCGAGCCAGGCTGGCCCCAAGGGGCGCCGCCGTAGCAACTGCGCGCCAGGCTTCCTTGACCACCCACCGGCATAAGTTCTATGAGCGCTTTACCGCCAGCTCCTTTGCCAGCGGAGACATCTTCGCGGGCGACGTAACGGGTGGCGAAGACCCGGTTGTTCGCCAGGCGGCCATTGATGCCCTCGGCGACATGAACGGCACCGCCGTGGTCATTGACCCTTCCAACGGGCGCATCCTGGCCATGGTCAACCAAAAGCTCGCCCTTTCGCCCGGAGCCGAACCCTGCTCCACTATCAAGATCACAGTAGCCATGGCCGCGCTGTCGGAGGGAATCGTCACGCGCGATACCATGGTCCAGTTGCCCGGCTTCCGCATGAATATGACCGACGCCCTGGCCAAAAGCAACAATCTTTATTTTGAAGAACTTGGCAGGGAGCTGGGCTTTGACCGGGTTCGCCACTACGCCAATCAGTTCGGGCTTGGCGAACTGGCCGGCTACAACATTGAAGGCGAACAGTTGGGCGTCTATCCCGACCAGGAGCTGCCCGCTTCCGAAGGCGGAGTAGGCCGCATGTGCAGCTTCGGGCAGGGCGTCTCGCTCACCCCGTTGCAGCTTGGCGCTTATGTTGCCGCCCTGGCCAACGGAGGGACTCTTTATTACCTGCAGCATCCAACCAGCCAGGATGAAGTAGCCACCCTTCAACCAAAGGTCAAGCGGACCCTCGACATCGCAAAGTACGTTCCTGAAATGCAGGACGGCATGGCCGGCGCGGTCGAATACGGAACCGCCCGCCGCCTGCGCGCCAACTTCCACGATTTTCCAGTCTTCGGCAAAACCGGTACCTGCTCTGACCACGGCACCCGCTTCGGCTGGTTCGCGTCTTACTCCGAGTCGCCCCAGGGCAGCCTGGTCACGGTATTCTTTCTGGAAGGCGGCCGGCCTACTTTCGGCCCGCGCGCCGCGGAGCTGACCGGCGAGTTCTACAAGAACCTGGCCGACCGTAACTACTTTGTCCCCAAAGTCCCGCAGGAAGCGCAGATCGGGCAGTTGGTTGCCCCTGCCCAACCCGCGGACCTGCAGCCTTCCACACTGCAGGCATCTTCACAATCAACTCCCAGGTAGGCTGATCCGATCGATCCATTGCTCCACAAAAAGGCCGCCCTCGGGCGGCTTTTCTTGTGATTGCATGTCGCTCTAACCTTTGCTTGAAGCGATTTCGCCGTTGCCTCATCGAATACTATGAGACCTTCCCGAGTTTCGCCTCCGCCGTTTCAGGCCTGAAGGCGGGCGCGGGGCCCGACATTCCCCTTTAAGCAAAGACAGGAAGATTGCCCCATGGAATTGCCGACACACATTCTGCTCACCTACGGCTATCTGCTGCTCTTTGCCTGGGTTCTGGTGGGGCAATTGGGGATTCCGCTGCCAGCCACGCCAATCCTGCTGGCTGCCGGAGCTCTCTCTGCCGAAGGCCAGCTCAGTTTTTCCCTCGCGCTCCTGGCCGGACTATTCGGATCGCTCACGGCCGACACGACCTGGTTTTTCATCGGCCGCAAGCATGGCCATCATGTGCTGCGCCTACTGTGCAAGCTATCGATGGAGCCGACCATATGCGTTCGCCGCACCCAGGACTCGTTTGGCCGCCGCCGCCAGGTCACGCTCATGTTTGCCAAATTTGTGCCCGGCCTGGCCACGCTGGCAGCGCCTGTAGCAGGTCAAAATGGCATGGCCTATGGCGAGTTCCTGCTCTTTGACGTCATTGGCGCCACGGCCTGGGTGGGCGCGTTGCTGGTCGCCGGCCGTCTCTTCGGCGACGCTCTCAAGCGCGACCCCAGCCTGCTGGACTGGGTGGGCAGGTTCTCCGGCGCGCTGCTCTTGCTGGGCATTTTGGTATTCTTTGCCGGTCGCATCCTCCGTCGCCGCATGCAACTGAAGGAACTCATTGCCGCGCGGCTGGAGCCGGAAGAACTGAAGCGCCAGCTCGATGCCGGCGAGCCGGTTTACATCGTAGACCTGCGCCATCCGCTGGAGTTCTTGCCCGACCCCTTCACGCTGCCCGGCGCCCTCCATTTCTCACCCGACTCGATCGCCGCGCGCCACAACGAGATTCCCCGCGACCGCGACATTGTGCTCTTCTGCACCTGCCCCAGCGAGGCCACGGCCGCCAAAACCGCGATGACACTCATCAAGCTGGGCATCGAGCGTGTGCGCCCCCTGCGCGGCGGCTACGACGAGTGGAAGCGCCTCGGATTTCCGTTGGACCCTGTGCAATTGGCCCGTCCGCCCCTCGAACCCGCTCGCACCCTTTAAGCTTAAGGGTTACCGTGCTGCGTTAACCCCACGGCAGGAGCGAACCATTGGCCTACGACGATCTGCGCGACTGGATCAAAGCACTTGAAAATGCCGGCGAACTGAAACGAATCACCGAAGAAGTTTCGCCGGAGTTGGAAATCACGGAAATCACCGACCGCGTTAGCAAGATCGGCGCCAAGTCCAGCGCGATCGGGCAGGGAACCGCCCCAAACAAATACGCCCCCGGCGGCCCAGCTCTCCTGTTCGAAAACATAAAAGGCCATCCCGGCCACAAAGTCCTCATCAACCAATTCGGCAGCGAGCGCCGCATGGCGATGTCCCTCGGCGTCAAACACCTCGACGAGATCGCCGGCCGGATCACTGCACTGATGAACATCAAGCCCCCCACCGGAGGCCTCTTCGACAAGCTCAAGATGCTGCCCCAACTAGGCGCCCTCGCCGCCGCCATTCCCAAGACAGTCAGCGCCAAAGAAGCCCGCTGCAAAGAAGTCATTCTGCGCGACAACTTCGACCTCAACCAGTTCCCCATCCTCAAGTGCTGGCCGCACGATGGAGGCCGCTTCATCACGCTGCCTTGCGTGCATACGCGCGACCCAAAGTCCGGCAAGCGCAACATCGGCATGTACCGCATGCAGGTCTACGACGGCCAGACCACCGGGATGCACTGGCAGCGTCAGAAGGTAGCCGCCGAGCATTACCGCAACGCCCTGCGCGCCTCCGCAGCGGCACAATCTTCAGAAGGTCCGCTCCATGCAATGGTAGCGGCCATGGCCGAGTCAGCCGGTGGAGCAGTCACCATTCCCGACGGCCCCATCGGCGGACTTCCCCAAGTCGCCATGGGCAACCTGAAAGGCTCGCGTCTCGAGGTTGCCGTAGCCATCGGCACCGATCCGGCCACCACCTTCGCCGCCATCGTCCCCGCGCCGCCCGAGGTGGAAGAGTTCATGATCGCTGGCTTTCTCCGCGGCAAGTCTCTGGAAATTGTCAAATGCGAAACGGTCGATCTTGAAGTGCCCGCGAGCGCCGAGATCATCCTCGAAGGCTACGTTGAGTTAGGCGAACTGCGCAGCGAAGGCCCCTTCGGCGACCACACCGGTTTCTACACCATGACGGACCAATATCCGGTCTTCCATCTCACCTGCATCACGCATCGCAAGGACCCCATCTACGCCGCCACCATCGTCGGCAAGCCGCCCATGGAGGACGCATGGATGGGCAAAGCTGTCGAGCGCATCTTTCTCCCCGCCATGCGCATGCAGATCCCCGAAATCGTGGACATCCATCTTCCTGTCGAAGGCGTCTTCCACAACCTGATGCTGGTGTCGATCAAAAAGAGTTATCCCGGCCAGGCGCGCAAAGTGATGAGCGCCATCTGGTCCCTCGGCCAGGCCATGTTCACCAAGTGCATCGTCGTTGTGGACGAAGACTGCGACGTGCAGGACATCGGTGAAGTAACGCTGCGGGTCACGAACAACATCGACCCCGAGCGCGACATCCAATTCACTCTCGGCCCCATCGACTCGCTCGATCACGCATCGCGCTTGCCCAACTACGGCAGCAAGATGGGCATTGACGCCACGCGCAAGTGGAAGGCCGAAGGCTTCGACCGCCCCTGGCCCGCCATGATCGAGATGGACCGAGCCACCAAAGCCAAAATCGACGTGCTCTGGGCCAAGCTGGGGCTGTAGTTGTGATGATGCTCTGACGGCAGGTGGCCCGTTCATCAGTCCCGGAGAATCACCATGAGCCATGAGAAGCTGTACAAAAAAAGCTGTGCCCCGTTCATCGCGGCTTTATCGCGATGAACGGGCGGGTGGCTTGAGGTCAGATCGTGGCCGGAATATGATCGAGCCATGCCGTACGGTCTGAAACGGTTCCAGAAAGCAGAAGCTCTCCACTTCATCACGTTCAGTTGCTTTCACCGTCTCCCTTTTCTCGATGCCCCAGGCCCCAAGAACGCAGTTGAGGCCGTACTGGAACTGACTCGTGCGCGACATCAGGCGAGGGTCTACGCCTACGTCCTGATGCCCGAGCACGTCCATTTGCTCATCAACGAGCCACCATCGATCCTCGTTGCCCAGTTTCTCAAAGCCGTGAAGCAGATCGCTTCGCGCAAACTCAGAGGTCAGCACGAGAAGTTCTGGCAGGAACGCTACTTTGACCGCAATGTCCGTGGGGAAGATGCTCGCTCCGAAGTGATCCGCTACATTCATCGCAACCCGGTGAAGCGTGGATTGGTTGCATCTCCCGGCGACTACTCATGGAGCAGCTTCAACCACTACGCAACCGGAGTTCGAGGAGCGGTTGAAATCGAGTCAGAGTGGACGGCAAGACTTCGCGGCCCACTCATCGCGATAAAGCCGCGATGAATGGGGCACAGCCTTCTATCTTGGATAATGATTGAAGCAAGTAGAATCGATGCCTGGGCCACCTGCCATGGACCTATTGTGCGCGTTTCGGCGAATTAGACTGCAAATTCCACCAATGAGCACTGGAAACGCAATCGGCCGAGTCTTTGAGCGTGCTCGCGAACTCCAGCCCGCGCCATCCCCTCCGCCCCAAATCACCCCAGCGAAGCCCGCCAACGCGCCACAACATATTACAACGAGGCATTATGCGCAGTGACCCAAGCCGCGTCAGGGAGCGTTAGAATTAGCCGGGATATCAGACCGACAGTTTCCCCGAAAGGAAATTATGAAAATTCGCGAACTGGAACACTGGCCTCCGCAGCCGAGCGGATCCGGTAAATCGTTCAACCTACCGCTGCCCCAAGAATCCATGATCGAAAAAGTCGTGAACGTTATCAACAATGATGTTCACTTCATCGGAACCGCGAACGGCAACGAATACCGCTGCAGGTTCGAGGCTCCGAGCGAAAAAGTCGCCCTCGATCTCAAGAAGATTCTTGAATCGAGCATCGGGAAGAGCCTGCTTTCAATTGGCAATGTGGACCTACCGGCCAACTAGGGCGCAGGCACATCCCAAGAGCACGCACCGCCAGAACCAAGCGGTGCGCCGCTGTGCTTCGCGCGGACCTGATACCCGACTGACATCCTGTTTGGCCCTTAGCGGCAGCGCGGAAACAGTACCTGCACAAGGGCACTGGCTGGCCAGTTTCGTGCCGCCCCTCTGGGGCTCAGGGATCTTATTGGGTCGCTTTCCCAGGATTTCATCCTGGGCTATTCTCATGTCTTCCCTCCGGGAAGAGGGCCGATTCGTCTCCGTTCTTTGAAATGGATGGAACGGTCTACGGGAAAACAGCTGTTCATGCGAACGAACTTGTGTGCGGACCCGCAAGCGCTATGACTCACAAGTGGACGCTCATGATTCCTCACGGTACGGATTATGAACTTGGACCGGTCAGAATTGGAGTGCTCTCTGGTATACCTGAAACCATGCGGGTCGTATTCCCTTGGCGCGTCGCCGCCCTCCTGTACGCAGTCTTTGCCGTCGCAACCCCTTCCTCTCCCCAGCAGGCACCCGACCCATTTCGCTGGATGGATTTCCACTCCCAGAAAGATCAGGACATCGTCGTCTGGGTCACGCATGCGCTGGCAGTCGAAAAGTGGACTGCGATTCGCGAGATCGGCGTTCAGTACGACGCGGCGCTGGTCGTCACCACGTTTCGCGCCACACCCGAATCGGCGGCCAATCGGGACTCCTTCCAGGTATGGAGTATCTCGCTGACCAATCACCTCCTGACCCCCATACTCAAGGGCTATAACCTGCGCTGGCTCGATTGGATGACCTTTAAAGAGGGCGGCCCGCAGGAACTGCCAATCCTCTACGACAGTTGCGCCGAGTGTGCGCCGGACACGTATTTCACCGCCTTCCACTTCGACATGGCGCAGCATGCCTGGGTTGCCCGCTGGATGCGCGGCGGCCAGGGGATTTCCATCGCCAGCGCCAACCAGCCCGCCGGCGTGACCTGGACCCAGGTCTACGCAGGCCTTGCCGAACCCAATGGCCGCCAACTCATCGGTACCTGGAGTCACTTTGACTACGGCAATCAGAAGCGCCCCGAGGATTTTGTCTACCGCTACGATCTCGATCCGTTCAGCGGCCTGGAGCGCGCGCAACTGCTCAACGCCAAGGAAGCTGAATCCATGAAGCTGCGCCTCTGCCGCGCTGGAGACGCCTTGCCGGGGCTGTCTCACGGTCAGGATTCACCCCTGTGCCAGCAGCATGGCGGAAGTCCCCGGCCGGAGCGCAAGCCCGTCACCACGCCCCCAATCAATAATCGCGGCAGATCCACTCCGGGCGCGCACTAGGTCTGGTCCATTTCGACAACGAGACCGAAATCGTAGAGTCCTTTTGACCAGAACCGGGTTTTCACCATCACATAGCATCGGATGTACGGTCGCGGTAGACTTGTGAACCGTGAACGGCATCCAACTTTTTGGAGAAAAGACATGAACCGATTGACCCGACTTTCCCCTTTTGCTCTCCTCGTCCTGGCGGTCCTGATTTCTACCGCCGGATGCAAGTCAAATCAGCCCACAGCCGATAACAGCCAGACCGCCGCGACAGATTCCTCCTCCGATCCCGCGACCGCTAACCTGGCCCCCGTTTCGACAAGCGCCGCGCCGACATCCGCAGCCTCCCCCACAGGTCCCGATCAGAGCGCGCAATCCACGCCATCCACAGTGGATACAAGCGCATCCTATGCCGATCTTCCCACCGCGACCGACGATGACACCAGCTATGGCGAAACGCCGGTGGATACAGCGCCCCAGCCGCCTCCGCCGCTGCCCGATTATCAGCAGCCTCCGGCTCCCGGTGACGACTATCTCTGGACCCCCGGCTATTGGAACTATGCTTCCGCCGGCTACTACTGGGTGCCCGGTGTCTGGGTGCAGGCTCCCTATCAGGGTGCGCTTTGGACCCCCGGTTATTGGGGCGTGGTCCACGGCCGCTACGGCTTCTTCCACGGTTATTGGGGCCCGCACATCGGCTTCTACGGTGGCGTGAACTACGGCTCCGGCTATGCAGGCACAGGCTACCAGGGCGGCTACTGGAAAACCGGCCATTTCTTCTACAACCGCTCGGTCAACAACATCAACGTAGCCGTGGTGCATAACGTCTACGACTATCGCGTGGTGAATAACAACACCAATGTGCGCGTCAGCTTCAACGGTGGGTCCGGTGGGCTTCAAGTGCGCGCCAGACCCGCGGAACTCGTAGCCGCATTCCGTGAGCCCCACGCCCCGCCGATGCGGGCGCAGGTTGATATTGAGCACGCGGCCAGCACCAACAAGGCACAATTCATCTCCGAGAATCACGGCCGTCCGGCCAGCGCCGTCATTGAAAAGCCGCTCGTGGCCGATCGTGACGTACACCCGGTACCGCCGCCGGCCCGTTATCAACCCGCCCAGCAACAGCGCGGAGGCACGGAAGCCCGCCCCAACGTAGCTCCACCCACACGCGGCAACGAGCCGAGCCGTCCCGAGGCCCGCCCCAATGTTGCTCCACCCACACGCGGCAACGAGCCGAGCCGTCCCGAGGCCCGCCCCAATGTTGCTCCACCCACACGCGGCAACGAGCCAGGCCGTCCCGAGGCCCGCCCCAACGTAGCTCCACCCGCGCACAACAATGAACCGGCTCGTCCAGCAGAAAGGCCGGCTCCTCGGCCTGACGCCACGCCGCATCCCGCGCCCCATCCTGAGGCCAATCAGCCGCGGCCTGAGGAACATCCCGCGCCGCATGCTGCTCCAGCCGCCAAGCCCGCCCCGCATCAACCGGGAAAGCCGGAACCGCCCAAGCACGAAGACGAGCATCCCAAGTAGTCTCGAATCTGGTGCCCCATCCTTGTGACGTTCTTGTTCTTGTCACAAGGGTGGGATGCCACGATCCTCAACTAGCGTCCATTCTCCACTGTTGATTCCAAAAATAGACCTGTCATCAGCTATTCCGCCGTCTTTACCCGGATGGCGACCAGGTTGCGCACCCAGCGGGCCGGCCGCTTCTCTCCCGTAGCGACCAACTGCAGCGGGCCATTGTCACCCAGACCCTTCCCGTCCATCGCGTCCGCCACCAGCACCGTCCCATCGTGGATGTCCGGCGTCACCTCGCCCACCGAGTAGACCACCTGGTAACCGTCAGAGCCCTCTGCCACCAGATACAGTCGGAAATCCTTCCCATGCGGCTTTTCCACCACGCCCAGCGGCTTCAGCAATTCAATCAGCAGCACGCCGGAGTATGTCTGGCTGGCCTTGGCATGCTCGTTGAAGACAGTTACCGTCTGGTGCGGCAGCGCCGCCAGCTGAGTCGGCGTCCACTCGGCGGACTTGTCCCCGAACGTAATCTTCAGCGGCCCGGCCGGCACGGCAGGCTTCCCCATGCCCATCCGGTGTTCCGCGCTCATGCCGCCCACGGGGGTGGTGGGAGTACCTCGCATGGGCTGGCCCTGACTCTGCGCCCTAGCCCCGATAGTGCCCACGCTCAATCCGTACAGCACGACGGTCGCCCAAACCCTCATCCGCATCGTGAATCCCTCCACCGATTCATCGTATACTGGCCTCATGTCGATTGTGCGCAACCTCACCGCCATTGCCAAGGGCATGAGCATCACCTTCGGAGAGATGCTGGAACCCTCCCAGGTGGAGAACTACCCGGACGGAAAAGGCCCCTTGCGCGGAGCCGTCTTCGAGCAGCGCTTCCGTGGTGCGCACGTTCTGCAACGCGACGAGAACGGGCTGGAGAAGTGTGTGGCCTGTTTCCTGTGCGCCGCGGCCTGCCCATCCAACTGCATTTTCATTGAGGCCGCTGAAAACACCGAGGAGAAGCGAATCTCCTCCTCCGAGCGTTACGCCAAGGTGTACAACATCGACTACAACCGCTGCATCTTCTGCGGCTATTGCGTCGAAGCCTGCCCCACCGACGCCATCACCCACGGCCACGGCTTCGAGCTAGCCACGCTGAACGCCACTAACCTGATCATGCGCAAGCAGGACATGCTGGTGCAGATCGAGGCGCTGACGGCGGCGAAGTAAAAGCACTTTCACATTCTGGATTCACTCATGGGACATCTCGATTGCGGATACGCGGGGGCAAACAGCGACATTATTCTTTTGTGCGCGGATTTGGATTGTGGATGGAGGGAACTGGGCGGCAAGTGGGGCTTCGATGAGCAAGACTTTCTGCCATCCGAAGGTGATTCTAAATTTAGGTGTCGAGTTCGGTTTATTGAGAAAGCACCGAGTAACTGGGAATCAAGAAGGACATTTCCTGAGCGATATCTTCTTAATCCAATAACCCTCGGAAACAACCTCGTATCGCTCCACGGAACGAAGCTGGAAGTAGATATTCCGCTTACTCAAGACTGGGTATCGACTAATGATTCAAATCGAAGACCCAGCATATATGTAATGAAAGAGGATGTATTTGAAGTTGAGACGATTGACGGGGTTTTAAATTATCGCCTCCAAGTTTGGGTCGTGCTCCATGGTCAATCGAGGATGTTTGTGAAGGAGGAGCGTGAACTTGGTGACGGTTTCGCTTGGGTTGGCGGTCGGCCCGAGTCCAATCGGCGCAAGTTCTGAGAAGCCTCCAAAGGGCCTACGTGAGCGCGTTCCCAAAATCACCGCGCCCTCCGCGCCGAATGCCGCTGATCCAAAGCATGCCGCAGCAGCGTCTTGATGACAGCTTGCCGACTTATATTCAGTTGCCTGGATTCCTCATCAAGCTCTTGAAGCATGGGCAGCGCAAAGTCCACATTGACCCGTTGAATCGGCGGCATCATCTTGCCCTTCCTGGTGAAAAAACGCGAGATGTCCTCACCGCTGTCGGCGAGTTCGGCAATTTCATCGGCGGTCGGCGGATTGGGGGATTCAAGTGCTTTCGGCATACAATTCCTCCTCTTCACTGGTAGATTTCCACAGCGTCACCAAGTGATAGAACTCGCCTTCTTCATCTTCCCGAATCTCAAAGACTACCGAGAATAAGCGTTCTTCTACCCACCCGATGGCGCAGTACTGTTCCGGCACATCTGACCGCTGATCGAGGAAATATGGGCGAGCAAAAATCGCCTGCGCTTCCTCAAAGCCGATACCCCGGCGCGGATTCGCCCTCAACCTCTGGCTCTTGCGCGGGTCGAAATCAAACCGCATATGTATAACTGTTATACCACAATCCGATCTAATGCAAACGAGAAGTCGCTCGCTTCCTCCGCCCGAGTAAAATCAGGAGCGACTCCGCCTAGCTTGAAGCATGGCGAGGAATCACCAATGACAGCAAAGCAAGTTTCTCGCACAACAAAGCAATCTTCTCTATCGCAAGCCTCGTCCTCCCGCGGCTTCGACAGGGAATTAGCCGAGCTGGAAGCGCTGAGCCAAGCCATGAAGGCCGGCCCTCAACCGGACCCCGATCAAGTCGCCTACCTGCGCAAGGCTCTCTCCCACCGCAACAACTTCCTTGCAGCCAAAGCCGCAAAGCTGGTCGCCGATGCGGAGCTTGCCGCCCTGCTCCCTGACATCCTCGCCGCCTTCGACCGCTTTTTCATCGACGCAATCAAGTCCGACCCAAAATGTTGGGCGAAAGAGGCGCTCGCCAAGGCCCTGGTCAAGCTGGAACACCGTCAAAGGGACGCTTATCTGCGCGGCATGCTTCATCATCAGCTTGAACCCGTCATGGGCGGCAAATCCGACTCCGCCGGCACCTTGCGCGCCACCTGCGCGCACGCGCTTGTCGACTGCCCCGGCATCTCCGACGCCGACCTGCTCACTGCGCTCCTCGAACCACTCACCGACACCGACAAGACCGTGCGCATGGAGGCAGCCCGCGCCATCGCCCGTGTCGGCGGTGTGGGCGCCGCGCTCGTCCTCCGGCTGCGCGCCATGCTGGGCCCCGCGCTCAGCGACCAGGACAACCCCGAGGTCGAGGGCACCGTCTACATCGCGCTACTCTCGCTCGAAGGAATCTCCGCCATCCCCCTCGTGGCCAAAGGCCTTGAAGAAGGCGACGACACCTCCGCCGAAGCCGCCTTTGCCCTGGCCGAGCTGCGCACGCCCGAAGCCCTGGCCGCTCTGCTAACCCGCCTCCGCGCCGGTGCCGACGAGTGGTTCTGCGAGGTGCTTCTGAGCGCCATCGCACTTACCCGCCTGCCCGAGGCGCTGGACTTCTTGATTGCCGCCATCGAGCGCGATGACCGTCAAGCTGCGGAAGCCATTCAGGCCATAAGCCGCATCGCGCCCAACGCCGAGCTCCGCGCCCGCGTCGAGCAAGCCGTGGAGCAGGCAGACAGCATGCGCTTGCGCAAGGCCTTGCACGAATACCTTCCCGGTGTTCCCAAATGACACCAATCCCATAACGCGGATCAAATCGGGCCGCCCGCTTTTTCCAGCGAACAGCTCTTGCGAAGAATTGCCCACACTTGTGGCACAGTGGAATCAAGCAATAGAGAACATGTGTGTCCTCCTTGAACGGCCGTGGAGCTGCCACTTCGCGGCGGCAACTCTCGTGGCCGTTCATTTTTCTCCCTCACAACCAGGTAGTCCAAATGCAAGCAGGGAACCCCCGTTTGACGGACGCAGGGGACAGTGCTCTCCTACTTGCGGCGGAATAGGCGCAGCCTGAACCGCCGTGGACTGGAGACCTTCAAAATGCGGGCAGGTGGATCGATGCTTACAGCCATTCTCTTGTCGGGAGCTTTGTTGTGCGGGCGCGGCGGCGGTGGCGGAAACGGCGGTGAGTTAACCACCACACCCCCTCAACCAGCGGCCACTCCCACCATTGCGGCTTCAACCGGCAATGGCGCCCAGAACGGCGCGGTCATTGTGGCGCTGGCCTCCACGACCGCCAAAGCCACCATCTACTACACCCTGGACGGTGCAACCCCCACCACTTCGTCGCAGCCGTACCTGGCGCCGATTCTGGTGGCCTCCAACCTGACAGTCAATGCCATCGCCGCGGCTCCCGGCGGCACCAACAGCAGCGTCGCCACCAAGATCTTCACGCCCGCCATTGCCTCCGGCACGCTGGTCTGGTCAGACGAGTTTTCCAACTCCATCAGCGCCAACGCCCAGCCCAACCCGGCCACGTGGACCTACGACGTCGGAACCAACTGTTGCGGCAACAACGAGCTGGAAACCTACTGTGCCTGGGCGTCGTCGACTGGTCCCTGCAATCCTGCCAGCCCCAATGCCTATGTCGGCACGGACGGCTATTTGCACATCGTGGCCGAGCAGCCCACCCCTGGCACGGCGACCTACACCTCGGCGCGCCTGAAGTCGCAGGGCCTGTTCAGCTTCCAGTACGGACGCATTGAGGCGAAAATGATGCTGCCCGAGTCGCAAGGAATGTGGCCGGCGTTCTGGCTGCTCGGCGACAACATCACCGTCGATCCCTGGCCGGCCTGCGGCGAACTCGACGTAATGGAGCACATTGACGGAGCCAACCCGCCTATCAGCGGCAGCCGTCCAGGCTACGACTGGATGCAGTCTTCAATTCACGGAACCGGCCTCAATAATGGCCACCCCTACAACGCCTCAGGCTTTTCCGCCGCCGCCTGGCACACCTACGGCATGATCTGGACGAAGGGACAGATTCAGTACTACGTTGACAGTCCGAGCAACGTCTACGAGACCTTCACGCCGACCACCCAGACCGGTACCTGGCCCTTCGACACCGGCCCTGAGTTCGTAACCTGAATCTGGCGGTTGGCGGCGACTGGCCCGGTTCTCCCGACGCTACCACCGTGTTCCCGTCGCAAATGGTTGTAGACTACGTCCGCATCTACGCGAACTGAAGCTTCGTCTCGATCAATCTAAATGTACGGGTGCCCCAGATCTCGATTTTGAGATCTGGGAACCTCATCGCCCACCCTGCCTCTTTCGTTGCACCCAACGCCCATTCGCCCGCCTTCCCGCACCGTTCGCTGCATTCGCCCTTGCGCTACCATTCCCACTGTGATAAAACCGAATCAATCAGTTTTGCCCCCAAAGGGCAATCCTGAGTTTCATGCAGAGTGGTTGAGGGACAAGCCCTGTGACGCCACGACAACCTGCCCGCGCAAAACGGGAGTATGGTGTCAACTCTTGCTCGCTTCGGCGAGGAACATGAGATTCGGGGGTCGCTTCAGCACTCTTCTTGGGAAGCGGCTCGCAAGGTGATTCGAGTCAACTCACGTTCGCTCATTTTTTGAGCCGGTCACGCGTCTTGAGACCTTCAGTCACTCGCATTCGATGCGAGGGACTCTTGACGACTGCCTACGACTTGCGATGTCGCGAATGCGGGAAATCCTACGGGATTCAGCCGCTTTCCATCTGTGATGACTGCTTTTCTCCCCTCGAGATCGCTTTCGACCTCGACTACGCCCGCACCCGCTTCACCCGCCAAGCCATTTCCGCGGGCCCGTTGAACATGTGGCGTTACCGCGCCCTGCTGCCGGTTCCAGACACCTACGAGCCGCAGACCCCCGCCGGCCTGACCCCGCTCATGAAGGCGCCCAGGCTCGGCGCGCACATTGGCGCAACCAATCTCTATATCAAGAACGATGCCGTCTGCCTGCCCACTCTCAGCTTCAAAGATCGTGTAGTGGCCGTGGCGCTGGCCAATGCCCAGGCCTTCGGGTTTGACACCGTCGGCTGCTCCTCCACCGGCAACCTGGCCAACGCCGTTGCCGCGCAGGCCGCCCGTCTCGGCCTCAAGACCTTCATCCTGGTTCCGGCCGATCTTGAGCCGGCCAAGATTCTCAACACACAGATCTACGGCGCAACCCTCGTCCGCGTCGATGGCAACTACGACCACGTCAACCGCCTCTGTTCCCAGATCGCCGACCGCTACAACTGGGGCTTTGTGAACGTCAACCTGCGCCCCTATTACGCCGAGGGCTCGAAAACGGTAGGCTTTGAAATCGCCGAGCAACTCGGCTGGCGTTTGCCCGACAACATCGTATGCCCCATGGCCGGCGGTTCGCTCATCACCAAAATCCGCAAGGCCTTCAGTGAACTCATCGCGCTGGGTCTCGTCGAAGACAAGCCAGTCCGCTTCTTTGGAGCGCAGGCCACAGGCTGCTCGCCCATCTCCACCGCCGTCAAGAACAACACCGACATCATCGAGCCCCAGCGCCCCAATACCATTGCCCGCTCGCTCGCCATCGGCAACCCGGCCGACGGTCCTTATGCCTCGCGCGCCATTCGTGCCTCGGGCGGATGGGCAGAGGATGTTTCCGACGTGGAGATTGTTTCCGCCATTCAGGAACTCGCGGAGACCGAGGGCGTCTTCACCGAGACCGCCGGCGGCGTTACCACCGCTGTTACGGCGCGCCTCTACGCGCATGGCCGCATTCAGCCCGACGAACTCACCGTCACCTGCATCACCGGCAATGGCCTCAAGACGACCGACTGCCTGCAGGATTGTTATGAACAGGATCAGGCCATCCGTCCACGCTTGTCCGACTTTGAGAACTTTGTAGAAGAACGCAGCGCTGTGAATGAGGCGCTAAGGCAGTTGGGAGAAAGTTATGTCCGTTAGAGTTCTGTTGCCGAACGCATTCCAGAAACATACCAACAATGTACGCGAGATATCGTCGACGGCAGCCAATCTGCCTGAACTGGTTACTGAGATAGAAAACAAGTTCCCCGCGCTGCGCCAGCACCTGCGCGGCGAAGACGGCCAGATCCGCCGCTTCATCAACTTCTATGTCAACGAAGAAGACATCCGCTTCCTCGGCAACGAGAAGTACGCCTTCAAGGACGACGACGAAATCCTGGTAATTCCATCCATCGCCGGCGGTAGCTGCTAGTGGTGTTCGCCACACAGATGGTCGTTTATGTTTTGAAAGGGCACGACTTCAGTCGTGCCGCAAACTTCTGAAAATGAACTCGGGCTTTAGCCCCTGAGGGAAGACTCGCCTCAACCCATACACCTCCTAAGTTACAATCTGTCGAGTCACACCGAATACCAAGGGCTCTCCCCTTCCCGGAGAGCCCTTGATGTTACTAGCGTAATAAGGCTTTGATTAGTTATTCGCAGTCTATTCGCAGCAGCTTGACAGTCCTTTGACATACCCTGGCCCATACTGTCTGCGTGATCCCGACAGCGCGGCACAGAGTTCCGCTCAAGCTGGACCTTGGTTCCACTCCGATTGTGGAACTCGTCCTTCCCACTTATTTCCCATCGCCCGCACAAGCTCTACCCAAGCCGCGTATTCACGCGGAAGTTGGCCGTTACCGTCTGCGCCTTGCCGAGACCGCCGAAGATCGCGAAGCCGCCTGCCGCCTGCGCTTCAAGGTTTTCAACATCGAGTTGGGCGAGGGCCTGCAAAGCTCGTACCGCACAGGCATCGACACCGACCGATTCGACCGCGGCTGTGAGCATCTATTAGTCGAGGATAGGTCCGAAGATAATCCCGCCAAGCGCATTGTCGGCACCTATCGCATGCAGACCGGAGAGACAGCCGCGCGCAACCTTGGCTACTACTCCGAGCAGGAGTTCAGCTTTGCCCCCTACGAGCCCTTGCGTGCCGGCATTCTTGAGCTCGGCCGCGCCTCGATCGACCGGGAACATCGCACTCCCGAGGTCTTGACCCTGCTGTGGAGGGGTATCGCGCAGTATGCTACTGACATGGGATTACGCTATCTTGTCGGTTGCTCATCCATGAATTCTCAGGACGCGGAAGAGGGTTGGCAGATGTACCGCCAACTCGAACACTACCGGGTTCCGCCTGAATTTGAAACGGTTCCGACCGCCGCATACGTCTGTCCCATCGAGCCGGAGGGCGCACATGCACAGCCGTCGCCGTCCAATCGATCGAATAGATCAGTGCCCGAATCGCAATCGTTGCCCGCCGCCCAATGCAAGGTCCCCAAGTTGCTTAAGACCTACCTTGCCATCGGCGCGCGCATCGCTGGACCTCCCGCCTGGGACCGCGAATTCGGCACCATCGATTTTCTTACGTTGCTCGATCTGAAGACAGTTTCGCCGTCGGCGCGCCACCGCTTCCTGGCCCCCCTCACCCAGTGAGTCTGCGCGCGGCCCGGCGCGCTGTGGCGCTGGGGTCGCTTCTATTCGTCTGCTTTGCTCGATCGCTCTATCTGCGCCTCCGTTATCCGGATACGCTCGAGCGGCGCGCCCAATGGCTTCATGAATCCGCCATCTTCGTGATGCGCAAGATGGGCATTGCCCTCAAGATAACTGGGGATCCGCCTGCGAGCGGCCTCATGGTCGCTAACCACCTGAGCTACCTCGACATCATGACCTTCGGTGCAGGCTGCCCCTGTTATCTGGTCTCCAAGATTCAGATAGGCCGTTGGCCCTTCTTCGGAACCCTGGCGCGCGCCGGCGGAACCATCTTTGTCGACCGCTCCAGCCGTACCAGTGCCGAGTCGGTGACCGTTCAAATAGCCGAACGCCTCAAGGGGCCGGTTCCAGTGTTGTTTTTTCCTGAGGGCACAAGCACAGACGGCACAAAGTTGCTACGCTTCCACTCCCGGTTTTATACGCCGGCCGTGGATGCTCGTATTCCGATCACCTCAGTTGCCGTGCGCTACGTGCCGGAAGACGGTTCTCCGGAGCAGGAACTGTGCTGGTACGGCGATGCTGCGTTTCTGCCGCATGTGTGGAAGCTTCTCGGCGGCCCCAATTTCTCTGCCGAACTTCACTTCGGAGAACCGCAGATTTACACCAGTCGCCGCGCTGCCGCCGACGCCACCTACGCGGAAATCGAGATCATGCGCGAAGAGAAGCGTGTGCCTATTTTTCAATGAGCTGAACGCGCCCTGCCTGCCTATCGCGACTGCCCGCCCGTGGCCGGCGCCCCCGTTGACCCCCGCACCACCAAGCTGGTCGACACCAGATATTCGCGCTGAATATGAGGGTTTTTGGGATCCTCGGCCTGTTGCCGCAGCGCTTCGAAAGCAGAGCGCGCCAACTCCGCGCGGGACAGCCGGATGGTGGTCAGCGGCGGCAGCGTGAACTCGGCAAAGTCGATGTCGTCGAGGCCGACTACCGAGACGTCGTCAGGCACGCGCAGCCCCTCCATGTAAGCGGCGCGCAACACGCCAATGGCCGTCATGTCATTGGAACAGAGAATCGCAGTGGGCCGGTTTCCCAGCGCCTGCAACTGCGCAAAGCCCGCCACGCCGCCTTTCAGCGTGTGGTCGCACTCGATAACCCATTTGTTCTGGGTCGAAAGGCCCGCATCCAGCATGGCTGTGCGGAAGTCGTTTTCGCGCGTAATCGCCGAGTGCAGTTTGTGCGGCCCGGCAAGAAACGCGATCTTGCTGTGTCCCAGCCCGGCAAGGTGGCGGATGGCCTCATGGATACCGGTTGAGTAGTCCAGCAGAATGGTGCTCACTTTGGGATCGTCGAGGCGAAACTCAGCCAGCACCATGGGAATATCGCGATGAACCAGTTGATCGAGCACCGGTTCTTCCGCGCCGAAACTCAACACGGCCACGCCCTCCACCTTGCGCTCCAGCATGCGGCGAACGCAGGTGGCCAGAACCGCGGGGTCGCTGTTGGATGAACTCACCAGGATCTCGTAGCCGTTGGTCACGGCAATCTCTTCGAAGTTCTGGATCAGTTCCGGGAAGAATGGGTTGGTAATGTTTTCAACAATGATGCCAAAGATGCGGCTGCGGCCCGAAACCAGGCTGCGCGCGTGGGTGTTGGGAAAGTAATTCAACTGCTCGATCGCCTGCCAGACGCGCTTCGACAGGCGGTCGCTCACGGCCGGAGAATTATTGATCGTCCTGGAGACCGTGGCGATGGAAACCTTCGCAAGCGCAGCCACAGTGCGAATGTCAGGCGTCTTGGCGACTGTCTTGCGCGTACCTTTTCGAACCACGATCGATCCTCATCCAGAGTTGAATGCCATGTTAACGCATTGGCCGTTGTTTTGCGTACCCCGCTACACAGATTCCGGCGAATCCGTCGAATCCGCCGAATCTTTGCCGCGCTCATCTCGTTCTCAGCTGGCATGACCGCCAGGGAATTACGATGGAGACGACCCCTTCGCATTGACCGGTGCAGACTCCGTCTCACTTAACGCGGCCACAATCGCTTGCACAATCGCGGCATCCCCCAGGTCGCATCCACCTTTGTTGCGTTTCTCTGTCAGATCGGAGAAGAGCCTGTAGATCTCTACCGCCAGCGCAGCCAATTGAACCGGATAGTTTGGCAGGCTTCCATCCGGAAACAGTTCCCTGTTCGCTTCCAGAAAGGCCGCCGCCCGCTGCACCATTTGATGTTCCTCGCGGCTCGCTTCACTTTCGTAATCGAATACCCACTCGCTCACCCGCCGCGCAATCTCCGCTTGGGTCTGCTGGTCGACGGAGATACCAGTCGCAGCAAACACCCGGCAATCGTAGTCCCGGCACGTCTGCGGCCGATCTTCGTAAATCGAGCATTCTCCGGTGACCAGCATAGGGCACTCGCCTCTGTCGTTGTAGCCCATCAGCACGTGGCCCTTGGGCAGGCCGGGGGCGGGGAACAGCAGCGCGCGAGGAATGCGCATTATCGTCTGACTTTCTTCTGGCTTGATATGGACGAACATGGAAGACCGGCAACACCCTCTGCACTCGCCGCAAGGCACTTCGGCCGTGCCGTTTCCCGATCGCAACGAGGCCTCAGTGACGTGCAGCCACTCGGAAAAACTGCCCGCATCCAAGCGCAAGGCTAGTCCCGTTCCGCAATCAGCAGCCGCAAATCGCGCAGGTTCTGTCCCGTGGGTCCGGTCACAACGGAGTCGCCCAGCGCTGTGAACATCGGACACGCGTCGAAGTTGGCCAGCGATGACTTCAGGTGAAATCCGAAGGTGTGCGCGCGGGCCACAGTCGTAGGGTCGGCGATAGCTCCGGCGGACTGCGTGTTGCCATCGATACCGTCCGATCCTGCGCTGAAAACCGTGAGCCGCTCCCCCGCATATTGCTCTAGTTCCAGCGCACACGCCATGACAAACTGCTGGTTGCGTCCCCCCGCGCCGGGAGTACGGTTCAGGGTCACCGTCACCTCACCCACGCTGATCAGGCACATCTGCTTGTGGGTCGCGCGCAGCGCATGGAAAAGTTGCAGCAGATAGCGCGCCGCGTCAGCATAGTCCCAGTCGTCGCAACTGTTGTCCACCGCCACAAAATAGCCGGCCTTCTGCGCCAGCGCACGCGCATTCTCAACCAGGTCGTGGCTGGAGAGCAGAATCTCGAAGACAGAATCGCGAAACGCCGGATCTTCGCCGCTCATTGAAACTGCTGCAGTCACGTGTCGCGCTGGCTCGGCCTTGCCAATACGCGGAAAGAACGGTGGCCGCCACCCCTTGTTTCCAGGCGACTCGGGCAGGTCTTCGCGCTCAAAAAATCTGCGAATCGATGCCGGCAGCTTGGGATTCAGATCGTATTTCGCCAGCAGTTCGCGCACCTCGGCCACCGTCGAGTGATCCGGCGACGTCGGCCCCGAGGAGAGCGCGTCCAGTGAGCGCAGCGGCACGTCCGGCACCAGCAGGCTCACCTTGGCCGCCTCTGGTGCGGCCATTGCCAGCCGCCCGCCCTTCACCGCGGAAAAGTGCTTGCGCAGGGTGTTCATCTCGTGGATCGGCGCGCCCGAACTGACCAGCAGTCGATGAAAGTCGATCGTCTCTTCGAGCGTGATCTGCGAGTCCAACGGCAGGTCGAACATGGCCGAGCCGCCGCCGGAAATGAGAAAGAAAATCAGCGTATCCTTCTTCGCCTTCCTCAGCATTGCCAGCGTGGCGCGCGCCGCGGCGAAGGACTCTTCGTTGGGCAGCGGATGCCCGCCTTCAAAGTAGCGAAAACGCCAGTTGCGATGCTTGGGCAACTGGTTTGAGCAGCAAATCCCGCGCAGCCCCTTGCGGCGTTTCATGCGCTCCAGCAGCGTATCCAGCATGGGCCCCGCGGCCTTGCCCAGCGCGATCACCAAGACCCGCTTGTAGCAGCCAAGATCGATCGTCGCCGGACCGCTCCCGTCCGGCAAAAGCCGATGCAGCGTGTTGCCCTCAAACCGCAGCCGCCGATCGAACGCCGATGCGATGTTGCAGGCCGCAACAGCGCCTTTGAAAATCCCGGTGGCCGTGGCGTGGATAGTTTCAAGAGCGGAATCGCTGACCGGCGTCATTGCTGTTGCTCCTTGAGCCAAACGGAAAGCGCCTGCTGCATCGGCGCCAGTTGACCCGTGAAGAAGTGATCTGCGCCGGGAATCAGCAGCAGTTGTTTTGGATCGGCGGCGGAGGCGGCCATTTCCGCCAACTGGGCAGCAGTCGCGAACTGGTCGTGGTCTCCGCTAAGAAAGAGTTTGGGGATTTTGCAGCCGGCAAGAAATCGATATTGATAATCCCGGCCTTCGCACCCCAGCGACGAAGACCTGTCGCCGGGGACCCCGCCTTCCGCCTGGGTAGGCAAACCGAGCGCCACAAGGGCGTGAATCTTCTTCGCGACTGCGTCGTGGCCACAACAGGCCTTCAACGCCATGGCCGCTCCAAAGCTGAATCCCGCAACCACCAGCGGCAATTTGTATTCGTTTTCAAGCCAGCCCATCGCCGCCAGCACATCTTCGCTCTCCACCTTGCCGTCGTGGATGCCCTGGCTCAGCCCCGTGCCGCGGAAATTGAAGCGCAACACCGGCAGCGCCAGCCCCCACGCGGGATCGTTCATCACCTTCATGGCGTGGTAGACAACCTTGTTGTGCATTGTTCCGCCGCCTTTGGGATGTGGATGGCAAATCAGCGCGGCAAACGGCGCATCGGGGGCGCCTTCGTTCAAAACCGCTTCCAGCCTCCCGGCCGGTCCGGTCAATTCCACGCTGTGCACCAGGGCTGGCGTCGAAATCGTGTTGGTGCGTGTGGGCGCGGCGGCGGCAGTCATTCCACTCGTAATTCTACGCCTCGGCGACAGCTTTTCCTGTCCACAACAGGTTACCTTCGGCGAGTTTTTGGTTTCCAAACTTGCTTACCCTCCTGCAAGGCAAATCGTTTGACCACTGGTGTCCCGAGTCTAAAGTTCATCCCGCAACAAATCTGTCATCCTGTGTGAGTTCATACCAAAATCAGGCCTGTCATCCTGAGCGAAGCGTACTTCAGCGGAGTCGAAGGAACTGCTTTTGGGAAGCTCATAGCACCGATCGTCACACCCGCAATGCTGCCAATCCGGCCACCGCCCCCCTCACGCCGTAGGGTATCCTTGCAGCATCATGTCCAATCCACTTCTCGCCGATGCTCTCGATCCTGTCCGCTTTACCATCGCCCTGTGCCAAATCGAGTCCACCACCTACAACGAAGGAGCCGTGGGCGATTTTCTGGCCGATTTTCTCGCCGGGCGCGGCTGGGCTGTCGAAAAGACTCCCGTAAAACAGCCAACCGAGAGCGCCATAGCCAGCCCACGCTGGAACGTCTACGCCGGAACCGCCGGCGAGACCCCCGACCTCGTCTTCTCCACGCACATGGACACCGTCCCCCCCTACATTCCTCCCACCGAGGATGCGGACTTTCTATACGGCCGCGGCGTGTCCGACGCCAAGGGCATCATTGCCGCCCAGGTAGCCGCAGCCGAGGCGTTGCGGGCGCAGGGTTTTCGCGTAGGCGTCCTGTTTGTCTCAGGCGAGGAGCGCGACTCCGCCGGCGCCAAGGCCGCTAATCTCAATCCCAAAGGCAGCCGCTTCCTTATCAACGGAGAGCCCACTGACAACCGCCTCGCCCTCGCTTCGAAAGGCGCCTTGCGCGCAGTTCTCAAGTCATCCGGCAAGATGGCCCACTCGGCTTATCCTGAGCTAGGCGAAAGCGCCGTCCACAAGCTGGTCGAAGCGCTCGCCAAGCTGCTCGCCCTCCCGCTCCCGTCGCTTGAAGACGTGGGCCCCAGCACCCTCAACATCGGACAGATTCAAGGCGGCCACGCACCCAACGTCATCGCCGACAAAGCCGAAGCCCAGGTGCTTGTCCGCCTGGTGGGTGACTCTGCCCCGGTCCGTGCCGCTCTCATCGATGCCGCCGCCGGCCTGGCCGAAGTCGACTTCACGCTCGAAATCCCTTTTGTCCGTCTGCGCGCCGTCGAAGGCTTGCCCACCATGATCGCCAAGTTCACCACGGACATTCCCCAACTCAGCAACTGGGGCGAGCCGTTGCTGCTGGGCCCCGGTTCCATCCACGTAGCCCACACGCCGTTCGAAAAGCTCGCCAAGAAGGAATTGCGGGAATCCGTCGAGCTCTACATCCAGGTCGCCAAGCAACTGCTCGCCTGACAATGTAAGGAATATCGGGCCGGATGCGCAACCAACTTTCCGTGCCCCGTTCTTGCGATTTTTTCTATCGCAAGGGCGAGAAACATCGACCCTAAACCAGCCTTGTTCATAGGGAGCAGCCTGACTTGCCGTCGCAAGTTACGCCAGGAATGAACCCGCGCCGGTTGCGCCAATACTGTTCCGTGCCCCGTTCTTGCGATTTTTTTCTATCGCAAGGGCGGGAAACATCGACCCTAAACCAGCCTTGTTCATAGGGAGCATCGGCAGCACGAATTCACGCCACCCCAAATCCCCACTCTGCTATTATTCCCGCGCGGTCTTCCCATCTGCATCCAACTCAACGAGGTCACCATGTCAACTCCTGTCAGCGCCCCTGTCACGCCTGAACGCATTTATCAACTCGCCTGGGGCTATGCTCCTCCGCTGGTCCTTGAAGCGGCCATTCGCCACCACGTTTTCGATGTGCTTGACGCCGGCCCAATGTCCCTCCAGCAGATCCACGAAGCTACGGGCGCGTCGGAACGCGGCCTCTCCGCGATCCTCAACTTTCTTGTCGGTTTCGATTTCCTGCGCAAGAACCCCGAGGGCTACTATTCGCTCGCTCCGGAGAGCGCCGCCTTTCTGGTTAGCACCAAGCCCGGCTTCCAGGGCGGACTCATCCGCCATACCAGCGAGCAGCTTCTGCCCAACTGGCTCCAGCTCAACCGCGTAGTCGCCACCGGGGAGCCGGCAATCGCCGTCAACCAGCAGGGCCCGGGCAGCGCGTTTTTTCATGAATTCGTGAACGACATCTTCCCCATGAGCTATTCGGTCGCCCAGGAACTGGCCCAGCAGCTCAGCCTCTACGACGCCAGCGGGCTGGTCAGCGTTCTCGACCTCGCCGCCGGCTCCGGCGTCTGGGGAATCGCGCTCGCGCAGAGCTCCGCGCAGGTGCAGGTCACAGCCGTTGACTGGCCGGCCGTGATTCCCGTTACCCGCGCCACTGTTGCCCATTTTGGCCTCACAGACCGCTTTACCTTCGTTGAAGGCGACCTCAAGGAAGCGGACTTTGGCAGCGAGCACAACATTGCCACGCTTGGCCACATCCTGCATAGCGAAGGCAAGGAACGCAGCCAGACGTTGCTTGCGAAAACGTTCCTCTCGTTGGCCCCTGGCGGTCTCATCGCCATCGCCGAGTTCCTGGTGAACGCAGACAGAACCGGCCCCCTGAACGGCCTCACCTTCGCCATCAACATGCTGGTGAACACCGAATGCGGCGACACGTTCTCGTTTGAAGAGATCAGCGCCTGGCTAGTCGAGGCCGGATTCATCAATCCCCGCACCATCCCCACCCACGGCCCATCGCCGTTAATCCTGGCGACGAAGCCGTAGCATCGAAGAATCACTGAGAGGAAATGGTCTCATACGTTGAGGAGAAACTCGACGCTTTGAAAGGGCACGACTTCAGTCGTGCCGCAAATAGCTGAAAATAAAGGTGGGCTTTAGCCCCTGCGGAATGGATTCCTTCATTTTGGCTCGAACAATGGAGTTTTTCCGCAGCCTGTTTAGCCACTGAGGGGTGCATTCCCGGAAACTCGTCAAAGACTGGAGGCCTTTCTCCGCAGCCTCCTCAACCGCTGCGTCGTTTGCGCGGTGCGGTGAAGAAGCAGGGGGTTATCAGTCAAGCCTGCTCCGTGGCGTTATTCCGTGTAATCGAGGAAAGAATCTTGGCTGCGATAACCGCAATGCATTTGTAGAGTGCATAAAGAAGCAGTGCAAACAGCAGCCATACTAAGACCAAGTGAACTGCGGGGGCTGGGTTCGCATAAATCTTATCGAAGTTCTGCGATTCGCGTGCGAGGAAGGCCTCGCGCCCGAGCCTATGCCACTTCTGATGTGATCCATTCATGAATAACCCTAATGAGCCCCCGATTGTGACCACGGAGAAAAGCTCGGAAATGATTTTCGTTTTCATCCCGTTCAGTCTATTCCAAGGCCCCAGACCCCAAGTTGTCGGCAGTTTCAGAAGAGAAAAACATAACAGCGCCTTTTTGCAGTTCATTACCCCTCGCCGGCGCACAATTCAGTCGATAACGGCGGTTGGACAATCAACGCCGCTCCGCCTGGCCGAACAGCGTCGGATATGTCCCCAGTCCGTACCCTTGCTACATAGCCCCTGCCCCCTCCGCCCTTTTGTTGACAGCAAAAGGCTTAGGAAACGCCATTTTTTAAGGCCCAAGATAACAAAGCACTTACAGACAGAAAAAAGTCGGAAAACGGCGCAAAAACGTCGATTCCAAGGCAAGAGCAGTCCTTTTCATCGATCTTGAGCCCAAAGTCGCTCTCGAAGAAGCTGTTTCTTCCAAGTTCACGACTCCCTGGCGCGCAAGCGCCGGCTGCCCCACCGCAGGTGGTTATCATGGGAGTGTAGTCAGGAGAAAATCATGAGCGCATCCATTTTAGACATCCCCGTCAAGAAGATTTCCGGCGAAGAAACATCGCTGGCCGAGTTCAAGAGCCATGTTCTTTTGGTAGTCAACGTGGCCTCAAAGTGCGGGCTCACGCCGCAGTACGAGGGCCTGGAAAAGATCTACGAGCAATACAAGGGCCAAGGGCTGGTCGTCGCCGGTTTCCCCGCCAACGACTTCAAGGCGCAGGAGCCAGGCACCAACGAGGAGATTCAGACCTTCTGCACCACAAACTACGGCGTCAAGTTTCCGTTGTTCGACAAGATCACCGTTGTCGGCCCTGAGAAGCATCCGCTCTACGCGGCCTTGATTGCCGCGCAGCCTGAGGCGATCAGCCTCTCCGAGGTTCCGTTCCGCGAAAAGCTCAAGGGCTACGGAATCGATGGCAACCCCGCGCCGGAGATTCTGTGGAACTTCGAGAAGTTTCTTGTCAGCCGCGGCGGCGAAGTCGTGAAGCGGTTCGCGCCCGATACGCAGCCCGATGCCCCCGCGTTAACAGCGGCCATCGAAGCGGAGCTGGCGAAGAGCTAGCTTTCGTCCCCATCGAGTCGAACGAAAGTCTCTAGATCACCTTGCATGGAGTGGTGCATAGTGCCCAGAACGTTGTAGCGGCTCTGGGCATAACCCATGTATTCTCAGGCCATGGACCCGGACGCTCTTTCCACGCCCGCCGACGCCAACGGCCTTTCGCAGGCAGCTTCGTCCTATCTGCGCTCGGCCCGGCATCAGCCGGTGCAGTGGCACGCGTGGGGCGAAGCAGCCTTTGCGCGCGCCCAGGCGGAAGACAAGCCCATCCTGCTGGACATTGGAGCCGTGTGGTGCCACTGGTGCCATGTCATGGACCGGGAGTCCTACGAGAACCCCGAGATTGCCGCGCTCATCAACCAGCATTTTGTAGCCGTCAAGGTCGATCGCGACGAACGCCCCGACGTGGATGCGCGCTACCAGGCCGCGGTGTCCGCCATCAGTGGACAGGGAGGCTGGCCACTGACCGCGATTCTCACACCGGACGGGCGGCCCTACTTCGGCGGCACCTACTTTCCGCCCAGCGACCGCCTCGGCCGGCCCGGCTTCGGCCGCGTCTTGGAGACCATGGCGGACGCCTGGCACAACCGGCGTGACGAAGCACTGGAATCGGCCGGAAGCGTGATGGCCGCCATCGAAGGCAATGAGAGCTTCTCCGGCCGTAGCCCAGGCAACGAGGAGGCCCTGACGCTAGGCCTGGTAGACAAAATCGCCGCATCGGCCTTGAAGCAGTTCGACCCGCGCAACGGCGGTTTCGGCGCGCAGCCCAAGTTTCCGCATCCATCGGCCCTCGATCTGCTGCTTGAAGTGGCAATGAACCGCGACAATGGCGAGGCCGCGGTGGCCTTTGCCGTCACGCTTGAAAAGATGGCCCGCGGCGGCGTTTACGATCAACTGGCCGGCGGCTTCCACCGCTACAGCGTCGATGAGCATTGGGTAGTTCCGCACTTCGAGAAGATGCTTTACGACAACACTGAATTGCTGCGGAACTATGTACACGGCTTTCAGAGTTTTGTTCGCCAGGATTTTCTTGAGACGGCGCGGCAGATTGTCGATTGGCTCGATGCGACCATGACCGATCGCGAGCGCGGCGGTTTCTATGCCTCGCAGGATGCCGACATCGACCTCGACGACGACGGCGACTACTTTACCTGGACCCTGGACGAAGCGCGCGCCGTGCTCGACCCCGATGAACTGGAGTTCGCCCAAATCTATTGGGATCTGGGCGAGCTGGGCGACATGCACCACAATCCTGCCAAGAATGTGCTGCATGTGAAAATGGCGCTCGAAGAAAGGGCTGTGGGCGCCGATCTGGAGGTTCTGCGCGGTCTGCGTGAGTCATCGAAATCGAAGCTCCTGGCGGCGCGCGCCAAACGGCCCGCCCCGTTCATTGACCGCACGCTTTATACCGGCTGGAATGCGATGGCGGTGACGGCCTACCTTGAGACAGCGCGGGTGCTGCGCCTGGAGAGCGTGCAGGAGTTTGCGCTGAAGACGCTGAACCGGCTGCTTGACGAAGCCTGGGATGGAGACCAAATTCTCTTCCACGTCATCGCCTATGGCGAGGCGCGCGAAATAGACGGGGCCGCGCCTGAAAAGGTGCCCGGCACGCTGGACGATTACGCATTCACCGTTCATGCCGCCATTGACGCGTGGCTGGCCAGCGGCCACATGAATTTCTATCGCGTGGCCGTGAAGCTCGCCGATGCCATGATTGCCCGCTTCTACGATCGCACCGCAGGGGCGTTCTACGATACGGCCGTGCCGCAGGACGGACAGGCGCCGCTGGGCGTATTAGGGGCTCGGCGCAAACCGCTGCAGGACTCGCCCACTCCCGCCGGGAACCCCATCGCGGCCTCCGCCCTGCTGCGCCTTGAGACCCTGAGCGGGCGCCAGGATTACCGCGATATAGCCAAAGACACGCTGGCCTCCTTTGCCGGTGTCGTGGAGCATTTCGGCCTCTATGCGGGAAGCTACGGGCTGGCGCTGGAGCGGCTTCTGCTTGACCCAGTGCAAGTGGTCGTCGTCGGCTCTGGTCCTGAGGCTTTGCGCCTTGAGGCCACAGCGGTGGCGCGCTTCGCCGTCAACAAGACGGTGATGCGGATTGCGCCGCATCGCCTGATTGCGGAAAAGCTTCCCGAGGCGCTGGAAGAGACGCTGCCTCACGTTCCCCAGCCGCAAGGCGCACCCGCCTGGGCCTTGGTGTGCAAGGGCCGCGCATGCCTGTCCCCCATTACCGACCCGGAAGGGCTGCTGGAAGCGTTGGAGCGCTAAGCTGGCCGGCCCGGGATTCCCGCAGAACGGGTGTCTCGCAAATGGGTGAAATCAAAAGGAAAAAGGCGAAGATTCTGTTTTCCAAATCCATTCGTGGCAACAAGGTATAGTTCTGCCACCAATCTGCCGATAAGCACCTTGCGGAGTCTCTATCTTCCGCAAGGTCGAGCGTGCGGAAAGTTGCATTAATTCGGGTTGCTGTTTGCTGGCTGGCGATTTGCGCATCCCTGCAAGCGCAGCAGTACGTGTTCCGCGCCTATCGCCAGGCCGAGGGGCTCAAGAACCTGGCCGTGAACGCCCTGGCGACCGACCGCTCGGGGTTCCTGTGGCTGGGCACGGAAAACGGCGCCTATCGGTTTCTTGGTTCCGGCTTCCAGCGCTTTGGTCCCGGCGAAGGGATCGCCGACGTCGATGTCCGCGCTGTCGTTGTGGACCCCAATGGCATCGTCTGGGCGGGGACCGGTGAGAACCTGTACCGGCTTGATGGTAAACGCTTTGTTGCGGCCGCAAGCAGTCCGATCCACGTTGCGTACTGGAACTATTTGACGGTTGAAGATGCGCATCGCCTGCTGATTGTGGAAAAGGGACGGCTCTACCGGCTGGAACACGATGACGGCGGCAAGGTGCTGAGCTACCGCCCGGTATTTTCGGACCGGCAGGTGGCCTCGAGTCCAGATCTGGCGCGGGTTTCCAGCGTTAACGTTGTGAGCGAAGCGCCCCACGGCCTTCGGGTCTGGATTGGATGTCAAAAAAAGCTCTGTTCATGGCCAGTCGCAGAAAACGGCCCGGGTCAGGCACGCGACGGCAAGCTGACCGAATGGGACGCGAAGAAGGGCCTCAAGGAGGACAGCTGGCAAGGAGTCATGCTGGACCGGGCAGGGACCCTGTGGGCCGGGGGGCGGTATCGTGTAGCGGCATTGACCCCTGGGGCAGCACACTTCGTGGACCGCGAAATTCCCGGATCGAACCCTGGAAGCCTTTATCCCCACGCGCCCTTCATTGAAGATCGGGAAGGGCGGATACTGGCTCCATGCGAGGATGGGCTTGCCCGCTGGGACGGAGCCCGCTGGCGTATCATCGGGCGCGCGAACGGGTTGCAGCTCACCGGCCACGTGGTAAGCACGGCCTTTGATGCGGCAGGCGACCTTTGGTTTGCCACCCTCGGCGATGGGCTCTATAACTGGGCGGGCTATCAAGACTGGGAAGGTTGGAACGATGACCAGCGGATGCCCTCGGCGGTGGTCTGGACGCTGCTTCCGGCATCCGACGGCCGGGTTTTGATGGGCACGGATAAAGGTCCGGGGTGGATCGATCCCCGGAGTGGCGCGTCGGGGCGCCTCTTCGACCTGCCACGTTGGACATACGGCCAGGTGGACGCGCTGGGCACGAATCCCGACGGCAGCTTGTGGGCCGGAACCTTCTCCGCCGCACTGGTTCGCATCGATGCAAAGACAGGTAAGACGGTCGAGTTCGCCAAGCTGCCTTCCTTCGTGACCCGCTCGATCAAGGACTCGCATGGGCGGGTTTTCTTTACCACCAATACGGGGCTCTACGAACGCGAAGCGGCCCATCCTCAGGCTGTGCCGCACAGAGTTGACGCTCTGAATGCGATTCTGTCCGAAGACACCCGGTTGGAGGCAGGCTGTGAATCGCCGAATGGGACAGTATGGTTTCTTGCCGACAAGCAACTGATCCGGCTTCAGGACGGCCATTGGACGATACCTCCCATCGATGGACTTCCCAAGGTGACTGGGCAAATGCTCGATCTGTCCTGTGCGGCGAATGGCGATATCTGGGTGACCGGCGAGCAAGCAGGCACCTGGCGGCTGACGCCCGGAGGAGACCGTCTGGATGCCTGGCAATTGCAACTTCCCAGCGAACTGCAGACACTGACGCCCGTGGCAATTCTGGCGGACTCCCGGGGATGGGTCTGGATCGGGACCGACGCCGGATTGGTGGTGTGGAACGGACATAGTTGGCGCCATCTGACGCAAGAGAGTGGACTGATCTGGAACGATGTGAACCAAGGGGTGCTGCTGGCCGGCTCCGACGGGTCTCTGTGGATTGGAACGAGCGGAGGAGTGGCGCATCTCATGCATCCAGAGCATGTCTTCGATTCGACTCCTCTGACCGCCCTCATCACCGGAATCCGGCGCGGAGACGATCGTTACCCGTTGGGGCAAGACATCAGGCTGCCCTGGTCCGCTCTGCCGCTGCGCTTCGAAGTTTCCTCACCTGCTACCCGCAACCGCAGCGAACTGGTCTTCAGGTACCGCATGGAAGGATTGCAGCCCGACTGGATTGACGATCAGGACGGCACGGTAGTCTTCTCCAATCTTGCGCCTGGAGCGTATACCTTCACGGCAATGGCCCACAACCCGAGCCAGAGTGGCTTTTCCGCACCGGTCAAGATCGATATCCGGATTCTTCCGCCGTGGTGGAAGACCGTCTGGTTTTATGCATTGTGCTGCCTTGGCTCCGTGCTCCTTTTAGTGGGGGTCATTCTGCTAATTGTAGGCCGGACGCGGCAGAGAAGCAGGGAACTGGAAAGGCTGGTTAGCGAGCGCACGCGCGAACTTGAGTTCAGCCGCGAGCAATTGCGCATTCAGGCTACCCATGACGGGCTGACGGGAATGCTCAACCGTGTGGGCGTTTTGAAAGCGCTGGCGGCGGAGATGGATCGCGCCCGTCGCGAGTACTCAGTGGTGGTTGTGGCGCTGGTTGACCTGGACCACTTCAAACGCCTGAACGATGCGTATGGCCACCTGGCCGGCGACGAGGCGTTGCGCAGTTTTGCCGCTGCCGCCGGCGCTGCCTTGCGTTCCTATGACCACGCCGGACGCTATGGCGGAGAGGAATTCCTGTTGGTGCTGACTGAGATTCCGATCGAGGCTGTTCAACAGAGATTGACAAATCTGCACGCCGCAATCTCCAACCTCAAGATCTCAATTCAAGGCTCATTCATCACCTTGAACTGCAGCCTGGGGGCCACTCTGTTCGACCCATACGCCGGCTCTGTTAGCGGAGAATCCCTGCTCTCGATTGCCGATGAGGCTCTGTACGAAGCCAAGGCCGCGGGCCGCAACCGGTTGGTCTTCAAAGAGGCAGTTGCACCGGGAACCAGTGCCGAATCGGAGCTTCAAGCATGGGGCCCAGCGAACTGAGATTTGGACAAGTCTGGAAGGCTAAAGCCGACACCTATTTCGTGATTTAATGTACGGGATAAATCTCGTACCCTTCAACGTGCTCGGTTTCTTAGACAGATTCACTAACCGACGCGGACATGATCGGAATCACCGCTTGGCCGGTGTGATAGATGGCAGTGATTCTCGGCGATCCGGTCAGCACTTTCATTACAATTTGTGAATGAACAAAGCTGTAGAGCAAGATCCAAGGGTTTATTTCGCTGCCGAGAGGACCTTTCTAGCTTGGATTCGCACGGGATTGGGCTTGATCGGTATCGGATTTGCGGTCAGCCGCTTCGGCCTGTTCTTCAGGCAACTCAGCGCAAGCGAATCCCATCTGCCCATCCGCGCCACTGGCCTGTCCGTCTGGTCTGGGGTAACACTTGTCGGCTTGGGTGTCATCGTCATCCTCAGTTCCGTCCTGCGACATTTTCAACTGATTCACGAGTTAAACTCAGGCACCTGGATTCCGGGACGCGTGTCGAGGGATGCCGTGGTGCTGGGGCTGCTATTGGCTGGCGCCGGAATCGGCATGTGTGTCTACCTGATCCTCGTGCATTAGCCGCGCTGAACTCGCAAACGTATTCGCTGGCATAGATGTCGGGTGCCTAAAGAGCCTGTTGAGCGGCTAAGCCCAATGTTGCTGCGCTTCCCAACGAATGGAGTCAGCCGCGTTCATCGCGAATGTGCGAAACGATACTGCATGGGGTCGATCTTCATGTCATCGTTCACATATATCGGGTAAGAAGCCTAAAAGCATGAATGGCGGCGCCGTGACTGCCGCATGGCCTGATGGAGAGTAGCTCAGATGACAGCCAATTCGAATCCGGTGCCCTTTGCAAGAGAAAAGTCGACTTGGTTCCAAATTGCACAGTTCCTGTTTCTAGTTGCCTTATCGGTGGCCCTTTATTTCCTTGGACTAAGCATGGTACATAGCCGCTTCCATCAAGGCGGCCACCTGGATAGACACGGTCACATCAGTCGGTAGCGCCACTCGCAAGAGTCTTGGTTGCAGATAATCGCGTCGATCTTTCGCACATATTGCGAGAGTGGCTCAGACCGGCGCATGGGTGGCACGCTGGTCGATGCGATCGAAGAGCGCAATCCCAGCACTCTCTTCCAGCGACCAGATATCTGACGTTACGGCGGGA
>Ga0302278_10000176_pt1 | contig 84084 bp, 68 predicted proteins | sample III_Bog_N3_2_FD_194543 | JGI IMG/M metagenome (GOLD analysis project Ga0302278, IMG submission 194543) | Peat permafrost microbial communities from Stordalen Mire near Abisko, Sweden - III_Bog_N3_2 | ecosystem: Environmental > Terrestrial > Soil > Wetlands > Peat | place: Sweden: Abisko...
CGCCTGTGTCCAGGCCGGCAGGGAACGTGTGTGGGCCAGGAGGCCCACACGACAGCCGGACTGGAGTCCGGCGCTACACAGGTGCATCTCTTACCGGTGAGAGACCTGGAGCAATGCGGCTGCTGCTGAAGCGCGCAGGTTCCGTTCATGCGGAGGCAACTCCTTTCGATGCCGGGATTCCGGGGGGTGGCTATAAAGTAGAACACGGCACTGCCGGAAATGTCGCGTTGCTCAGTTCTCAGAGGTTGGCCATCCGCCCACCATCTTACATCCGGAGCCGCTGCGATTCCAGGCTGAGAAGGACCGACTTCAGAATGAGGGGGGGCGTGGTTTCCCACCCTTCCGCCAAAAGCGCGGAAGGATGGGGCACCTGGCTGGGACTCGCTGCGCCGCCTTCACCTTCAGAGGAATCCAAAGACGGCGCGGAGGTTCACTTCGCGGGCAGCATTGGGATGTATTCCTTGCGGAAGCGCAGCGTTACTTTTGGAAAGCGCTTTTGAGCGTCCTTGGTCAGATCCACCCGGAGATCATGCGTCTTGGTGTCGAGCTTCGCGGGCTGAAAGCCGAGCGTATAACGAAGGTGAAGCTGGGAGAGGATGTAGTCGAGTGTCGGCGCGTATAGATCCGGGCGGGAAGTTGTGTAGTATTGGCCGCCCGTCCTGGCGCAGTAGGAGTGGACGAGATTCGAGGTTGCGTCACCACCCCGCATTGCCTCAAGAGGATCCCGATCGCGCGTCCCGACTCCAATGCCGAAGATCATTCCAGAAGTCACGCTAAAACTCGCCAGGACGGTGTTCCCCAAGCGGTTATCGCTGGACCCGCGATCTCCATACAGGAAGAGCATGACCGGCAGCCGGGCGGGTGTCTGAGCCTGGGTGTTCTTGACAATGAGTTGAACCATCTCCAGAAGTCCGAGTTCGAAACTTGAGTTGCTATTGAGGTCCGCTTTGGTGGTTAGCACAGTTTCGACCCCCTGCAAGGCAGCGTCGACGCCGGTTCCGAGAGGGACATCGACCTTTCCGTGCCCATCGTCGCACCAATGCGCAACTCCGATGAGATCGTCATCGTTGAGATGCTCCAACGCGGGCTTGAGGAGCTGCGTCTTTCCGCGCATGAAGCCGGATGTATCATCATCCGGAAACGCCAGATTGCACTGCACGACGAGCCATAAAGCGATGGGGCGGGATAGGTCAACCCCCGAGGCGAATGTCTGGATGGGCACTTCATGTCCGTTGTCGAAGAGTCGAAGGTCAGACTTGGTGAGAGTGGTGAGCAGGCTAAGGGCGTGAGTCTGCTTGTCCTCCTGCTCAACCACGCCGTTCACCAACGTCAAAGGCGCCTGCCCTTGAACCGCGGGAGCGGGAGTTGGCGCTTGCGCGCCAATAGCTGGCGCAAACAGCATCGTTGAGCCGATCAGGAGGCCGAAGAGCGCCGTGCGAATTGATATGCTGGAAGGCCTGAGAGCGCCAGCCTCGCGAGGGTTTGACATCGGAGCGACCAAATAACTTGCCACGGAACTTCTCCTTGCTGCGAAAGTTGAAAGCGGACCCGCCGAAGCTACCGATTTTACCAGATTAGCTGCCCGGCGCGCTCGGCGCGGCAACGTCAACCGGCATGTCGAGCGTGCCGATGTGGTGGTTGCTGGCATCGCTCACGCCCAGGCGCAGGCGATACTTGCCGGGCTTGAGAGTGAGCGCCAACTGAAACTCGATGCCTTGTTCGGCCACAGCCTGGTAGCGCTCGGCATCCAGATCGATATTCAGCACCCCCGAGCTCTGCGGCAGCGCGTCGGGCTGTTTCGGCCCTTCATTAAAGGCCACCAGCAGCACCAGCAGTTTGGCATGGCGATGGCCGGCCGCATCGGTCGAGAACTGCACTTTGGCGGCATCGATGTTGGCTGTCACTCGCAGGGTGGGACGCTCCTCGTCGGGCAGCTCGACCTGCGCCTTGAGGTTGAGCATGGTGGCTTCCGGCGTCTCGGGCTGGAGGGCGACATTCAACTCCTGGCGCATGTCAGTGGGGGCCGCCGCATCGGGCAGGGCATAGTAGCCGCGGCGATAGGCGAGCGAGAGTCCTTTCTGCGCCATCTCCACGCGAATCTGGCGATACTTGCCATTCCAGTTCGGGTTTTGCGGATAATATGCGAGCGTGTAGTAGTTCGACCCCTCCTGGATGCCCTGCTGAAGGGCTCCCGCCAGGTCGTTGCTGCCGAAGAAGGCCTTGCCACCCGTCGCCTGAGCGAGGTTTTCCATGTTGGAGTGCTCGATCTGGCGCCCGGTGAACTGGCCTTCGAGGTCGGTTCCCATGCGGTGGCCGATGGCGCCGGTGGCTGAGTGTTCCGCCGCGCCGTTGGATTCCGCCCCCACGCCTTCGATCTGCGTACCGAGCACGCTGATGGGATAGACGGCGATCTGCGCGCTGGCCATCAGGTTGGCGGTCTCCTGGATGTTGAGCAGGCTGGCTTCGGTGTGCGCCAGGTCCTCGCCCCCTTTGGGGTTTGGACTGTAATCCATCCATGCGCCCACGGCCGTCGGGAAGGTGGCCGCGAGCCAGAGGAGGTTCTTGCGGCCCGGATAGCCGCTGGTGGCTCGCGCCAGTTCAGCCAGGGCCGCAAGGGTCATGCGGGCCCGGTTATCGGCGTTGATGGCGTCTTCGCGGCCCTGGTCCTCCGCCCAATGTTCGACGCTGCCGGAGGGGTCGCGGCCGCCCAGGACGTCCTCCATCCGCTGCAGGTTGTCGGCCTCCAGCTCCTGCTGGGTCTGCGAGCGCAGGATATGAAAGTCCTTGGGGTCAAGCATCTTGGCCGCGGAGGCCAGCAGGTCCGAGCTGCCGGTGAACCCTTGCAGCATCTGCAATTGGGTGGTGAGCACGAAGAGAGCCACTCGCTGGCCCGGCGGCAGTTCGCGCAGGAACTTCAGCATCTGCCGGCGGGCATAAACCTGATCGCTTGCCGCTGTGTTGAGCAGGTCGAAGAGCAGGATGTTGATTGAGCCTGAGACCGCGCCGCTCTCGGCCACATTGGAGAAGGCCAGTGGGCCGGCTTGCGGGCCGGCGGGGGTTGGCGCGGGCGGCGCGGGGGTGAAGGCGTGCGCGTCAAAGGAGGCGACCTGCTGGGGCTTGCCGTCCTCGAGGACCTTGAAGTCCTGCTGCGTGAGCCCATGGACGAACTGGCCGTGCGAGTCGCGCACCACCACGTCCACATAGACCATGCGCGTGGTCACGCTGAGCGTTGGCGCTGGCGACGGCGCGGGCGGCGTCCCCTGCGCCAACAGAAGCGCGGGCGAGAGAAGCGCGAGAAATGCGCCTGAGGCCTGAATCATTCGTCTCACAGCTTTGCCTGTTCTCCTCGGAATGCTCCGGCTCACTACTGGGGCGGCGCGCTTGCTTTATCGCGCTGGTAGCGATCGAGAATCTTCCGCAGGTTATCCGCTAGGTCGGTGTTGTTTTCCTTGACGGCCAGATCGAGAGCCTGGCGCACCGATTGCGTGGCTTCAGTGGACTGACCCGTCTTGTAATAGGCGTTGCCCAACTCGGCAAGGCAGCGCCAGTTCTTGCTTTCGCTCAGCTCGACGGATTTCTGCAAAGGCGCGACGGCCCCGGCGAAGTCGCCGCGCGCTTCCAGGGCAAAGCCGAGATTGAAGGTGTACTCGGCTGAAGAGGGCAGCAGCGCAATCGCTTTCTGGAATTGGGCGACGGCGTCGTCGATTCGTCCCATCTTTTGCAAGGCCAGGCCGAGCAGATTGTGAGCATCGGGAAGGGATGGATCCATGGTGACGGCCTTCTGCAGGTGCTCGAATCCCTCCTGGGCGTGGCCGCTTTCAAAGAGGACCGTCCCGAGGTCAGACTCGGCTCCGGCATCGGTGGGCTTGAGGGCGAGGGACTTCTTCCAGGTGGCGGCAGCCTCGTCCGCAAGGCCGTTGTCGGCGAGCGAGACAGCGAGGTGGTCGAGCCACGAGGGGCTGTCAGGGTTCAATTCGCTCGCCTTTCGGTACTCGGGCAGCGCCTCGGCCTCCTGGTTGTTGGCCGTCAGAGCCGTGGCCAGGCCGTAATGGGCGAGGGGATCGGTGGGATCGCGCTCCACGGCGCCGCGCAGCGCCTGAATGGCCTCGGGGATCTGGTTGTTCTCAATGTCTTTGTAAGCGTCGTTGAAGAGGCGGTAAAACTCGGTTGCCTGGGGGTCGATCTTTTCCATGCCGCCGGAAGGAATATTGACGAATTCGGGGATATTGATGGCGCGATTGGCGGCGGTGGTGTTCTCGACCATGATGGCCGGGGAGGAGTCGCCGTTCTCGTCGATGTGCGTGAGCATGAGCTGCGTGTATGCCGAGCGCGCCTTGGAGGAAAAGGCAAGCCAATGGCCGTTGGGCGAGAAGGTGTGCCAGGAGTTCATGCGCCAGGTGTTGCACTTCATCAGGCGCGCCTTGCCGCCGGCGAAGGGGACAATGTAGAGCTTGCTGTCGGGGCGCATGAGCAAACCGTTGTGGTTTTCGACAAAGACGATCCATTTGCCGTCGGGGGAGACCTTGGGAAAGTCATTGCTCATGCCATTGGCTGAAGCGCCCAGAACCGGAACAGCCTTGCCGCCTTTGCCGCCGTTGAAGGGAATCTTGTAGAGGTCGTATTGAATCTGCGTTTCATTCGGGTCCAGGGCGTAGGTGGGCATGGGAACGCCCTTGGGATGCGGGTCCTGGGCCACCGCTCTGCTGTAGATGAGGTACTTTCCATCCGGCGACCAGAAGGCGCTGGTCTGGACAAAATTGGGATCGTCCGCGCCGGGCAGATAGCGCATCTTTTCTTCCTGGCGATCATACCAGGCAAGGACGCCGCGGGTGGGATAAAAGACCTGGATGAAGCGCAAATCCCGGTAATTGACGCTGAAAAGGCGATTGATGACTCCAGGGGCGAAGCCGGGGGCCTCGTCCTGATTCGAGTTTCCCTCGTCCGGCGGGCTGACGGATGTGACCACGTAGCGGCCGTCCGGCGAAACCTGCGACATGAAGCCGAAGCGCTTGACTGTCGGCTCTTCGCTGACCGCGTCGGGATGCTCCTTGAAGGAGCTCCAGCGGATCATATTCTGATTGGTGATGGTCATCTGCTTGGAGATCGGAACGACGGCGTAGAGCCCCTTATCGTTGCGCGGACCATCCATATCGATGCCCATCGTCTTGCCATCCATGGAGAAGGAGTGGCAATTGGCGCAGGTGGGGAGATTCTCCATCATGACCTTGCTCTCCGGCTTGCTGATGTCGCGCAGCTCCCATTTGATGAGCGGCAGGGCGGAGGGCGGCAGCGGCGTGATCGGGCCTTTTTCGCCGAGGGGCGAGAGCATCAACGGAACATTGCGGTAGAAGATTGGCGCGCCGACGGGATCTTTTGATGTGGAGATAGTCACGTTGCCGGCCGAGACGGGCAGTGTGGCGTCACCCTCGGCAAAGCCGGTAATGGTGATCGTTGCCGGAGATTTCACGCTGAGTTGCTTGATCTTTGCCCAGGTCTCTTCATTCGGCTTCCATGTGTGCGTGGCCGCCTGCTCGGGAGTGAGCTCAGCCTGGTCGCCGGCGCGGGGATCGTTTTCCCCGACTTGCATGAAGGGGCCGGGCGCTTCGACGCGAATTTGATCGGCATGGTTGCCGAAGGAGACCTCAACCACCCACCGCTTTGTCGCATCGCTGGGATCACGGAAGAGGAAGGTGGGCGGGGTGATTTCGGGAGGGAAAATGGAGCCTTCCAGCGGGTAATCGATGGTGATCTTTGCCGCGGGGGTCCCGGTTGGCGTGTTTTCCTTGCCGGATATTGGCGATAAAGCGGCGCCGCAGACAAGAAAGACGGTGCCAACTGCAACGATCCCCGCGGACAGAAGTTTTGTGGAACGCGACATCAGAGCCCTCCGGAGCGGCCCGCACACGGGCTTTCCGAGGCAAGTCAGCGCAGGCCAATAAATGTTGGGATTATATCGATCACCCGCAACAAGAATACAGCAACTGCGCGGGTGAGGCACAGTCTCCGGCCGTGGCCTAACTCTCCGCGCCTTCTCCATCACGCTATTCTTCCGCGACGGGTTGTGAAGGGTTCAAGATGGCCTGCACAAAATGCTCTTCTTCCAGGATTATTTCGCCTGTGCCGGCAGAGCCTGCACGAACGGATCGAGCGGAAATCCCAGGCGCTTCCATTCGTCGTAGCCGCCGCGCAGGGGGCGGACGCGTTCGATGCCCAGCTTGTGCAGCGTCATGGCGGTTTTGGCGGCGGTGGCTTCGTTGGGGCAGGCGCAGAAGAGGACAATGTCGCGGTCGCGGGGAATCTCGTGGTGACGCTCGGCCAGCGTATCCGGCGAGAAATGGCGGGCACCGGGCAGGGTAAACGGGTCCGGGAGCACTTCAAGCGGGTGGCGCAGGTCCACGATGTAGACCGGTTCGCCTGCATCCAACTGCCGCTTCAGCTCCTCGGGCTCAAGACGGGCCTCGATCAGCTTGCGGAGGATGCGGCGGCGGCGCACGATGCGGGCCACCAGGAAGCCAAGGATTCCCAGCACGAGCAGCGCGCCGGAGAATCGGCCTGCCCAGTCGAGCAGGCTGGAATTGCGCTGGAGCAGATCGCCGAAGAAGCGGCCGGCAGCCAGCAAGGCTCCCAGCCACGCCGTAGCGCCGATGGCGTCGAAGAGCAAAAAACTGCCGAAGGCCATTCCGTTCTGCCCTGCCACGGGCGGGGCCAGCGTGGCCAGGCCCGGAACAAACTTGGCGATCATGATGGTAATGGCGCGGCGGCGGCCGAAGGAGTTCTGGGTGCGGCGGACACAGACCGTGGGCTCCAGCGACAGCTTGCACAGGATACGGAGCACGCGATGGCCATAGCGGCGGCCGATGAGGAACCAGGCGCTGTCTGCCGTGAGCGACGCGGCCAGCCCGGCAAGCAGGGCGAGGACAAAATTCAGTTCGTGCTCGGCGGAGAGGGCTCCGGCGGCCAGCAGAACCGGCGTAGCGGGCAGCGGCACGCCGAGCTGCTCCACCAAAACCCAGGCAAAGAGCAGCAGGTAGCCATAAATGAGCAGAATGTGTTCGGGTAGAGCCATGGGGGGAAGCGACCTCACCTTATCCGATGATTGCGCGGGCCGATTGGCTTCATGCGGTGAACTTTCAGGGGCGGCTCTGGTCTGTGGAATCCCAGGTGTGAGAAGCCGGACCCTTCGACAAGTTCAGGGCAGGCTCTCCACCCCACGGACGATGACCTGTCCGTGGGGACCCCGCTCTGGGGCGCCCGGCGAGCCGTTCATGCTGCGATTCTGTCTTCGATCTAAACTGATTTGATTTCGGCGAGGAGGCCGGGATGGCGGTCCAAAACCATGAACAGCTTGACCAGCGCAAGCGGGGGTTTGGTTTTGCCGTTTTCATATCGCGAAAACGCGTTCACGCCGCCGCCGAAGATCTCCGCGGCCTCCCGTTGATCGAGCGCGAGTTTTTTGCGAACACTAGCAATGAACTCAGGATCCACAATGGAAGCGTTGATCTGCTTATTGAATTCGAGCATCAACGCACTGACGCGAGCCGACTCCGCGGTGCCGAGAACGGCCTCGCCACAGGCCGGGCAGAAGTCGCCCGTCGCAGCGGGAATTGACGTCGTCTCGCCCTTGTAAGAGTAGGGAATGTCACGCGTATCCAGGACCAACTCCGCTTGTGCGCAGATGGGACATTTCATCTTCATAGCTCCTTGAACGACACAATCAATACGTCGTCAACGACGGTCAGTTTCAGGTAAACCTCACCGGCGTTCGTTGTGGGGCGATAAACATCCTGCCAGATCTTGTGGTCGGCATAGGTGGTCATGGATTTATAGAAATCCCTGGGGGTCAAGTCCAGAACCACTTCCACCATGCCGTCAAAGCTGAAACCCAGCGCCGCTGCCCCCGCAAGCGCAGAGAATGTGGAGCGAACCTTACCTGCCCGAATCAGCGTCTTGGCCCTGGAAAGCGGACAGTGGGGTGTAGGTTTCTCCATGCCCCATATTAACCTAATTGGTTAATCTTGACAATTCAAGGCACGCCTTACGTCCAGAATGCATGAAAGGCCGCCCAGGGGGCGGCCTTTCATGGAATGGAGTGAAGCAAGAGGCGTGCGCTGCTCTAAGGCTGGGCCTGCTGGCTGGGAGTCGGCGGAAGAGAGGCTGCGTCCTGCAGGCCCTTGGCGGCGAACCAGTTCCGGTCCCAGAGATTCTTGTAGAATTCCCCGGTCAACTCCGCGGCGCGGGGGCCAAAGGTGGGGCGGCCGCCTTCGAGGAAGAAGACGGTAACCAGGCTGCCCTGGGGCGAGTCTGAATAGGCAACGAACCAGCCGAAGCGGGTACCCTTGTCCGAGCAGGTTCCGGTTTTTCCAAAGATAGGCAATTCGTGGAAATTGGCGCGCAGGCGGCGGGCTGTGCCATATTCGACCGCGCCGGCCATGCCGTCCTCAAGGTCGGGAACATAGCGGGCGATGTCCAGCGTCCGCTTTACTTTGGGTTGAAAGGCGACGATCCCCTCAGGAGTGGTGGGATGCTGGAGGTAGTAGAGAGTTCCTCCGTTGGCGATGGCAGCCACATAGGCGCCCAGTTGCAGTGGAGTCATGGAGACGCCCTGGCCGAAGCTGCACATGCGGGCAACGCCGCCCTCGGCGGCTGGAAGCTCCTGGTCGGGATAGACGCCGAGCTGTTCGCCCGCAATGTTGTAGCCGGCCAGCTCGCCGAGGCCAAACTGGGTGGCATAGTGGCGCACGCGGTCGAAGCCCAGCTCCCTCCCGAGTTCCTCGAAGTAGAGATTGTTGCTTTTGGCCAGCGCCTGGGTCATGTTCATGTGGAAGCCGGCCAACTGGACCGGCGTGTCGCGAGTGACGAGGCCCTCGGAGAGAGCCGCCATGGCCACGGTGAGCTTGATGGTGGAGCAGGGCTCCGCGCCCGGCGAAAGGGCCAGCTTCTGGTTGACCATGGCCAGGATGCGCCCGTTGGAGGGGTCGATGACAACGGCAGTGCCGTTCATGCCTTCGAGGGCATCGATGGCCGCCTGGCGGACCACCGGATCTTCCCCGGCCGTAACATCGCCCGCAAGGTAGTCTCCGCTGGCAAAGGAACTGGCGGTGAAGCGCTCATGATAGCGATGGGGCCGCGCGGAGATGGCCGCGTTGCGCCTCGCTGCCCTCGCGCTGCCCCTTGCGGTCAGGTGGGCCTGCTGCCCGACGCGCGCTCTTTTCGGCGCCGCATGGGTTGCGCCGGCGTGGGCCGTGCCGGTATGAGCGGTATTCGACCTGGCTGGAGGTTTGGCTGGCTCAGCCGCGGCGTGATGGCTGGCGCGGTGAGGCTCTGAGAGATGGGAGTTGGATGCCTTGGCGGAATGCAGCGTGCGTGGCGCATCCAGCGCCGCGGCGCCCCCGGCGAATCCGCCGAAACCGATAAGAACAATGGCAAATGCCCAAATACGGGAAAAACTCATCGAGCAGGTATCCTCTCTCCGATAGGAGTGTCGTGCCGTGCGTTTTTCTCGGAGTTATATGCCGGGTTTCCTTGCAATTTCACGGAGACCCGTGCATTTTTAGAGCTATATTGCACTATACTCCCCCTACGGCCCGTTGAAGCAAGAATCCGCAACTGACAAGCAAAACCAGGATGGGAATGCCCGAGGCTGCGGATGTAAAGCGTTGATTCTCTTAAGAAATCCACGTTCCTCATGAGGCTGGTGATGGGCTTCGCAATCGTTGTTTTGGCCTAGAATCCCAGTCGGCGCAGAAAGGCCGGTTTTTCCAGGTCCCGCGCCTCTTCGTTGACTTCGCGGAAGAGCGTCGCGGCCGGTTGTGCGCGGAACTCGTCCAGCGCCGCCACGGTACCGCTCCCGCCGGCAAACTGAGCGGCATAGTCCTTAGGCAGCGGGGTATAGGCCGGCTCTTCCCACAACTCGGCAAACTTGGGCCGGGCCGGCGCGGCTGCCAGGTCCATTTCCTCCCGCTCGACGACCGAAGCTGCCTCGACAAGCGGGGCCTCATCGCTCACCGGCTCCTCGACACGCGCCGAACCGGAGAAGAGTGCGGGCTCGCCGGAGTCTTCCGATTCTTCCGCTTCCTCCGTCTCGACCGCGCCGGTTTCTTCTTCCTCTTCTTCCTGGGAGAGGAAGCGTGGCGGGGCGGGCGCCGGCTCGAAGGACCAGTCGCTGGTTGCTGCCGGAGCGGCCGGGGCCAAGGGAACGGGGGCGGCCGGGGCCGGATTCAGCGGGACCGAAACCACCGGCGCTTCTTCCACGCTCAACATGCGGGCGCGGCGCTCCGGCATCTGGTCGCGGAAGCCGGTGGCGATCACGGTGATCTTGACCTCTTCGCCCATCTTCTCGTCCAGCACCGCGCCGAAGATAATGTTGGCGTCCTCGTGGGCGGCGCACTGGATGAGCGACGAAGCCTGGTTGACCTCAGACAATTTGAGAGAACTGGAGCCGGTGATGTTGATCAGAATGCCGCGCGCGCCGTCGATGGCGCCGGCCTCAAGGAGCGGAGACGCCATAGCCGCCTGCGCCGCTTCAACGGCGCGATTCTCGCCCGAGCGCACCGCCGTGCCCATGACCGCGTGTCCCATCCCGGCCATGGTGGTCTTCACATCGGCAAAGTCGCGGTTGATGATGCCGGGAATGGTGATGATGTCGGAGATGCCCTGCACCCCTTGGCGAAGCACATCGTCGGCGATGCGGAAGCTCTCAAAGAAGCCGGCGTCCTTGGCCACGTCCAGCAACTTCTCGTTGGGAATCACGATCATTGTGTCCACGGAATCGAGAAGTTCCTTGAGGCCGCGTTCGGCTTGCCTCTGGCGGCGCTTGCCCTCGAAGCCGAAGGGGCAGGTGACGACAGCGACGGTCAGAATGCCCATCTCGCTGGCCAGCGACGCGATTACCGGCGCTGCGCCGGTACCGGTGCCGCCGCCCAGCCCGGCGGTGACAAAGACCATGTCCGCGCCTTCCAGCGCCTCGATGATTTTTTCCGAGTCTTCCAGGGCCGCGAGCCGGCCAATGTCAGGGTTGGCCCCGGCGCCCAGACCGGCGGTGAGCCGCACGCCGAGCTGCAGCTTGACCGGCGCATGAGAGTTCTTGAGCGCCTGCACGTCGGTGTTGGCGGCGATAAACTCCACGCCCTCCATCCGGGCCTGGATCATGCGGTTGACGGCGTTGCCGCCGCCGCCGCCCACGCCGATGACCTTGATGCGAGCGCCGCGCGGGCTCTCTTCGTGATACTGAATACGCATTGCTCCGGCTTCATTCTTCGACTGTTCCATTTCGGCTCCGGCCTCCTGATTCCTGGCTGAATTCGTCATCAAGGGTTAAAAGCTTGCCGCAAAGATGGCGCGCAGCTTCGAGCGCAGCGTGCTGCTCTCTTCCGCGCGGTTGATCCTGGTGCGATGAGCGTACAAAATCATGCCGATGGCGGCGGAAAAACTGGGATGAACCAGCTCGCCGGGCATGTGCGAGAGGCGGACGGGAACCCCGGTGCGCGCCGGAACCCGCAACTGCCTTTCGGTGATGTAAAGCATTCCGGGCAGCATGGCTCCGCCGCCGGTGAGCACGCAACCGGCGCCCAGGGCATCCACGACTCCGCCTTCGCGCAGGCTTTCCTTCACGTAATAGAGCAGCTCGCAGGCGCGCGGCTCGAGGATCTCGGCCAGCCTGCGCAGGCGCAGCCTCTGCGGCTGAGGGTTGGCGATCTCAATCTCAGCGTCTTGCGGCACGTCTGTCACCACGGCGTGGCCATATTGGCGCTTCAGTTCCTCGGCATAGGCCACCGGCATCTGCAGGCCGATCGCCAGGTCGTTGGTGAAGTGATTACCGCCAATCGGAATGGAGGCTGTGTGCGCCACCGCGCCCTCAAAGAAGACCACCAGGTCGCTGGAGTGGCAGCCGATATCGAGCAGGCAGACGCCCAACTCGCGTTCGTCGGCCGAGAGCGTGGCTTCAGCGGAGGCAATTGACTCCAGCACCGCTTCGGTCACCTCCAGCCCGGCCCGGTTGGCGCAGGTCACCGTGCTTTGCAGGGCGCTTCCCGAGCAGGTGGCAATATGCAGGTCCACTTCAAGCTTTTTGCCCACCATGCCGAGCGGGTCAAAGATGCCCGGCTGGTCATCCAAAATGAACTGGCGGGGCAGCAGGTGAAGAATCTCGCGGTCGGGAGGCCTTTCCACGGCCCGCGCCCGTTCTACGGTGATGCGCACGTCCTCCTTGTCGACCTCGTGCATGCGGCCGCCTAGCTCGATTCCGCCATTCGTGTTGAGTCCGCGAATGTGCGGCCCGCCGACGCCCGCCACGCATTCGTCGATATTGGCGCGCGCCACATATTCAGCCTGCTCGCTTGCCGCCTTCACCGCTTTGGCGGCCGGGCCAAGTTCGGCAATCAGCCCCTTGCGCATTCCGGCAGACTCCACAAGTCCATGGCCGCAATAGCGCAAGGCGCCCTCATTCACGTCTGCCGCCAGCACGCGGGTCCAGGCGCTGCCGATGTCCAGCGCCACAATCAGGTTGTCAGTTCTCTGGCTCATCGCACTCACTGGCCTATCCTGGCCGAAGGGGCCTGTGTATTGGTGAGAGCAGTCTTCCGCCTGCTCGTGTTCAGCGCGGCGCGCCTGGCATCCGCGCGCTTCCTTGCTCTTGCCTTGACCTTCGCGGCCTCGGGAGCCGTCTTCGGCTTCGCTGCGGTCTTGCTGCTAACTTTGACGGGCAGCTTCGCGGGTTTCACCTTGTCTTCCGGTTGGCCGGTCGCCGAGCCGCCTCCCGCTCCTTGGGGCGCCAGAGCCGGCTTTATGCCTGTCGCTCCCGAGGCCTCTTCCACAGGATCCGCAGGCGATGTCTTGTCCTGCTCCGCGCCGCCGCTGACCGCTGTTTGCTGGTCGGCCGCGGCCTGTGCCACGCTCGCGCCGGGAGTCATTTGCAGCACCACCTGCTGGTCATAGCGCAGATCCACTGCCGCCAGCTTGGGATACTTCTGACGCCACTCGGCGATGTGCGCCCTGTAGCGCTGGTAGCGCTCAAGAAAGCGGTCCTGGCCAAAGTGGGCCAGGATGTCGCCGCCCTGCTCGGGCATCAGCACCTGCGCATCCGCGGGGTCGGTGAGGTTGATCTCAGAGATCTGCGCGGAGATACGCTGGCCATTCGAATCGAGTTCGGCGAGCAGGCGCTGGTAGACCGCCATCCGCGACCTGCGCGCGGCTGGAGAATCATGGGCGTTGATGCCCGTGACCACCGGGAAGGAGTAGTGATGCTGCGCCATCATGGAGGCGGGCATGGCGAGCAGAACCCCGTTCGAGTCCACCAGGCCGGTCTGCCCATCCGGCTGGAGCACAAAGGCCACCGGCTGCCGCTCGACGACCGAGATGCGAATCCGGGCCGGAAGCAGGCGCATCACAGTGGCTTTTTCTATCCAGGGAATCTCCTCGAGTTGCCGGCGCCGCTCGCCGAGCGGGAGAAAGAAGATGTTGCGCCCAATGTCGTCGCTGAAGACCGGCAGCATCTGTGCGCGGCTGACCTCGGTGAGGCCGGTGGCCTCGATGTCGCTTGTCCCGTTGATGCGGAAACGCGCGTCGCGGGCGAGATAGTCGCTGAGAATCCAGGCTGAGGCGCCAAGCCCGCCCAGCACAACCAGCGCGGCCAGCAGCAAAAACACCCGCAAGACCGGGCTGGCAGGGCGCCGCGCGGGGCTTCGCTGCAAGTCCAGGCGAGGTTCGTCTGTTTGCTGCCCACCGGGGCGCGAGCCGTTTGAACGCGGTGTGGCCTCGACGCCAAGGTCTTCCATCTCGGAGAAGATGCCGGTCGACGCACGGCCTGGCGAGGGCACACTCTGCTGAACGCGCCGGACGCGAGGCTCCGCGGGCGGTTCATTCTCCCAGATTGGGGTCCGGGTTGTGGTGTTCCGTTGAATCGTCACGCCTGAGCAAGGTCGTGAGAGTCGCCAACCTCCACTATAGCTTGGAAGCGCAAGGCTTTTTTCCTCAGGCCCGAGGGGGGAACCCGTAACGTTACGGGTGTTGCGCTTTGGGACAGCCGGGCAGGGAGCAGAGGTCAGGGCGACAGCTTAGCTGAGGTCTGGTCTCTTTTGAACCGGATCAATGGCCGCATGCATTCCTTTCGACCACTTCGATAGCCGCCAGAATCTGCGGAGCCAGTTGGCTGACGTTACCAGCGCCGAGGGTAAGGACCAAGTCGCCTTTCCTGGCTTGGGCGGCTACGGCGGCTACGGCGGCGGGAAAATCCGGCGCGAATTGAACTTGCGGGCCGACGATCTTCGCGGCCAGCCGCTCTGCCGTCACGCCGGGAATGGGTTCCTCGCTGGCGGCATAAATGGGCAGGACAATGACGGTGTCGGCGTCCGTGAACGCGCTGCCGAACCGATCCAGAAGATCCTTGGTTCGGGAGAACCGGTGTGGCTGAAAGACGACGTGAATCTTCTCGTAGCCGCACTCGCGGGCGGCGGCCAGGGTGGCCCGAATCTCGGTGGGGTGGTGGCCGTAGTCGTCCACCACGGTGACGCCCTGGGCCTGGCCGCGATGCTGGAAGCGCCGATCCACGCCGCGAAAATGGCTGAGCCCCTCGGCGATCTTTCCCGCGCCAACGCCGAGCTGGTGAGCGATGGCCACGGCTGCGGTAGCGTTGAGGACATTGTGGCGTCCGGGAACACGCAGCTCGAAGGGACCGAGCGGGGCCAGAGCGGTGACGACTTGAAAACGCGCGAAGCTGCCTTTCCCTGTTTCAAGAAACTCAAGCCGGTAGTCGGCCTCCGGCGCGACGCCGTATGTGAAGACGCGGCGGTGGGCGCGAGGCAGGATGGCGGCAAGTTGAGGATTGTCGATGCAGGCGGTGACGCCGCCGTAAAAGGGCACCTTGTCCATGAAGGCAAGAAAGGCCTCCTCGACGTCGGCCATGTCGCGGTAGCAGTCCATGTGCTCGCGGTCGAGATTGGTGACCACGGCCAGAATAGGCGAGAGCTTGAGGAAAGAGCGGTCGCTTTCGTCGGCCTCGGCGACCAGATACTGCGAGCTTCCCAGGCGGGCGTTGGAGCCGAGCGCATCCACGCGGCCGCCGACGACGATGGTGGGATCGAGGCCGCCGGCGGCCAGCACCGCGGCGACCATCGAGGTGGTGGTGGTCTTGCCGTGCATGCCGGCGATGGCGATTCCATACTTGAGGCGCATCAGCTCGGCCAGCATCTCGGCGCGCTGAATCACGGGAATCTTGCGGGCGCGGGCCTCGACAACCTCCGGATTCGCCACGCTGACAGCGGAGCTGGTGACAACGACCGTGGCTCCGGCAACGTTGGCGGCGTCGTGGCCCTCGTAAATGGTCGCGCCCATCTGGGCCAGCCGGTCGGTCACCGGCCCGCGGCGCAGATCGGAGCCTGAAACCTTCATGCCGAGGTTGAGCAGAATCTCGGCAATGCCGCTCATGCCGATGCCGCCGATTCCGATGAAGTGCGCGTGTTGGGAGGTGGCAAACATGGAGGTTGAAGCTCCACTTTAACACTCGCGCGTGCAGCGGGTTACCGAGATGACGCTGATGTCGTCCTGCTGGCCGAAGCTCTGCGCGGCGGCGGCCAGATCGGCGGCGGAGGGATGCGCTTGCAGCAGTTGCTCGACGCGCTCGAAGCCGAAGAGCTGCCCGTCGGCGTTGCGGGCCTCGGCGATTCCGTCGGAAAGCAACAGCAGCCAGTCGCCCTCGGCCAGCTTGAAGTGCATCACCGGGAAAACTGCCTCCTGCAGCATTCCCAGCGGCAGCGCGCCTTCCATAGCCAGTGGCGCGCCATTCAGGTAAGGCGGCAGATGGCCGGCATTGGCCAGCGTCACCGCGCCGTCTGCGTCGATGCGCAGCGCAAGGCAGGTGGCCTGCGCGTCACCCCGGCCAATCAGCCTCTGATTCAGTTCGCCAAGCATCACCCTGGGATCGGGATTGAAGCGAACCGCCGTGCGAATCGCGCCCACCAGCAGCGCCACTAGCATTCCCGACCGCAGTCCCTTGCCGGCCACGTCGCCCGCGACAATCAGCACGCTTCCGTTGGTAGGGTGCGGAATGATCTGGAAGAAATCCCCGCCGACCTCCATCGCCGGTCGGTACTCGCTCTCGATCTCCAGCCCCGGCAGCATCATCCGCGCCGGAGGAAGAATCACCTGCTGAACCTCCTGCGCCTGCTTCACGTCCAGCGCCATCTGCCGCTGGCGTTTGAGCGAGATATTCAGCCGCCGCAAAAGCAGCAGGGTCAGCACCACGATCAGCAGCAGGTTGGAGATATTCCCGAGGTTAATCGCCACACCAAAGGGAAACCAGGTAACCGAAAGATGCAGAGAAAGAAGCTCATTCGTAAAACGGCTCACGCCACTCAGCACAATGACAGGCAGTACCAGCCAGCCTTCCACTCCATGCAGCCGGATTCCCTGGTAGACAATCCACAGTGACAGCGCCGTACAGGCCAACCGAACCACCATTGCGACAGCATGAAATGGGGAACTGATCGCTTGGGGAAGTATGGTGAACCACAGATTTTCGCCCAGGGCATTGGAGAGTCCCAGCAGCAAGCCCAATCCGAGGGCGGCGCCGGGGATCCAGGCCGGGCGCCGTAGCCGGAACCAGACCCACCACACCATCACCCAGCCGGCGTACGACAGCGGCGTCAGGAAGACTTCGGTGATTCTTGCATAGGCCACACCGCTCAGAGTTTGTGCCCAAATCCCGAGAGCGAACAATATATTATTCGCAGTCGCAATCAGATAGACCCCGCCCATCCACAGGTAGACCCGGTCGGAGCGATCAAAGAACGCAAGGCAAAAAGCCGTCAGGGCGAGCAGGAGATCGAGGAGCACAAAGATGGGGGTAGTTGCGTAGGAGCGGATCAGCTCCAGCCAGCGAGTTTGGTATTCAGCATCGACCGTCCCCGCCTCACCCAACAGCGGCGCATTGTGCATTCCGCCTGAATCCACCTGTAGCAGAGTATTGGGATGCATCCAGAAGCGGAAGGCCAGGATCATGGTGGTTGGGCCTTCCACGGCAGGCTGCGGCATTGAAAACATCATCGGTTGAGTGTTATAGGCGACCGGCCGACTGCCGGAGAAGTCGCCAAAACTGCCCAGGAGCGAGCTGTTGGCAAAGAACTGGTAGGCGTCGTCCACATCCGAAGGCCCGGCCAACGCCAGCTTTTCGCCGGGCCGCGCGTTCAGCCGCACGCGGATGCGATACCAGGCATAACCCCAGTAGCCAGGATGGCCCTTAGCAGTCCAGCCGGGCACATAGCCGGAGATTCCGACAATAGGGTCGATGACGCCTTCCTTCGGCGTCAGGTCCACGTCTTCCCACTTGGAGTCGTCGAAGCCCGGCTCGGCCCAGAGCGGCTGATGGGTCGCCGGGTCAAGCGGCGAATCACCGACAGTGAACTTCCACGGACCATAGAGCCGCGCGGCGGATTGGCCGAGGGTGACGTTTTCGGTGTTGCCGGGCGGCGCGGGCTGGGCGGGCACGATCTGCGGCTGCGCCCAGGCAAAACCGGCCAGCCCAGCAAGAATCAGAGTAAGAAAACGAATCTGTCGATGCACGGCAGGAACCTCACCTTTCGAGAAAGCCGCACTTTGCACTATAACGCATGGCCGCAACAACAAGAAAGTTTGTCTGCCTGAGATCACTGGAGGCGAAAGATCGAGAGCGCCGGTCTTCCGTCTTCCCTGAGCACTGCCTGCAATCCTTCAGTCGCCCAGGGTCAACGGATCGTCTCATCGACGAGTTCAATGTCATGGCTCTTGCCGTCGCTGGAGGCGTTCTTCCTGGCGAGAAAATGAAGCTCGCTAGCGGAATCGAAGACGCAGGTTGCGCCTTTCACCAGGCCATCGTATTGCCTGCCCTCTTTGCCGTCCACCACCACAAACTGCTTGGGTCCTTCGCCAGCCACATAGGCAACATGCCGGCTGTCCGAACTGAAGGTGAGACCGCCGATGCCTTCGTACGGGCTCTGCTCTTTGCCGTCCACCACGACAGACCACTTCTCGCTAACATTGAAGCGCTTCTCGCCGACTCTGGCCACGTAGGCCACGCGCTGGCCGTCCGGGCTGAAGATGAAAGGTCTTTCGATATAGAAGGCATCCCAGCAATCGCCTTCCTTGCAATTGTGTAAGCGCTCAAGAGAGTCCGTCTCGACGATCGAGGCGTAGGGTTTCCCCTCATCTCCGTCCACAACGAGAATCTTCTTTCCGCCCTCATCCGCCACGTAGGCCAACCGTCGGCCGTCCGGGCTGAAGGCAAGACGGCTGATTGCATCGTAGGGCTTTCCTTCCTTGCCATTCTCGACAACAGCCCACTGCTCGCCAATCTTGGCGGCATAGGCCACCTGCTGGCTGTCCGGGCTGAAGACGAGGCCGCCGATCGCATCGTAGGATTTATCGTGCTTGCCGTCTATGACGATGGTCCATTTGTCATTCACCTGGGCTCCAAAGGCCACGTGCTTGCCGTCCGGGCTATAGATGACCTTCGAGTCGCTGACGACTTCGCTCCCGATGTCATCGTAGGATCCGGCCTTCTTGCCATCGACCAGCAGAACGGCCTTCCCGTCAATGTTGGCCACATAGGCCACATGCCGGCTGTCAGGACTGAAGATGAGGCCTTCAACGTCATCGTAGGGCTTCTCTTCTTTGCCATCCGCCACGGCAACCCAATGCTCGCCCTCTCTGGCCAGATAGGCCATGCGGCTGCTGTCCGGACTGAAAGCCATGCTCGGCCCGTTAATCATGTCGTAGAGCTTCTCCTCTTTGCCATCCGCCACGACAAGCCACCGCTGGCCCACTTTTGCCATATACGCCAGCCGCCGGCTGTCCAGACTGAAGAGCAGAAAATCGACCGCATCGTAGGGTTTATCCTCTTTGCCGTCCACCACAACAAACTGCTTTCCGCTGACAAACGCCACATAGGCCACCCGATGGCTGTCCGGCGAGAAAACGATGGTCGATAATTCGATGAAGTCGTAGGGCTTCGCCTCTTTGCCATCGACAACGACAAGGCGCTTGGCGCCAGCCTTGGCCACGTATGCCACATGCCGGCTGTCCGGGCTGGCGACCGGTTCGCCGATGGCGGTGGAGGAATCGATATGGCAGACAAGCTTTTCGGAGCCGGCTCCGCCTCCCCGCAAGACTGCGCTTATCCATTTGCAGCCGGTGGCGGGCAGAAGCAGGGCGGCCAGGAGCAGGGCGAGCAGCAGCGGCTTGAGTCTTCTCATCGTCATTCCTTTTCGTGGGCGTCGCGCGTGGGCGAATCCGCCCTGCGGCTGGATGGCCGTGCGCTTTCAGCGGCCGGAGTTGGGCCGATTTCTGATTTCACTGCGGATTATATACCCGGCTGCATTTGCCGGTTCCGTGTCGGCGGGATGACTGTGAGGTCTCCCGTCCTTTCGGCAAGGGCGCGGAAAAGATGGCGCGCCCAGCTTTCGGACTCACTCCGGCAGCGTGTACTCGAAGTCGTAGGAGTGCTGGCCCTTGTCGATGTGAATTGTGAATGTGCCCGCTATGCCCTTTAGCTCACCCGTCCCGGAGCCGGGAACAACGGTGACGGACATCTTGAATCCGCCGTGCTCCATCGTGGCCGAGTGCTGCAACACAAAACTGCCGTGTTTTCCAGCGAGCGTCCCGGTGACGACTTCGATGGCGACGTATCCGGCGGCGCCCTGCTTGGGGTCGCCAGCGGAGAACATCTCACCTTTGGTGGTTGCCTCCAGATCGCCGTGGATCTGCTTGTCAATGGAGAAGCGGCCAACTCCCTCAGCCGGCGGTGGCGTGAGCGGGTGAACGTCCACCGTGAAGGCGCCGCGCGCATGGTGAGTCATCGGTGTCTCCTTTTGCTGGGCGAGTATGAGCGGCGCGAGGAACGCGCAGGCGATAGCCGTTGTGATCAATCGGTGCATACACGGGAAGTTTACAACGACTTCATTGAAAAGGCCGCGTAGTTTCTAGGCCCGTGACCGGATGAAGATGTTTCATCAAATGAACGAACGTGGGCCGGGAGGCCCACGCTACAGCCGGTCTGGAGACCGGCGCTACATTCTGGCAATTACAAACATACGCGGTCTCAGTACTAGCTGGCGACGAGGGTGGGGCGCTGGCGGTGGGCCAGTAACGGCAACACCTGCGCTTGGGCCGCATCGACGGTAAGGCCGTATCTGGCGCGGAGGTCATCGACCTTGCCGTGCTCGATGAAGCGGTCGGGCCAGCCGATGCGGACCACCGGGACGGCGCTGCCCAAATCCTCAAGGGCTTCAACGACGGCGGAGCCGAAGCCGCCCATTCTGACGTGGTCTTCAAAGGTGACGAAGGCGGCGACACGGCTGGCGTAGGCGGCGAGGATTTCCCGGTCGATAGGTTTGACGAAGCGCGGGTTGATGACCGCGGCGGAGTAGCCGTCGCGCTCCAGGCGGGCGGCGAGCTCCGTGGCTAGCGTGGTCATGGGGCCGAGGCCGAGAATCGCCACATCGGAGCCGTCCTTGAGGATTTCAGCTTTCCCCACGGGGATGACCTGCGGCTCGGACTTGCGGAGCGCGCCGGGGCCGACGCCGCGCGGATAGCGAATGGCGCTGGGGCCGGGAAGCTGAAGCGCCGTGGCCATCATGTCGGCCAGTTCGTCTTCGTCCTTGGGGGCCATGAGGACCATCTCGGGGATGCCGCGCAGGTAGGCGATGTCGAAGAGGCCGTGATGGGTGGGGCCGTCGTCGCCGGAGAGGCCGGCGCGGTCCATGCAGAAGAGCACGGGCAGCTTTTGCAGGGCGACGTCGTGGACGATGGGATCAAAGGCGCGCTGGAGAAATGTCGAATAGATGGCGCAGACCGGACGAAAGCCGCGCGTGGCCATGCCGGCGGCAAAGACGACCGCATGCTCCTCGGCGATGCCCACGTCGAAATAGCGTTTGGGATGGTGTGGCCGGAAGAGGTCGAGGCCGGTGCCGCTGGGCATGGCGGCGGTGATGGCCACGATGCGCTCGTCCTGGTTGGCGAGCTGGACCAGCGTTGTGGCAAAGACCTCGGCGTAGGTCAGTTGGCCGGCTGGTTTGGTCTCTCCGGTTTCGGGGTCGTAGGGTCCGAGCCCGTGGAATTTCTTCTGTCCATCGAGGGCGGGCTGGAAGCCGCGGCCCTTCTGCGTGAGCACGTGAAAGAGCACCGGACGGTTGACCGTCTTGAGAAACTTGAAGGTTTCGACGAGCAGGGGGATGTTGTGGCCGTCGATGGGGCCAAAGTATTGCAGGCCGAACTCCTCGAAGAGGATGGAGGGCCACAACATGCTCTTGGCGGCCTCTTCGGCCCGGCGCGCCACTTCGACCGCGGTCTTGCCGCCGACCTTTTCAATGATGCGGCGAGCCCGCTCGTGCAGGTTGTTGTAGTGCTCGTTGGTGACGATCCGGTGGAAGTAGCGGGCGATGGCGCCCACATTGCGGTCGATGGACCACTCGTTGTCGTTGAGCACGACAATCATCCGTTTCGTCTGGTCGGCGATATTGTTGAGGGCCTCAAAGGAGATTCCATTGGTGAAGGCCGCGTCGCCGGCGACGGCGATGACGTGCTCCTTGCCGCCCGACAGATCGCGAGCCACGGCCATTCCCAGGGCCGCGGAGAGAGCCGTTCCGGCGTGCCCCGCTCCGAAGGCGTCGTGCTCGCTCTCGGTGCGCAGCATGAAGCCGTTGAGGCCGCCCGGCTGGCGGATGGTCTCCATGCGGTCCAGGCGGCCGGTGAGCATCTTGTGGATGTAGGCCTGATGGCTCACGTCGAAGAGCAGCTTGTCTTCCGGGGTGTTGAAGACGGTGTGAAGGGCCAGGGTAAGCTCGACGACCCCGAGGTTAGGGCCCAGATGACCGCCGGTCTTCGAGAGCGTCTGAATGAGGAACGCGCGAATCTCCTCCGCCAGTTCGTTCATCTGCGCAAAGCTCAGGCTCTTGAGATCGGCGGGCGAGTGGATGGACTCCAGCAGTGCTCCCATGGTCATCCTTCTTCCGGAAAAAAGACCGGGCAGCGAAGCAATAATCCCCCGGACAGCGGGGAACTCGAAACCAGCTTTGCCAACGGATAGTATACCAACGAGGCGGATTTGGCGGCTGACCGTGCGGTTCGACCCGGATCGCGCGGTCCGCAAGCGGAGGGGGGCGTCGCGGATGCCTACAGTCTGGTTGCGCGCGAGATCCAGCGCAGGATGAAGTAGTTGATCCAGCAACTGACGGCCAGCCCGATACAGGGCCGGAAGATCCACGGATAATCGTGCAGGAAGAAATGGAAGGTGAAATGGCTGCCATTGAAATAGCCCACGCCGCCCAGGGAGACGATGGTGAGCGCCAGTCCCCAGGCGTAGAGCAGGCGCTGCCAGCGCAGCAGGCCTCGCGCCCGGCGCAGCGACTTCAAGGCAAGATCGGGAGGCAACGGCGGTCCGGGAGCCGCGGTCATGCTCTGGACGCCTCCGAGATTGAACTGCCGGCTCATCTCCTCATCCTGGCGCAGGAAATCCTCGACCAGGGCGCAGGTATCGGGGCTCGCCTCGCCCGCCGCATAAAGGGGCAGCAGGTCGGCGATTACGTCGCGGCTAACTTTCATCGAGATTTCCTTCGAGTTCTGGTTTTGCATCTCATGCCCTCCGAAGATTCATCAGGGAGGCTCGGGCGCGGTGCACCTTGACCTTGGCCGCGGTCTCGGTGATCTCCAGCACCCGTGCTATCTCCCGGTAGGGAAGTTCGTCGAATGTCCTCATGACCAGCGCCGCGCGATCCAGGTCCGGCAGGCTTTGCATGGCCTCGAGGACACTGGCCACCTCAGCTCGCTGCTGCGCGTGATCGAAGGCGCTGGGCCGCGAGTCGCGCAGGTTCTCATCGAGCGGCGCGCGGCGGCCGGAGGTGCGCAGTTGCTTTAGAAACACGTTGCGGGCAATGGTGAAAAGATAGCCCTTGACCGTCTCGGTCCGGATCGGCTCATGCGAAGTCCAGGCGCGCATGAAGGTCTCCGAGGTGATGTCCTCAGCGTCGGCGCGGTCTCCTGAGAGATAGAGCGCGAAGCGGAAGACATCGGCGGCGAAGGCTTCGTAGAGCGATGTGAAGTCCGTCATGGACCCGGCTCCGTGGAAGAAAGACAAGGGCTATTTCGCCAAGCTTCTGGCCAGCAAAAGCCCGCCGACGGCATCCTGCACGAAGTGGGCGATCATGCCGGGCCGCAGGCTCTGGCGCCACAGCGCCATCAATCCGAACATACAGCCGTAAACGGCGATGATGACCACCTGGTTCAATCCCTGATAGGCGTGCGCGGCTCCGAAGAGAACGCCCTGAATCACGATTCCCGCCGCCGCGCTTCCGGTCCACACGGTGAACTGGCGCTGCAAGTAGCCGCGGAAGATAGTTTCCTCGCAGAAGCCGGCGGTGAAGGCCAGAAGGAGAAAGAGCGCGCTCTCCAGCGGCCCTTGGGGAAGAAGACCGTTGAGAAACCCCTGCGATGCAGGACCCATGATGCGGGCGAGAAGCTGGCCCAGGCCCGCGAGGATGAGGTTAGCCGCAACCAGGTAAGCGACGGCGAGGCCGAGGTCGCGCAGGATGGAGCGCCAGTCGGGCGCGATGCGCCCAGCCAAGGTGCGGAGCGAAGCGCCGCCCCAGCGGCTGCCGAGGGCGATGAATCCGACGATGAGCCACTCGAGGGCGATGGTGACAGAGTAGCCGGGAACGCGGTGGCGGGTGTGGACGGCGCGCCCCATCATGGCGAGCGCGGCCATGGCGAGCAGAAGCAGAAGGACGCCGGCGGTGTGCCAGGCGGGCGCAATGGCTTGCGAGGCGGATCGTGGATAAAGCGTGTCAGGGATTGCGGCGGGTGCGTCACACATTGCGTTTTCCTTTCGACTTCACAGTATCTATCCGCGAGGGGCGGGAAAGTTACAACGGAGGCAAAAGTTTTTTCGGAACCTGGATTGAATGCTGGCGCAGACCTTCTGAGAACTGAGCAATCGCTGGACTCCTGGATCTCAAGATCGTGAGGCGGGGTAACCGCAATACAGTTGCGTCGATGTCGAATCAATTGTGCGAACGGAAATGCGAAGGGCGTCCTCGCGCGAGAACGCCCTTCATCTTCCGATTTGTCTTTGAGAGCATGCGGGCGAAGCCATCGGCCGGGGCGGTGTTACAAGGCCCCCCGCTGCGCGCACAATTCATTGGCGCATTGCCGCATGATCGGCAGCCACCTGGCGGGCGTTGGAATCTCCATCGGATGGACCGGCTTGATGCGCGGGGCTCTAGAACCAGCGCCGCCTGCGCCGCGAGATGACCCACATCGCCGCCACGGCCAGCAACACCCCGATCAGCAGCCAGGTAAAGTCGCGGCTGTCGAAATTCTGCAAGAACCGAAAATTATTCCAACGCACCAGCGCCAGCGAATTGCTCATAGCGATCCCCATCTCTTCCCTCCGTACCAATCTCAATTCCCAACTTACGCGCCTGGACGGAGGTCTCCGGCCGCTTGCCAATCATCCGCCAGCGAGCCGGCGGCTTGCCGGCGGATGATTGGAGCCTTCATTACCAAAAGTGCAGGTGCTGGCAACGAGCGTCATCCATCTCCATCGCCACGACCCTGCAGCGAGGGTCATCCATCACCGACACCGGGCTGCTGGTCAGGCTCCTGCAGCGAGGGTCTTCCATCCCAGCCATCGCGCCGTTGAGCAGGCTCTTGCACCGGGAGTCTTCCATCTCCGATGCCACGACATTGCACCGCGGGTCTTCCATCCGACCTCCGCCCATCAGGCAAGCCTTTGCGCCTGACCGCTTCCCCAGCCAACTGAGATCAGATTGACGCGGTCTGCCGCCCGCGGTCTGCTCAATATTGCGCACCCCGGTCAGGCACTTCTTCAGGCACGCAACCCCCCGACCCTCCGTTGTACGATGGGCACATAGACCTTTTGTGTTTCTGGAGGAACGGAACGTGCTTGGAAGCTGGAGAAGGATTCTTTGCTGGGCAGTGCTGGCGGGGGTGGGACTGGGTTTGGCTCCGCAGGCGGCGCAAGGGCAGTTGGCCTTTCCGGACGCGAACGCGCAGTCTGCGCCGAATCCCCCCAATCCTCTGACAGATCCGACGGTGAAGCCGGGGAAGATGGTGCTCTTCGATCTGGAGGCGCGCTTTGCCAAGGATGTGCTGGCGCGCGGCGGAGCGGCCTTTGCCGCTTGGTTTGCCGAGGATGGCGTGGCGCTGGGTAATGGAGTCGCGCCGCTGGTGGGGCGCGTGGCCATCGCAAAGTCGGCTAAATGGGACCCCAAGGCCTATCAACTGACCTGGACGCCGACCGAGGCCGTGATGGGGCCTTCGGGCGATGTGGGCTGGACCTGGGGCCACTTCGAGGGGCACAGCAAGGACGCGAGCGGCAATCCCATCACGACGACGGGCCGCTATATTACCATCTGGCGCAAGCAGGCCGATGGAAGCTGGAAGGTGGCGCTGGATGCGGGAGCCAATGAGGAACCCACGGCCGGCGATTGCTGCAAGATGCCGCCGGGGGAGCACTAAAAAGCAGGGAACAGGGAGTAGGGAATAGGGCCGCTGAGGTTTATGGTCTCCCCCATCCCCCCCGTACTTTATAACCAAAATCCTGATTCTCTTGGGCTTACGGGTGGGGTTACTCCGCATACCCTTGAAAATAAAGAAGTTATTTACAGATTCTTCCAGAATAAGGAGTTACGTGTGGTTCCGGCCTCTTCGGGTTGAAAAGAGGCGCGAAGAGGACCTGTCCGGACGATGATTGAAAGGAAGACATCTGAGACCATCGTACAACGAAGTGGGTAATTAATCTGCAAATACCTGCGGTGCGGCGAGGGCTGGTGGCAAAGTCAGAGGATTCGAAAGGCTCGAGGTTTCAGCACTATCAGACAGGTATGCGCGGAATCGTAGAGATCGAGTCGGAGTGGACAGTCCGGCACAGAGGCTGGCAGTTGCCCGAGTAGATGCGCTACCGGCAGTTCGGCTCTTCCTCCCGGTCCCCAAAAGCGAGGGACCGGGGGCACCCTCAACGTGATAGGAAACCGTCACTGGGACCGGGGCCACCCGCCGCGTGGCCATCGCAAAGTCGGCTAAATGGGACCCCAAGGTCTATCAACTGACCTGGACGCCGACCGAGGCCGTGATGGGGCCTTCGGGCGATGTGGGCTGGACCTGGGGCCACTTCGAGGGATTGAGCAAGGATGCGAATGGGAATCCGGTGAAGACGACGGGGCGGTATATGACGATCTGGCGCAAGGGCGCGGACGGGCAATGGAAGGTGGCGCTGGACGCCGGGGCCAATGAGGAGCCCAAGGCCGGAGATTGCTGCAAGATGCCGCCGGGAGAGCATTGAAGTACAGGGACTAGGGACTAGGGCGGTTGAGGTTCGTGGTTTCCCATACCTGCCGCAGAGGACGCGGCAAATATGGGGCAGCCGGCCGCCGGCCAATATTTGACAAGATTTGCCATAATTGTTACGTTGGTAGTAAAGGATTTCGTGATGCAGACCATGAACATCTCTCTTCCCGACCCCATGAAGGAGTATGTGGAGGAGCAGGTCACGGCAGGGGACTATAGCAGCGCAAGCGAGTATATGCGCGAGTTGGTGCGCGCCGACCAAAAGCGCAGCGCCAGAGAACAGCTTGAGCGGACTCTGTTGGAATCGCTGCTGGAAGGCGAGGCGCAGGAGGCCACTCCCGAATTCTGGAGCACGCTGCGCGCTGAATTGAGCAAGCGGACGAAGACCGGGCGGGGGGCGCGCCAGATTGTCCCGGCGGCCTGAGTTGGCGGAAGTCTTTATCCGTGCCCGCGCCCGCAGGGACATCCTGTCAAACGCCGAGTATCTTGATGAGCATGGTGGCGAGGAGACGGCTCAGCGCTTTCTGGACGCGACACAGAGCACCTTTGAGGCGCTGGCAAAGATGCCCAGGCTCGGCGCCCTTTGCTCCTTTCGCCGTCCAGCTCTGCGCCGCCTCCGCCGCTGGCCGGTGAAAGGCTTCGAAAACTGGTTGGTTTTCTATCTACCGCGACGCAATGGAGTCGAGATCGTCCGCCTCATTCACGGAGCCCGTGACATTGAAAGTCTGCTCGACGGCTAGTCTGGCGGCCAACTGCCCGAGTGGATGCGCTACCGGCAGTTCGGCTCTTCCTCCCTGGTCCCCGAAAGCGAGGGACCAGGGGCACCCTCAACAGGATAGAATCCCTCCTGAGATCGGGGCCACCCGCCATCGGTGCTATAATGCGACCGTCTTCGAAAAGTTCTTCAAGCGGCTCGAAAAGAGCAAGGCACTCCGGGAAGAGCTACGTCTGGAGATTCGTGCATATCGGGGATTCATGCCGAGTTGAAGCGTTTTCACGGCGAAGGACCAGCCCTAAGAATTGAGGCCGCGAGCGGAAATACGGGCAGAAAATCAGATTGAGGAGCACACAAAGTGGAAGAAAACGAGAGTAAGAGCAAGATGCCTGTGAAGCCAATCGTCGCTGTGGGTGTTCCTCGGGCTATGTGCAATTGAGCACAGCGTCCGTTCTTTGCTGCGCCTATGATCGGGCCGAGTTGGCCAGAGTCCAGAAATCAACTTGGACATCGACATTTCGAAACCGAGCGCGTTGATTTTCAGTGTCGCGAGGCAGGGAAAATGGGGAGGGTCATGAAGAGGAACAAACTGACACTGGGGGTGGTCGCTGTGATCGTCCTCGTCGTTGGAATAGCTGTTGCAGTCCATAAACAGCCAAAATCCAGTGGAGGGGCACCAACAACGTCGGCCCCCGCTGCAACCGGCCAACCTCCTGTAAAGGCAGAACCTGATCCACTGCTAATTGTTTACAACGCCAAACCGCACACGGTGGTCTGTACTACAGGGGAAGTCCTCGACGGGGATCCGATTATTGTGAAGATCGAGCCCATTGGGACATGGGAAAGACTGACAGTCTCTATTCTCGCTGTCACTCCTGGCGCCGATCCTCCAATCACCCGTGATATATGGCATGCCACCTTTGTTTGGACTGACCCTGAACTCGATATCAGTTGGAGTGCCAAGGAGAACGGAGCTGAAGTCGCAGCACTGAGCTACGACTATCATCAGGGTGATGAAACCTATCAACACTTCTCACTGGGGGTTCTCGCCCCGAATACTGAGGACCAGCTGCGCTTTCACTATAAAGGGCTATGCAGGACGAACAAAACCCTCTGAGAGATTTTAGATCACCTCCCTCTTTCTCTTGACTGCACTTCACGAATGTGAAGTGGAAGGAAATCGATGATGGTCCCGAGAAGAATTATCCTGAGCCGCAAGGGCTTTGATGGAACCGCTGGCGGATTCCCGAGCCCTATCTTCGACGATGGCACTATGTTCAGCATTCCGATTCTTGAACCTGAAAACCCAGCTCAGGAAATTCACACACGCTATAGTGACCTTCGTAGGCAAGGCGCGTTGGAGTTCCCTAAATCACTGATTACTTCACCTGTACGTCAGATTGATCTTTCGGACCTCGATGTTCACCTTGATCCCGACATTCGCCCTGAGTTGCGCCCAGCTTTTGCCAGTAAGGACTGCGAGAAACTGTTGCTTTTCGGTCAGGACGGTCGAGCTCAGAGGGAGCTTTCAAACAATGGGGTGGGCGAAGGTGATTTGTTTCTCTTTTTCGGGTGGTTTAAAGACGCAAGACGAGACGGAGACTCTGTTCGATTTGAAGGAAGAGCGAAGAATAGGATCGTTGGAGTGGCGCATGTGATTTGGGGTTGGCTTCAGGTTGACAAGAGTCATTGGATCAAACCAGAAGGGGATCTGCCCGTTGAACTGAAATGCGCTAGCCACCATCCGCACATCGAGCATCGAGCCTATTATATGAACAATTGCGTCTATGTCGGCCGTCAACATTTGAGCTTCAACGAGAGTCTCCCAGGTGCGGGAGTTTTCAGTCGATATGGTCCGGCGCTGCGACTTACATGTCCCAATGAAAGTGATCAGCGGAGTCTGTGGCGGCTTCCAGCTTTTCTTGAACAGTGTGCCGTTGGCCGGGCGATTAGGGGCAATTGGGAACGAACTGACGACAACTTCCGGCACGTGCAATATCGAGGCTTTGGTCAGGAGTTCGTCTTCAATGTTGAGAAACATCAAGACGAAGCCCGGGCTTGGGTCAATAGAATCTTCAGCCCTGCAGGACAATCGATCTAAGAGGAATGGCGGGTGACGCAGGTCCGGGGATAAAAATGCGAGTGCCTGGTGTCCCATGTCTGGATTTTCAGACCTGAGAACGCAAAAAACCACACCGCAAATCTCGTACTAATACGCCTTCAAATCCACAATCGCTTTGAAAATCGTCTCCGGCTGCGGCAGAATCGCGTCTTCCAGGATGGGCTGGTAGGCGACGAAGGTGTCCATTGCTCCGATGCGTCGAACCGGGGCGTCGAGGGAGTCGAAGAGCTCGTCTGCGATGCGGGCGGCGATCTCAGCGCCGTAGCCCCAACTTAGCATGTCCTCATGAGCGACGATTACGCGGCTGGTCTTGCGGACCGAGGCGGCGATGGCCTCCCAGTCATAGGGATTCAGCGTGCGCAGGTCGAGGATTTCTACATCGATATTGTGCTCGCGGCGGGCGCGCTCGGCGGCTTGCAGGGAGCGCGGGACTAATGCGCCATAGGTGATGAGCGTGAGATCGGCGCCGGGGCGGACGATGCGGGCTTTGCCGAAGGGAATGGCGAAGTCTGGACCCGGATAGGGGGCGCGGTCGTGGGTCTCGCGGTAGAGGCGCTTGTGTTCGAGGAAGAGGACGGGGTCGTCGCAGCGAATGGCGGTGCGCAGCAGGCCGTTGGCGTCGAGGGCGTTCGACGGGAAGACGACGCGCAGGCCGGGGATGTGGGTGAAGAGGCTCTCGCCGGATTGCGAGTGGTAGATGGACCCGCCGGTAAGGTAGCCGCCGATGGGCGCGCGAATCACGACCGGGCAGGCCCACTCGCCGTTCGAGCGCCAGCGCATGATGGAGAGTTCGTTGTGAATCTGGTGATAAGCGGGCCAGATGTAATCGAAGAACTGGATTTCGACGACCGGCTTCATGCCGCGCAACGCATACCCGACAGCCCGGCCGACGATGTTGGCCTCGGCGAGCGGGGAGTTGAAGACGCGCTCGGAGCCGAATTCGGTTTGCAGGCCGGCGGTGAGCTTGAAGACGCCGCCCTTGCCTTTGACCTCGGCGAGAGCCTCTTCGCGGCTGGCGTCGGCCACATCCTCGCCGAAGACAACGATGCGGGAGTCGCGGCGCATCTCGTCGTGGAGGCAGGCATTGATGAGGTCGGCCATGGTGCGCGGCTCGGCGCTGGCGGCGCGGCCGGCCTTGCCTCCGCTGACGCTCCCTGGCGCGGAGGGCTGCTCGGCGGCAAAGGTCGGGCTGGTGGGGTCCAGGTCTTCGGAGTAGACGTGAAGGAGAATCTCCTCGACCCTGGGCAGGGGAGCTTTGAGGGCGCGCTCCGCAGCCTCGGCCACCTCGCGGTCCAGGGAGTGCTCCAGGGCGTCGATCTCCTCCACTGTCAGAGTCCCCTCGTCGAGCAGGCGGGTTCGCGTTCTCAGGAGGGGATCGCGCAGGAGGTCGGCGTCACGCTCGGCCTGGGGGCGATAGAGCTTCTCGTCGTCCGACAGAGAGTGAGAGTATGGCCGCACGCAGTGGCCGTGGACAAAGGCCGGACCCAGGCCTGCGCGGCAGTGTGCAACCGCGGCCTGGAAGGCGCGCAGACTGGCCTCCGCGTCGGTGCCGTCCACTTCGGCAAAGTAAAAGTTAGGAAAGTTGGCCACGAGGCGGGAGATGTTGCCGCCCGGCGTATTCACCTCCACCGGAGTGCTGATGGCGTAGCCGTTGTCCTCCACGCAGAAGATGACCGGCAGTTTTTTTGACGAGGCGGTGTTCATCGCCTCCCAGAACTCGCCCTGCGATGTGGAACCCTCGCCGATGGAGGCATAGACCACCTCATCGCCGCGAAACTTCACGTCGCGGAAGGCGCGGTAGTCGCCCGCGGCACGGGCTCCCGCCTCGGGATGGAGACTGAAGTAGCGGCCAGCCTCGGCACAGCCGACCGCATGGAGCAGTTGGGTCGCGGTGGCCGATGAGAGGCTGACGATGTTGAGGGCCCGGCTGGACCAGTGGGTGGGCATCTGCCGGCCGCCGCTGGCCCGATCGGTGGCCGCGCCCACGGCTTGCAGCATCATGTCGTCGGGCGTGAAGCCCAGCGCCAGGCACAACGCGCGGTCGCGATAGTAAGGGAAGAACCAGTCGTAGCCGGGGCGCATGGCCAGAGCCGCGCCGACCAGCAGCGCCTCGTGGCCCGCGCCTGAAATCTGAAAGAAGATCTTCTGCTGGCGCTTGAGCAGGATTTCGCGGTCGTCCATGCGGCGGGAAAGCACCATCAGCCGGTAGATTTCGACCATTTGTTCGGGGCTAAGGCTGCCTGGGCCGGCTGCCGCCGACAGGGACTCACGAGCGCTGGAAGCTGCCAGTTCCATTCCCTTCACTCCTCAAAAAGCCTTGTCTTCTCAATTGCGGGGAAGTCGAAGTACCAAACGTTATTGTAACAATCCAGACGGTGGGGGCAGAAGGTCAAGTTCAAAGTGCGGAATCGCCCTCGCGTTTCCGCGCCTGGTGGCCGGTTCCCCCGCCGGCTGCTCAAGCCGGGTCGATTCTACGGTGATTCATGCGCCGAGTCCGAAGCATTTTCAAGGTTAGTGTAAGGTGATGGGTGGGATACCACGATCCCCGCATTACAGGAACAGTGAAAATGCTCAAAAGCCCCCGGCCTGCCAGCCCCCCCTTTGAAAACATCGGCTCGAGATGAGCTTCAGGAAATCGGGAATCCCGGGCTATCGAAACTCCGGCGAATAGGAGTGAGGAAACTCCTGGGCGCCCGGCGCGGTGGTCGTCATCTTCTGTCTTACGCTGCGCGCCAGCTTTTCAATCTCGGCCATCTTGCGCAACTGGGCGGCAGTGAACGAATCGGGATTCGCGCGGCTTACCTCGTCTTCCAGTTCCTTGGCCAGCCTGAGAAGCTTGTTTGTGTCGGCGACCAGGGCCTTTTGCCGTGCGGCGTTGTATGCGCGCAACCGTCGTGCCTTCTCGACGGGATCGTTCGTAGGAAAGTTCTCCAGCTCTCTTTCCTGCTCTGCGATTCCCGTTTGCTGGTAGGGCGGGGCCGTCGACGGGTCCGGGCGCAGCTGGGCCCTGGCCGGCATCGCCAATGCCAGCAGCAATGCCAGCCATAGGCCATGCAATGCGGCGTGACTCGCCTGACGGCTCCCGAACCGGCTCACCTCCACAGGTTGCGCCTCAGGCAGGACGAGGTACTTTCGAAACTGGCTTCGCGCCCGGTTCATAATCCACCTCCACGGTTTGCCGCTTCGGTAAGCTTTGTCTTCTCCCGTACGGCGTGAGCCAGACGTTCAATCTCGCCAGCCTTACGAATCACCGGCAGCGAGAGGGTGTCCTGCGTGGTCTTGTCCACCTCGGCTTTCAGGCCGGTGGCCAGCTTGAGCAGGTTTTCGGCTTCAATGGCAGGTTGCTTCTTTCGCTCGGCGCTGGCCGCATCCGGGTTCTGTTTGCCGGCCTGTCCGTCACCGGCATTTCTCTGGGCGTCGGCTCCGGGCGCAGGGGTGGCTGAGGCTGGAGCCTGCGCGGCCGGCGGGCTTTGGAGCGGCTGCTGGCCGGCGACTGGCGCAAGAGCGGCAAACGCGAGGCCGGCAAGGACGCAAACCCATAACACCATTGCGCGTGGCGGATTTGCATTCCAGGTTGTGGGTGCTGGCGGAACCCTCATGGGATGACCTCCTGGGTCGTGCCTGGCGTGCTGGGAATGCTGGTCCGGGCATGGCGATGAACGTGGGAAAGCATCCCCGCAGCTTCCTGCGCACAGTCTAATCTAAATGCAGAGGATTTTGGAATGTATCCTTTGGTCTTTTTGTTTGCGGCTAGAACGGGCTGGTTCGCGGAAGGGCGGCTGATGGGCCGTTTGCTGGACGAGTGGGGGGTCGATGCCCAGGAGTTCCTTCACGTCAGGCTGCCTCACCTGCTGGTGGTTGCGCTCATCGGCTTTGTTCTCAGCCGCTTGCTGCGCCTGGTCACGGCCCGGATGATCCGTGTCGCCGAGCGGCACGCATCGGAGCCAAGCCACATCTCCCAGGTAAAGACGCTGGCCGGCGTGATTCGCACCACGGGCCTGACCATCATTGGCGTCATTGTCGGCATGCAGGCTCTGGATGCGGTGGGGGTCAATCTTGCTCCGCTGCTGGCCTCGGCCGGGGTGGCTGGAATCGCCCTCGGCCTGGCGGCGCAGAATATAGTGCGCGACGTGCTCAACGGCGTGTTGATCCTGATCGAGAACCAGTTCAACGTAGGGGACACGGTGCGCCTTGCCGGCCTGACCGGAACCGTGGAAGCAATGACCCTGCGAAAGACCACGGTGCGCGACGCCGATGGCACCCTCTACGTGATTCCCAACTCGCAGATCACCACCGTCGCCAACCTGAGCGTCGGCTACTCGGTGGCCACCGTCAATGTCAGCGTGGACTTCTCCGCCAACCCCGACCGGGTGCTGGAGATATTGAAGGGCATCGCCATGGAGATCCGCGGCAGCGAGGAGTTCCGGGAGGTTTTTGTGGCCGATCCGCAAATCCTGGGCGTGGATGCGATCAAAGGCTCGGAGCTGATCTTCCCGGTGGTCTTCAAGACGCTGGCGACGAAGCAATACGCGCCGGTGCGGGAGTTCCGGCGGCGGGTGCGGCTGGCGCTGGAGGAGCAAGGGCTGCTCCCCGGCGACCCAAACCGGGTTTTCAAGACATTCGCCGATGCGGGCGCCAGCGGACCTGGGCAGCGAGTCACGGAATCCGCGCCGGCAGCTGATCCGACGACGCTGAAGGCGGTGGAGGCGAATCCCTTCAGCAGCGAGTAAGAAGCTCAGAGGTTCAGAGACTCGGGGATCTGCGGGGCGGAGCCAGGGCCGAGCAACACGCGCACTGTTGCTCCGTCACCGCTGGACGGGCCTGCCGTGGAGGAGAGTTCGGCAAAGCCCGGCCAAGCGGCCGACTTCCAGGTTGATTCGTGGAATCATGACCATGACTGAATGGCTGGACTCGTCACGAGCATTTAGACCGGTTTCCCGGAATTACTACGGGGCGGGCGTGGTCGAGGTTGTCGTTTGAGTCTCTGTCTCCGGAGCCGGTTTCGAGGTTGTGGTCGTTTCCTGCTTCGATGTCGTCTCCTTCTTGTGATGGTGCTTGTACTTGGTTTTGCTCTTGCTCTTCTCGGTGGTTGTGGTTTGCGGCACATCTGACGGAGTTTGTGTCGTCGTGGTGGTGGATTGCGAGGTGTCTTGCGACCATACCGGCAGCGAAAGCGCCAGCACGACGAGCGATCCGCAGACCACGGCGGATATCTTCATGGATTTCATTCGATTCTCCTTGTTTTGTCCGGAACCTGAGTTATGCACGGAACTCCCTGTGGCGAAATGCTTTCCTTGATGCATCGATAGAATCGCTCATCTCCGAGGAAAGTTCTGAGCAGAACGGCTCAGGACGAATTCGCCCGCAGGGCGAGGCCGACCGACCACGGCTCTCAGGCTGGATTTTTCAGGGCTTCCGCGAGCGCCGCGGCATCGGTGATGGGCGGCAGGCAGGAGTGGTTGCGGCAGACGAGCGCCCAGGCCTCGGCTCCGGCCGGCGCGGGAGCATGGAGCAGCGTCTCAGCCAGCGATTCGGGAAGGGCATCCGCCACAAGCTGGCTGGGCATCAGGCGCAAGACCGTCTTGTTCACGGCGAAACGGGCCAGGGCAAGCGCCTCAAGACGCTCGGCTTCGGGACCGGAGCCAACGACCACGACCTCGACCGGATCGAGCAGGAGCCGCTCCAGTGCCAGACCGTAGGAGCCGGCATAGAGGCCGAAGTGCTCGACGACGCCGGCAAAGGATTCCAGGGTACGCTCGGCGATCTCGCGAAACCCCTTGCGGCCGCTGAGCTGCTCCAGCCGCGTCAGAGCCGAGGCGGCAGTGGGGTTGCCGGCAGGGGTGGGCGAGTCCTGCAGCGGCTTGCGTTTTGCCCCCAGAGCGCCAAGAGGCGCAGGGCCGGCGGCAGCCAGGGCGACGTCATTGAAGGCTTCCGCGGCCTGGTCATAAAAGCTGGCAATCATGGCATTGGCGAGGCGGACGGCTGCCCGGTAGTAGCTTATTTTGCCGGTCGCGAACCAGGCGTCGATGCAGGCGTGAATTGTAAAGGCGTAGTCGTCGAGCGTGCCCGCCGGCTTGTCTGGCTGCGCGGCGCCGCCGCCATAGGCGATGACGTGGCTGAGAGACTGATCGCCATCCCAGGCTTCGCTCAGCAGCCGATCGAGGGTGAGCAGCGCGAAGTCGCGCGCCGAATCCATGCGCAGCACCCGCGCGGTCTCAAGGTAAGCGGAGACGGCCATGGCATTCCAGCCCGTGTAGAGGGTGCGGTCGATGAAGGGCGTGGGGCGCTGGGCGCGGGCGGCAAGCAGGGCGCGGCGCGCCGAGGCGAGAATCGCGCGCAATTCGCTCAGGCTTTGGCCGGCTTCGGCGGCCAGTTCCTCCAGAGTCTGATTCACATGGAGAACGTTCTTAGCCGGGTTGTGGTGCATGTCGCCCAGTTCGCGGATATCCCAGTAGCGCAGGGCGAGGTCGAGTTCCGCTGGGGCGAAGCCGGCCTCATTGAGCGCCGCGCGCGCCTCGGCCTGCGTCCAGGTGAAGTAGTCGCCGTCGTCGTCGAGGTTGATGTCGGCGTCCTGCGAGGCATAGAAGCCGCCGCGCTCGCGGTCGGTCATGACGGCGTCGAGCCAGGCCACGATCTCCTGGGCGGTGACGAGAAAATCCTTGCGTCCGAAGCTCTGGTAGCCGTGCAGATAGTTGCGCAGCAACTCGGTATTGTCGTAGAGCATCTTCTCGAAGTGGGGAACGCGCCAGTGCTCATCGACGCTGTAGCGGTGGAAGCCCCCGGCGAGCTGGTCGTAGACGCCGCCTCGCGCCATCTTTTCCAGTGTGAGAGCGAATGCCTGGCTGGCCTTCTGGTTACCGCGGTTCATGGCCACTTCCAGCAGCAGATCCAATGCGGCCGGATGGGGAAACTTGGGCTGTGAGCCGAAGCCACCGTTGCGAGGATCGAAGCGGGCGAGGATCGAGGCGGCGAGCTTATCCACCAGGGTCAGCGCCAGAGGGTGATCCTGCCCGGAGCCGCGCGCCGAGAAGGACTCATTGTGCTCGATGGCGGCCATGGCGCTCGAGGCCGTCTCCAGGGCCTCATCGCGGCGCTCGCGCCAGACCTGGGCCAGGGCGGTGAGCACCCGCGCAATACCCGGCCGCCCATAGCGGTCTTCGCGGGGAATGTAGGTTCCGCCGAAGTAGGGTCGTCCGTCGGGGGTGAGAAAGGCGGTCAGGGGCCATCCTCCCTGGCCGCTGATGGCCGAGATGGCCGCCTGGTAACGCGCATCCACGTCAGGCCGTTCGTCGCGGTCCACTTTCACGGCGACATAAAGCTCATTGATGAGCGCGGCGATCTCCGGGTCCTCGTAGGACTCGCGGTCCATGACGTGGCACCAGTGGCACCAGACGGCGCCAATGTCCAGCAGGATTGGCTTGTCCTCGGCCTGGGCGAGGGCAAAGGCCGCCGGGCCCCAGGGATGCCACTGGACGGGCTGATGGCGGGCCGAGCGCAGATAGGAACTCGCCGAGGCTTCGAGGAGGTTGGCGTGGGCGGGTGGAGAATCGGGCGTGGGGAAGACGTCCTGGTCCATGGGCTGAGGATACATCGGTTGCGGGCAGAATGGCACCCTCTGTGCCCAAATATACAAGGGCGGCAAACCGCACCCGGTCTGCCGCCCTTGTTGTCTTGCCCGGAATTCAGTTCGCTCTAGAACATGTTCCAGAGCGACTGGTTGTAAACCTCGTGGTGGAACTGGACCTCGGAGCCCTTGACGTAGGTGCCCAGCTCGCGCGGGCAGCGGTTGGCCGCGGCCTGCTTCAGCTCGGCATAGCGGCCCTGCACGTCTCCACCGAGAATCGTCTTGATCCACTCGGAAGACTCGAAGTCGTGGATCGCCTTCTGGATGTTGTCGGGCAGGTAGCGCCCGCCGGCGCGCAGATTCTCGGCCTTGGAGATCTCGCCATCGAGGCCGGTCTTGAAGATGCCGTAGAGCGCGAGGTAGGGGTTGGCGTCCGGAGCAACCGCGCGAACTTCGGTGCGCATGGAGCGGTGATTGCCGATGGGAACGCGAACCATGGCGCCGCGGTCAACGGCCGAGGCGCGAATCTGGTTGGGAGCCTCGAAGTGCGGATCAAGGCGGCGATAGGCATTCACGCTGGAGTTGAAGACCAGGCAAAGGTCCAGTGCGCTGGTCAGGATGCGGTCCAGGAAGTTCCAGCCGAACGGAGAGAGCTGCTCCTCGCCCTTCTCCTCCCAGAACAGGTTGGTCTTGCCTTTTGAGACCGAGACGTTGGTGTGCATGCCGCTGCCATTGACGCCGACGACCGGCTTGGGCAGATAGCAGGCCGTGAAGCCCATGTTGTTGGCGATCTGCCGGGTCAGCAGCTTGTAGAGCTGAATCTGGTCTGCTGCGGCCACCGCTTCGGAGTAGCTGTAATTAATCTCGTACTGGCTGGGGGCGACTTCGGGGTGGTCCTTCTCGTTCTGGAAGCCCATGGCGCGCTGCACCTCGGCCGAGGTGTCGATGAACTGGCGCAGCGGGTCCAGCGGAAGCGAGTGATAGTAGCCGCCGGAAGAGATGAAGTCGAACTTGCCGGTCAGGTGATAGGTGCGCTCGGCGTCCTTGCCCGCGAAGAGGAAGCCCTCGATCTCGCTGGCCGCGTTGAGGGAGTAGCCGTGCTTCTTGTGCTGTTCCTCGGCATAGCCCTTCAGCACGCCGCGCAGGTCGCCCGAGTAGGGGGTTCCGTCCTTGTCGATGACGTTGCCGAAGACCAGCACCTTGCCGTTGCCGAAGACATCGGAGGGTACCCAATAAAAGGCGCTCCAGTCGATGCCCAGCCGCAGGTCGCTCTCCTTCTGGGCGGTAAAGCCGCGGATCGAGGAGCCGTCGAAGGTCAGGTTCTCATGAGCGCCGAGGATGAACTTCTTGTCGTAGTCGAGCAGGTGAAGGCGGCCCTCGAGATCCGAGAACAGCACGGTCACGGCCTTGATCCGCTTCTCGTCGGTCAGGTACTTCAGCCGCTTGTCGCGAATCTCGTCGGGCGCGACGCGGGCTGCGCGCTCGGCCTTGGCTTCAAGGTTCTTTTCTTCCAGCTCCTCATAGGAGAGGGCTAGAAAATTGCGGAAATCTGTGGACATGGTTCTCCTTCTTGGATGCAGATAAAGATTGGGGGCATTCTTCTAAAGTATAGGGTCTCCATATAAGGATTCCATGAAGATTTCTTACTCTTGCGGTGGAAAAATGGGCGCAACTCCGCATTCGGCCGCCCTGATGGCGGCCGAATGCGGTTCTTCCGTGGCTAAAGCCAGCGTTTATTCGGTTGGTCTTGCACGGGGGTTAAAACCCCCGTCTTCCTCCGCATCGCGAACCCCGTCGCCTTGCGCGTCGTGAGCCCCGGTCTCCCTCAGCATCGCGTCTTTCCGCAGCCCGTCCAGGCCTACGCGAAAACCGGCTCCGGCTTGGCGACGCTGTTGATCGTCTTCAGAACGCGAGAGACGATCTGGTAAGGATCGGCTTCGGAGTTCGGGCGGCGATCTTCCAGATAGCCCCTGTAGCCGTTCTTGATGAAGTTGACGGGCAGGCGGACGGAAGCGCCCCGGTCAGAGAGGCCATAGCTGAACTTGTCGATGGCCTGCGTCTCGTGCAGCCCGGTCAGGCGCAGATGATTATCCGGGCCATAGACGTCGATGTGCGCCCGGATGTTCTCCTCGAATGCCTTCATGAGGGCTTCAAGATACTCCTTGCCGCCCACTTCGCGGAGGTACTTGGTGGAGAAGTTGCAATGCATCCCGGAGCCGTTCCAGTCGCCCTTGATGGGTTTGCAGTACAAGACAAGATCCACCTCGTATTTCTCGCAGAGGCGCATCATCAGGTAGCGGGCTACCCAGGTGTCGTCGGCGGCCTTGGCGGAGCCTTTGGCGAAGATCTGAAACTCCCACTGGCCTTTGGCGACTTCAGCGTTGATGCCTTCGTGATTGATGCCGGCGGCAAGACAGAGTTCCAGGTGCTCCTCGACGATGGTGCGGGCGATGCTGCCCATGTATTTGTACCCGACTCCGCAGTAGTAGGGGCCCTGGGGAGTGGTCGGGTGGCCGTCTTGGGGGAAGCCGAGAGGGCGGCCATCTTTATAGAGGAAGTATTCCTGCTCTAAGCCGACCCAAAGATCGGGGTCGTCCTCGATGGTGGCCCGCATGTTGGTGGAGTGCGGGGTTCCGTCCGGGTGCATGACCTCGCTGAGAACGAGATAAGCGTCCTTCCGGCTGGCGTCGGGATAGAGAGCCACGGGTTTCAGAATGCAGTCCGACTTGCTGCCCTCGGCCTGCATGGTGGAACTGCCGTCAAAGCCCCACAGAGGCAGATCTGCAAGCGTGGGCGGTTGCTCAAATGTCTTGAGCTGGGTTTTGCCGCGAAGCTCAGGAACGGGCTTCTTGCCGTCAAGCCAGATGTATTCGAGTTTGTACTTTGTCATGGGTCTCCTTTTTTTGAATGGGGATAAGAGGTAAGGCCGTTCCTTTGCATTATTCGGCACACGGCATAAGAGAGCCGTGAAGATTTCTTTCTGAGCCGGCGGAAAAGTGGGTGTCTGCCCTGGGGCTCGCCGCGCCGGGCGGCCAGGGGAAAATGAGGAACCTGTTAGAATCCTGTCAAGTTTTACCGCATCCAAGGCAGGCTTTCCAAGAGGAAATCCTGCCTGCCGCTGTCCACTGTTCACCTTCCGCGGGAGATCGCGTGTCTCTGAGATCCATTGAATTCGGTTCCGTCTTCGGCGCGGGGCGCTCACGCGGCCGTGGATTGCGGGCGCTTTTGTTCGTGCTTGAGAGCGCGCTGGGGATGGTAGCCGTCGCCGTTGTCTCGGTCTTCGCGCATTGGTCCGGATGGCTGCTTCCCGTGGCCCTGCTTCTTTACCTGCTGATTGTGGTGCCCATTGCCCTGCTGTGCGGCTTTTGGCAGGCTGTCCTCGTCTCGCTCTCGGCGGTCTTCATGCACGCTTACTTTACCGCGCGCCAGCCCCAATTGCTTGCGCAGTCCAATCTGGCCGCAGATCCGGCCAACTCGGTCATGCTGGCGGCCTTCGTGCTGGTGGCGCTGGTGGTCAGCCGGCTCTCGGCGCGCGTCAACGATCACGCCAAAGAGGCCGAGTCCTGGGGCGGCCAGATGCACGACCTCTACGAGTTCACCCGGCGCACCCTGGAGCTGAACCTCCACATGGAGCCGGGGCCGCAGTTGGCCGAGCTGGTGCATGAGATCTTCGCGCTGGAGGCGGTTGCGGTCTTCGACGCGGACCTGCACCAGGTCTACCAGGCCGGCATCTGGAATGTGGACCCGCGGGAGATGGCGCAGAGCGTCTACTACTTTGGAACCTCGGACGACGATCCTGAATCCGGGCTGGGCCGCCGCGTTGTACGGCTGGGCGCCACGCCCGTCGGCAGCCTGCTGGTGCGCGGCGACACCAGCCCGCTGACCAACAACGCCATCGCCTCGCTGATTGCCATCACCTTTGACCGCTATCGGGCCTTTGCGAACGAGAGCCGCATCGAGACCGAACGGCGCACCGAGCAACTGCGCTCCACCGTGCTCGACAGCCTGGCGCACGCCTACAAGACGCCGCTGACGGCCATCCGCGCGGCCTCCACCGGCCTGGGCGAGATGGGCCACCTGTCGGCGGCGCAGGCGGAGCTGGTCGCCCTGATCGATGAGCAGGCCGGCCAGCTCGGAAATCTGACCACGCGCCTGCTCACCACCGCCCGCCTCGATGCCGGCGAGGTCACCGTCCATGCCACGCCGGTGAACGTGGCCGCGCTGATTGAAGAGGTTGCGGCCAGCCTCAGCGACCGGCTGGCAAGCATGAAGGTGGCCATTGATCTCCCCAACGACCGCCTGGTGCTGCCCTGCGACCGCCAGTTGATGGTCATGCTGCTCACGCAGTACATTGACAATGCCTGCAAGTACTCCATCTACGGCACCACCATCACCATTCGCGCGGCGCGTGCCCGGGGTGAAATCATCTTCTCGGTGCACAGCTTCGGTCCGGTGATTCCGATTGCCGACCGGGAGCGGATCTTCGACCGTTATTATCGTTCCAGTAGCCACTCCAACCGCGCCGCGGGCACCGGAATCGGCCTTTCGGTGGCCAAGCGCGTCGCTCTCGTCCATGGCGGTTCAGTCTGGGTCACCAGCGATGAGACGGAGGGGACAACATTTTTCGCGGCCATTCCCGCCCCGGCGCAGAAGAGGGTTTCCTGATGAAACAAAACGCGATTCGCATTCTTCTTATCGACGATGAATCGGCCATCCGCAGAGCGCTGCGCCCACCACTGGTCGAACTCGGCTTCCAGGTAGCGGAAGCTTCGCGTGGCGAAGAGGGTCTGCAGATGCTGCGCGCGGGCGGCTATGACGTTGTCCTGCTCGATGTGAACATGCCCGGCATCGGCGGAATCGAGACCCTGCGCCGCATGAGAGCCCTGGCGCCGCGGCTACCCATCGTCATGCTCACGGTGCGCGATGCTGAAGAGGATAAGGTGGAGGCGCTGGAACTCGGCGCCGACGACTATGTCACCAAGCCCTTCAGCACGCGGGAACTGATTGCCCGCATCCGCACGGCGGTTCGCCGCGTGCAGGCGCCGGCCCGCGCCGAAGACGCGCCCATCGAGATCGGCGAGCTGCGCCTTGACCCGGTCAAGCGCAAGGTCACCAAGCGCGGCCTGCCGGTGCATCTCACCCGCAAGGAGTTCGACATCCTGCATTGCCTGATGAGCCGCGCCGGCCGCGTCATCACCTACGCCCGGCTGCTCACCGCTGTCTGGGGCGCCGACTGCCGCGAGGAGGTCGAGTACCTGCGCACCTTCGTACGCCAGTTGCGCAAGAAGATCGAGGACGACCCGTCCAATCCGGTGTATCTGCTCACCGATGTTTATGTGGGATACCGCTTCGCCGACACGCAGATCTTCGCGGAGGAGGCAGCGGAGGGGGCTGCGGAAGGCGAGGCAGCGGAAGAGAAAGCGGGCGCGCCGGAAGAGGCGTCCTGAGCGGACCCCGCAGGGCGCGGCTGGTTCCAATGAAATGCCGCCGGTCGGCTGTTTACCAAGTCGGGTAATTATTCCCGCACGTCAAGTAATGGTTATGATGGAGTATGCAGGATTTTACGGGGATCAGCGCCAAGCTAAAACGGGCCGAAGAGAACATTTTTTATCTGGATGAGAGTATCTCCCTCTTCTTTCAAGAAGGCGCGTACCCCGTTCTCCCAAACGATAATAGAGAGGAGTTCCTTAAGGCGATTCATTACCACAGAAATCGCGTGGTCCCACCACGGTTCAGTGTTCTTGCAGGCGAAATCGTCCACCATCTCAGGTCTTGCTTCGATCACGTTACTTGGAATTTCTCGGTTGGAGCTACGCCCGAACACAAACGGATTGACTTTCCCGTGTTCAAAGACAGACCTCTCAAGTCGGACGACCGTCGAAGTTACGAACGAAAAATAGAATTGATCCAGAATGTTGACGCCCTCAGCCTGATCGAGAAACTTCAGCCTTATAACGCCGCCAACCCTTTGGCTGATCCGCTTTGGATCATCAACAATTTCGACATCATCGATAAGCACAAAGAACTTGTCATGAGCGTTCCCAGTGGTTCGGTTTTCTTTCCCACAGACATGAAACCCATCATCGAAAGTTATCAGCGGGTACATCCCGAATTTGACGCCGTCGAAGTTGCACATAAGTTTCAGAGCTATGGCACGCTGATGCCCTATATATCGTTCAGGGATTTTGGCGGGCGGGAATTCCAGCCTGTCATTCCAGGTTTGGTGGATCTGTTCAACTATACGGTCGAGGCGATCAGGGCTTTCGAGTCGCTGTGACACACCCCCGGTCATTTCTTCCATTGCGGTAAGCTAAGCGAGATATGGCCGGGTGCCCCACATCTGGCGCAGTTTTGACGCGCCAAATGTGGGAAACCATGAATCTCATGCGAGCGAGTAGCGAGCCGCTGGCCCCACCGCAGGTGGCTGGCCCCACCGCAGGTGCTTATTCGTCGTAGTGCAGCAGGCTGAAGACGTCGTACTCGGTGAAGCGGTCGCGGCCCTTCAGAAAATCGAGTTCGACGGCAAAGGGCGGCCCGGCGATCTCCCCGCCCAATTGGTTGACCAGCTTGATGGTCGCTTCCATGGTGCCGCCGGTTGCCAGCAGATCGTCCACCAGCACCACGCGCTGGCTAGCGAATCCCAACCAGTCCTTTCACCGACTCAACCAATTTTGGAGCATCGTACCCAAGGCCGTCCTTAAACACAATTTCAACGTTTTCGATGTCTTCGATTCTCACTGAAGGATCGCCCTTGATCACGACGAGGTCAGCCTGCTTCCCTGGAGCAATCGATCCAATCCGATCACTCTCGCCCAGATACTGGGCACCATTGAGCGTTGCAATCCGGATCGCTTCCAATGGCGAGAACCCTGCCTCGACCAAAAGTTCGACATCGCGTTGGTCACCAAATCCAGGCAGCACCCCACCGGGTCCAGTCGGATCGACGCCTGCAAGCAGCAGTCCTCCAGCCTGAACAAATGCCCGCTCGAATTCCATTTCCTTGCGAAAAACTGCCGGAAACGCAGGCGGCTCCTCCCCCGGATTTGGTTTCATAGAGGCCAGGTCGGCGGCCCTGACTTTTGATAGGAGCATGTCGTTCCTCGCTTCGGGTGCAAGCGCATCCAGAACGCGTTGCTGGATTGGCGGCCTCCCTGGCAAAGACATTTCGAAAACGGCGAGTGTGGAAGTAACTGCAACATGGTGGCTGACAAGATCCAAGATCATGTCATGCACTGGTCCGGTCTGTACATCCAGCTTGGCAAGGTAACTCATACTCTTTGGCGATTCCGGGCATTCGCCCGGTTTCTTCCATGGAAAAAACTCGGTGTCGATGAGAAAGCCGTGCTCGATATTGTCAATCCCGAGGGATGCGGCCTCTCTGAATCCGATCGAACAAAGATGTCCGGTCACCTTTGCTCCTCGTTTGTGCGCAGCTTGAACTGCCTCACCCAATTCCGCCGGAGTGATATACATGTACGCCTTAAAATTGTCCACGCCTTGGTCCATCCAGAAATTCACCGTCTCCGTGGCATCCTGTGGACCTGTCAACTCATGCATTTGCATTGACCAAGTACCTGAGCCCTCCAGATAAGGGCCGGTGACATGGATTTTAGGGCCGGGGATCAGTCCAGAATCGACACGCTTCTTTATTCCAAGATCGGTGTAAGGCTCAAACGTTCCGGCCGTCCGGATTGTCGTCACGCCGCCAGCGAGATAGAGGCGTGGGAAGCTGATCGGCATTTCACCGAAGATACCCCAGCCAACGTGATAGAACATATGCTCGTGCATGCCAACCATGCCTGGAATAACGCTATAGCCAAGTAAATCCATGATCTGCGCACCATCTGGGATGGCCACCGCCCCGGCGTTGCCAATGGCTGTGATCTTACCCCCTGAAAGCAGGATGGTTTGGTCATCTTGCGCGGGTGCGCCAGTTCCATCAATTATGCGCACATGCGCGAGTGCCACCACTTTCGAGTTGACTTTGAGACACCAGGCAAGTGGCGATGGAGTCTGTGCCCCGACAAGGCCGATGTCCAATAAAAGGATTGAGCATAAAAAGACTGATCTGATGGTAGCCAACTATACCTCCCCAATGGACTTCAGTTGTATGTTCGTTCCGCGTCGCATCGCGGGGTCCGCGCTGGAGGCCAGAGCAAGATTTCCCCAACGGACGCCCTGCCGCTCACTGCATCCCAATGCCTGGCATCAATGATTTACGAGGCATAAAAAAGAGGCCCAATGTGCCCAAAAAACGTTTTGACCAAACGATAGTCACAGCACAGACAGTGCCTTCACGCGATTGATAATACCCACACACAGCGCATTTTGTTCACAGAACTGAATACGCGTCCAGTGATGTTGACGTTTGACCAGACGAATGGATAGCGATGGTGGGGCGATTTTTAATTCCGCGGCTAACCTGCGCTATGGTCAGCCACCGGGCCAGATCGAAAAGCTGGCCGATTGTCTGCGGGACCGGCGTCACTTGGGCCGGGCGCCCCACATCTGGCGCAGTTTTGACGCGCCAAATGTGGCAAACCTCGAACCTCATGCGAGCGAATAGCGAGCGTCTGCCGCACCGCAGGTGCCTACTCGTCGTAGTGCAGCAGGCTGAAGACGTCGTACTCGGTGAAGCGCTCGCGGCCCTTGAGGAAATCGAGCTCGACGGCAAAGGCCAGCCCGGCAATCTCCCCGCCCAACTGCTTCACCAGCTTGATGGTGGCTTCCATCGTGCCTCCGGTGGCCAGCAGGTCGTCCACCAGCACCACACGCTGGCCGGGTTGAATCGCATCCTGGTGAATCTCCAGCGTGTCGGAGCCGTACTCCAGGTCGTAGGTCACGCGGACCACCGGAGCTGGCAGCTTGCGCGGCTTGCGCACCGGCACAAAGCCGGCGTTGAGCCGGTAGGCCAGCGCAGGCCCGAAGATGAATCCCCGCGCCTCGATGCCCAGCACCAGGTCGATCTTGCGCCCGATGTAATGCGCCGCCAGCGCGTCGATCAGCTTGGCAAAGCCGACCTTGTCCTTGAGCAGCGTGGTGATGTCGTAGAAGAGAATGCCCGGTTTGGGAAAATCGGGCACCGTGCGCACCAGCGCCTTCAGGGCTTCGACATCGACGGGCTTGATGGATTCGGGCATGGGGCGGACGGCTCCTTGATCGGGATTGATTGTTTGGCTTCGCTTCCGATTATAGCGGGGGAGGACAGTTGTCAGTAGTCAGAGGGTAAGATTGTGCAGCGTCATTCACCAAGGCTATGTGCGCATAGGCGTCGCGCTCGCACCCGGCTCACGGAACCGCTTTCCCCTGGAAAGCGTATCGGACATCGGGTGCGTCCTAAAGGGGGTGTTTATGGCTCATTCCGTTCGCTCGATGGTTGTCCGCTGGAGCGTGTTGCTCTGGCTTGCAATCTCGACGATATATCTACTGGTTCTGTCGGTCCTGATCTGTGGCGATTCGCGATTTCCGCTGAACCTTGGAGCAATCAGAACGACTGGCCGCGCGGGGCTGTGGATTACTCTGGCGCCTGCGATCGCTGGGTTCCTTGCATTTTTCCTTGTTGTGTTTCGCATTCGGGCCGGTGCAATCGTCCTGGGCGCTTATTGCTGGCTCTGGATTGCTGTCCTCGCCTTCGGGCTGCCCTGGGTCTGGAATGCCAGTGAATCCTTTTGCACGCATACCATGTGCATCAGAACTCCGTGGATCGGGCGGCTGCTGGTGCTTGGCCTGATGACGCCGTGTGTGATGGTCGCCATCTGGGCAAAGCATGAATTTGCGCGAATGGGCCAAAGGGCGCTGCCGGGCTAGCTAAACGCCGGGTGGCCCTCGTTCTTGAACCTGGGAGAACCACATATCTATGCGGTCGTGGTGCTAGCGGCGAGTGGCCGTAGGCTGCCTTCACCACGCGCCGTCAATGCGGAATGAGCTAAGCTCCTCGGCCTCGCTCTCGGGCAGGGTGTGCTCGACGAGGTGGTCCACGCGGCTGCCGCGCGGACCGCGGCGCAGGCTGGCGCGCAGTTCGGCCAAGTCCCCGGGCGAACCCGAGGCGACGACCTCGACCTCGCCCTCTTCGGTGTTGCGCACCCAGCCGCGCAGGTCCAGCAGGCCGGCCTCCCGCTGCACATACCAGCGGAAGCCGACGCCCTGCACACGGCCTTGAATGAGGAAATGAAGAACCATCGTTAGTGAGTTTTACAGATGTGACGGCGGCGCGCAACCCTCGTGGTCGGGCTGGGGGTCTGTCCTATTTGCATTTGAGGTAATATCTCACCAAATCGATGATTTGTTGACGCAAGGCGTACTTTTTAATCATATAACCGCCTTGATTTACTCGCGGAGCAAAGAGTCCAGTTCCGTATCTTCTGCCTGCTTTGCCGTCATCGAGGCCCCAGTAATTAGGAGATCGAAGGCAGACTACTATCTTCTTGCCTGCAATTGCCTGCGGAAAGAGCACGGTCTGTGCCCATTCGATGGTGACGCGACATGATGGAAGGGCGGCCAGTAGCCCCCAATCTGAGAATCGCGGGGAGTGATATGCTCCGATGTCCAGTACTGCGACCCTGTCCTGTAGTTTTTGCCAATCACCGAAGGCAGCTTCTGGTTTCCGGTTCGGCATTTCATAACCCAGTCGCGGCCCTTGGAAGTTCTTGCCTGTTTGCGGTCGAATATATTGAACCCAGGCGAAAGATAGAGTAGAACGACTGGCGCGCTCCTGAGGGGTCCCACGAAGCAGTATGGCAGGCAATGTAAATCGAACTTATGCGCATTCTTCAAGCGCGAAAGGACTTCACGGTCCTGGGGATGTTGCATGTCACGGGGACCAGCTTGCGACCAGAATTCAAAAATGTCAATGGGCATTTCACGTTTTCCTTACTTGCAATTTCGAATACGGACGAATTGTAAACCCATCTTTCCAATGTCGTACACTGAAACCACATGGTTTTTGTCCTCGACAACTACGATTCGTTCACCTACAACCTTGTCCAGTATCTGGGCGAGCTGGGCGCGGAGGTCGAGGTCTATCGCAACGACGAGCTGACGGTGGACGAGGTAGAGGCGCTCAAGCCGGAGCGGATTCTGCTTTCGCCGGGGCCTTGCACGCCGAGCGAGGCGGGCATCCTGGTTCCGCTGGTGCGGCGCATGGCCGGCAAGGCGCCGATTCTGGGCGTCTGCCTGGGACATCAGGCCATCGGCGAGGCCTTCGGCGGTGATGTCGTACGCGCCAGCCACCTGATGCACGGCAAGACCAGCCGGGTGGAGCACGACGGCAAGGGAATCTTTGCCGGGCTCGCCTCGCCGCTGACCTGCACGCGCTATCATTCGCTGATCGTGGCCGAGGAGTCGCTGCCCGCCGAACTGATGGTCACGGCCCGCGCCGCGGAAAACGGCGGCGGCTCCGTCATCATGGGACTGCGCCATCGCACTTTGCCCATCGAGGGCGTGCAATTCCACCCGGAGAGCGTCCTGACCGAGGGCGGCCACCAGATGATCCGCAACTTCCTGGGGATGTAAACGAAATGGAGAGAGCGATGCGCCGCATGAGTCCAATCTCCCGCGCAACTCTGGCAGGATTCCTTTGGTTGGTGGTCCTCGCGGCGGCGACGGTGCTATGCGCCCAGGAGCCGGCCACGACTCCGGTTTCCACGCCCCAAGCCGTTGCGCCGGAGGCTGGCCCTGTCGCCATTGTCCCCATCGACACAAAGGATCCCGACGCCGCGGCCAAGGTCACCGGAGCGCTCGAAGTCACAGCGGGCAAGGCGATCATCGCCGCCAGCGGCACGGTCACCTCCGGCAACCGCACGACCGAGGTTGTGCTGCCGCATCGCGGCGTGCTGCGCGTCTGCGCCTCCACCACCGTCCGGCTGGCCGCCGACTCAAGCGTTCCGGCCGGCGAGACACCCGGCCTGATGATGGCCATGGATCACGGCGCAGTCGAGGCCAGCTTCGCCACCGGGCGCAACTCCGACATTCTGCTGACGCCGGATTTCCGTATCCTCATCGGCGCTCCCGGCGCGGCGGAGGTGAAGGTGCGTGTCGGCCCGCACGGCGACACCTGCGTGGATAACGCCGGAGTGAACGCGCCTTATGTTTTAGTGACCAGCGTCTTCGATGGCGGAGATTACCGCGTGCAGGCCGGTCAACGCGTGATGTTCGAGCACGGCAGCCTGCATGAGGTTGTGGACAACGAAAAGGAGCCTTGCGGCTGCCCGCCTCCGGTGCATCCAGGCACGAATGAGTTTCCGCTGGCGCAGAGCGCGGGGCTGGCGCCGCTGCCCAAGCCCGCGCCCGCTGCGACGAATGAGAATGCCGCCTCAACGCAGTTGTCAGAGCCGCTGGTTTACAAGAGCGCCGACCACGCTCCGCAGCCCTCTGCCGAAGCAACTCCGGCAGAGGGCGCAGCCTCTACGCAGCCCGCTACTCCGCCGCCGACCAAGAAAAAGGGCGGATTCTTCGGCGGCATTGGAAGGTTCTTCAAGCGCATCTTCGGCGCGGAATAAACATGACTTGAGAAAACGGCGCAGCGGACTATTTCCGAGCGTGCTTCTTTCGCAACGGTGCGACCACAGAGATTGTGATGGTGTTGGAATGAACCACCGGCATTCCGGGTGCCTTTATTGAGGCCTGTACAGTGTATTTGCCGAGATGGTCGAAGGAATAGACTTCGTTGATTCTTCCTTCGTATTGGATTTCGTCGCTTTTCCCGGGCATAATCTTGGTTGATCCGCCGTTGTAGCTCCCGGGCAGACGCGTAGGAAGCGGGAAGGTCTTTCCGTTGGGAAGCTTTGCATATCGCTGTACGTAGCTGGCCACTGGCGCGCCCTTCTCGTCTCGCACATCGTACCGAATGGAGTCGATAAGTGTCCCGTGCCACCCAAGAATTGGAATCCAAATGGGCTTCTCCGATATGTTCGTCGCAAGGACATCGACGACAACATCCGACCCTAAAGGGATCACCGGATTCACGGCGTTGATGTTGAGTGTGAATTTTGGACCTTGAGGCGCCTCGATCAAGCTAACCGCAAGAGTGTTGGAGTCTACCTTCGGCCTTCCTGGTTCTTTACGCGAAATCCGGACTGTGTACTTGCCCGAGTGATCAAACAGAAAGTAGTCCGTAATCTCTACCGTAGTATCCATGCTCTGTCCGGGCTTCATCAGCACTTGTTCTGGTTTGGTAGTCTCGTAAATGTGTCGCGCATCCGGTTGTTCCTCGAGTGCGATGCCCCGCTCGTCCCGCACATCGTACTCGTAATCCTCTGGGAGATCCCCTGGACGCCCGTAGGTCGTAACGATGGGTTCCTCGGAAATGTTTGTTATGTTGATTCCGATCACGATGTCCGAACCCACGGCCGCTTTCTGCGTGACTGTAAGCGAGAATGTTGGCCTCTCCGAGTCCGTCTGAGCGGCAATCGGGCTTTCAAAAGAAACGGATACTAGAAAAGCGAAGGCTAGGACTTTCACGAACATCGTCATTTTCCTCGTCTCACATCTCCCGCGCTTTCTCGATTGCTCTGATCACCGCCTGCGCTTTGTTCATCGATTCGGCGTGCTCCAGTTCGGGGACGGAATCGGCGACGATGCCCGCGCCGGCCTGCAGGTAGCCTTTGCCGCCGATGGCCAGCATGGAGCGGATGGCGATGCAGGAGTCGAGGTTGCCGCTGAAGTCGGCGTAGAGGACCGCGCCGCCATAGGTTCCGCGCCGCGAAGGCTCCAGCTCCTCGATGATTTCCATAGCGCGGACTTTGGGCGCGCCGGAGAGCGTGCCGGCGGGGAAGCAGGCGCGCAGGGCATCGACGGCGGTCAGTTCGGGTTTGAGCTTGCCCTCGATGGTGCTGACGATGTGCATCACGTGCGAGTAGCGCTCGACAAACATCAGCCTGTCCACCTTGACCGAGCCGAACTGGCTGACGCGGCCCACGTCGTTGCGGCCGAGGTCCACGAGCATCACGTGCTCGGCGCGCTCTTTTTCGTCGGCGAGCATCTCGTCGGCCAGTGCTTGGTCTTCTGCGTCGGTCGCGCCGCGGGGTTTGGTTCCGGCGATGGGCCGGTACTCGACCTTGCCCTGATGCACGCGCACCAAAAGCTCCGGCGATGAGCCGGCCAGCTCGACAACCGTGGACGGCTTTGACTTCTTAGCCGAGTGCTTTGTCTTATCGGGCACGCCGCCCAGCGGCCCCTCCGGCGCGAAGCGCAGGAAGAACATATACGGGCTGGGGTTCACGGTGCGCAGGGCGCGATAGACCTGGAAGCTGTCGGTCTCCGGCACCACATCGAAGCGCTGCGAGAGGACCGCCTGAAAGATGTCGCCCGCCGCGATGTACTCCTTGGTGCGGGCCACGGTGGCCAGGAATTCCTTCTTGGAGGTGCGGTGCTGGACCTTGAGCTTGCCTTTGGCCTTGCGCGCGGGCAGATGGGGCAGCGGCTGGGCGAGGCGCTTTTCGAGGCGGTCGAGGCGCGTGACGGCCTTATCAAATGCGTCGGCCGGCTTGCCGCGGGTGACATCGGCGGTGACCACCAGCCAGATCTCCTTGCGCACATGGTCGAAGGCCAGCACCTCGTCGAAGAAGAGCAGGCATGCGTCGGGAACGCCGAGTTCGTCCTTGGCCAGGACGGGAAGCCGCTCGATCTGGCGCACCGCGTCGTAGGCGAAGAATCCCACCGCTCCGGCGGTAAAGGGCGGCAGCCCCTGGAGACGCGCCGGCTTGTGGCCGCTGAGCGCGCGGCGCAGAACGGCAAAGATATCGCCCTCCGTCTGGACGACTTTTTTGCCCTCGGTGATGGTGATCTCGCGCCCGCGCGCGACGATGCGCTTGAAGGGCTGGAGGCCGATGAAGGTGTAGCGTCCCACCTGCTCGCCGTTCTCGACGGATTCGAGCAGAAAGCACTCGCGCTCCGGCCAGGCCGCGCGCAGAAAGGCCGAGACGGGCGTTTCGAGGTCGGCGGCGAGGATGCGGCAGACGGGGACAAGCGTGTGCTCTTTGGCGAGCGCGAGGAACTCCTTGCGGCTGGGCAGGACGGAATTCGCGGAGGCTTTCACAGCACCAGTGTAACTGCTCAGGCGCGCGCTCTGGTTGCGGATTGCGGAGGGGAGTGTTAGAAGGGTTGGATGAACTCTCACTTGTTTGAACGCTCTCGCCGCGCCTTCCTGAAGACTGCCGCAGCTGTGCCGGTCGCCGCTTCACTGCCAACGCTCAACGCGGCTTTGCCTGCCGAGACCTCGGAGAAAAGAATTGGGGAGTGGTCCGACGATGCGGCCGGGCTGCCCTGCTATCGCTACCTGGGCCCGCTTCCGTTTGTCTCTCCCTCCAGCAGGATCAGCGCGGAGTATCTGCCCGAAGACCCCTTCTTTCTGGTGGGCAACTACCGGCTTACGCTGATCGTTCACGCCAGCGGGCAGTACCAGATCCTGAGCGGGGAGCGAGCCTGGGGGCGGCTCAATCAAGGCCCGCAGCGGTGGAGCGGAGCGAACGATGCGGCTGTGGAAGCGGGTGGAAAGCGGGTCGAGCTGGTGGGCCTCCATTGCGCCGCGGCGGAAAAGGCGGAGAAACGCTTTGGCGTGGGATACGCGCAGTACCAGTACGCTCCGCTTCCGGATTTGGCTGTAACGAGGACTCTCTCCGTGTTGCCTTCAACCAAACTGAACGAGGGAACTTCGGCCTTCCTGGTAACGGTGCAGTTGCGGAACACGGGCAAGGAGGCGATGGAGGCCGCGTACCTGGAGAAAGTTGGCGCGGCCTATGCGCAGATCTTTGCCGAGTGGGATGGGGACCGGAATGTGGTGAAGTACGGCAGCCGGGTAGTGCGCGCGGCGGAGCACGTGCGCTGCATCGCCGAGGCGAAGGAACCGCGCCCACTGCTGTTTTCGCGCGGAGGCAGGATGTCGCGGTTTGAAGGCGCTCCGCCCTCGCTCTTCGTCAAGCTGATTGCCGGGCACAGCGCGGTTGAGCAGACGCTCACCGTGGAGAAAGACTCGGCTGGAGCGGACCGGCTGGGCGTCCGGGCGGAATGCAAGCTCGCGGCGGGCCAGCAGATGGCCTTCCACTTCATCGTGGGCTATGCATTCGCGGAGGCGGAGATTGATGCGATTGCGGCCAGGATGACGGCGGCCATGGGAGACTCCGCGCCGCAGTTCCAGCAGGAATGGAGCGGCGTTGTTCCCGGCTTCAAGGATGAGACGGACAGCGAGTTGCGGCGGGAGATGCGGTGGAACGCCGCGGTGCTGGAGCAAATGGCAACCTGGCGTGAATACTACGACGAGACCGTGATTCCGCAGGGCATGGTGTATGACTACGGGTGGGGCATGATGGCCAGCAGCCGCGATCTGGCCCAGCAGGCTTTGGCGTTCTGCCACACCAATCCCGCGCTGGCGCGATCGACTTTGCGCTTCATCATGAAGCGCACGCTGCCCGATGGCGAGATCAAGCTGGACGATCTCGGCTTCGGCTGGTGCCCGCATGGGCCCCGACTGACCAGCGACCAGCAACTCTATTTCTTTTTGCTGCTCAACGAATATCTGCGCGTGACGGGCGACAAAACCATTCTCAGCGAGCGGATCTCGTACTATCCGGCGGAGAACGCAGGGCAGGGAACGGGGCTTGAGCACGTGCGCGATGCATTTCTGTTTCTGCGCGACCGGATCGGCGTGGGACGGCATGGGCTGATGAAGCTGTGGAACTCGGACTGGAACGATATGTTTTTCTTCTGGCCCACAACAGAGCCTTACAACGATATCTTCGATACCTCCGAGTCGCATATGAATACGGCGATGGCGGTGGTGATTCTGGCTGATCTGGCTACGACGCTGGAGCGTCTGGGCATGGGGGCCAGTGGGGACGGAGCGGAGTTGGTGGCCGGACTGCGGCAGCATCGCGAGGGACTGCGCGAGGCCTTCCTGCGCGACTGGGGCGGGCGGCCATTTCCGCGGCGGATGTACTTTCAGGGTGGAAAGCCGGTGGGAGAAGAGGAGATGTGGCTGGAACCGCAGGGTTTCACGCTGCTGATTCCAGAGGTCTCCCCCGAGCGCAAGCGGGCGCTGTACCGGGAGATTCAGGAGCGGCTGATGAAGGGCGAGGCGCTGGGCGCAAAGCAGATTGAAAAGCCGGTTCACAAGGGGGAAACTCCGCCGGGATCGCGCGAGAATGGCGGATTCTGGTATGCGCTCAATGGGCCGCTGGTTCTCGGCGTTGCGGGGTTCGCTCCCGAGGAGGCTCAAAGACTGCTGCGGCGCATGACTTTTGCCAACTATCAACGGCGTTTTCCCGGCTACTGGACGGGGCAGTGGTCGGCCTGCGACAGCCTCGACTCGGCCTCGCTCGCAACCGAGGGGCTGTCAATATACATCCCCTATTGCGCTCACGCGCACGCCTGGCCGCTTTACCTTTATCTGCGATTGCAAGAGGGGAATCGAGCAACGTAAGGAAAGCCTCTGTCGAAGAGGTTTGAAAACTGGACGCCCAGCCGGATATGGGGCGCCCGCGGGCGGGTTGGTTCAGCCTCGCTGTCAGTCGCACCCACGGCGATCTTCAACGTCCCGCGGCGTTGGGCTCATTTCGCATGCCCAGGCGGTAGGTTTTGAGCCAACTCACCAACTCTGCCGGGGGAAGCGGCTGGCTGAAATAGTATCCTTGCACACTGTCGCAACCGTCCCGGCGGAGAAGGTCAAGTTGTTCTTTGGTCTCCACTCCTTCCGCGATCACGTGCATGCCGAGTTCGTGGCCCATCTCAATGGTCTTGCGGATCATGATGCGATCTCTCTCGTTGCCCTGCATATTCTGGGTGAATGATTTGTCGATCTTCAGTTCTGTGGCCGGAATGTTTCTGAGTTGTTGCATCATGGCATAGCCGGTGCCAAAATCGTCGATTGACAATTTCACCTGTTTCATCCGCAGCCTGGTCAGGATGTCCAATGTTCTCGATAGCTCCTGGATCAAGCCGCTCTCTGTGATTTCAATCGTGACATTCGCGGGCGAAACGCCATGCTTCTCGGCGATCGATAAAAGAATGTCCGGGAACTTCAGGTCGTGCAGAGAGAACGCCGACGCGTTCAACGACAGCGTGGGAGCCCTCCCGTCACCGTTCGCAAACTGCCCCACTTCGCTCAACCCGCGTTTGACAACGAACCAGCCAAGCTCGTCGATGAGCCCAAGCTCCTCCAGGCGGCCAATGAAGTCGTCGGGGAGAATGAGCCCTCGTTCAGGATGCTGCCACCGAGCCAGCCCCTCAACACCAAGAACGGCGCCCGTGGCAATTTCGATCTGCGGCTGATAGTGCAGTACAAACTCATTGCGCTCGATTGCGCTCCGCAACTCCTCATTCTGAGTGATATGGGCGACGGGTTGAACAGCCAACAATGCTGCTGGCTTCACGGATCTTGTCAGCACCTCCTCCAGTTCCGCAAGGCGGAAGGGTTTTTGGAGATGACCTACGATGGAAAGACCAAGAACCTGCGCCAATTGTTCCGCGGTCTCCAGGACGCGTTTGCCAACGCCGCTCATCAGAACGATGTCGGACTTGCACTTTTGCTCGCCGAGCAGCCTCAACAGCTCAACGCCATCCATCTTCGGCATCAGAAGATCAAGCAGAATGAGAGTCGTATCGGGCGTGAGCGCATCCAAGAACGTCTTTGCATCCGTCGTAGCTGTGCAATCGAAGCCCATGGCCTGCGCCGCGGCAGAGACAAATTCGCCCACATCGCCCTCATCGTCGATGACCAGGATTTTCTGCTTAGGCGTCATTGTTTCTCCGTTTGCTGCCGGTTGCTCCGTTTGCCGTTGCCGGCCGGGCAGAAAGAGTTCTCATCATGCCGGTGTGGCATGGTTGCCTTCCATCACGCGGTGAATCATTGCGGCGAACTCAGAGCGTTGATAGGGCTTGTGCAGCAGGGGACCGTCAACCAGCGGCAAGCTTCTTTCAGCCAGCGCCTCGGCGGGAAATCCTGAAGAGTAAATGATCTTGAGGTCGGGGCGCAGAGCACGGGCCTTGTGTGCAAGTTCCACTCCGTTCATCCCGCCCGGCATGACGATATCGGTCACCATCAGGTCAATCTCGCCGCGCTTTGCAATCATCTCAAGCGCGCTGGCGCCGTCTTTCGCCTCATAGCCGGTAATGCCCATTTCCGCAAGATAGGTGAGAGCTACCTCAAGAAGGTCCACTTCGTCATCCACCACCAATACCGTGCCGCCCAATTTTGCGCCGAAGGACTGAGGAGCACTCGCCGGAAGAGGCTGCGAGGAACTCTCTACGAAGGGCAGATAAAGCGATACCGTGGTGCCTTGACCCAGTTCACTGTAGGCACGGACGGCGCCCCCTGACTGCCTCGCGAAGCCGTAGACCATGGCGAGGCCAAGGCCCGTGCCCTTGTTTCGCGGCTTGGTGGTAAAGAACGGCTCAAAGGCTCGCTCCAGGGTTTCCCGCGACATACCCTGCCCGGTATCCGTTATCGATACACAAACGTAACGGCCTGCTTTTAACTCGCCTGCCTGAACTGCTGGGTGACTTTCTTCAAGGTTCTGCACGTGTGAGGCGATGATGATGGAGCCGCCCTTGAGCATTGCATCCCGCGCGTTGACCACCAGATTGAGCAGCGCGCTTTCGAGGCCTGCGGGATCGACAAACAACGGGGGAACGGATTCATCCACGTGCGTCGTTATCTTGATCTCCGGACCGAGTCCGCGGGAGGCCAATTCGATCATGTTCTGAATTGAATTTCCCAGCAAGACAACCGACGGCTTCAGCTCCTCGTTGCTGGAGAAGACGAGCAGACGCCGTGTGATGTCCGCGCCGCGCAGGGCAGCCTTTTGCGCCGTCCCCACTCGTTGAATAGCCGCTTCGTTGCCGGCGACCAGGCGGTCGAGCAGATCGAGGTTGCCAATGATCACACCAAGCAGATTGTTGAAATCATGAGCGATTCCACCGGTCAATTGGCCGATCGCTTCCATCTTCTGGCTCTGATGCAACTGGCGCGCCAATTGCTTTCTCTCGCTGATGTCGCGGATTGCCGCCGTCACCAGGATGCCCTCGGGGCTTTCCAGCGGGCTGAGCATGATCTCGATGGGAAAGACGGTTCCGTCCCTGCGCCTTCCAAGCAATTCAATCCCGGTTCCGATCTGCTGCGCCAGCGCCTCCGCCGTGGTGCGAAGAGCGTCGGAGATCAGCCGCTCCGCAAAGCCCTCGGGGATGATATTCGTCACTCTCTGGCCGAGAAGCTCATCGCGGCGGTATCCGAACTGTTTCTCCGCCTGGACATTCAGCAGGACAATCTCTCCCTCCTGATTCACCACCACCATTCCATCCGGAGCGGCCTCCAGCAGCCCACGGTATCTGCCCTCCATCTGCGCCAGATGCTTCTCGGCATCCTTGCGCACGGTAATATCGCGGATTGCCGCGGTCACCAGAATGCCCTCGGCGCTCTCCAGCGGGCTCAGCATGATCTCGATCGGGAATCGGCTTCCGTCTTTGCGCCGCCCGTGAAGCTCAATCCCCGTGCCGATCTGCTGCGCCAGCGCCTCGGCGGCCGTCCGGGTTCCGTCGGAGATCAGCCGTTCCGCAAAGCCCTCCGGAATGATGTTCGTCACTTCTTGGCCCAGAAGTTCATCGCGACGGTACCCGAACTGCTTCTCCGCCTGAGCGTTCAGCAGGACGATCTCCCCGCCCTGGTTCACTACCACCATGCCGTCCGGAGCCGCTTCCAGAAGCCCCCGGTATCTGCCCTCCATCTGTTCCAGATGCTTCTCCGCATCCTTGCGCACGGTAATGTCGCGGATGGCCGCCGTCACCAGGATGCCCTCGGCGCTCTGCAGCGGACTCAGCATGATCTCGATGGGAAACACGGTTCCATTCTTGCGCCGCCCGTGGAGTTCAATCCCGGTGCCGATGTGCTGCGACAGTGCCTCCGCGGTGGTGCGAAGAGCGTCGGAGACCAGCCGTTCCGCAAAGCCCTCCGGAATGATGTTGGTCACTTTCTGGCCCAGGAGTTCATCGCGGCGGTACCCGAACTGCTTCTCCGCCTGAGCGTTCAGCAGGACGATCTCCCCGCCCTGGTTCACTACCACCATCCCATCCGGAGCCGCCTCCAGCAGCCCACGGTACTTCGCCTCCGACTCCTTGTGCCGACTGAGGTCGCGGCAAATCTCGGAAAACCCGCGGAGATTTCCCGATGGGTCGCGCAACGCAATGAATGTCAATGCGGCCAGGAATTGCGAACGATCTCTGCGCACGATTATGCCGTACTCTTCATACCGGCCGTTTGTAGCGGTCAGCCTGAGCACCTCTTCCGGCCTGCCCCGCTTAACATCTTCCGGAGGAAAGAAGCAGGAAAAATTGTGACCGATGATTTCTTCAGAGCTGAATCCATTCATACGTTGCGCGCTGGCGCTCCAACTGATCACCTGGCCCCGCGGGTCCAGCATGAAGATCGCGTAGTCGTCGACGCAGTCCAGCAGCATCCGGTACTTCTCTTCGCTTTGCTGGAGCAATTCCTCGGCCGACTCGCGTTTGGCGCTGTCGCGCACCGCGGACCTGGCCGCCAGACCGGCGATCAGTATCCCCAGCAGGGTTCCGAAGAACAGAATCGTCTTGGTCTGGGCCAGGTAGCGATCAGTCTTTGCAATGCGCAACTCCCGCAAGCGCGTTTCTTCGTCCAGCAATTTGCCAACGAGCGCCTGAAACTCGGTGTCCCGTTCGTCCGGGCTGTTGTCAATAGCAGCCTTCGCAGCCTCAAAGCCCAGGGTCCGCCGCAAACTGATGAGCATATCCGCGCGCTGGATTCTCTCGCCGGCCAGGACTTCAAGGTCGGGGAAATGAATTTGCTGCACAGGGTTATCTACCGTCAGGGCGCGAATGGCCGCTTGATCCCGCGCAACCCTCGCTACGTTGGTCCGGTAAGCCGCGAGATCGGATTCCATGCCAGTCAGCACAAATCCGCGGGTTTCTGATTCGATACTCTCCATGGCCAGCGCCAAATCCTGGATGTTCTCCATGACTTCGTGGGTGTGGCGCACCCAGCGGTCGCTGTCGTCGGAAACGACCATCCAGCGATAGGAGACTAACCCCATCAGCAGCAGGGTCAACATGGCAAATCCGAATGCCAGCCGCACCTTGCGGCTCAAGAAGGATTTCATCTTCGTTTCACCCGTTTCTTGCGCGAGCAGGTTTTTCAGAGTTTCCATTGCGAACAGGCCGGGAAAATGTTTGAGCGCGTCGTTGCCAGAGAGACAAAATGCCTACGGACGCACTCTAAAGAACATCACATTGAGGGCATGCGGCTCTGTTTCATTTTGCTCACACCGCTTCAGAGCGGGGCTGCGCAGGCGCGGGAAGCGGCCGGGTTTGCTGGCCACGCCGGCTCCCACGGCACTGTCCCGGCTCAATGTTGACGGCCTGACACGATTTTCAATGAAGATTCCCGAGGCAGTGCCGGGTACTGAAATGGGGAAACCGCTCATCGAAGGAGTTCCCAGGCTGGTTCCATCGGGCTTGACGGGGTTCTCTGGCTGGCCTAGACTCACAGGGGTTTGGCCTTGTGGGCAGAGTCCCACGAAATGAGTCCGGCGGCGGAAGGTTTACCGCAACGCCGGGCAGACGGAATTGGAGAGATTTATGGCATCGGTATCACTTGAGCAGGAGATCAATCCCTGGGAAGCCCAGGCGGCTCGATTTGACTTTGCGGCGCGGAAACTGAACCTGGAAGAAGGTCTGTGGAAGCTGCTGCGCACGCCCACGCGCGAGGTGATTGTGCACTTCCCGGTCACCATGGACAACGGCAAGATGGAGATGTTCACCGGCTTCCGGGTGCAGCACTCGATTGCCCGCGGACCGGGCAAGGGCGGCATCCGCTACTCGCCGGACGTGAACCTGGACGAGGTGCGGGCGCTGGCCAGTTGGATGACCTGGAAGTGCGCGGTTGTCAACATCCCCTTCGGCGGCGCCAAGGGCGGAGTGATCTGCGACCCGAAGAAGATGAGCAATGGCGAACTGGAGCGCATGACGCGGCGCTACACATCGGAAATCATCGACTTTATCGGGCCCGAAAAAGACGTACCCGCGCCCGATATGAACACCAACGACCAGACCATGGCCTGGATCATGGACACCTACTCGATGCACATGGGGCATACGGTGACCAGCGTGGTGACCGGCAAGCCGTTGAACATTGGCGGCTCGCGCGGGCGGGTTGAAGCCACCGGGCGCGGCGTACAGGCCATCTGCGACGAGAGCGTGCGTTACCTGAAGATGCCCATCGAGGGCTGCCGGGTGGTCATCCAGGGCTTCGGCAACGTGGGCTCAAATGCCGCGCGCCTGTTGATGGAGCGGGGCTACAAGATTGTCGGCATCGCCGAGTTCGACGGCGGACTGTCAAACCCCAACGGCATTGACATTCACCAGTTGCTCGATTACAAGCGACGCAACAACACGATTCTGGGCTTTCGCAACGCCGAGGCCATGCCCAGCGAGGAGCTGCTGGAGTCAGAGTGCGAGATTCTCATTCCCGCGGCCACGGAGAACGTGATCACCAGCCGCAACGCCGACAAGATCAAGGCGCGCGTGGTCGTCGAGGGCGCCAACGGCCCCACCACCGCTGTGGCCGACGATATCCTGGCCGAGAAGCGCATCTTCGTCGTGCCCGATATTCTGGCCAACGCCGGCGGGGTCACGGCCAGTTATTTTGAATGGGTGCAGGACCGCCAAGGCTACTTCTGGAAGGAAGCCGTCCTCAACGAGCAGATGGAGACCATTCTGCGGGACAGCTTTGACGATGTGGTCCGCTATTCCGAGGCTCACAACGTGAACAACCGCATTGCCGCTTACATGCTGGCCATTGACCGGGTGGCTTCCACCATCAAGCAGCGCGGCATTTACGCATAACTCGCCGCCGGCTGGCGGCAGCAATCCAAGCGGGACGGGCATCAGGCCCGTCCCGCTTTTTCTTTTTTGGGCTGCGCAACTATTTCCGCGCGCTGCTGTTACTACAAGAAGAAGTTCAGAACCCAAGGAGAACGAAGATGAACTCTTTCAGCCGCACCTTTGCAAGGTGTACAGGGATACTTTTGATTTGCGCGCTGTTGGCGCCGCCGATGGCGAATGCGTCCTCAAAGCCCTTGACTCCCGAGCAGGCCCATGCGCGCATTCACAAGCTTGGCGTGGGGAGCTGGGTTGGCGTGCGGCTGCAAAGCGGGGCTGCATTTTCAGGCAAAGTCACCAGCATTGACCAGAACTCGTTCGCCCTGCAACGGTATGGTGAGCCGGAGCCCACGACGGTAGCCTATGGCGATGTCGTCTACCTTGAGATGGGCGTGTCGATGGGAAGTTTCACGCGCAAGCCGATGACCCCGGAGGCGGTTCATGCGCGTCTGCTCAAGCGCGGGCTGGGCAACTGGGTCGCTGTGCAGTTGGAGAACGGGATTGAGTTTTCGGGCCGGCTTATCAGCATCGACGACAATTCCTTCGGTCTGCAACTGTACGGCGATCCGGAGGTGACGCCGGTGGCATATGGCGATGTGGTCTATCTGCAAACAGGAACGCCGACTGCCGCGTTCTGGGTCTTCACCGGGGTTATGGTTGCCGCGGGGGTTGTGGTCCCGCTGGTCATGGTTCATGAGATGAACAACCACAAGCTGACGATGCCGACCTTGCCCACCCAGCCTGTAACTCCAATCTGGTAAGGTGTTGCCGGATCTGTCGCAACCGGCAGCCGTGAACCGAAGCGGAATGGGCGTTGGCTCATCCCGCTTCGGTTTTTTTTGCGCGCCTCGCAGGTGGAGGCCGCGCTACGCCCGCCCAGACCCACAGTGCGATAATGGAGCAAGGCTTCAAGCATCTGAACGGCGCACCGCAATCCGCATGAACCTGCCCAACTCCATCACGATGAGCCGGATCGTCATGATCCCGCTGCTGCTGTGGATTCTGACGCCGCACTTTCCCTGGCAGCAGCATGGGGCGCAGGAGATTACGGCGTCGGTGCTGTTTGTTCTGGCCTCGATCACCGACGGGCTGGATGGCTACCTGGCCCGCAGGCGCAAGCAGATCACCACGCTGGGCATGTTGCTGGACCCCATCGCCGACAAGATCATGGTTACTGCCGCCCTGATTGCCCTGGTGGCCTACAGCCCCCAGGTGATCAAGGTATGGATCGTGGTGGTCATCATCGGGCGGGAGTTTCTCATCAGCGGCCTGCGGTCGATTGCTTCCTCTGAAGGATTTACCATCGAGGCCAGCGACCTGGGCAAGCTCAAGACGGTCGTCCAGATTGTTTCGGTGGTCTCGGCAATCCTGGCCCACCAATGGGATCAGTGGCAGTTCGGCTTTCTCATCGTGCCGGTGCGGTGGATCGCCATCGCCGCTATTTATTTCACTGTGCTGGTCTCCACCATCTCGGCAGTCGATTATTTTGTCGGCTTCTGGGAGAAGATCGACCATGCCAGCAAGGACCGGCGCAAATCCTTCGTGCTGACCCGCCGCAAGAGCGCGGATACGCCTGCCGGCATAAAGTAACCGGGGTGCAGCGGAGTCCATGTGCGACAATCCACACAAGACCGCTTTTTCTTATGCGCGCTTCTCGTCTCATTTTTTCGGGCCCCGTTGTAGCGATTTGGGCTGTTGCCTTTGCCTGGGCGCAAGCGCCATCCCCATTGGCTCCCAAGCCGTCGCCCTCGATTCCGCTTGTGCTGGCGGGGGGCACAGTGGTGGACGTGACCGACTGGGGCCGTTCGGCAAAGGACATCGAGAACGCTGTGGTCATTGTGCGGGACGGCCGGATCACCGATGTCGGCTCGCTCTTGGCGGTTCCCATTCCCAAAGGCGCCCGGGTCATCGACTGCACCGGTAAGTTTCTTATCCCAGGGCTGGTTGACGGCTTTGCCGGGATGAACTCGCAGGGGCAGGCCAACGCTGACCTGTACATGGGAGTTACGACCGTGGTTGCGGTCAGCGACGCGCGGCGCGGCGCAGTGGATTTTGCCGCCTCGCCCAGCCCGCATCTCTATCTGATGGACTCGATCGGCACAACCGATAACTGGAGTCTGCTGGCCAAGCGTCCCGAATGGGCTCTCAAGCTGAGGAATCTCGGCCGGTCCGCCGAGTTGAGCCCCGAGGACACCCTTCGCCAGCTCACCGATACCGCGCGGCTGGGCACGCGCGTTCTCTGGCTGGGGCACAGCGTGACCGCCGCCAATGCGCAATGGATTATTGCGCGCGCCCGCCAGATGGGCCTGACCACCTACGGCGAGTTCGTTGCCACTCCCTACGATGTTGGCGTCGAGGCTGGGGTGGATGCGCTGGTGCACATGGGCAGCTATGAGTTGGGTGTGCTTCCCGAGGAGCTGGAGCGGCCCCTGGTGGAAGACGCCGAGGGGCCAGCCGCGACTACGGCCCACGACTACGCCGAGCGCCTGCCGCCCACCAATCCTCAATGGCGCGGCTATGCCCACTTTCTGGCCAGCCACCACGCCGCGCTCATGCCCACCTTCAGCATCTTCTTCGCGCAATTGCCATCCCATCGCAACCTGTGGAAGGAGCCGGCCGCCGCGCTCCTCGACCCCGCGCGCGTCTTTGAGCCCACCGATCGGCAGACGGGGGAGATGGACTATCCGCTTCCGTTCTGGACACGTCATCTGCCCGCGACAGCGCAGCGCTACATGGAAGAAAGCCTGCGCAAAAAGGATGATCAGTCGGCCCTGCGGCTGTGGCGCATCAACGAGGTCCTGTTCACGGCCTTTCCACATTATCTTGCAGCCTCAGGCGCGCCGGTGCGCGCTTCCTTGCCCGGCATCTCGATGCACACCGAGCTTGAGCTGCTGGTTCGCCTAGGGCTTTCTCCCCGCGAGGCACTGGCCGCGGCAACCAACAACTACAGCCTCCAGTTCGGCTGGGCCGAGTTGGGCCTGATCGCTCCAGGCCGCCGCGCCGACATCCTGGTCGTCGACGGCGACCCTACGCGGAACATCTGGAACGCCCGCCGCATCTCCGGCCTCATCATGGACGGGAATGTGATCGACCGGGAAGGATTGCTGAATCTGAAGCACTGAAGGATCTGCCGGCTTCCCGTCTTGAGAGCGGGCAGAACCGCCGCCCATCAATTAACGTAAAGAGAAGCAGGAGTGTTGCCCGGATTCCATCGAAACCATGAACGACCTTTCATCCCAGGCTTCACCAAGGCGCCGTCATGACAAATGGCTGCTCCTCATTGCGGCCTACAAGCTGCTAATGGCGCTGCTGTTTGTCGCCATTGGAGTGGGCGCGCTGCACCTGCTGCACAAAGACATTGGCGACATACTGGACAGGCTGGCCGATCATCTCCCCGAGTCGCGCCTGGTTGATTTCGTCCTCGACAAGGCTTCTCTCCTCAACGATCCGCTGCTTCGCCGCATTGGCGCTTTTGCCTTCTCCTATGCGGGGCTCAGCATCCTTGAGGGAACCGGCCTGTATCTGGAAAGAGCCTGGGGCGAGTACCTGACCCTGTTCATCACAGCTTCATTTTTGCCTTGGGAGATCTTCGAACTGCTGCGCAAGGTGACCTGGATCAGATCGAGCTTGCTGCTGGTCAATGCGCTGGTCTTCCTTTATCTTTTGAAGCTGGTGATGGGGCGCGGAAGACGCCGGGGGAATCAGTAAGCGGCTGCCGGCTCGCCTCGACCGCTGATGCTCCAGTCGCGCATCCCATCGTCACCAATCCAGAGGGGAGATTCACTCCGCAGAGCCATTGCGGGAAGAGAGCGTCCTCGACCGGCGCGCTCGCCGGAATCTGATAGCCGAAGCTGGCCGCGGCTGCTGTTGTGGGCGTGAATTCGGCGATGAGCGGCGCCATGCAATCTGGAATGCTGGTGGCGCCACCGCAGTCTGGGGCGCCGTGAGCAGCCGGATTCGCAAAACCTGCATCTGTCCCAAAGGTATCGTCCGGTCCGTAGAAGAATCCAGCGCTCCAGCCTCTTCAGAATGTCAGTTCTGCAATCAGGGATCTTCAGGAGAAGGATATCGCCGGCCTGCAAAGGCAGCGCCAGTGAGGCTGAGAAGCGCATTCTTGCGGGACACAGGCGAAACTATAGCGAATTTCGCTTTTTGTTCTCTACCACGAGCCGCCGGGCCTGTCCAGAGGATGAACCAAAGCCGCCACCCCTACATCTTGTGGTCGATAGGACCGATGCATCAATTTGTGGGGATTTCAACAGGCCGAGCCAACGCAATACAGATTCTTACGATTTTTTACTTGGCGCACACCCGGATAGGGCTTACTATCGGTTGAGTGGTCCAAAGTGGCCTGTAGTGGCCTCTGGTGGATGAGATCGGCGGATTCCATGAAGACTTTAGCCGATTTCCTTCCACAGGTTCCAGTTTACGACGATTTCGGCGCCGAATGGGCTGGGGAACCAGCCTGGGTAACGGCGGAACGATCGCGGCAGGGAATGTGAAAGCAGCCGCGAGAGGCAGGCGGGCATGTCGGTATTCCGTGGAAACCATCCGGCGAAGGTAGATCCCAAGGGGCGGCTGAAGCTGCCTGCTGCCTTCAAGCTGCTGGTGGACGCGCAATACGTGGTCCAGTTCTACGTCACTTCGACGGACGGGGCGAGCGCGCAGATATGGCCGCTTCCCGAGTGGGAAAAGCAGGAGGCTTTGCTTTCTGAGTCCAGCACCATGGATGCGGCGGTGGATAAATACCTGAACTTGACCAGCTACTACGGGCAGCAGGTGGCGATGGATAGCGAGGGCCGGATTCTGTTGCCGCAACTGCTGCGCGAGAAGGCCAAGTTGGACGCCGAGGTTGCGGTGCTGGGCAAGCTCCATTATCTGGAGGTCCACAACCTCGGGGTGATGGAAGAGAACTTGCAGGCCAACGCATTGACGGCGGAGGATCGCCAGACACTGGCGGCGATTCTCAAGCGGCGGAGTTGAAGTCAGTGGCCCCCGAGGGGGAGCGCATGAAAAAGTCTGTGGAACGCCATGCGCCGGTGTTACTTGAGAACGCGATTGATCTTCTCCGGGTGCGGCCGGGAACGACGGTGGTGGACGCCACGATTGGTTTAGCGGGCCACTCCTCGGGGATAGCCAGATTGCTGGGGCCGCAAGGGCATCTGATCGGCTTTGACCGTGATGCAGAAGCGCTGGCGCTGGCCAAAGAGAAGTTGGACCGGATTTGCGAGGAGTTAGGAAGCCAGGCGCCGCGGATAACTCTTATCGGCGAGGCTTTCAGTTCGATAACCCGGCATTTGCAGCCGGGTTCGGTGGATGGCTTGCTGGGCGACTTTGGAGTGAGCAGCCTGCAACTGGATGAGGCGCGGAGGGGATTCAGTTTTATGGTGGATGGGCCGCTGGAAATGCGCATGGACACGCGCTCCGGGCTCACTGCCGCACAAGTGGTAAACGAGGCGAGCGAACGAGAGTTGGCGGACCTCATTTACGAATACGGAGAGGAAAGGAGGTCGCGGAGAATCGCCAGAGCCATAGTTCGCGGGCGGCCGGTTGCAACCACGGGTCAGTTGTCCCGTATTGTAACTCAAGCCGCCCCGACTGTGAAGCAGGGGCGCATTCATCCGGCGACCAGGACCTTTCAGGCCCTTCGTATTTACGTCAATCGCGAGTTAGATGAGATACGGGAATTACTGGAGGCCGCGCCCAGGCTGCTTAAGCCCTCCGCAAGATTGGTGGTCATCAGCTTTCACTCGCTGGAAGACCGCATTGCAAAGGACAGCCTGCGCGAAGGCGCGCGGCAGGGAATCTGGGAGATTCTCACCAGGAAGCCGGTTACGGCCGGCGAAGAAGAGATTGAACGCAATCCGCGCTCGCGAAGCGCAAAACTGAGGGCGGCGGAAAGGACAGCTTCTAGCTGCTAGCTTCCAGCTCTTAGCTTTGACTTATAAGTTTCGGGCGTTTACTGCTTTTACGAATGTGTTGTAAGCGGAAAAAGAGCTTTGCGGCAACGAGAACAGAGCTAAAAGCTAACAGCTCGGGAAGGAAGCCATGGCGGCATGCACAACAACTTACTATGAAGCGGGCAGAAGCTGGGGCGCGCGGGTGGCCGAGCAGAACGCAGAACTGATAGCCCAGCAGCCCCTGCGCCGGCGGGGCGTGCACACGCCGGAGTTCTTTTTTCCCAAGCACTTTGACAATAGCCGCGTGGTCAAGGCGCCCGATCCGGCGCGAGCCCGGCAGATGAGTGTCTTCGCCGCCGCCGTTACCATTCTTTTCTCGCTCACCATGGTTTATGGCCTGCAGCATTTCAGCGCCATCGAGGGCGGCTATCGGATCGAGTCGGAGAAGCAGGTCCGGGAGCAGTTGCGCGAGGAGAATCGCCAGTTGCGCCTCACTGAGGCGCAGTTGACGCAGCCGGAGCGCATCGACAGACTGGCCCGAGAGATGGGGCTTGTGGAGCCGCAACCGGGCCAGATGGTTCATCCAACCTCGAGTTCCAATGCGGGAACTCCGGTGCTTGCGCAGGCAACTCCCCCTCCGTCCGCTGTGCAATAGACGGAAGGAGAGCCACCAGCTAAAAGCCAGAAGCCAAGACGGAGCGATTGCTCATGCCGTCCCCCGTTCGACCCAGTTGGAATCGCGACACCGCGCCGCGCGCCAAGCCTCTCAGCCTGGCGCGCTTCTGGCTTATCTGCCTGTTTTTCCTCTTCTGGACCGTGCTGATTGTCTCTCGCCTTTTCTGGCTCCAGGTGGTGCGCCACGGAGAATTTCTGGAGCGCGCCGAGCGGCAGCAGCAGCGCACCTTTGAGGTGGCTCCGCGCCGCGGCGTACTTTATGACCGCAATCTGCGTGAACTGGCCATGACGGTGGAGGTTGACTCGATCTTCGCCGTGCCCACTGAGATTGACGACAAGCGGGGAACCGCCGAGGCTCTGGCCGCCATTGTCCATAACGACCCCGAGGACACGCAGACCACAGCGGAGCAGATTGCCGCCCGCCTCGAGGCCGGGCACAGCTTTGCCTGGGTCGCGCGCCGCGTGACGGCGCAGACGGCGGCCCGCGTCAGGGAGTTGATCGCGCTCGGAGCGGTGAAGGGCATTCACTTTCAGAAGGAGTTTGAGCGTTTCTATCCGGACGACGAGATCGCCGCGCAGGTGCTGGGCTATGTGGGCGTGGACGACAACGGCCTGGGAGGGCTCGAAGAGAAGTTCGAGCCGCAACTGCATGGCGTAGCCGGCCGCATGTACACGGCCCTGGATGCGCGCCGCCATGTGCTCGGCTCGAGCGAGCGCGAGCCCGAGCCCGGCCAGAACCTGGTGCTGACCATCGACGAGAATATTCAGTTTCTGGCAGAGCGCGCTCTGGATCACGCCATGGAGCGTACCCAGGCGGCCAACGGCACCGTGGTCGTTCAGGACGTGCATACCGGCCAGATTCTGGCTCTTGCCATCCGCCCCACCTTCAACCCCAACCTCATTCGCCGCACAACGCCGGAGTTGTTGCGCAACCACGCGGTGAGCGACGTCTACGAGCCCGGCTCGGTCTTCAAGCTGGTCACTTACTCCGCGGCGCTGGAGCAGCACGTCGCCGCTCCCGACGATATGATCGACTGCCAGGGCGGGCAGATTACGCTGGCCGGACGCGTCATTCACGACAACCAAGGCGAACACTTCGGAGTGATTCCAGTGCATAAGGCGCTGGAGGAGTCAAGCGACGTGGCAGCCGTGAAGCTGGCGCTCAAAGTGGGCCCTGACCGCTTCTACCAGTACATTCGCGATTTCGGATTCGGCTCGCGCAGCGGCGCGGAGATGCCCGGAGAAACGCGGGGGCTGCTTCGCCCGGTGAAGAAGTGGAGCGGCTCGTCGATCGGCTCGATTGCGATTGGGCAGGAGGTTGGCGTAACTCCGATTCAGTTGGTCTCAATGGTTTCGGCGATCGCCAATGGCGGCGTCTACCTGCCTCCGCGCGTGCTGATGCCGGGGCAGGTTGATGGAACGGACAATAAACAGACGTTGGCCACACCGCAGGCATCGCCATTCAAGCCCGGCGGCGAGTTGCCCAATCCGCTGCCTCCGGGCGCGCATCGCGTGATCTCGACCATGACCGCGGCGCAGATGCGCAAGATGATGGAAGGCGTGGTTCTCTACGGTACCGGCAAGCCGGCGCAACTCAACGGTTACTCCTCGGGCGGCAAGACCGGCACGGCGCAAAAGATCGACCCGGCCACACATCTCTACTCGAAGACGATGCACATCGCCTCTTTTGTGGGCATCGCGCCGGTCAACAACCCGGTGATCGCCGTGGCCGTGGTCCTCGATTCGCCCAAGGGCGCTTACTATGGCACCGCCGTCTCCGCGCCGGTTTTTGCCGAGGTGGCGCAGCAGGTTCTGGAGTACCTTGCCGTGCCGCACGACATCGATCCTCGGCCGCCCCGCGCTTCAGACAAGGCTGATCTGCCAGTGGCCGAAGACGATGCCCACGGGGAGGGCGGCGACATCAATGCTCTCTACGAGGCGGCCAACGATTTGCCCAGCGACGATCCGCAGCGCGCGGCCGGCAGCCAACCGGCAGCGGCGGCCATTCCTGCCGCGGCGAGTCAATCGCGAGCCGGCGCTACGCAAGCGCCAGCCGCCTCCGCCACTCCCGCCAAGGTTCCCGCAGCGCCCCAGCCCGACGCAACGCAACCGCCGATCGTGCCGCAGCCGTCCACCGCGACAGTCACCGTAACCGACGGAAAGACTCTGCGCGTTCCTTCGCTCATCGGCCTGCCCGTGCGCAAGGTCATCGAGGAGGCTGTTGCCGCCGGTCTTGAAGTCGAGATCGCTGGCAGTGGCAGTGTGCGCGAACAAGCGCCCGCTGGCGGAACTATGGTCGCGCCGGGAACCAAGATCGTGGTTCGCTGCGGGCGATAGGGCGTTCGCGAACAATGAGCCAGTCTACATCCCCTTCGGCGAGGTGCGAGTGGCTTCTATGGACTCGCCGGTCTCCAGCAGGCTCTTCAGGCTCGAAAGAATCATCGGCCACCCGCTCGAGATGGCCTTGATGAACTTTGAATCCCTCACGTCCATCTCATGCGTGAGGATGAGCTTGACGGTTTCGCCTGCCTGCTCGAGTTCGTAGGTCATGCGCGAGTAGCCCTCGGCGGTCAGCGCGGGAATGATCTCATGCCGCCACTTCAGGACCAGTCTGCGCGGCGGATTGATCTCGACGACTTCGCCGCTGTCGGCCATTCGCCCGTCTGCAAAAACAATCCTCCACGATGCGCCCGGCTTCCAGTCAGATTCCTGCGTTGTCGCCATCCAGTACCGGCGAGTGAATTCGGGTTCGATCAGCGCCCGCCAGAGCTTCTCCCGCGTGGTGCGGATGTAGGTCACATAAACGAATTGAGATTCAGCCATCGGGTTTTCCCTCCAATTTCATTTTAGGTACTGCCATGGAATTACCCCAATAAAGCGCCATCAATAGGGTGCCTCTCATCCTGTATCTGGAATGTTACCCAAAATCTCGACATTGCGTGAGGATGTCGGATCTGCTTCGACAATCTACAATGGAACCCGTGATGAACTGGAAAGATTTAATAGCGGAAGTGACAGCAGTCGGTTCCGGCGGCGGTTCGGACGAGCCGCTGGCCGGCGTCGAGTACGACTCGCGCAAGGTGCGCCCCGGCGCGGTTTTCGTGGCCATGAAGGGCGGCTCGACAGACGGCAACCGCTACGTGGAAAAGGCCATTGCCGCAGGCGCCTTGGGCATCATTACCGACTCTGCGCCCAAGTTCGACCACCTGCTCGTCTTTCAGCCAGGCTTACCGGTGCTGGAGGTCGAGCACGGACGGCGTGCGCTGGCGCAGGCCTCGGCGGCATTCTTCGGCCATCCAGAGCGGAGTCTCACGGCCACGGGGATCACCGGGACAAATGGCAAGACAACCACTGCATTTTTGATCGAGGCGTTGCTGAATGGGGCCGCGCGGAGGTGTGTTCTCGTGGGGACGATTGAATATCATGTCGCCGGCGAGGTGCGGCCCTCGGTGCACACTACCCCCGAGTCGCGCGACCTCTACGAGCTGATGGCCGAGGGTGTTTCGCGCGGGGCCACCGAGCTGGTCACCGAGGTCTCCAGCCACGCTCTCGACCAGGGCCGCGCGGCTGGGGTCAACTTCGATGTGGCCGTCTTCACCAATCTCACCCGCGATCATCTCGACTACCACGGAACCCTGGAGAAATACTTTGCGGCTAAGCGGCTGCTCTTCGACGGGACGGTCTATCCGGCGCCGCGCGTCGCAGTCATCAACGCGCACGACCCGCGCAGCAACGAGTTGGCCGAAGCGGCGCGCAAAGCCGGCGCAGAGGTGCGGACCTATGGGATTGGCCAGGGCGATTGGCGCGCAGCCAGCTACGCCCTCACACCGAGCGGCGCGACGATCGAAATCGAGACTCCGGCAGGCCCGGCCAAAGTCGCTTCGCGGCTGGCCGGCGAGGTGAACATTCTCAATCTGCTGGCTGCTCTCGCCGCGGCTCATGCGCGCGGCGTGTCGTTCGCTCAGTTGATGGAATTTGTGCCTCGCCTCCAGCCTGTTCCCGGCCGCTTTCAATCCGTCGATGCGGGCCAGCCTTTTACGGTAATCGTGGACTATGCCCATACCGACGACGCGCTGCGCAACCTGACGGCCTTGGCCCGCCAGATTACCGCTTCGTCCGGGGGCCGTATCATCACGCTCTTCGGCTGCGGCGGCGACCGCGACCGCACCAAGCGGCCGAAGATGGGGCAGGCGGCGGGCGAGGGAAGCGATTTTGTGGTGGCCACCAGCGACAATCCCCGCTCCGAAGAGCCGCTGGCCATTCTGGCCGAAATCGAACCGGGGCTGAAGGCCAGCGGAGTTGAGTACGCCGTCGAGCCGGACCGCGCCTCTGCCATCTCTCTCGCGCTCAAGGCGGCCAAGACCGGCGACGTGGTTTTGATCGCCGGCAAGGGCCACGAGAAGGAGCAGATTCTTGGCTCACGCACGATCCCATTCGATGACGTCGAGATTGCTCTTTCCGCGCTGGGCGAAATGGGCTCCGAAATGGGATATGGTAGAGTGCAATGAAACTTACCTTGGCAGAGGCGGCAGTTGGCGCGGGAGCCGTGCTTGAAGCGCCCGCCAGCATGGCAAATGCCGGTGCTCTGGTGGCGCGTGGCTACTCCATCGATTCGCGCACCGTGGCTGTGGGCGAGCTGTTCTTTGCCGTGCGCGGCGAGCGGCTGGACGGCCATGACTTTGTGGCCGCTGCCATTCAGCGTGGAGCTGTGGCGGCGGTGGTTTCGCGGGCGCGTGTGGCAGCGCTCCCCGACGCTGCGCTGGCCGCGCCGCTGCTCATCGCTGAGGACCCGCTCATTGCCTTGCAGGCCCTGGCCGCGCACGTCCGCCGCCAGTGGGGCCGCCGCGTGATAGCCGTCACCGGGTCGGCCGGCAAGACCACCACCAAGGAGGCGATTGCCGCGGCCCTGGGCGCAAAGTTCAACGTGCTCAAGTCCCAGGGCAATCTCAACAACACCTTCGGCCTGCCGCTGCAACTGCTGCGCCTCGAAGCCGAGCACGAGGTTGCGGTCATCGAGATGGGGATGAATCATTCCGGCGAGATCTCCGCCCTGACCCGCATCGCCGCGCCCGACTGGGGCGTGATCACCAACGTGGGAACCGCGCACATTGAGAATTTTGCCGAGGGCCAGACCGGTATCGCTCGCGCGAAATTCGAACTGGTGGGTGCGCTGCCGTCGAATGGAGTCGTCTTCCTCAACTGCGGTGATCCCTATGTCTCGCAGTTTGGCCGCGATTTCCCTGGCCGCGCGGTGTACTTTGGCTCCGGTCACTGCGCCGATCCGCAGCTTCTGGAGGCGACCGAAGACCTCGCCGGGCTGCACCTGCGCTTTCGCGCCGGTGAACGCGAGGGCGCTCTGACTCTGCGCCTGCTGGGAGCGCACAACGCGGCGAACGCGATGGCGGGTCTGGCGGTTGCGCTGGAGGCGGGCGTCGAGCTGGATGCGGCGGTCAAGGCGCTCGAATCGCTCACCGCCGGAGACAAGCGCGGCGAAGTGATCGAGATCGGCGGCGCGACGATTCTGAATGACTGCTACAACTCCAATCCCGAGGCGCTGCGCTCGATGATTCGCACGCTGGCCGCGCGGCCCGCCGCGGGACGGCGGATTCTGGTGGCCGGGGAGATGCTGGAACAGGGCGAACACGGCCCAGCGCTGCACGCCGCCTGCGGACGCGCCGCCGCCGAGGCCGGACTTGATCTTGTCGCCGGGGTCGGTGGCAATGCCGAACATCTGGCCGCGGCAGCCTGCAAGGGCGGTGTCGCTGCGCTGTTCTTGCCCAATGCAGAAGCCGCCGGCCGCTGGCTCCTGCAGAATCTCCAGGCCGGCGACGTGGTGCTGGTGAAAGGCTCGCGCGGCGTACATCTGGAGCGGGCTATCGAGGTGGTGCGGAACCCTGCACGACCGGTTACTCCGCGAACCAATATCTATGTGGACGGTTTCAATTTTTTCTATGGGGCGGCGAAGGATACGCCATTCAAGTGGGTGGATATAGCAAAGCTCTGCGCTGCGGTACTTCCCGGAATCGATATCGGCCGCATTCGCTACTTCACCGCGCTGGTGAATCCCACTCCAGGTGACCCTTCAAAGCGAACCCGTCAGGAAATGTACATCCGGGCTCTGGAGACACTGCCGAATCTTACGGTCCACAAAGGCCATTATCTGCAAAGTGCGGTTTTCATGCCATTGCTTAACCCTCCCCCGCCCCCTGCTAGTCGGCAGGTCGAAGTGCTGAAGATGGAGGAGAAGGGCTCCGATGTCAACATCGCAACCTACATGCTGGTAGACGCCTTCAGAAGAGACTGCGATCAGCTTGTGGTTATCACAAACGACTCCGATTTGGCGGAAACGGTACGAATCATCAACAAGGAACTCGGAATTCCGGTTGGCATCTTCAATCCTCACACGACCGACACCGCGGCAAGAAAAACCGCTCGGACTGGCAAGGCGGCCAAGGCGTTTCCAAGCATCGCGCTGCGTAAAGTTGCCAAGTTTGTTCGCGACATTCGATCAGATGGCCCCACTTGCCACATGGCCGTTAGTCAATTTCCTGATACTATCGCGGGTGCTCATGGGCAAGTTGTCAGGAAGCCAGCAGGTTGGTAGGAATCGCAGGGGGATGATCGATACAAGCAAAAGCAAGGCCGCCCGAAGGCGGCCTGCACCCGGTCACCGAAGATCGCGGGGGGATATACAAGGACTATAGCTCATCCCAGCGGACAATGCAAGCACAGATTGATTGGATTGCAGAGTGCCCGGACAAGCGCCGATCATAAGGCTGAATGAGCGAAGTGTGCGATTTCAAGGTTTGCGAGTCGCCTCCGGCCTAGTAAAATCAAGCTGAATCCCGCCTCATTCCGGCTCTGGAGGCCCCTTGCTTTACTGGCTGCTTTACGAGAAGCTCTTTCCGTTCTTTCACCCGTTCCGCATCTTCCGCTACCTCACGTTCCGGACTGCCTTCGCCTCGCTCACGGCACTGCTGATCGCGCTGTTCATTGGGCCCTGGGTGATCCAGAAGCTGCGCGAGTTCCAGATCGGCCAGTATGTGCGCGACGACGGCCCGCAGTCGCACCTGAAGAAGTCCGGCACTCCGACCATGGGCGGCATACTTATCATCATTGCGATTTTGCTGCCCACGGTGCTCTGGTCCGACCCCGCCAATCCCTTTGTCTGGATCACCGTCTTCTCGACGCTGGCCTTTGGCGCCATTGGATTCGCTGACGACTACATCAAGGTCGTGCAGAAGCGCAGCCTCGGATTGACGGCGCGGGCCAAACTGCTTTACCAGGGGCTGGCCGGCTTCGCCGTGGCGGCTGCCCTGGTCCTTCTTCAGCAGTTCAAGCTCTTTTCAACGCAGTTGACCGTGCCATTCCTCAAGAGCTGGCGTCCCGACCTGCAATGGCATTGGCTTGGTTCCATCCCCCACATGGGTCTGCTGGCCTTTCTCCCGTTCGTTGCTTTTGTCATCTTTGTGCTGATGGGTTCGTCCAACGCCGTTAACCTGACCGACGGGCTCGACGGGCTGGCCATCGGCTGCACCATCATTGCCGCCGGCGCCCTGGCCGTGCTCACCTATGTCAGCGGCCACGTGGTCTTTGCCGAGTACCTTGAACTTCAGCGCATGCCCATGGTCGGCGAGCTGACCGTCTTCTGCGGCTCCATGGTCGGCGCCTCCATCGGTTTTCTCTGGTACAACGCCCACCCGGCGGAGATCTTCATGGGCGACGTGGGTTCGCTGGCCCTGGGCGGGGCCATCGGCACGGTCGCCATCATCATCCGCCAGGAGCTGCTGCTGCCCTTCATCGGCGGCATCTTCATCATTGAGGCGGGTTCCGTCATTCTTCAGGTGGGCAGCTATAAGCTGCGCAACAAGAAGCGTATCTTCAAGATGGCCCCGCTGCACCATCACTTCGAGCAGTTGGGCTGGCAGGAGTCCAAGGTCATCGCCCGTTTCTGGATCGGCGCGCTGGTGTTTGCATTGTTTGCACTCACCACGCTGAAACTGCGCTAGACAAGGCCCGCGCGGTGCACAATGAGTTTAGGAGCCTTTGCACGAGCCGTTGTCTTGAAAGGGCACGGCTTTAGTCGTGCCGCAACAGGCCCCAAAGCAGCTTCGGCTTTAGCCGCCGAGGGAATGTAACGAATAAAAGAGACATCCCTCAGGGGCTAAAGCCCGACTTTGTATTGATTGCGATCTTTCGGCACGACTGAAGTCGTGCCCTTTCAAAACGATTTCTTGAGGATAGTTCGTATGTTGGAGCTTAAAAACAAAAAGGTTCTCGTCGTAGGACTGGGCAAGTCCGGCCTGGCGGCGGCTCTGTTTCTGCGTCGGCGCGGGGCGCAGGTGACGGTCTCTGATGTGCGCTCGGCCGAAGCGCTGGCCAAGGAGATTCCCGCCCTGATCGAAGAGGGCATTATGGTGGAGGCCGGCGGCCACGGGCTGCTGACCTTCCGGCGGCAGGATCTGATCGTGGTCAGCCCCGGCGTGCCGCTGGACACTCCCGAGCTGGCGCAGGTGAAGAGCTTTGGCCTGCCGGTCATCGGCGAACTGGAGCTGGCCGCGCGCTTCCTCAAGGGCAAGATGCTGGCCGTTACCGGCTCCAACGGCAAGACCACGACGACCACGCTGCTGGGCGAAATCCTTACGGCTGCCGGTTTGCCCACCCTCGTCGGCGGCAACATCGGCGTTCCGGTGGTGGCCCTGATCGACCAAAGCACCGACCAGACCTGGTCGGTCCTCGAGGTCTCCAGCTTCCAGCTTGAAAGCACCGACGAGTTCCATCCCGCCATTGCCGTCATCCTCAACATCACCCCGGACCACCTGGACCGTCACGGCAGCTTTGAAAACTATGCCGCGGCGAAGGAACGCATCTCTGCCCGGCAGAGCGCCGAAGACAGCCTGGTACTGAATGCCGACAATCCGCGAGCCGCGGAGGCCGCCAACCGCTCGGCGGCAAGAGTTTACTGGTTCTCGATTGAGCACCCGGTTCCGCGCGGAGCCTGGCTTGAGCAAGGGTCTGTCGTCTATCGTTCTGCCGAAGATGCCGCCACGGAAAACGTAATGCCGCTGCGCGGAATTCCGCTGAAGGGCGCGCATAACATCGAGAATGTGCTGGCCGCAGTGGTTGCCGCGCGCCTGGCCGGGGTTCCGGTCGAGGCCATTCGCAGCGCCATCGAAAGCTTCCAGGCCGTCGAGCATCGCCTGGAATACGTGGCCACCCGCAAAGGCGTCGAGTTCTACAACGACTCCAAGGCCACCAACGTGGATGCCACCGCCAAAGCCATTGCCGCCTTCTCCGGCGGCATTCACCTGATTCTGGGCGGCAAGGACAAGAACTCCGACTATACCCAACTCGCCGAGCTGCTGCGCGAGCGGGTCAGCGCCGTCTACACCATCGGCTCGGCAGCGGAAAAGATCGAGTCGCACCTGCGCGGCGTGGTCTCCATCCACTCCTGCGAGACCCTGGACAAGGCGGTCCAGGTCGCCGCCTCGGCCGCGCGTCCCCGCGAGGTGGTTCTGCTGGCTCCGGCCTGCTCCAGCTTTGACCAGTTCGAGAACTATGAGCACCGGGGCCGGGTCTTCAAGCAACTGGTCAAGGAAATGCAGGACTGACAAGCATGGCAAAGCGCATCGGTGGAGACAAGTGGCTCTTCTTCGCTACCCTGCTGTTGGTGGTGGTGGGGCTGGCGATGGTCTTTTCCGCTTCGGCTGTCGTGGCCCAGGAGCGCTATCACTCCGAGTTCACGTTTGTCGGCAAGCAGGCCGGATGGGCGCTGGCCGGTTTGCTGGCTTTGGCGGTCCTGTCGCGGGTCGACTACAACATCTATAAGTCTCCGCGCTTCATCTACACCGTTCTCTCGGTGACCATCTTGCTGCTGGTGCTGGTTTTCTTCATGCCCGGCTCGCACAATACCCATCGCTGGATTCGCTTTGGCAGTTTCTTCACCCTTCAGCCCTCGGAGATTGCCAAACCGGTGCTGGTGATCTTTCTGGCCTGGTTTCTCTCCACCAGGCTCGACCAGATGGGTGAATGGAAGAGCACGCTGCTGCGCGCCGCCACGATTCCTGCGGCCTTCATTGTGCTCATTGTCGCCGAGCCCGATCTGGGCACCGCGCTGGTGCTGGGCGGCGTGAGCGCCCTGATTTTTTTCCTGGCGGGAATCAAGTGGAGATACCTGGTTGCCGGCCTCTGCGTCGCTCTGCCTTTTCTGGCGGCGCTGCTCATCTTCGTTCCGTGGCGCCTGAAGCGCATTCTGACCTTCCTCCATCCCAATTGCGACGCCAAGGAGATCCCGGCCGCCAGCTATCACGTCTGCCAGTCGCTGATCGCCGTCGGCACCGGCGGCGTCACCGGCCGCGGCTACATGGAAGGCGTGCAGAAGCTCTTTTTCCTGCCCGAGGCGCACACCGACTTCATCTACGCCAACATCGCCGAGGAGCTGGGCCTCATCGGCGCTTTCATCATCCTTGCGCTCTTTGTGGTCTTCGGCTACCGCGGCCTGCGCACGGCGTTTCGCGTTCAGGATCCTTTTGGGCGGCTGGTTGCTTTCGGCATCACGACCATGATCCTGGTGCAGGCTTTTTTCAACATCAGCGTGGTCGTTGCCCTGCTGCCCACCAAGGGCATTCCGCTGCCGCTGATCTCCTCGGGCGGAACTTCGGTGTGCGTGACGCTGGCTTCCATCGGCGTGTTGCTTAACATTAGCCGCAAGGCCGATTGAGAAGCAGGGAACAGGGAATAGGGACTAGGGACTAGGGAATAGGGAATAGGGACTCGTTACGGAGAGGCGGAACTGGACTATGTTTGGAATCACCTTGGAGGATCTCAGAAAATCCATGGGGTGGGTTTTCGGCGTCTCCGCTCTGATGTGCATCTGGAAATTCTGTAGTTTCATTTCGTGGCTGTTTGATATTGGCTATGATTTCCTGCAACTTCGCAGCTTTGTTCTTGCTTACTTTCCGGTATTGGCCATGATCAACGCCATGGCCTGGTGGAGCATCTGGAAGGACAAGCGCTGGGCGAGAGGCTGGGCAATTGCCGCCAGCCTGGTCTGCATCGAGCTTCCCGTGCGGAGAATCATCTCCTTCCATCGATCGCCCTGGGGCGACCTCGGAGGCCTGGTGGTCATCGGAGTCGCATGCCTGATCGCCTTCGCGTGGCCCTCCCCAATGAAGCCCGCGGCCAGCACCCCCAAGCCGGAAGTGAAAGCCTCCTGAAAGGTAATAACTTGGGGAATCTGCGCGTACTTATCGCCGGCGGCGGCACCGGGGGGCACATCATTCCGGCGCTGGCCGTGGCGCGCGAACTGGTCGAGCGGCACGGGGCCGAGGTGCTGTTTGTGGGCACGGCGCGGGGCATGGAGACGCGCCTTGTTCCCGAGGCCGGCTTTAAGCTGGCGCTGGTCGAGGTTGGCCAGCTCAAGAACGTATCGCTGATGACGCGGCTGCGCACACTCATGGATCTGCCGCGCTCGATCTTCGCCTGCCGGCGGCTGATTCGCGAGTTCCGGCCCCATGTCGTCTTCGGCGTCGGCGGATACGCCTCCGGCCCGGCGATGGCGGCGGCGCTCTGGGTCAAAGTGCCCGCCATGGCCTTCGAGCCCAATGCCATGCCGGGACTGGCCAACCGCCTGGTGGGCAAACGGGTCCAGGCTGCCGCGGTCAACTTTCGCTCGGCGGCGAAGTGGTTCAACAACTGCGAGGTCACGGGCATTCCGGTGCGCCCGGAGTTCTTTACGCTCCAGCCGCCCACGGCTCCCAATCCTCATCTGCTGATCTTTGGCGGCTCGCAGGGCGCGCACATCTTCAATACTCATTTGCCTCAGATGATCACGGCGCTTCTCGATGCGGTTCCGGGCCTGACGGTGCTGCACCAGAGCGGGGTTCGCCACGCTGATTCGACCCAGGCGGCCTATGCGGCGAGCGGCGCAGATCCGGCGCGCTGGCAGGTGAGGGCGTTTCTCGACGATATGCCCGCCCGCTTTGCCCAGGCCAGCCTGGCGATGGCGCGCAGCGGAGCCTCCACTGTGGCTGAACTGGCTGCCGCCGGCAAGCCCAGCCTCCTGGTGCCCTTTGCCGCCGCCGCCGACAACCACCAGCTCCGCAACGCCGAGGAGATGGTGAAGGCCGGCGCAGCCGTCCTGCTCGATGAGCAGGATCTCGATCTGCCGGGAAGGCTGCTGACGGCCCTCACCAGCCTGCTGGCCAGCCCGGAGCGGCTGACTGAGATGGCGACCGCGGCTCGCACCCAGGCTCATCCAGATGCCGCCGAGCGCATCGCCGGCCGCCTGGTTGCGCTGGCGATCCCGCAATCATCGAGGTGATGAAAGCCAAGTTTTCGGCCCTCGCCGCGTTCTTTCGTCGCAGGCGGCGCCACGAGATGCACCCTCTTTCGTGCAAATGTACCCTATTTCGAACAAATGCCGGAAAAGTATGAGCCGCAAGTAACACATAATAAATTTGTTGCATGGTAAAAGGCGAACAGAAGGAGAATGGACCTCGTGGAATTTTGGCGAAGACGGTGGACGGTGGACCCGGAACAGTGACCAGTGATGGGCCCGCGGCTCTGGGGACTGTTCATGTTTCTATTCTGCGCCAACGGAAGATAATAATATGCAAATCACGGCGCATAATCTGGTGCGGAAGGAAGACGCGACCAAGGTATTTGTCCTATCGGTGTCGAGTGCGGCGTGGACCGGGAGGTCCACGCTACAGCCGGCCGGGAGGCCGGCGCTACAGTTTCATGCCGCATGAGCCGGCGCTACAGTTTCATGCCGCATGAGCCGGCGCTACAGTTTCATGCCGCATGGGTCGGCGAAGAGCGAAAAAAGGCCCGCCTGCCGAAGCAGACGGGCTTTTCCAAGAGAAACCAGAGCACTTACCGGTGTCCGCCGCCGCCGTGTCCGCCGCCGCCACCATGGAAGCCTCCGCCACCCATATGGCCTCCGCCGCCACCGCGATAGCCGCCGCCACCAACGTGCCCGCCGCCACCCACACGGCCGCCGCTATATCCGCCTCTGCCAGCCGCAAACCCGCGGGCTCCGCCGCCATAGGCGCGCGCTCCACCTGCGTAGCCTGGGCGGCCAACGACTCTGCCGCCATAAGCTCCCCGGCCCGCATAGGCGCCACGTCCGCCGTAACCGTATCCGCGTCCACCATAGCCGACGCGTCCGCCGTAGCCGCCGCGATAGCCGTATCCGCCGCGGCCCCAGCCCCTGTGGTACCACGGGCCGGCACCGATGAAGTACCCGCCGTAAAACCAATCCGGTCCGTAGAAGCCGTAAGGGGCGCAAGCATAGGGATAATAAGCGTAATAGCCCCAATCGCAGACCGGTGGGCCATAGTCTACCGGGGCGGGAACCACCGCCGGGCCGACTCCAACATCCTCCGCCGGAGCTTGATCCACCGCATCCTGGGCGATTGCCGTTGCCGCGAAGGGCAGAGTCAGCAACATTCCACACACAACCAGCCAATATTTCCGCATAAGATCCTCCTGGTGCTCCTCGTGCCGCCCAGTCCCGCTTCGTTCGGACCGGGGATCCGGAGACTACCTCCGTCCTCAGCACTGCCGGTCTTTGGGTTTCTCTTCCCAACCGGCTCCTGTACTCTCAGACAACAATCCGCCGGTAAAGTTGCGGTCGCGCCTCAAGAAAGATTCGCGGGGTTGCACGAAAGGCCGCTCTCCGGCCATTTAGTCAAAATGGAGTGACCGGTCCAATGCGCTGACCGTGGATTAGGCTGTGATTCAGGACAGAAACACAGTTCAGAGCCACAAGCGGAGAGGAACCGGTCACTCCATTCTGACTAATCCGGCAAAACGGCCTTTCCAAGCCAATCCAAGTCCAGAAGCCGGCAGAGCCCCGCCGCAAGCCTTCAATTGGCCAGCACCGCCCGGTACCGCACTTTGCTCTTCTTCACCTTGTCGATGGCGGCGTTGGCCTGCGACATCGGGAATAACTCGGTCTTGGCCTTGACGCCGTGCCGCGCCGCCACGTCCAGCATCTCCTTGATCCGGTAGGGACTTCCGGTCGGGTTGCCGCTGATGGAGCGGAGGCCGGAGATGAGCGGAAAGGCGTGAACGCTTACCGGCGAAGGAGGAACACCGACAAAGCAGAGCGTCCCGGTAGGCCGAAGCGTCTGCAAGTAGACTCCCCAGTCCTGGTCGGCGTTAATGGTGCTCAAAACAAAATCCATTGTGCCGGCCACTTCCTTCATGGCTTTGGACTCACGGCTGTTCACAAAACTGTGCGCCCCCAGCGCGCGCGCATCTTCTTCCTTTGCCGCCGAGGTGGAGAAGGCCGTCACGTGCGCTCCGAAGCCCCGGGCAAACTGGATGGCCAGGTGTCCCAGCCCGCCGATGCCCACAATGCCCACCCGCGACGACGGGTTGACGCCATGGGTGCGCAGGGGATTATAGACCGTAATGCCGCCGCAGAAAAGAGGAGCCGCCGACTCGCTCTCAAGCGCGTCGGGAATCGGAATCACGAAGCGGGCGTTGGCGCGCACGCGGTCGGCATAACCGCCGTTCCGGTGCACACAGGTTCCCTCGGAGGCTGGACAGAGATTCTCCATGCCCCTCGTGCACCACTCGCAAACCCCGCAGGAATTCGACTGCCAGCCGAGGCCCACGCGCTGGCCCACGGCCAGCGACAGCACTTCGGCTCCTACCGCTGCCACCTTGCCCACAACCTCGTGGCCGGGGATGAACGGATACTGGCTGATTCCCCAGTCGTTCGCGATCAGGTGCAGGTCGCTGTGGCAGACGCCGCAGTGGGTGATCGCGACCTCAACCTCCCTCGGGCCCAGTTCGCCGGGGTCGTACTTGAACGACAACAATTCTGCGCCCGCCGCGTGTGCTGCAAGTCCTTGAATTTGGCTCATAATCAGTCCGAATCCTTGCTGGGAGAGAGAAGATGGCAGAGAAAAACGCCGCAGGCATCCGCCTGCACAGGGATAATCGGTGACTCCCCCCGCCCCTAGTTTAACCCGCCGCCCGGCTCTATGTGGAGGTTAAGCAGTTGAAAACCGCCCAAGACCCCGCCCGCGGGCGCTTCGGCCTCCAACTCCGCCGACTCGCCGTTGAGGCTTGCATCCTGGGCGGCGCGCAGCGGTTCAAGCACATTCGCCACTGAAAGCGGAAGACTTAAGAGAGTCTGGCCCTCCATTCCGGCTTGCGTCTCCGGCACCAGCAGGCTCACGTAGATGCGGTCTGCCGCGTACTGATGCCGCGCCTGGGCCAGAACTGTCTCCAGATCAGGGGAATGGTTCTGTTGCCGCGGCTGATTGAGCGTTCGGTCGAGCGTCCCGGCATCCGAGACAAGCAGGCGCAGGTTGCCCGTCTCCAGCCGTGCTGGCAGCTTCACGGCAATCCGAAGATTCCGCGCCGTCTGCTGCCACGGCCGCAGCGTCGCCTCCACCACCACCGTGTCGCCGGCATGAACAATGTTGTTTGAAACCAGGCGGGCCGCCTCCAACTCCACCTCCACATGATGCGGAACGGCCTCCACATCCAGATTGACCGCGCGCACCGCGCCGATGCGGGCGCCGTTCGAGTAAAGCCGCGCAAACTGCTCCCCAGCCAAAAGGGCGATCTGCATGGGCGCGGCCATCGACTCCCCGGCCGGAGCCCAAAAATCCAGGGGCGACGCCGGATAGCCGTCCATGTCGATACTTCCAGTCAGGTGATAGCTGGTCTCCGCCGTGATGTCGTTCGACTCCAGCAATGATTCATACAAAGAAACCAGAATCGCCTGCGGAGTGACCGATGGCATGTCCAGAACCTCGACGTTGACCTTGCGCTCCTCGCCATCCGGCTTGACTGCGCCTCCCGACCCATGAACCCGGATATGCACGGGAATCATTCGCGCCCGAGCGCCGAAGATGCCGCGAATGGCTGCGTCGCGGTCCTCGTTGATGGCGCCAATGGTCGCCCCTGTATTCACAATTTTGAAGGCGTTCAGGGGCGAGGCTACTGTCGTGACCACCTCAGTCGTAGTCATGGGCAGGGAGACCGGCCCGGCCTGCAAAATCGGGTGTCCGCAGGCCAGCAACTGCTTCGGATCGACGTAAGTCACCGTGCAGGTAGCGGCAATCTCCACATCGCCGCGCACCAGTTGCATGCTCACCGCCGACCCCGGCACGATGCTCGCAATCGCCGCGGCCGACGGCGCCGGCTCCGCATTGGAAGTGCCGCCCATCCCCCCGGCGGCAACGGATTCCAGCCCGGTTCCGGCCATCTTCCGCTGCCAGAGCCGGATCGCCTCGGGACGGAATCCGCTCATCACCAACGGCGTCTCCATGGCCTGCATTGTTTGCTGGTCCGGAACTTGCGGCAACTGATCACGGACCGCTATTCCCTGATCCCTGCTTTCTGACCCCTGATCCCTGACCCCTGACCCCTGATCCCTGACCCCTGACCCCTGATCCCTGACCCCTGACCCCTGATCCCTGACCCCTGACCCCTGTATTGGCAGATCCCGCACCTCCAGTATCTGTTCGATGGGCGTGATGCCGATGATGGGATCCCTCGTGAATTGTCCGATGCGGTAGGAGAGCGAGCCCAGCAGCCGGTTGCCGATGTAGACCGGGCTGCCGCTCATGCCTGCAACCACGCCGGTATATTCCGGCCGGGCGCCGTGCAGCTGGCCCAGAATCATGTCGTGGCCGGGGCCGCGCGCTCCGCGCAGCACGCCCAGAATCTCCACCTCCATGGGCTCTGGCTGGCTTCCGGTAAAGACCGTCCAGGCAGTGCCCGTCAGCCCGCGATGCACCTCGCTCAGCGGGAAGAATCCGCCGCTCATGGGTGGTCCGGCGAGCGGAGCGGCTTGCGCTGGCCCGGACTGCGCAGGGGCGAGATGCACGGCCAGTCCCGCGCAGAGCGCGAGCGC
>Ga0302278_10000178_pt1 | contig 83778 bp, 68 predicted proteins | sample III_Bog_N3_2_FD_194543 | JGI IMG/M metagenome (GOLD analysis project Ga0302278, IMG submission 194543) | Peat permafrost microbial communities from Stordalen Mire near Abisko, Sweden - III_Bog_N3_2 | ecosystem: Environmental > Terrestrial > Soil > Wetlands > Peat | place: Sweden: Abisko...
ACATTTCGGCTGATCGAGAGTGAGCGGGGTGAGGGTGTTGGTATCCCACCCTAAACGCAAAGGACGCGTTTAGGATGGGGCACCCGACACTTCGGCTGATCGAGAGTGAGCGGGGTGGGGGTGTTGGTATCCCACCCTAAACGCAAAGGACTCGTTTAGGATGGGGCACCCGACATTTCGGCTGATCGAGAGTGAGCGGGGTGAGGGTGTTGGTATCCCACCCTAAACGCAAAGGACGCGTTTAGGATGGGGCACCCGACACTTCGGCTGATCGAGAGTGAGCGGGGTGAGGGTGTTGGTATCCCACCCTAAACGCAAAGGGCGCGTTTAGGATGGGGCACCCGGCAAGTGATGGGTTGGATGGAACGACTATAGATATCCCAGGTTAGCCGCAAGAAGCGCGGCGAACCTGGGGCACCCGGCACCCTGCTGAATCGGAAGGGATCGAGCGAGCAAGCCTATGGTGGACGACAGCACGACGAAGGGCGCGACGGATAGCGGCATACTGAACTGCCTGTTTTATGCGGCGGGGGGGCTGTTTGCGGCTGTAACGCTCTTTCTGGTTTATCGAGGCTGGCACGAAGGGCTGAGCCTGACACCAACAAGCGGTACGTGGATCGCGCTGGCGGTGGATCTGAAGCATGGGATGTTCTACCGGCCGATGTATGGGGACTTGGGGTATGGCGGGACGCGATATATGCCGCTGCACTTTGTGTTGCACGCGCTGCTGATGTGGTTGGGATTGGGGCCGGTGGCGGCGGGGCATGCACTGGAAGGCATGGCGGGGCTGGGTTTGCTGTTCGGGATCTACCGGATTTTGCGCGGACTGGGAGCAGGGGCGTGGACCGCTGCTTGCTTTGCGGTGATGGCGCTGGCTCCGAAGGCGCTACAGATCGGGATACTTTCGATTCGCGGAGATCTGCTGCCTACGACGCTGGTTGTGCTTGGATTGGCTGTCTGTTTGGCTGGGAATTTGGGGCGATGGCGGCTGCTGGGGGCTTCGGTGTTGTTTGCGATGGCTTTTGCGACGAAGCCGACGAGCCTATACGGAGTGGGCGCGGTGGTGCTGTGGCTGCTGCTGCAACGACAGATTGGTAAGGCGGCGTTGCTGCTGGTGGCGACGGGCGTGGAGTGCGCCGGGGTGATCGGGTTGACGGCGTTGACGTCAGGGGGGCGGTTCATTACGGTGTTCCGGGCGTGCGCGACGACGGCGGGGTATAACTTGCCGGCTGGAGTTTGGCGGCTTATCAACATGCCGGCGCTGGGGATGCCGGTCGACTTTGTATTCCTCATTTTGGGGTTTGCGGGGTTCCTGCTGCTGGCGCGGAAGAAGCTGACGAGTTTGCCGGTGGTGTTTTTTGCATGCGCGGTGGCGTCAACGGCGATTGTGATGGGGGCAGACGGAACGAACCTGAACCATTTTGTGGACGTGGGCGTTGCATCGGTGGTGGTGTTTGCGGCGTGGATGTTTGACGGGGAGACGAGGGAGAGAGAGTTTGGCGCGGCGGCACTTTTGATGGTGACAGTGTTTGCTTCGTGCGCGACGTTCTACAGCGCGCGGCACACCAAGGATGGCGGCGGATATTTCGATTTCGGGTATAGCAGCTCGCTGAACGAGGCGGCGGCGTTTATTGGGAAGACGGACAAGCCGATTCTGGCTTCGCATCCGTTGCTGCCGATTCTGGCGGGGCAGCAGCCGTACATGCTGGATGTGTGGATGTTCAGGATTGTTTCGGACACGCATCCGGAGTATGAACGGCACTTGTCGGATGCGATTCGGCAGCGGAAGTTTGGGGCGATTGTGCTGGAAGAGGATCTTGGAGTGAATTATTTGCCGTACTTTTTGCCACGGCAGGAGACGGACGATATACGGGCGAATTATGTGTTGGTGAAGAAGCTGCCCAGGGCTTATATCTTTTTGCCGAAGGGGGTGGAGGGTGGAAGCGCGACGGCGGCGGCGAGTGGCGCCGGGACAAATTAGAGAGCCTTTGCGCGAGTTGAGTTGTTTCGCTGAGCGAAGATTTGCAGGGGCTGAAGCCCGGTGTCATTTTGAGTTTCTTTTGGCCCGGCTAAAGCCGTGCCGTTGTTACAAAGCGGGCTTGTGAAACGGCTTCGCAGGAGTCAAGCACGGTGAGGTTTTGTTGGATGAAGATTGCAGGGGCTGAAGCCCGCGGTTTTATTGGGGTTTTTTCGGCACGACTGAAGTCGTGCCCTGTTACAAAGCGACTCGTTGGGTTGGAGATTTCAAAGGCTACTGGGGTGGGAGAGCTGGTTTGACTGATGGCTGGGCTGGTTGCGGGGTGGCCGGGTCTGGATTGGCGAGGTGGTTGCGGGTCGGAGTGCTGGTTTGACGGCCGGGGCGGGTTTTGGTTTGCTGGTTGGGGCGGCTAGGGCAGATGAGGGCGCGTGGCTGGGATTGGCGGACGTCGGGGGAGTTGCAGCGGGGGCGGTTGGTGGGTGGGCCCGGGTTGCCCTGGGTGGGATTGTTGCAGAGGCTTTGAGAGAGCCCGGATCGGAGGAGTCGACGAGGAACTGTTCGTTGTCTTTGCCGGCGATGGCTTGCTTCATGAAGGTCATCCATATCGGGAGCGCGGCTTTTGCGCCGGTTTCCTTTTCGCCGAGGGACTGGCGGCTATCGAAGCCGACCCAGACGCCGCAGGTGACGGAGGGCGAGAAGCCAATGAACCAGGCGTCGGTGTAGTCGGAGGTGGTGCCGGTTTTGCCGCCGAGGGGATGGTTGAGCTGGGCTGCCGCTGCGCCGGTTCCGTGGGCGGTGACGGCGCGGAGGAGGGTCATCATGGTGCGGGCGGTGGGCTGGTCGATGACTTCGTTGATGGAAGGCGGAGCTTCCCAGAGGGTGATGCCGTCGGCGTTGGAGACCTTGCGGACGAGGCGGGGGGTGACGCGGACGCCATCGTTTGGAAAGACGGAGTAGGAGGCGACCTGCTCCTGGAGGGTGATTTCGACAGCGCCGAGGGCGACGGGAAGGTAAGCAGGGATGTTTGAGGTGACGCCGAAGCGGTGGGCCATGTCGATGACGTTGTGAATGCCGACGCGGGCGGCGAGCTTGAGGGCGGGGATGTTGCGGGACTCAGCGAAGGCGTTGAGGAGAGTCATGGGGCCCTTGTAGTCGCCCTCGTAGTTGTGGGGGGTATAGTCGCCGAAGCTGACGGGGCCGTCGACGATGATGTCGGTGGGCTTGGCGCCGTCTTCGATGGCTGTGGTGTAGACGTATGGCTTGAAGCTGGAGCCGGTCTGTCGCTCGGCCTGGGTGGCGCGGTTGAACTGGGAGAGAGCATAGTCGCGGCCGCCGACCATGGCGAGCACGTCGCCGGTGGTGTTGTCGATGGCCATGAGAGCACCCTGCGCGCCAGAATCCTGCTCGAGCGATGCGCGATGGGCTGCGCCTTCCATGCCATCGGCTAGATGGACGTAGATGATGTCGCCGGGTTTTGCGAGAACGTCGCCGGTGCGGATGCCGGTCCACTTCCAGTCTTCGGGCAGGAGGACGATGGTGTCGGCGGCGATTCCCGGCGGGCCGATACGGGCATGGATTTCTAGAGGGAGCGCGCTGGTGACGAGGGCGTGGACGTAGTCGCCGGGGTTGGTTTGCACGGCCCAGTCGGGATGGCGATATGTTTCGAGGGTAGGGTCGGCGTCGAGGACGTTCTCGAGCCTGGCGTTCTCCCCTTTGAGCCAGCCGCGGCGACGTTCATAGGTGGCGAGGCCGTCGGTGACTGCGCGATTAGCTGTGCGCTGGAGATCGATGTCGAGGGAGGTTTGGACCTTGAGGCCGGCCTCGTGAACCTGTTCGGTGCCAAAGCGCTTTTCCAGTTCGCGGCGGACTTCTTCCTGGAACCAGGGGGCGACGGACATTTCAGGCTGAGCGATGTGGAGGCCCAGGGGAGCTTCGCGTGCGCGCTCTGCATCGGCGGGAGATATGAACTTGTCGTGTTCCATCTCAGTGAGCACGAGATTGCGGCGGCGGATGGCCTTCTCAGGGTAAAGAAGAGGAGAGAAGGCGACGGGACCCTTAGGCAGACCGGCGAGGAGAGCAGCCTCGGTGAGCGTGAGGTTCTTTGCATGCTTGCCGAAGTAGAACTGGGAAGCTGCTTCGAAACCGTACATGCCGTGACCGAGGTAGATCTGGTTTCCGTAGAGGGTGAAGATCTGCTGCTTGGTGAAGGTGCGCTCGATCTGGATGGCGAGATAGGCTTCCTGGATTTTGCGGGTGGGGGTGCGATCGGCGGAAAGGAAGAGGTTGCGGGCGAGCTGCATGGTGAGGGTGGAAGCGCCCTGCGCGCGGCCCTTGGTCTTGATGTCGTACCAGACAGCGCCGATGACGCGCATTACGTTGATGCCCCAGTGGGATTCGAAGGACTTGTCTTCGATGGAGATTACGGCCTGGCGGAGGATGGGAGCGAAGTCGTCGTAGGCTACGATCTCGCGGCGTTCGAGGGCGAAGGAGCCGATGACGCGGCCCTTTATGTCGTATAGCTCGGTGGTGGTGGAGGGGCGGTAGTTCTCCAGATCGTTCATCTGGGGAAGGTCGACGGAGTAGACGAGGGTGAGTCCGGCGAGGGAGCCGGTGATGACGGCGAGGAAGAGGAGAGCAGTCAGAGTGATGGGGCCGGCGAGTTTGCGGCGGTGGCCGGAGGGCAGGGCCGGGTTCTGGGCACGGCGCGGGCGCGCGAGCCGACGTTCCGCCGATGGAGAAGCAGACGGGGGGCCTATTCGGGGTGGACGAGCGACAGCCAAGGGATTGAGTCCTCGCGGACAGGTCCAAGAACAGTTCTCGACCGGGGGGAGGAGAAGAGTTTTCCTCTCAAGGCTAGCATTTTCGAAGTGCGCGAATATGGTCCGAAAGAGTCATGGGGACCTTGGTGTGCAAGGGTGGGACAGGAGTTCCTAAACTTCATTTGGAATGTCGTCGAGGAATATATCAAGCATTCGTCGAAATAGGACTGCGGTTGATTTCCAGTCCCCGAGCATGGCCCTGGCACCGGCATCCGCGTACCCGTAGTCAGGGCGGGGGCGCAAACGAATGAAAGGCGGCAGTCCGCAGCGCATAGCGATGCAGTTGGCCCAGAGCCGGGCTGTGCGGCCGCTCCCGTTGGCAAACGGGTGAATGCGCTCCCACCCCGCATGGACCCATGCACAAAGATCCAGGACGGCCGCGAGTTGATCGGCATCCGGTTCCTGTCCGGCGGCCACCATCGCGTCCAGTTCCCGGATGAGCGCGGGGAGCATCGTCTCAAAATCCAACAGCTCTTGAGCAACTTCGGCCGCATCCACACCGAACTGGGCGCCAACTCGCACCTGAGTTTTTTCGAGGCCTGACTCGCCGCGAAACGCGCCGAAAAAGCGCGCGTCAGGCGCGACAAGGCTTTTCATGACGAGAGATTGCCAGCGTCTTGCCGAGGCGACGGTCGGGCATTCTCGCCTCTGCGCGGAGAGAACTATTTCATCTAGAACCTTGTTCAGGTTCTGGCGTAGTTGAGGACTGTCCTCGTCCCAGTCAGGCACCTAGCATCGCTCGAATTTTGCCCTGAGCCGGCCCAATGGGCTCAACTTGACCGTTGACCAAGTGGCCTTCGATCGGCTCACCCTCGAGCGGATCGGATTCTGTCGCTTCGGCCTCGACAAATGCATTGCGAGCCTGACGGAATTGCGGATCGCGCAACCTGTAAGCTCGTAGCTGCTCGAGACTGGCTTCCAGGCTCTGTTCTCTTGGGCTGCGGCGGAGCAGAAAGGTTTTGACCGCTTCGTTGAGTAGTTGATTGACGGGGCGCCGTTCGACCTTGCTGAGGTTTTCAAGGGCGGCTCGCTCTTCCGCATCAATTCTGAGGGTGAATGCTACTCGGGCCATGATTCGAAAGTAGTCTCATTAGCGTGTGATGTCAATATGGCATTTTGACGTCAATTTTTCGGGTGGGGGGTGTAGGCTTTTGGGCGAGAAGCGGGCGCTTGAATTGTGGGAATCGGCGCTCGAACGGGTGGAACGTGACTCGTATCACTGTGTGCAAGCACTCCGAGGAAAGATGATTCTCCCCGAATTCGAGGCATGATGCGACCTCTAGCGGAACTCGCTCCAGAGGGAGGGCATTTTGAAAATATCGCGTCTCCCGCTCTTGCGCAGGATTTCGCAGATCTTCTTTTTTTTTCTGTTCGTTGCTCTTCTGGTGCTCACTACTCTGCGTCCCGCGGCCGGGGCAAGCGCGGACCTTCACATGCGTGGGCCGGTGCGGTTATTTTTTGAGTGGGACCCGCTGGTGGCGCTGATCAATGCCCTGGCCGGGCACGCGATCTATCGTGGGCTGCTGTGGAGTCTGATCATTCTGATCCCAACGCTGTTTCTGGGGCGGTTATTTTGCGGCTGGATCTGCCCGATGGGAAGCTTGCAGCACTGGGTTGGGAGTTGGCCGTCGGAGTCAAAACGCGGGAAGCAGCGCATCGATTCGAATCGCTACAAGCGCTGGCAGACGGTGAAGTATGTGGTGCTGCTAGCTGGGCTGGTGGCGGCGGTGTTTGGTTCGGCTGTGCTCGGCTGGCTGGACCCTTTCAGCCTTCTGGTGCGCTCGTTCGGGCTGTCGTTGCTGCCGGCGCTGAGCGTTGGCGCGCGGGCTGTGCTGACGCCACTTGAGCATAGCCATGTGGGGTTCATTCGGACGGCTGGCGAGACGCTGCACACGGTCTTGCAGGCGCTCCTGCTCGACCTGCGGCAGCCGCATTATGCGCAGAGCGTGTTTCTTGGGGTTCTGTTTCTAGGGATTTTATTTGCCAGCCTACGCGTGACGCGGCTGTGGTGCCGCAGCATTTGCCCGCTTGGAGCGCTGCTGGGGGCGGTGTCCCGCTGGAGTGTGCTGGGACTGCACAAGGTGCCGGAGAGCTGCGACAACTGCAACCGCTGCCTGCTTCACTGCCAGGGCGGCGACAACCCGATCGGCGGGGTGCCCTGGCACAAGAGCGAGTGCCTGATGTGCATGAACTGCGTGGGCGCGTGCCCGCACGGCAGCCTTCAGTTCCGGTTCTTCCGCAAGGAAAGTGAGGTGGCGACGCCTGATCTTGGCCGTCGCCGCGCCATGACGGGGCTTGCGGCAGGAGCCGTCGCGGTGCCGCTGATGCGCGCGAGCACGGGGATGGGCAAGAGCCGCAACGAGCGCCTGATTCGCCCACCGGGCTCGCTCGACGAGAGCGACTTTCTGTCGCGGTGTATACGCTGCGGGGAGTGCATGAAGGCCTGCCCGAACACGGCGCTGCATCCCACGCTGGAACAGGCCGGGCTGGAGGGATTGTGGACGCCGACGCTCGTTCCCCGCATCGGCTACTGCGAACCAAGTTGCGTTCTCTGCTCTGAAGTGTGCCCTACCGGCGCGATCTGGCAGATTACGCCGCGCGACAAAGGATGGGTGGTCGGAGTTGGGCAGCAACAGCAGCCCATACGGCTGGGGACTGCGTTTTACGATCGCGGCCGTTGCCTGCCCTGGGCCATGGCGACCGATTGCATCGTGTGCGAAGAATGGTGCCCGGTGTCGCCGAAAGCGATCTACGTTCAGGAAGCGCAGGTGATCGATTCAGCAGGGAATGTGAAGACGCTGAAGCAGCCGAGGGTTGATCCCAGCCGCTGCGTGGGTTGCGGCGCGTGCGAGTACGCTTGCCCGCTGCAGGAACACCCTGCCGTTTACGTGACCAGCATTGGCGAGAGCCGCTCGCCCAGCAGCCAGATTCTACTCAACAGGAAGTAAAGGAGAACACTTTGTGATGTTTCGCCGGAATGGATTGAAGTTGCCGATCTGGTTTTCGTTGGCCGTCATTTTTGTAGGCGTGATGTTGGCCGGAGTTGGAATCTCAGGTTGCAAGAAGGCCAAGTCTGACCCGTTCCCCGTGTCGGGCGTTGTTGCCGGATGGGAGAAGACCTCGGACACTCGTACCTTTGCGGCCAAAGATCTCTACCAGTACATCGACGGCGACGCCGAGCAGTACATCGCTGCCGGAGTCGTAACCACCTCGACATCCGACTACAAGTTCCAGGGGCAGTTGGAAGCCACGGTGGACGTTCACACCATGGGCGATGCCGCGGGTGCGACCAAGATCTTTCAAACCGGCGCCGGCAATGACGCGAAGACAGTCTCGATCGGCGACGCAGCCGTGGCTTACGGCCAAAGCGTCATCTTTCGTAAAGGTATCTACCTGGTTCGCATCGTCGCATTTCAATCCACGCCCGGCGCGTCGGACGCACTGCAGGCGCTTGCTCGCGGAATAGAAGCCAAACTTTGAACCGTCCGAGCTCCGCGCCCGGCCGCATCGCAAGATCACGAGGTGAGAGATGAGAAATCGCCGCGAATTCCTTCAGGCAGCCGCAACGGGGGCCTTGGTGTTGGGGTCGTCCGCCGCGGCGGACAAGCTTGCGCTAGCTGCCGTATTTGACAAGCAGACAACTCACGCCGAGTCGGGCAAATCGCGTGTCGTGGTTGCGCGCGATCCCGCGCTGCACGGGGCGGACGGCCTGCTTGACGAGAAGCGGGTTCTCGCTCTTCTTGACCGTGCCGTCACGCAATACACGGGGCGCGATAATCCCGTAGATGCATGGAAACGCATTGTGCCTGTGGGCAAGGTGATCGGCCTGAAGACCAACGGGCTCGGCGGCAAGGGCATCTCAACGCACGCTGTACTGGTGATGGCCGTGGCCGAGCGCTTGCAGCAGGCCGGCGTCAAGCCCGGCGAGATCATTGTGTGGGACCGCAACCGCCGCGATCTCGAGGCATGCGGCCTCACCATCAATACTGACCCCAGCAAGGTACGTTGCTATGGGTCGGATGTTTCGGGCTTTGAAGACACGGCGGAGCAATGGGGCTCAGCAAAGATTCACCTCTCCAAAATTCTCACTCGCGAATGCGAGATGGTGATCGGCTTGCCCATCCTCAAGGACCACTCAATGGCCGGCGTCACGTTTGCCATGAAAAACATGTATGGCGTCGTCGATAGCCCGTTTCTTCTCCATGCCAACGGATGCAACCCGGCGGTCGCCGATCTGAACTGCATTCCCATCATTCGTCAAAAGGTTCGCTTTACCATCGGCGACGCCATGACATCGGTCTACGACGGCGGGCCTGGTTTTCATCCCGAGCGGCTTTGGCAGCCGAACGCGCTCATCGTTGGCGAAGACCGCGTCGCCCTCGATCAGACCGCATGGCAGATGATCGAGCGCAAGCGTGCCGAAGCCGGCATCAAGACTCTTGAAGCGTCGGGCCGGCCGCCACTCTATATCGCTACCGCAGCTGATGCCACACACCAGCTCGGTTTCAACGATCCCCAGAAGATCCACCTGATGGAGATTTAGAGGAAGAGGGTTTGTGGCCATGACGAATGAAACCGAGCCTGTGAGGCCGCCGCAAGGCATGTCCCGCCGCGAGGCAATGTTACAGTTGCTTCGCCTCGGGGGAGTAGCCGCAGGCGCTACGGGCGCAGCCGTATGGCTGAGCAGCAAGAGCGTTCGACCTGTCCCGGCTGCGGCCGAGCAGGCTCGCCGCGATCATCGCACCGCGGCTGATCCGCGCTGGCCGCAGCTCACGGTTGTGCAGGGAGGCGAACCCCGCGCCCTCGTGCAGAGATCTCTACAGAACCTTGGCGGAATCAGCCGCTTCATCAGCCGCCAGGATGTCGTGGTCATCAAACCAAATATCGCGTGGGATCGGACGCCCGAGCAGGCCGCCAACACCAACCCTGAGGTTGTTGCTGAAGTTGTCAGGCAGTGCTGGCAGGCGGGAGCGAAGCGGGTGATCGTGACCGACGTGAGTTGCAACGAGCCTCGCCGCTGCTTTCAGCGCTCGGGCATCCAGGCCGCCGCGCGTGCCGAGGGCGCCGAGGTAATTCTTCCCGATCCCGATCTTTACCGCGAGGTAGATCTGGGCGGGGTCGTGCTCAAGAGCTGGCCCGTGTTCATTCCGTTGCTTGAGGCCGACAAGATCATCAATCTGCCCATCGCCAAGCACCATGGCCTGGTCCGCGCGACACTGGGCATGAAGAACTGGTACGGCATCCTGGGCGGCCAGCGCAATCGCCTCCACCAGCAGATTCACCAGAGTCTGGTGGATCTCGCCAACTTCATGCTGCCCACCGTAACGCTGATGGATTGCTATCGCATTCTGGTGCGCAACGGGCCTACGGGCGGAAACCTTGAAGACGTTGAGTTGAAGAAGACGATGGTCGCGGGGACTGATCCGGTGGCGCTCGACGCTTATGTTGCCAAGGCGTATTGGGATCTCGACCCCGAGCAACTGCCCTACTTGCAGATGGCGGCCGCGCACGGGCTGGGCACAGTAGACTTCGACGGCCTCCACTTCACGACAAGTCAACTGGGCGGTTGAAAAGCGGATGGGCTGTGGTTGCCGAGCGAAAACGCCCGCTGTGGCTCTTTGCCGACGACGGTGATCTGAAGAGCAAAGACCTCGAGGAGTGGCCGGGCACGGGCGACGACTTGGTCGGCACCGGCGGCAATGATCGATAGCTGACCCGCCGCAGCGTCGCTTGGTGTGCCAAGCACCGGCGCTGCTACAAGGCCGATGCGGCGGTTTGCGTGCTCTATGGCGAGCCGCTCGCACAGGGCTGGGCTGATGGTGCCGCAGAGGATGTGAAGCAGGCCGGGTGAGAGGGAATCGATGAGCCGGTGGATGCCGAAGAATACCTCTTCGTAGGCCGCATCGTCGAGGAGCATGGTGATTACGGTGTCGGCGTCAAGTTCGGCTTCGGCAGGGGTTGCAGCGGCGATGGCGCCTTCGTGGAGGAGCGGCTTGGTACGGCCCTCGGTGCGGTTCCACACGGACAAATCGTGTCCAGCAGCGAGCAAGCGCAGCGCCATGGGTGTGCCCATGTTGCCGAGGCCGAGAAAGCCAATCTTCATGAACATTCCTCTTTGGTCGGAGGTGCGGAAAAATGGAAAGCCCCAGATCTCATTGAGGAGGCCTGGGGCTGGTAGATTGCGATGCGAGGACCGTCAGGCGGCTTTGGCCTTGAGGAGGTTGAGGGCCTTGGTGAGAACGTCGTCAACCTTAGAGGGCGGGGCGTCTTCGTCGTCATCATCGTCGGAGGTTGGAGTGACGGCAACATTGGGTGTGACGGCATTGTCCTGAATCTTATTGCCGCTGGGGCTCTCGTATTTGGCCACGGTGAGGATGAGAGCGGCGCCGTCAGGCAGTTCGATCGTTTTCTGGACCGAGCCTTCTCCAAAGGTGCGTTCGCCCACCACATCCCCGCGCTTTGTGTCCAGGATAGCGCCGGCTGCGAGTTCGGCGGCGCCATAGGTTCCGCGATTGACCAGCACGGACAGCGGCGCGTCGGTGAGGAAACGCGCGGGGTCCGCGGTGAAGGTCTGGGCGGGGAACTTCTGGCCCTGGAGGGTCGCGATGGTTCCCTGCTTGAGGAAGAAGTTGGCGAGGCGGACACCCTGGGCGGCGTCGTCGCCGGTGGAATCACGGAGGTCGAGGAGGATGCGGTGGCCTTTGTTTGCCTTGATCTTCGCGGCGATCTCGTCAACGCGAGCGGCGGTAAGCGTGCCGGGTTTGAGATAGAGGATGGTGGAGTGCTCGTAGTCCTGGACGGCGAGTGGAGCGGGAGCGGTGATGGTGCGGGTGAGTGTGAGCTTGTCAGGGTCTGCCTTGCGGGGGCGGACAACGGAGATGGTGACGGTGGATCCGGGCTTGCCCTCAAGGAGAAGCTGAATAACGGCGAGGGAGAGCTCGCGGGTTGAGTGGTCGCCGATGGATTCGATGACATCGCCGTCGGAGAGGTGCTCTTTGTCGGCAGGCGAGCCGGGCAGGACGTTGACGATGGTGGCGTAACCGAAGCGTTTTGAGACGGTGATGCCGATCTGGGCAACGCCGGCGGCAGGGCGATCTTTGTAGATCTTGTATTCGGTCGCGGTGAGGTAGCTGGAGTCCGCGTCGAGGGACTCGAGGAGGCCGTGGAGGGCGCCGGTGGTGACGTCGGACATGTCGGGCACGGTGACGTAGTCGGTTTGGACTTTTTTGAGGACGTCGGCGTAGACCTTCATCTGGCGATAGGCGCCATCGGACTGGCCGCTGGCGTGAACGCCAAAGAGGGACAGCCATGCGGGGAGGACGAAGCCCATGAGAAGGGCGCCACCGATGGCGAGGGAGAGAACGAGGACGCTACGCTGGAAGACTCTTGACACGGACACCACCGGAAGAGGCCCATTTAAGGAGGGAAGCAGGGCTCTCAATCTATAGACGTAATGATAGCGCAAAGGGGATGGGGAGCTGGTTTGCAGGTTTGCAGGCTGACGAGTTTACAGGTTGTCGGTTGGATAGGTTGAAGAGTCGACGGCGTGCCGGAAACGGGGCGCAGATGAATGGAGCAAGGGGGGCTTAAAAGGGTTATTCTGGGGTGCATGTCCAAGAAGGGGTTTGGTTTCTGCTTCGTGGGAACTGTGGCCGGACTGCTGATTTCGTCGTCGATGTCAGGCGCGGCTCAGCAGGGGAGCACTGGTCCGGTTGTGGTGGCGTATGTGTTTCCGCGGGATGGGGCATTGAAGCAGGGAGACGTCGACCCGCGGCTGATTACGCGGATTAACTACGCTTTCGCGAATATCAAGGACGGGCGGATGGTTACGGTGCCGGACCTGTCTGCGCAGAACTTTGCTTATCTGACGTCGCTTAGGAAGGAGAATCCGGCGCTGACGGTGCTGGTGAGTGTGGGGGGATGGGACTGGTCGGGGGGATTCTCTGACGTTGTGCTTACCGAGCAGAGCAGGCAGACGTTTATCGAGAGCGTAGTGGCGTTTTTGAAGAGCTATGACCTGGACGGGTTGGACATCGACTGGGAGTATCCGGGGATGGCGGGTGCGGGGCACAAGTTCAGGGCGGAGGATGGGGCAAACTTTACGACTCTTCTGAAGGAGCTCCGTGGGCGATTTGACGGGGAGACGGCGGCATCGCACAGGAGGCTGTACCTGACGTTTGCAGCGGGGGCGTCAAGCGAATTCCTGCGGCACACGGAGATGGCGAAGGCGCAGGAGTTTGTGGATACGGTGAATTTGATGACCTATGACTTCAGCGAGGCGGGGTCGGACAGGATCGCTAATCACCATGCGCCGCTGTACATCAATCCTGCGAGTCCGAAGAAGGAGTCGGCGGATACGTCGGTGAATGAGTTTGAAGCGGCGGGAGTGCCGGCGGGGAAGATTGTGCTGGGTGTTCCGTTCTACGGGCATGTGTGGGGAGAGGTTGGGGTAACGAATCATGGGCTGTTTCAGCCGGGGAAGGCGGTGGCAGGGGATTGGGCTTCGTACGCGAAGATTTCGAGCGATCTGCTGCATAGCGGGTATGTGCGGTACTGGGATGACGCGGCCAAGGCACCGTATCTCTACAACGCAGAGAAGCAGATATTTGTGTCGTATGAAGATGAGGAGTCGCTGGCGGTGAAGTGCGGCTACGTTTTGAAAAACAAGCTGGGGGGAGTGATGTTTTGGGAGTACTCAGGCGATCCGACGGGTACGCTGCTGAGGACGATTGACGGGAAGTTTCGGGTGGGTGAGGCGAAGAAGCATTAGACCGGCAGGGTGGGGTTTATAACCAATCGCCCTAGACGCCTTTTTCCTCGAAGATATGCGTTCAGCATGGGGCAACCGGCGGCAGGGATGCCGCCAGGACAGCCGGCTGGGAAGCCGGCGCTACAGGTTGGCAAGGGACAAGTTGGCGAAGGGACAGGATGGCTGGAGTGGCGATGATGGATGCCAGAGGGATGCGAAAGGTGGAGAGCAGGAATCCTGCATTCTGGGTTCCGACGGTTTACTTTGCCGAGGGGTTGCCTAACTACGCCGTCAACATTCTTGCGCTTTTTTTCTTGCAGAAGATGGGCGTGAGCAACACGGTGAACACGCTTGCGATCAGCCTTCTGGCTCTGCCGTGGACCCTGAAGCCATTGTGGAGTCCGGCGCTGGAGATGTTCCGGACGAAGAAGTTTTTCGTCATTCTGATGGAATTGCTGGGCGGTGCGAGTCTGCTGCTCATCGCGGCGACGCTGAATTTGCCGGAGTACTTTTGGTACGTCGTTGTGTTGCTGGGGGTTCTTGGATTCTGCTCAGCGACGCACGATATTGCGACGGACGGGATTTACATTGCGGTTCTGACTCCGAAAGAGCAGGCGGGTTGGGTGGGAATTCAAGGTGCCTGTTACAACACAGCGCGGTTCTTCTGCACCGGAGGACTTCTGTGGCTGGCGGGGACATTGACCGAGCGGTTCACGAAGGCGCAGAGCCCCACGCCGATTGTTCATGCATGGATGGTGGTTTTCAGCGTGGCGGGGCTGATTCTGGTGGCGCTTGGGTTGTATCACGCATGGCAATTGCCGGACGGGGGAGAAGAGCGAAAGCAGGAGAGCGTGAAGGAGATGGCCGCGACCTTCTGGGACGTGGTGGTGACATTCTTCAAGAAGCCGAATGTGATCCTTCTGCTGGTGTTGATCCTGCTCTATCGGGCAGGCGAAGGGCAGGTGGTAAAGGTAGGGCCGCTTTTCCTGCAGGCTGCACGCGCGAGTGGAGGGCTGGGTTTGAGCCAGCAGCAAGTGGGAGCCATCTATGGCGTTTTCGGCAGCCTGGCCTTCATCGCCGGGAGTGTGCTGGGCGGACTATTCACGGCCAAGCTGGGATTAAAGCGGGCTTTGCCGTGGCTGATTTTGATTCTTGACGTTCCGATGCTGGCGTACTGGTATTTGAGCGTGGCGTTGCCGACGAATTCTGTTCTTGTGACAGCGGCATTGAGCGCAGAGATGTTCGGATATGGGTTCGGCTACGTTGGGGTGATTTTGCTGATGATGCAGGAGATTGCGCCGGGAAAGTATCAGACGGCGCATTATGCATTTGGCACCGCGCTGATGAATATCGGGATCATCGTTCCTGGGGCGGTGAGTGGATGGATTCAGAGCAAGATTGGGTACTCGAATTTTTTCATCTGGGTGATTTTGTCCGGGCTTCCGGCGCTGGTGCTGGCGCGGTTTATTCCGATTGGCAAGGGAGCCGCGGGTGAAGGTGTGTAGTGTTTCCTTCGCAGTTTGTTTTTTTTGCTGGCTGAAGGTTTGCAGGGGCTAAAGCCCGGAGTTTTTTGACGTCTCTTTTGGCCCGGCTAAAGCCGTGCCGTTGTTACAAAGCGGGCAGCGGGATTGGGTTCGTGGTCTCCCACCCTAAACCCAAAGAACGCGTTTAGGATGGGGCACCCGGCGATTCTGTTGAATGGAAATGAAGCGGCGTGGGCTGGGAAGCCCACGCTACAGCCGGCTGGGAAGCCGGCGCTACAGGGGTTTCGCGGCGCTACATGGCAAATACTCTCGAGGTGTGATGCGTTACGGCTATTTTGATGATTCGAAGCGCGAGTATGTGATCGATCGCGTGGACGTTCCGGTTTCATGGACAAACTATCTTGGCGTGAAAGACCTTTGCGCGGTGATGAGCCACAATGCGGGCGGGTATGCGTTTTACAAGAGTGCTGAGCATCATCGGATTACGCGATTTCGGGCGAATGGCATTCCGCTTGATCGGCCGGGACACTACGTTTACCTGCGCGACGACGATACGGGGGAGTATTGGTCGGTGTCATGGCAGCCGGTGGGCAAGAGCCTGGAGGAGGCGAAGTACGAGTGCAGGCACGGGCTGTCATATTCCAGGTATTCGTGCGACTACAAGGGGATTGAGGCGGAGCAGACGCTGTTCATCCCGATTGAAGACGACGTTGAGCTGTGGGATGTGAAGCTGCTCAACACGAGTGGAAGGCCGCGTCGGCTGAGCGTGTTTGGGTATGTGGAGTTTTCGTTTCATCATATCGAGATCGACAACCAAAATCTGCAGATGAGCCTCTACGCCAGCGGGAGCAGGTACCAGGACGGCGTGATTGAGTACGACTTTTTTTATGAGCCGTGGACGTTTCACTACTTTACGGCGAACTTTGAGCCGGACTCGTGGGACACGATGCGGGATGGGTTTCTGGGGGCGTGGAGAACAGAGACGAATCCGATTGCGGTGGAGCAGGGCCGGTGTGGGGGGAGCGCGGAGCTGGGCGGGAACCACTGCGGGGCGCTGCATAAGACGATCACGCTTGCGCCGGGCGAAGAAGGGCGGCTGGTATTCATGCTGGGGGTGGGGGCGGAGGCGGAAGGGCAGAAGATGCGAGCGAAGTATTCCGCTGCTGCGAATGTGGATGCGGAGTTTGGCGCACTGAGGAAGTATTGGGAGGAGAAGTTCGAGGGGTTCCAATGCGAGACGCCGCACGAGGGTTTGGACACGATGATCAACACGTGGACCCTTTACCAGGCTGAGACGTGCGTGGTGTGGTCACGTTTTGCATCGTTCATTGAAGTGGGGGGACGAACCGGGCTTGGATTTCGCGACACATCGCAGGACGTGATGAGCGTGGTGCATACGAATCCGAATAAGTGCCGGCAGAGGATTGTGGAACTGTTGCGGGCGCAGGTGAGCAGCGGATATGGACTGCACTTGTTCGATCCGGATTGGTTTGACGAAGAGAAGCGCAAGGGGCCGACGTTCAAATCGCCGACGATTGCGCACGCGCCGGAGTTGAGGTCGGTGATTCATGGGATTGAGCATGTTTGCTCGGACGATGCGCTGTGGATAGTGGTGACGTGTTGCGAGTATGTGAAAGAGACGGGGGACGTTGCCTTTTTTGACGAGGTGATTCCGTTTGCGGACGAGGGCGAGGGGACGGTGTATGAACACTTGAAGCGGTCGCTCGACTTCTCGGCGGAACACGTGGGCAGGGACGGTATTTGCCTGGGACTGCGCGCGGATTGGAATGATTGCCTGAACCTTGGCGGCGGCGAGAGTGCGATGGTTTCGTTCATGCACCACTGGGCGTTGAGGGCATTTGTGGAGGCGGCGGAGTTTCTAGAGCAAAAGGGGGATGCGAAGCGATACAACGCGCTTGCGGACAAGGTGAAGGCGGCATGTGAGAAACAGTTGTGGGATGGGGCATGGTATCTGCGCGGGTTCACTGCAAAGGGGTTGAAGGTGGGTTCGGCGGAGTGCGATGAAGGGAAGATATTTCTGGAGAGCAACAGCTGGGCGGTGTTGTCGGATGTGGCATCACCGGAGCGGGGGGCGCAGTGCATGGATGCGGTGGACGAGCACTTGTATTCGAAGTATGGGATTCACCTGGCTTGGCCTGCGTTTTCAAAACCGAACGACGATATCGGATTCATTGGGCGGGTTTACAAGGGAGTGAAGGAAAACGCGGCGATCTTCAGCCATCCGAATCCGTGGGCGATTATTGCAGAGTGCAAGCTGGGGCGTGGCGAGCGGGCGATGAAGTTCTACGACTCGATGCTGCCGGCGAAGCAGAACGAGATGATCGAGGTACGCGAGGCGGAGCCGTATTCGTATTGCCAGTTCATCATGGGGCAGGATCACACGGCGTTTGGGCGGGCGCGGCATCCTTGGCTGACGGGCAGCGCGGGATGGAACTATACGGCGGTGACGCGTTGGATTCTGGGGGTGCGGTTGAGCTTTGATGGGCTGATTGTTGATCCGTGCATTCCGGGAGATTGGAAGGAGTTCAGCGTGAAGCGCAGATGGCGTGGGGCGACGTATGCGATTACGGTGAAGAATCCGATGGGGGTGGAGAAGGGCGTGGTTTCGGTGACGTTGAACGGGGATGCGGTGGATGGGGTGGTGAGGGCGCAGGCGGGCGGGACGGTGAATGAGGTTGTGGTGGTGATGGGGTGAGATTATCCAATCCCAAGCCCCCAAATGCGAGGGACCTGGGGCACCCGCAGGCTGGGAAGCCTGCGGTACAGCCGGTTAGGAAACCGGCGCTACACGTTTTGGGAATCGGCGCTGCACACTTTAGGAAACCGGCGCCACACGTTTTGGGAATCGGCGCTGCACACTTTAGGAAACCGGCGCCACACGTTTTGGGGAAACGGCGCTGCACACTTTAGGAAACCGGCGCTACAAAATGCGGCTACTTTTCGACGACGGCTTTGGAGAGATTTCTCGGGCGGTCGACATCGACGCCGTGTTCCAGGGCCATGAAGTAGGCGAAGAGCTGAAGGGGGACGACTTCGGCGATGGGGAGCAGGTACTCCGAGGCGGGATGGACTTCAACGCAATCGCTGGCCAGGTCTGGGACCTGGGCGTCGCCTTGATTGGCGATGGCGATGACGCGCGCGCCCTGGGCCTTCATGTCGGCGAGGAGTTGCAGGGTTTTTTCGTAACGCATGATTGAGTCGGGCTGGGTGCGATCGACGGTGGCAATTACGACGAGGGGAGTGCTGTCGCTGACAAGGGCATTGGGGCCGTGCTTAAGCTCGCCGACTGGGTAGCCCTCGGCGTGGACGTAGGAAGCTTCCTTGAGCTTGAGGGCTCCTTCGCGCGCGATGGCGTAGTGGATGCCGCGACCGAGAAAGAGGAAAGTCTTAGCGTCGCTGTACTTGCGGGCGAGGGCTTCGATCTGTTCGCGCCATCGGTCAAGTTGAGCTTCGATTTCGTCGGGCAGGGCGCTTAGGCGGTCGATGTTTGCGCTGATTTCGGCGGCGTCCATGCGGCCGGTACGCTGAGCTTCGAAAAGGCCGACGAGGAAGAGAACTTCAAGCTGGCAGGTGAAGCTTTTGGTGGCGGGGATGGCCTTTTCGACGCCAGCGGCGAGAGGCATGGAGACATCGGCCTCACGAGCCATGGTGGAGGATGCGGCATTGGTGATGGCGAGGACCTTGCCGCTGCGGGCTTTGACCTCGCGCAGGGCGGCAAGAGTGTCGGAAGTTTCGCCGGACTGGGAGATGACGATGACAGCTGGGCGGCGCAGGGCGACACCCCCGCGGGTGCTGTATTCGCTGGCATATTCGACGTCGACAGCGAGGCCGCAGAGGTCTTCGAGGAGGATTTCGGCGGCGAGGCCGCTGTGGCGGCTGGAGCCGGAGGCGGCGATGAGGACTTCGCCTGCGGGATTGGCCCAACCGGCGAGACCAGCGGCTACTTCGGAGTTAAGCTGGCCATTTTGGACATAGAGCGCGAGGGTTCGGCGGAGAGCGGCTGGCTGCTCATAGATCTCGCGCAACATCTCGTGCGGGAAGGACTTTTCTTGGTTTGGCATGGATTGGGTCTCGGGGGACGTGTTCTGGGAGGAGTGGGCCATGTGGTGAAGCCTAGGCGACGGATTGACGGGGTGCGCAGCGTCTGGTGGCGGAGGGCAGGATCGAACTGTTCTAGCACGTTGAAAGCAGACAAGTTATGAAAAATCGCCGACGCTCAAAACGCTACACCATATCGATACGCGGTTTTGAAGTACGCCGGAGGTACACGACCTTTTTCATTTCTCACTCTTCATTATTCACCAGAAGGCCCCGGCTCATCACTGGGGCTTTTCTTAGGACGTCGTATTGCAACGCTCAAAGCGTTGAAGCTCACTCTCCGAAATCCGATCCATATCGGCTCTAGAAGGCCGGCGACAAATAACCGCACTGGGCCGCTTGCCCCCAGCTCGAGGGGCCGACGATGCCAGCGCCTACACAAGTGGCGCCGTGATCGATGACTTGTTGTTGCTTCTGCATCGCCTGTAGATACATTTGGACCTCGGCGGGACTGCCGCCTCCCGCACTGGGCGACGCCGATGCGGGGGCTGTGAAGAGAGCGAACTTTTTCTGCAGCCAGGCAGGAGGTATCTTGAAGCTCTTAATGACGGCTACAATGGTGGGCGCATCCTTGGCCGCTATGGCGGTCGGGGCCGATCCAACCGTCAAAAAGTTTTTGAAAAACTGGAGGCGGTCTTCGGGCAGCGAGCAGAATATGCCCAGAGCATTGCCCGGCGTGGCGGTCCCGGAGACGGCGATCACAAACACACCGCATTGGAACCCAGCCGGTAGCGATTGAAGAGGCGCCGCGTAAAGGAACTTAACCTGAGGAACCGGGTTTCCGTTGAGCGCGGCACGCTGCTGGAGAACCATCGTGAGCTTGTCAGTAAGCTTTGCCGAGTACGGCATCGACATATTCGAGCCGTCGGGTCCCGTCTGTCCCAATTGAAAAGTACCGTTGTGCGCGATAATCCCTTGTCCAAGGTTGATCACCTCGCCTTGTGGCCCTGTCAATTCGATATTTGTTTGCGAGGCTCCTGCGACTTTCCATCCGGCAGGCACACCGGCAGAGGCACTTTGGTCCGGCGCAGTATAGGTCTGCAACTGGACCGGGGGGAGAGCAGGTGCGGCGGGGGCAGTAGAGGGTGTGGCCTGCGCTTGAGCGGAGACAAAAGCTGGAAGCCCGATGATGAGCGAGATCACCGGCACGGCGGCGATCCGCAGAAACTTGATGGCATCGCATCTTTGCATGGTTAAGAGCCTCCCCTTGTTTTCTTGACTTGTTCTTGTTTCGGTGACCCCTTCAAAGAAACATCGGCGTCACTCGACGATCACAGTGGCATTGATATTCTGAGTCGATTCTCCGCTCACCGTGAGCGTGATCGGAATCGTATAGGTACCTGGCGCTGCAAAACTCGACTTCCCCCCGCAGCTACTCAATGCGCCGGCGCCGATCCACAGGAGGATCGCAATCATCCAGAAAACCTGGCGCGAAGTTGAGTGCTTGCCCTTACGGCGTTTAAGTCCGAACATGGCCGCCAATGATCCCGGCAGCCAGAGGAGGGCAGCGAGGAGCACGCTGTCGAACCTCCCGCCCTGGCCCGGAAAGCGGAGTTGGGCCGTCGCCGCAGCATTTGTGCTGACGGTCAGGGTGTCGGTAAACGGCCCTGCGCCACTCAATGTCAAAGTCGGCGGGGCGAATGCGCACGATACGTGGGCCGGCAACGTGCCGCAGGAGAAATCAATGGTCCCTGTGTACCCGCCGATCGGCGTAATCGTGATAACTAATTGTCCCGAACTTCCTGGCTGAATGCTCAAACTTGTGGGGTTCACCGCTGCTGTGATTCCGGGAGTGACCACCGTCTCAGTCAGCGAGTTTGATACGCTGGGCGCGTCGGTCCCGTTCCCGCTGTATGAGGCGGTGATGTTGTACACGCCTGTTGCGGAAAACGATGTCTGGAGGGTGGCATTTCCGTTTGCATCCAACGTCACAGTTCCGAGCGTGGTGGTTCCGTAAGCGAAGAGCACCTGTCCGGTTGGGATGCTGCCGGCGGATTGGGTCACGTTGGCGGTAAGCGTCACGCTTTCGCCGGTTCCCGCGGTGGTGTTGGACGACGTGAGCGTTGTCGTTGTCGGCAACGCTAAAGGCAGGGTCATCAGCGGAACATTCAACTGCGGGGTAGGCGGGAATTGCTCCGAATCCGCAACGGTCAATGTGACCATGTAGTAAAGAGCAGCTGTCGGGAAGTACTGGAGCACATTTCCGTCCACAATCGCGAGATCCAGGTTTGCGCTCGGTGTGGAGCTGACAGACCACTTATAGGGTGGAACACCTCCGGTTGCCATCAGTGGAACGCTCGTCAAAACTCCCACGGTGCCGTCCGGCAGACCCGGGTCGCCGTCCCCTAGAGTAGGAGGCACGATCTGCAATGTGGATTGGACCTGGATTGCCAGTCCAAAGGGTGACGACAACGGAGGATTGGATGAGTCGGACACCATCACGAAGAAGTTGTTGTAACCGCCGGCGGCAGTCGTGTATTGGGTTGGCGTTCCAGAGAGGAGCCCACTGCGCGAGAGGGTCAACCCGGGCGGCACGCTGCCTGCGTTCGTAACAAAGCTATAGAAATACGGCGCTGTCCCTCCGGATGCCGCGAGTTGAACCGAGTAAGGCTGTCCTACTGCGGCATTCGGCGTCAATGGAGACGGGGTCGTAAGCTCAAGTTGTCCGCCGATGACGAGGTTGAAGGATTGCTGGAAGGTGGCTTGCGGGTCTTCTGAATCCGAGACCGTAATCGTAAACGGGTAGCTGCCCTGCGTCGTGGGAGTTCCGTTGATCGCCCCTGTGCTTTGATCCAATTGAAGTCCCGCGGGCAGAGTCCCCTTGGTGAGTGCCCAGGTGTAGGGAGGCGATCCGCCCGTTGTGAGTGGCACAAGAGAGCCCGGGTAGTTTGTCCCAACGACACCATTCGGCAGGCTGTTCAGAAGATTGAGCCCAGACACGACATTAAAGGTGATTGATAGATACTGCGGCGGCAGCGGATTCGGCTTGGAGTCATCTTCCACTTCGACCACGAGTGAGTACTTGCCGAATTGCTGCGGCGTACCTTCGAAGGTGCCGTTCTCGAACGTGAGCCCTGGGGGCACGGTGCCGCCTGGTTCGATCGACCACGTGTACGGTTCCGTTCCGCCGAATGCCGTCAGAGCCAGGTTGTAATCCTGTAAGACCGTCGCCTGGAGCGCGGCCTTGCTGGGCGGCTCGATCTGCAACGACGAGTTGTTATTCACAGCCAGCGTGGCGAATCCGCTTTCCTGCCCGCCACAGGTGAGCGCATAGGTAAAATTGCCTTCCGCGGTCGGCGTGATGTCTGCGCTCCCGCTATACACGACGCCGTTCATCAAGCCCGACTGCACACCGGTCCAATCTGCGGCGTCGGCGCCGGCGGGGTTCCCGACAATCGATGCGGAGCACTGCTGCGCGGTCAGCGAAAAGGCATTGACAACCGACCAGTTGAGGGTCGTCGTATCGCCGGGCGCCACCGTTGCGGGGTCGAAGGTGATTTGAATCGGCGCGGGAAGCGGATCCGTCAGCGAGATCTTGAAGACAACTGGAAAGCCGATTGCGGTGGTCTGGATGCCGTAGAAAGAGCCGTCCGAAGTCTGCACCAGTGGCGCCCGTGGACCCGCTCCATTGACTTGCGGGTTCTGCTGGACCGTCGTCGTATCTTCGTTGGGCACGCCGCCTGTAAAGGTATAAAGAGTCGTCAGGGCTCCAGCGGTCGTCAGTTGGAACACCGTCCCGCATCCAAACGGGGCGCAATTGTCAGAGGTGGTATTGCCGCCCGCAATGGTTGTGCCGTAGAGATTTCCGTCGCTTCCCAGAATGAGGACAGGGATGAAAGCTTCCGCGTCAACCATGCCGTCGGCCCCGCCTGTGAAGGAGTGCAAAATCGTGTATTTGCCGGCGGTTGTCACTTTGAAAGCCACTCCAGCGGCGGTCTGGTTGTATTTGTTGTTGCTTGACGCCGTCATTCCATAAAAGGCGCCGGTGCTGTCCTGCACCAGCGGGCCACTGGGAGTGTCGCCTTCGCTCCCGTCGGCGGCCAGCGTGTGGATCAGTTGAAACTGCCCGGTAGGACTCACCTGGACGATGGCGCCGGGCTGTTCGCCAATGCCGGCAGATGCAACGTAGCCTGCGACCGCTCCAGGAGCGACGGCGAGCGTCAGGTAGAAATTCCCGTCGCTTCCCTGCATGATCGAGGTCGGGTAACAGCCATTTGTACAGATGTTCGCGGGCGTTTCAATCGGAAAAGTGTAGACGGCAGTCACGTTGCCGTTCGAAGAGTCGAGCTTATACACTCCCACCGCGTTGGTGAAGTAGATGTCGCCGTCATTGCCCTCAACCAGCGACTGCGGTTGGTAGCCGGTGTCGGGAACTCCTTTCGCATTCGCGCCGAAGCTGGCCAGGATTGTTGGGTTCGGCGACGAGCCGTCGAGCGGGATTTTGAAGATCGATCCATTTCCCCCTGTGCCGCCATAAATGCAGGTGCCATAGAGGCCTCCGTCCGTGTCGACGATCAGATCTGTCAGTTGACAGCTGTTGGCGGTATTGGCGAGGTTGTTGTTGGCTTGATCAAACAGGTAGAAGATGGTCGCCACTCCGCCAGGGGTGACCTGATAGATTTTGTCGCACTCTCCTACGTTCGGGACGCACGGGATTTCAATGGACGTAGAAATCCCGTAGAAATTCTGGTCACCCGCCTGAAGCATGCCCACGCCGTAGGCAAAAGCGACGACAGTACTTGTTGCGGAAGGGGCTTGCGCGGAGGCGGCAGCCGTCGTGAGAACGGCGCATGCAATGCCCAGTGATGCTCGCAGATTCAGGGAAAAGGGGAACATGTGAATCACTCCCGGCAGGCCAGCAAGATTGAAGTTGACCGCTATTCACGCACTTGCCCCTTGGCCGCATTCTGAGGCGTGGCTTCCGGCTGAGATGATTTGCAAGCCGGAATCTCGTTTTTTCTGCACCGGTCCCAGAAATTGTATCGTTTCCTGAGGCAGGTCACGAGGCCAAAAGGACGTTTGCCACGAAGAAGCCGGCGTTTGCAGGAGAAAAGCCGAGCGATCTGCTGCTGTCCTAGCCTCGCACGCCTCCTCACGGGGATGCTCGCAATATTTCGAAAGTGTTGCACCACTTCAGGCGAAGCGTTTCGATGGCCCTATTTCAGGATCCGAGCGTATCGTCGCGAATTCGGAAATCACTTTTCGATTAACAGTCCATGATCGCCTTTTCGATGATGCACCTGTACTCTCCAGCAAAAGGCGCGAGCGAAATCTCTCAGATTCTCTAAGTGATTGTAAATAGGAAACTTGCACTGGTGGCGGAGGGCAGGATCGAACTGCCGACCTTGGGGTTATGAATCCCACGCTCTAACCAACTGAGCTACTCCGCCTAAAAAAGGGGGGGCAGACGGGGGGTCCGTCTGCCCAGGACGGGGCGCAGGGCGGTGCGCCCGCACATCCCTATAGAGATGATACGAGGGTCGGGGGTGAAGGTCAATGATTTCGCGGGGGTTTGGGGTTGCGGGTATTGGGTATGGGATGTCGGGTGTCGGACGCGGGGCGCGGGCTGAGGTAAACTCGCCAGCATGAGTGCGATGCGGATTGCGGGGGTGATACCGGCGCGGTTGAGTTCGACGCGGCTGAGCCGGAAGGTTTTGCGGGAGATTGCAGGGCGGCCGATGGTGGAGTGGGTGTGGCGGGCGGCGGCGGCTGGCGGGTTGATGGATCCGGTGGTGGTGGCGACTGATTCGGAGGAAGTGGCGGAGGTTTGCCGGGCGAGGGGGATTCCGGTGGTGATGACTTCTGCGGATTGCGCGAGCGGGTCGGATCGAGTGAATGAAGTGGCGCGGACACTGGACGCGGATGTGTACGTGAACATCCAGGGGGATGAGCCGACACTGACGGGGGATTTCTTTCCGCCGCTGCTGAAGTTGTTTGAGCGGGCGGAGGTGGGGGTGGGGACGCTGGCGGTGACTTGCCCGCGTGAGGAGTGGGGGAACCCGAATGCGGTGAAGGTGGTGACGGCGCTGGATGGGCGGGCGCTGTATTTTTCGCGGGCGACGATTCCGTTTGATCGGGATGGGGGCGGGGGCGGGGCTGGGTTTGCTGGGTATCGGAAGCATCTGGGGATTTATGCGTATCGGAAGGCGGCGCTGGAGCGGTTTGCGGCGCTGGCGCCGTCGCCGCTGGAGAAGGTTGAGAAGCTGGAGCAGTTGCGGCTGCTGGAGAACGGGATTGCGTTGTATGTGGCGGATGCGCCACGGGACACGATTGGGGTGGATACGGAGGAGGATTTGGTGAGGGCGGAGAAACAGCTATTAGCCGTTAGCTCTTAGCTGTTAGCTGCGGTGTGGGAGGGCGGGTGCGATCCGGGTCAGAGCATAGAACAAATGAAAATGGCAATGGATGCGGCGGCGGCGGCATAGACCCAAAGTTTCCCGGTCTTTGATAGGCCTGATGGGAGTTCGGTTGTAGTGTCGTTTCTCGCGATCGAGGGCCATACGCCAAATGCAAACCGCACTCGAGGTCGAGTTAAATACCAAGCGGTCCATAAGAGTGGAAGAACCCAGCGCGCGTAGGAGAGCATCCAGGCCACGGCGGCAGAATGAGCAAAGGACGCAGACATGTCGGAAGATCGCTCGAATAAAACGCCAATGGCACAACCGAATGCGATCAGCACCAAGACGGCAATGCGAGACCACTCTTTTAGCTTCCATAGGCCAAAACCAATGACAGCATGTGCGCCATAGTAAAGATAGGTCAAAGGCGGAAACACGTAGGAAGTGACTTTGAGCAGTTCTGCGGAATGAAAGAATCTTGCCGTAAATTGCTGCCAGTAGTCTGCGTAGCTGGAAATCCCAATGATTGGGTTAGAGATTACCTGCGTGAAGGCAATGAAAAAGTACAGTAGCGCGAGCAGAGTAATTCCGACAGGTCGATTTCTTTTGAGGAGCATCTTGCGAAAAAGAATACACGGGAGGGACGAGGGGACGAATTCGAGAGGAATAATCTGAATTGCAAGCAAGAATCGGATAGCGGGCGGGGCGGCGATGGGCGAAGATCGGTTGCATGAACACGATGATGATTTCAGTGAACAGTGGAGTGAAGTTGGCGATGAAGCGAGATGTTGAGACGCAGAGCCTCGGAGCGCGGAGCATCGGATCAAGCAACGGCAAGTCGATGCGAGCGGCGGTGATTGATCCGGAGGCGGCGTGGGCGCAGCTTGTGGCGCGGGACAAGGCGGCACGGTTCTTCTATGCGGTGTTGACGACGGGGGTGTTTTGTCGCGTGGGGTGTGGGAGCAGGCCGCCGCTGCGGGAGAATGTGCGGTTCTTCGGGTCGATGGAGGAGGCGCAGAGGGCGGGGTTCAGGGCGTGCAAGAAGTGCAGGCCTGAAACGGTGCGGAGAGAAGCGGCGGCCGGCGCTTTGGGCACCGCGGGCGGCGCCGTTGCATGGAGCAGCCCATTGGACGCAGTTCGGCGGCATATCGAGAAGAATGTGGATCGAGGGGTGCCGCTGGCGGAACTTGGACGGGTGGCGGGGATGAGTCCGTTCACGGTGCAGCGGATGTTCAAGCGGGAGATGGGCGTGAGCCCGCTGGCATATCAAAGGGCGCTGCGGGCGGCGAGCCTGCGCGGGGCGCTGAAGGAGGGTGCAAGGGTGACGGATGCGGTGTATGAGGCGGGGTTTGGGTCGCCGAGCCGGGCGTATGAGGGAGCGGGGCTGGGGATGACGCCGGGGCGGTTTGCGGCGGGGGGCAAGGGCGAGAAGATCGGGTTTACAACGGCGCGGACGCCGTTTGGATGGATGGTGGTGGGGGCGACGGAGCGCGGGTTGTGCTGGCTGGCGCTGGGGTCGACGTCGGCGGAGGCGGAAGGGACCTTGCGCGAGGAGTTTCCGCTGGCGACGGTGCGGCGGGATGCGTCGCTGTCAACGCTGGTGGATGGGGCGCTGGAGAGCGTGAGGGACGGGTCGGATCTGGGGCGGGGACGCGGCGGGCCAGGCGGTGCGGATGGGAATGTCGGGCTGGATTTACGGGGGACGGTGTTTCAGTTGCGGGTGTGGCAGGCGCTGCGGCAGATTCCGCGAGGCGAGACGAGGAGTTACAGCGAGCTGGCGCGGGAGATGGGCGCGCCTAAGGCGACGAGGGCGGTGGCGCGGGCGTGTGGGCTGAACCGCGTGGCGGTGGTGGTGCCTTGCCACCGGGTGGTGGGCGCAAACGGCGCGCTCACGGGCTACCGGTGGGGGGTGGAGCGGAAGAAGGCGCTGCTGGAGGCGGAGCAACGGGCTTGAGGGATTTGGTGGAATGCTAAGTCCTAACAGCGAATCCTGGAGCACCCGGCGGAGTGGTAGGGCGAAGGACGGGCCAGCCTTTGGGGTGGCGAGGATAGGGGTTGGGCCATCGTGGAGGTTGAGCCACCGATCGGACGCGTGGATAGACTATCGTTGACGGATCTGAGGCTTAGAGATGCACATGATCTCGATGAGGCGCTTCGCTCCAACGCTATTGATTCTTGCAGCGCTCACTTCAACCAGAATGAGCCATATTGCTGCTCAGGCGGCTGGTCAGAAGTCTGAGCAGGAGATCGCCGTGGACTCCGACCACGACGGACTCAGCGATTCGCTGGAGCAGGCGCTGCTGATTCAGTTTGCACCGACGTTCATGGTGGGGCGGCAGGACTGCGCAGGGATTCCGGCGGAGTTTACGCCGAATGTGGAGACGCCAACGGTGCAGGCTGAGGACGGGACGATCTATGGGCAGGTGTTTCCGGTAGCGTCGTTGGGCGACGGAATGCCGGCGGTGGAGATTCACTTTTACCATCTTTGGAAGATTGACTGCGGGCCGCATGGACACAATCTCGACACGGAGCATGTTGCGGTGCTGGTGAGCGCATCGGAGCGAGATGTTGACGCTGCGAAATGGAAGGCTGTGTATTGGTACGCCGCGGCGCATGAGAACACAGTGTGCGACGTGAGCCAGATTGCGCGCGCGTCAACGGTTGGCGGTGTGGAGGGCGGGGCGAGGGTTTGGGTGTCGCCGGGGAAACATGCTTCCTACCTGAATGAGACGCTCTGTGGGGGTGGATGTGGCGCAGACAAGTGCGTGGATATGGTTGCGCTGCGGCCGGGGAAGTTGGTCAATCTTGGTGAGGCTGGTGATCCGATGAATGGGTCGGCTTTCATCGCTTCGAATGAATGGCCGCTGATGGCGAAGATGAGTGCGACGAACTTTCCGCAGGAGTCGATTGCACGGGTTAGTGGCTTGCAGGATGGGGACATCGCGTGGACCGGCGCGGGGAAGCGATCGAAGCAGCAGATTATTGCGGTGAGTGGGGCGACGGAGAGGGCGATTGCGGGTGGGGTTGGCGGGACGGCGGGGTCGCTGGGGGATGCGGCGGCGGCAACGGGGGCGGCGATTTCGGTGACTGAAGGCGATACGGGCGATGCGTTGGCGAAGAGCGCGACGCATACCGGACATGCGCTGGGGACGGCGGCGCGGGCGGTTGGGGAGGCGCTGCATTTGGTTAAGAAGCCGGAGAAGGCGGAATAGATGGCGGCGGTTTAGGGAAAGCAATCCCGGATCGCAGGCGCGGCCTGGGACGGCAGGGTTAATTCGACTGGGCTGCTTGGGCTTCGCGTTCCTTCTCCGCGACGAAATCCGCGTCGAGGCAGATGATGTAAATGACAGCTCCGACGACATGACCGTGTTCGGGATCATAGTTATGGTGCCGAAAGATCGCCATCCAGCGGTTGGGGTTTCTGCCCCGGTCCAAGGTTACTTCCGACGCAAGCCTCGCCTCAAGGTAGCCTAGCTGTTCGCCGTTGTCTGAGCGGCAGATTGCTACGGCGTTTGGGTCAAACTTATTCTCCGGTTCAGGTTTCAAAGTGAGCGTGTCAAAAACACCGCAGCGGGCTAGGATTTGGTAGCGCGATGAGCCGTCTTCGTTGCTATGGCTTGCTCCGGCTACAGTTGTATAAAACGACTTGTCGACGATGGATTCCGGAAGTGACTCCGAGAGGACGGCCTCAAATTCCGTGTCTGCTGATGTTCGACCGGAGTTCGCCTCAGAATGCCTTCCCAGAGCATGAAGACGCGCTTCGTTCTTTAACGCTGGATGTTCCATGGGCGGCAGTATAACCCAAGGGCCGTTGCGGCTGTGGTATCAGCCTGCGAAACGTAAGCCCACGAGCGATCTGAGCTGCGTTTGGGAGCGGGCTGCCTAGTGTCCTGAGTCATTAATTCGTCCGCAAAAGCGAGCGACGGAATCAAGGATTTGATCGGCGGTTTTGTGCCAGATGAAAGGTTTCGGATCGCGGTTGTGATGCGCGATGAACTCGTCGATGGCGGTTTTCAGTTCTTTGGTCGAGCGGTGGACGCCGCGTCGGAGCTGACGATCTGTGAGCAGCGCAAACCAGCGTTCCACCAGGTTCAGCCAAGAGGCGGAGGTGGGCGTGAAGTGGACATGGAAGCGAGGCCGCTTGGCGAGCCAGTCCTTAATCAGCTTGGTTTTGTGAGTGCCGTAGTTGTCCATGATGAGATGGATGTCCAATTCTTCCGGCACGTTTTTCTCTATGGTGTCGAGAAAGTTGCGGAACTCTTCGCTGCGATGGCGCTGCTGGTTCTGGCCGATGACCTTGCCTGTTTTGGTGTTGAGCGCGGCAAATAGACTCGTGGTGCCGTGGCGCGCGTAGTCGTGTGTGCGGCGTTCGATCTGCCCAGGCCGCATGGGCAGCAATGGCGCGGTGCGGTCCAGAGCTTGAATCTGCGACTTTTCATCCACGCATAGGACTAGAGCGCGCTCGGGAGGGTTCATGTAAAGACCCACGATGTCGCGTACCTTGTCGATGAACAACGGATCTTTGGATAGCTTGAATGTCTCGGCGCGATGCGGGGCGAGAGAAAAGGCGCGCCAGATGCGGCTGATGGCGGTTTGGTTGATGCCTGTGGCCTCTGCCATCGTACGCGTTGACCAGTGGGTGGCAGCGGGCGGCTTGCTCTCCAGCGTACGCACGATCACCTCTTCGATCTGTCGATCGCTGAGCTTGCGTGGCTGTCCGGGACGCGGCTCATCGAGCAGGCCATCCAATCCTTGTCCATCAAACCTGCGCCACCATTTACTGACGGTTTGAATACACACATGTGTTTCCGTAGCGATGGCCGTAGCGGTCAGTCCATCGGAAGCACGCAAAACGATCCGCGCCCGCAACGAGAGAGCTTGGGCAGTCTTCCTTCTCCGCGTCCATCCCTGCAAGGTCAAGCGTTGCTCTTCGCTCAGTTCCAACTTCGGCAATCGGCGCCCACGTCTCATGACTTTACTCCTGTCATGTTAGACGTATCCCCACCTTATATGTTTAATGAATTAATGACTCATGACACTAGCTTTCGATCACCTTTTGAGCCACCAGTTCTTCGTCGGCATCCGTCTGGATGATCTTGTTGTGCAGGCAATAGAGCGCAAGCTCGAGCCGGTCTGAAACCCCAAGCTTGTCGTAGATCTTGCGCAGATAGTTCTTGATCACCTGCTCTGTGGTCCCAAGTTGGAAGGCGATTTCCTTGTTCCGCTTCCCCTGGGTGATGCAGGTGATGATCGACATCTCCTTGGGAGAGAGCCGCGGTTGCGAACGGGGGCTTACCAGGCTGGCAGCCTGGGCACGATACGCCTCAATCACCCAATTCACTGATTGGTTGTCGATCCAGGTTTCGCCGGCCGCAATCCTGCGAACGCAGCGCACCAGAAGATCCGGTGAAATCGAGCGCGAAATGATGCCGCGCACACCGCGACGATAGAGCTCTACCGTGTGATTCTCATCCGTCTGCACCGCCTGCACAATCAGCTTCACGTCGGGCGAAGCGCGCAATAGATCAGGGATCACATTCGCTGTACCGGCGAGGAGGCCGCCCTCAAGCAAGACAATATCGGTGGGATACCGCTCGATAGCTGCCTTCAGAGTCTCGAGCGAATCGGCCTGCGCGACAACGCGCAAGTCGTCTTCGAGCGCAAAAACCTTCCTTATGCCAACGCGATAGATCGCCTGCGAGTCCGCAAGAATTATGCGGATGGTGCCGGGCTTGACCGGAGTGTCAAGTAATTCGCCGTCGGAGGAGTCGTCCAGGAATTCCATAGGTGGGGCTGCCAAATCCCCGCGCTGTCATTGCTCGCAAAAACGATATTCGTCAATGGTTGCAGCAGCGAGGTAATGAATATTGCTTATCGAGCAGCGTACCACACGTCCTTGACATTCAACTAGAACATCTCGGGTGCTACCTAACACCTGGCCCGGCATGCGGAGAGAGAATCGAATATCCAAGCCAACTTCGAGCTCCCTGTCGAGCTCAAACAAGACCCCGCTGGCTGAGACATTTCTTGTGGATGCCGAAACCTCGCCGCTGACAGTAGAAAGTACCACCGGCAGGCTCAACGGAAAGCGCACGGCACATCGCATTTGCTGACGAGCACCACCCGGTCCGGGAACCGGAACCGGCCCCGGGGTGGGGTTTCCCATCGCTGTTCTTGGTTCGCTCATAGGCTGCTTCCCAGGCCTCGGTAAGGCCGCCTGCCAACATTAAACGATTCAGCCCCCTGCACCACAAGACACCAAAGTTTCCAAGATAGTAACTCACCTATCAACACGCGGACCCGCTGAGCGTCCAAATGAAAAGTGCTGGCCTTTGCTTCCCCGCCTTCATTGGCGCGCATTGCCCTCACTTCGTTCGGCCTAATGTCTATTTACCTTATAGTCAATCAGAATTGCGCCAGAGGAAGCCTGGCGAAACAGGATGTGGAACAATCTGAACGCTACGTCTCGCCAGCCGGATAAAACGCTCCCGATGCGCCAACCCACTCCTGGTTCTTGTTGTGGTCCACGCCCATCATCTTCCCCCTGCCCAGCCGAACCAATGGGAGAGCCGGAGTCAATTCGCCTCCATCCGGCCAAAGATACAGAATCCGGATCTCGGCTTGCGTCAAGCCATGTGGCGTGACTATGGTCGGCTCAAAGTACATCCGCTGCTGTACCAGGTAGTCGCCACGCTGCGATCGCGGAATCTCTTCGAGTTGAGCGTGCGTCGGCTCAAACTGGATCCCCTTCCCGGCAAACGAGAAGAGCGGCTTCAGCAAGAGCTCTCTATAAACCGTGTCTGGGCCCACATTGCCTGGAAGTGGAACTCCTGCAGCGAGTAACCGGTCTTTTCCGTCCCCTTCGAGGAAATCCTCAAGGAAGACTCCAGGCGGGACAACGGGGAAGCGGCCCGGCCTTCCAAACAGCCAGGGAATCGAGAACTTGCTGATCAGGAAGTACCAATTTGGGTGACCGGCCCATTCAACATCCCAGTCTCCGTCCAGCGCAAAGGGCAGCTCGACATGCCGGGCGATCAACTCATCGGCAATTGCCCGGTTGTATATCCTCTCGATCGGAATCCATCGCCCGGAGTCGCCGTTGTACCAAAGCCGGTTCCGATCCGCCTTCAGGCTCCGGATGTCGACCACCCGGATGCCGAGGCGCCTGGCCGTCACCAGGAAATCGGGCAATGTCTTCTGGTTCACCGGATCGACTTCAGTCAGAACCACGTTTTCAGGCATGTGGTCCCCTAGGATCGTTCTTCGCAGGAGCCCCCAGTACCCCCCCTCGTCCAGCCCACTCAGATAAGTCCCAAGTGAGTTGGGGAGGGAGAATGTGTCTCTGTACGCCGAATTGAGTACCTGCTGATAGCCGAAAACCGAGGGAAATGCCTGAATCTCCACAAGCCTTGGCGCAAATCCCCCATCGGCGGCTTCGTCCTTGACGAGTGCAAAATCCGCGGTAAGGAAGTTTGGGTGGTGAGTCTCGCGGGCAACTCGGTATCCGAGCGGGATCGAACTTTGGGCCGCTTGAAGGTAGTCGCGGTCTGACACCAACGCCGCTGCCATCTCGGCACCGCTTTTGGCCAGCTGCTCAAGCAGCGTAAAGGACAGAAAAATAGGGGTTTCCGCGACACGGAAGCCGACCGGCGCACCGCATCTGCCCTCCAGCATGGAATAGAGTTGCCCGTACTGAGACGGGCGGAACCGCTGATTGAATTGGGATCGGATCTCAGGAATCACGGCTGCAAACCTGCCTCAATAGTAATGGTTTCCTCTAAGACCCGAGTAATGGTTTCCTCTAAGACCCGGAGTCTAGCTGCCGGCGAGCCCGAAATCGTTTTAGTTGAGGGAATTTCCATGAACGGTCCATTCGGGTTAAGTGTCACAATGCGAGACAAATAGCACATTAGGGGTCATATGGGTACTTTTGGGGTGGACTGGTTACAACTTTCGAGTTACTCTTCTTGTACTGGTTTTTGCAAGGAGCGCATGAGCATGAACGCCAAGTCACTTCGTGTCATTTATACCCTCACCGCAGTTGTTCTGGTTGCCGGCACCGTTGCCGCCTTCGCTAGCCCGGTTATCATTCCGCCGCCTCCGCCAGGCGTTCCGCACTTCGCCGAGGCCAGCCCGGTGATCATTCCTCCGCCGCCCACGGCTGGCAAGCACCTTGCCGAAGCGAGCCCGGTGATTATCCCTCCGCCGCCAACGGCCGGCAAGCACTTTGCCGAAGCGAGCCCGGTGATTATCCCTCCGCCGCCAACGGCCGGCAAGCACTTTGCCGAAGCGAGCCCGGTGATCATCCCTCCTCCACCCACGGCCGGCAAGCACTTTGCTGAGGCGAGCCCGGTGATCATCCCTCCGCCGCCGACGGCCAATCCGCACGTCGTTTAGTCGTCGCGTACTCCGATCAAACCGCCAGCCTATCTTGCTAAACACGCGTTAGCACGATAGGCTGAGTTTGTTTACAGAGGGAGGCCCGCTTGGGCTTGGATTCTGTTCTCACCGGATGCGGTGCGGCGGCAGAAGCGATTCTGATTCTGCTGATGCTGCGGGTCCGCCTATTTCGGACCTTTCCGGCCTTCTTCATATGGGTTTGCTGGAGTTTCCTTATTGATGTTTATGCGTTCGCCACAAACTACCAGAACTACCAAGCTCCCTTAGGCGTCTTTGAGATTCAGATTGCGGTCGATTCGGTTCTGGTGTTTGCCGTCCTAGTTGAGTTATCTTGGAGTATTCTGCGTCCCATTCGCGCTTCCCTGCCCAAGTACTCATGGCTGGTGATCGTTGGCCTTATCCTCATCGCTTGCGCGATTGTCTGGTTCATTGCGGGCCTGACGGTTCCCGATTATCCGAACCCGGAATACAAGCTCTTGTTTCGATTGCAGCAAACCGGTGCAATCCTCCGAGTTGTGATGTTTCTTGCCATGGCCGGATTCAGCCAACTTTTGTCCATCGGTTGGCGAGACCGCGAACTGCAGATCGCGACTGGATTCGGTTTCTACTCCATCGTTTCGCTGACGGTGACCATTCTGCACACCCATCAGGCCCTCGTATCCCCTCAATATCACTGGCTGGATGAAGCCGTAGGGGTGAGCTATATCCTCGTGCTGTGCTATTGGACATTTGCCTTTGCCACCCGCGAAGCCGAGCGCAGAGAGTTCACGCCGCAGATGCAGAATTTCCTGCTGGCGGCCGCCGGGTCCGCCAGGACAGCTCGGATCGACATGGCGAACTCCTCCTCAATGAAATCCCGGAAAACCGACGACTAGTTTGCCGCTTCGGAACCAAAGCTCCCACACCAGTAACCTTCCGTTCCGCCCAGACTCGAAATTCCTCTACAACTAAGGTGTTAGAAACGGACTTTTCCGCAACACGCTGCAACAAATGTCTGTTACAAGTAGTGAGTACCGAGTCCCCCGGCAGGAACTGCAGGACCGTGCAAGCGGACTGCAAGCCTGGGCAAGAGGCAGATACAGATGATCGTTACGATGCTTCAAATTGGCGCTGTAGCAGGGATTGCGTTTTACCTCTATCGCCTGCGCGCTGGAATCAAAGCTCGCAACTCGCAGACATGGGATTCGCTGCTCGCGCGGCTTCGTCCCGACTGGAGCGCTCGTGAATTGAGCGATCAGTTCCTCTGGAAAGAAGGCCTGAGCGCCACCTCAGAGGATGCCTGGGAGCGCATGGAAGGTCCCAAGGGCCTGTGGGTCATGTATCAGAATGCTCAAGTCATGCTGCAGATGGCCGACTATGCCGCGAAGAATAGCGACAGTGTGGACCGTCTTCTACTTGAGACTCTGCGCAGCGACGCCATGCACATTCGCGTTTGCGTCCTGATGGCGCTCGCCCAGTATGGATTCAGCAAAGCTGGCGAGGGTGTTCGCATCAATGCATTCCGTGCCGCTACCATGTACACCGGAATGGCAGCGCGGATGACGCAACTCCTGCAGGAAATTGCCCCGGTTATGGTCCCAGACTTCGTTGCAGCAATGTAGTTGAGTTTCTCTCTCCGAAACGAAAACCCCGGCCTCGGCCGGGGTTTTTCATTCTCTGGTTGTTCTCTGATTGCCCTAGACTGGGTTCGCATCAAGGAACGAATTAATGCGGGCGAACTCGTCGTCGCTGATTCGGAGATGGAGCGCTTCGGCCACACCTTCAACCTGCCTGGCACTTCGGCCACCGACGATTGCCGCCGTCACTGCTGGATTGTGAAGAGTCCACGCCACCGCCACCACGCCCGGGCTCACAGCGTGCTCGTTGCCGATGGTCCGCAGCAACTCCACCAGACGCAGATTCCGGCTCAGCCGTGGCTCATTGAACTCAGCCGCACGACGACGCCAGTCATCCTGCGGGAAAGCCGCGACACGTTCGGCGGTCATCGCGCCGGTAAGCAAACCGGAGACCATCGGCGAATAGTTGATGACGCCGATGCCGTGGCTCTGCGCATAAGGAAGCTGCTCCTGCTCAACCGCCCGGCGCAGCATCGAGTACGGTGGCTGCAGGCTGGTGATCGGCGCAATCGAGCGCACGCGCTCCATCTGCGCCACGTTGCAGTTTGAGACTCCGATCCACCGCACTTTGCCTTCTTCCTTCAGGCGAGCCAGTGTCCCCCACCCCTCTTCAATTTCTTCTTCCGGGTTGGGCCAATGGATCTGGTACAGATCGATCGTCTCAACCTGGAGCCGGCGGAGGGACGCCTCCACTTCTTCTCGCACCGAAGCAGACTTGAGTGAGCGATAAATCGACCGGTCTGCATGCCAGCGCATGGAGCACTTGGTGAAGACGTAAGGCCGTGATCCGGAATAACCCTTCAGTGCTCGCGCAACAACTTCTTCAGAGTGGCCCAGCCCGTAGATGGCTGCCGTATCGATCCAGTTGACCCCGAGGTCCAGAGCCCGGTGGATTGCCGCAATGGACTCGTTGTCGTCTTGTGCTCCCCAGGCGAACTCCCAGTTACCCCCGCCAATGGCCCATGCGCCAAAGCCGATTGAAGTAAGGTGAAGATCCGAATTGCCAAGGGTGCGAAGAGTGGGCGAATCAGAAGTCGTCATGACATAAGGATAGACGCGCTGAGGCAGTTCTGGGATTCGCAAACGTTGGGTCGGAGCCGGACCGGCTTACGAGGGCCGGCCTGCGCTGCAGCCGGCGGCAACCCGAATGGGGTTCAGGCTGCGATTAAAAACCGTCCATCGCGCATGATCTGTTCCTGCCCAGATTCTGACTCGAGCCAGATGTTGAAGCGGAGGCCGACCACATCGATATGCGTGGAGCAGCGCCAGGGAGCGCCCGTGTGCTCGCCGTAGGGATTGCCAAAGGCGATGTGGATTCCGGGGAACTTCTCGTCCTGCAAAATGTTGCCGATAACGCGCTCGACGCCCAGATTCGTGCCAATAGCAAACTCGCCGACGCGGTCGGAGTTCTCGTCGGTGTGGGTGTAGGCCCAAAAGTCGGATTCGAGCTGCTTGTTTGTGCTTGAGCAACTGACGATGCGGTTGCCTGCGATCTGAATTGTCAGAGGAGTCAAGTCGAGGAGACCATATCGCGCGCACAGCCAATCGCCAACAACGCCGTCCACAACAAAGGTTCCGTTGACCTCGCCGGGCGAGGTGAAGCACTCGCCGCCGGGCAGGTTGCCCCACTTCTCCGGCGAGATGATGCCGGAGGTCTTGAACCATTTGTATCCGGGATTCATTTCGGCGGTAATATCAGTGCCGGCAGCGGTGGTGGCGCGAATGCGGGTGGCGCGGCGAACCCGATCCAGAACCTTCTGGCTGAGCCGGTCAACAAGATCAAAGTCCGCTCGCATGCCCTGGCACATGATCTGTGGCGTGATGTTGACCATATGAGCATGGCGCATGTGGCGGCGGTTGACTACGTCGGTCATCTGCATGCGCGAGTGGAGTTCATTGGCCTGCACCTGGACCGCAAAGATCGATACCTGCGAGGATTCCATATCGGCGAGCACCTGGGCGGGCATGTCGACGAGCGGGCGCGGGGAAAGGTCTTCGAGGATGAACGCGTTCCAATTGCAGCCACACTCGGCGAGTTGCGCGGCAAGAGCGGCGGCGATGGGCTCGGTGACGCGATCGGTGATGAGCGTGACCTTTTCCGAGGGGTCGATGCGCAGGCACGTGGTAGCGGCAGAGATCGCTCCCGGCTTGAATTCAGAGGGGTAGTCAAGGGATAGCAGTCTTGCGGCGGTCTCGGTCATGCTTTGCAGTTTCGCCCTTTCGGTGGCTCCAGACGCTAATTGTGTATTCAGTGAGATTACCGGAATCTTCATCAAATTGAAATGATCGGACACGACGCGAATGCCGGTCATTTCCCATGAAAGACCGATTCCCAAAGGCTAAGCAAGGCTGATTCAAGGCGATGCGGCTGTCGATCGCGACCGCGGCCGGAACCCGGTTTTCCGCAGCGGATGGGCGCAGCGCATACCGTAGACTCAGGTGGAGAGGTCAACAAATGGCGGGAGATCGGCCAGCAAAAATTGGAATTATCGGGGCAGGGAGCGTGGGAGCTACTATCGCCTACGCAGCGATGATTCGCGGAGTGGCACGACAGATCAGCCTGTTCGATATTGCAAAAACCAAGGTGAACGCCGAAGTCCTGGACCTGAACCACGGCATGCTCTTTGTGCCGCCGGGAATCGTCGAGGGCTCCGACGACATCGAGGTGCTGCGCGGTTCAGACGTAGTGGTCATGACGGCTGGGGCGAAGCAGAAGGCCGGCGAGACGCGGATGGATCTTGCACAGGCGAATGCGAACATCTGCGCTGCGCTGCTGCCGAAGGTGATCGCGGTGGCGCCGGACGCGTTGCTGCTGCTGGTAACGAATCCTGTGGATGTGATCACGCAGGTAGCGATCAGCCTGACGGGACTGCCCTGGCAAAGGGTCTTCGGATCGGGCACCGTGCTGGACAGCTCGCGGTTTCGGTTTCTGGTTGCCCGGCACTGCGGCGTTGCGGTGCAGAACGTTCACGCCTACATCGCCGGCGAGCACGGCGACTCGGAGTTTGCGCTGTGGTCGAGTGCAAGCATCGGTTCAATTCCCCTCAGCCAGTGGGCCGTGGCAGACCATGGCAGGCTCACCTCCGCGGACAAGGAATCCATTGTCCACAACGTGAAGGACGCGGCCTATCAAGTGATTCAGGGCAAGGGCGCGACTAACTACGCGATCGGCCTGGCAGTGACGAACATCCTTGAGGCGCTAGTGCACGATGAGCGGCGCGTGCTGCCGTTGAGCGGGCTGCTGCATGGATTCCGCGGGCTTGAAGATGTGTGCCTTTCGCTGCCGCGCATTGTGGGTCGCAAGGGCATTGAACCGCCGCTGCCAATTCCAATGACTGTGGACGAAGAATCCGCATTGGTCGACAGTGCAGATCGCATTCGAGCAGTGGTGCGCGGGCTGGGGTATTAGGGCACAGCCGAATCGCAGGCCTACTAACCTTGAGATTCCAACTCTCTTCGCCATCCAACCCAAAGCAATCCGTTCGCGACGAGAAAAATGCTGAAGCCCAAGAAGGCGGGAAGCAGATGGAAGAAGTCAACGTAACCGACAACGAAGTGCACGCCGATGGCCGCGCCAAAGCCGGCGAATCCCATCACAGCAACAATTTCAACGAGACTTCGGTTCAGGTCGGCGCATCGGGCGATGAAAAGCAGGAGGCTGCCCATTGAACAGAGGCCGCCACCGAAGCCAGCGCGGTCGTGCGAAATAACCGGGATGAGATTTGATGAGATTTGCCTCAGCGCAGCGGGATTGAGCGCGATGAACCTCAGGTCCGATGGAACAAATACCGTTGTCATGCCGAAAATGGCGATGGTGAGCCCGGCCATTATGAGTCCCGCTGCACACGCGCCGAGCAGGATTCTTCCCCACTTTTCGGCGAGCGCCTCATCTTCAGGTGCATGCGTGAAAACGTGCCGAAACGACAGTGGACTTGGGCGGGACCGCCATATTCCAGCGACAAACACTGGGAACAAAAAGAGTGTGGCCACACCGTGCCATGAATCCAAATAGCCTTGACCCAGATAAGTGAGGAATGCAAGAAACCCGAGGCCGCCGGAGAAGACGAGCGCCCACCAGGCCCAGGGTTGACGCGCCTTAAGGGGAAAAGCCGCCAGCCAGAGGTATCCGGCACCTATGGAAAAAAGAGTGCCCCCGTAGGCTACACGATCGTGAAACATGAAACCGAGCAGATGGCGATTGCCTGCGTGCATCAACGCAGATGAATCCATGCCGATGGCGTGGCTGTCCTGGGGAAGCAACTGGCCTGAGACTGACTGAAGAATGGCGAACAAGCCGCTGAGTGCGAGGGAAATGCCCGTCAGCGCGATCAGAGAACGCCCGTCCGCGAGAATTACATCGAGGAGGCTGCGATCATCACTCATAGGCCTTGAAGTGTAGCACCAGGTGGTCGCCGCTACAGCCCTTCGCGGGTCTCCTTTGCCATGTAGTCGACGACGGCTTTGAGGTCGCCCTTCGACTGCTCAAAGACCTTCAGTTGCCGGTCTGCGCCGGTGCCGCGCTCCATGATCTTGCGAATGCCGTTGATGGCTTCGCGGCTGCCCAGCTCGTCGACCGCGGGATCGATGAGGGCGAGATACTCCTCGAGTAGATCGCGCAGCGGCAGCTCCTGCTGGCGGCCAAAGTCGATAAGCTTGCCGTCCAGCCCGTAGCGAACGGCGCGGAATTTGTTCTCCATCAGCAGCGGGCGAGCGTAGTGGCGGAAGTCCTGGTTTGCCTCGTGAAGCTTATAGAGGTACAGCGCCGTGGCTTGGATCAGCGCAGCAATCGCGACAGTCTCCTCGGCGCGCAGCGGGATGTCGCAGGCCCGAACCTCGACGGTGTTGAAGAAGGGATGGGGGCGGATATCCCACCAGATCTTCTTCGCATTGTCGATGCAGTTGGTGCGCACCAGCAGGCCGACGTAGTTTTCAAACTCGGAGTAGCTCGAAAAGGCGTCGGGAATGCCGGTGCGAGGGAAGTTCTCAAAGACCTTGGCGCGGTAGCCCTTGTAGCCGGTGTTAATGCCAAGCCAGAAGGGCGAATTTGTGGCCAGGGCCATGATGTGGGGCAGGAAGTAGCGCATCGAGTTCATGATGCGGATGGCGGCCTCGCGGTCTTCGATGCCCACGTGAACGTGAAGGCCGAAGATCAGATTGGCGCGTGCCACGAGCTGCAGATCTTTGACGACCTGATGATAGCGCGGGTCGGGATAGATCTGCTGGGTACGCCAATCGGCAAAGGGATGCGTTGCGCCGGCCACGAGTTCCAAACCGTGCTCGCGGGCGAGCTTGATCATCTCGCGGCGCAGCTCGTAAATGTCTTCGCGGGCCTCGTCGATGTTGCGGCAGACGCGTGTGCCCACTTCGACAACCGACGTGTGCATCTCGGCCTTGACGCGCTCCTGGAGACGAAGCTTACCCTGCTCCAGCATCTCGGTCTCGATGTGCGAGCGCAGGTCGCGCGTCACCGGATCGATGGTCTGGTATTCCTCTTCAATGCCAAGCGAGAACGATGGGCGCATGAACTGATCCTGAGTTCCGGGGAGAATCACTTGCCGCAATTGTAAGGGATTTGAGAAGCCCCGGCTCAGCAGCCAGCCTTCAACGGCCAGCGTCCACCGGCCAGACTAGAGCGTCATGACTCCAGGGTGTGGCGGATTATTTGGATGCGGTCAACTGAACAGCCATAGGCAACAGTGTAACGAGCGCCGGTGCCCCTTCACCGCGTTCCGATCCTTTGTCGCCAGGGCAGAAAGCCCATACACTCAAATAGAAACCACACATGAGGAGAAATCGATGAGCGAATTAAATCCCTACGAAAAGTTCCTTGACGGCCGTCCGCTCGACGCCATCCTCCGCGCAACCCCCTGCGAGATCGCACGCTACCTCGAAGCCATGGGAGCGGAAAAGTCCACCCAGCCGCCCGCGCCCGGCAAATGGTCCGCGGCCCAGATTGTTGCCCACCTGGCAGACTGCGAGTTGGTCTTTGCCTTCCGCCTGCGCCAAACCCTCGCCGAGGACTCACCGGTCCTCCAGCCCTTCGATCAGGACAAGTGGGCAGCCACCTACGCCGGCATCCCGGGCGCCGAAGCTCTTGCCGTCTTCTCCGCGATGCGCACCTGGAATCTTCGCCTCCTCTCCTCCACATGGCCCGCCGCCGCCCACCGCCCCGTCACTCACCCCGAGCGCGGCACCATGACCTTCCAAACAATCGTTGAAACCATGGCTGGCCACGACCTGAACCACCTCGGGCAACTCCAGCGACTGGCTTCGAGCTAGAGCCCTTCCCTGGAATCCAAAGCCCAGTGTCCCATCCATTCCGCCCTTTTTGCAGAATGGGTGGGAGACGATTGCACTATCGTTGGGCCGGGTCATCGGCCGCACCATGCCTTTTGGCCTGAAGAGCGACCTCTACAACGCCCCCGCGTGCTGGCCGACGTGCGCTGGCGCTTCCTTCCCCGTCATCGCGTAAACAATTGCTCTCGCTGTCTCATCCTCGTCTTCCTTCGACGAGATCAAGAGGTCGTAGAGGTGCGGGCTGCACCAGCTTTTGCCGAAGTACTCGTGCAAGTATTTGGCTCGCTCCCCATCCACGGTCCTGATCCGCTGCTCGATATTTGCGCCCTTATCCAGCCGCGCCTTCAGCCGCAGAATCCGCTCCTTCAGCGGCGCATACACAAACACGTGATACGCATCCTGCTTGTGCTGCAGCACGCACTGCGATCCCCGCCCCACAATCACGCAATTGCCCTCGGCGTAAGCCTCTTCAAGGATCTTCTGGGTAATGCGGACCATCTCCTCGGCGTCGAACAACGCGTGGTCCCCCAGCTCCAGCCCTGCCGCCAGCGCCGCCGAGCGCATCGCCTGCTGGTTGAGCCGCTGCAACCACGAAACCACATGCTCGTCGTAGTTCCCCACCACGGTGGAGTCTACGTGCGCCTCATACGCAATCGCATCGATGATGTCCCTATCCAGCAGCTTCCAGCCCAGCCATTCGGCAATCCTCTGCGCGATCCGTCCCCCGCCACTGCCAAACTCTCTGTTTACGGTCAACACTCGATAATTCACGGCGTCCTCCGTTACCTCAATTGTCGTCCCGCGCCTGCTTCAGCGAAGTGAATTGAATCACTTCCTTTTCGGTTCCTGAGTATAACGCTGTTTGCGCCCACTTTGCCCGGCGTTAGAAGCGAACGAGCGCACTGCGGCAGCGGGAGCCGGTCACGGCTGAACCATTCCGTCAAATGCAGCCTGCAGAGACTGAGGCACAAGGAAAACCATCTTGTGCCAATCAGCGTCAGAGTTCTTGCCAGAGAAATCAGAGAATCTGGTTTTGTTTGTTTGGCGGTCGCATACTGGACCAAAAATCCTGTAATTCCAACTCGAGCAGAGAAGCCGCAGTTCTTCTGACAGCTCAACCTCCGTCAGGAGCAGCGGCTGAAACTTCAGCACAGTACCTTGCATCCCTTGAAGGGCTTTCAAGTCGTGGCCCTCGATGTCAATTTTGATGAGGGCCGGCTTGATGTCGGTGCGCCTTTCGATAAAACTGTCGATTGAAGTGACAGCCACTCGCACCTCTGTCCCTCCTGCGTTTTCCAGGCTGCCCACGGCATTGCCTTGCCCGGAAAAGAAAGTGGCCTCGCCATCGCAGGAAGACACTGCCATCTCCACAATCTCGATGTTCGACGCCAGCCTGGCGTTTTCGCGCAGGTACGGGAGGTTTTCGAGGCGTGGCTCAAAGGCATATGCCCGGCGCACAAGGGGGGCAATGTAGACCGCGTAATACCCAATATGCGATCCAATATCAAGGAAGTCGCGAGCAGGGTCAGCAAAGCGCGCAAAGATAGCTTCGGCGCCCCAATCCGTGTTGGCATTGGTCACATAAATCTCAGTTGCGTTTCCGGAATGTCGCGGAAGAGCAATCCTCAGGCCGGTGGGCAGGCGCAGGCTGCTATCGCGCTTGAGCACGCGCTTTCTGAACTGGAGAGTCCCATATCGAACCATCCATCGTGACACGCCAACTTGTCGAACAAAAGACCAGCTAATCATGAAAGTCCCTGCCGATGATGGATGGTCGCGCCCCGATATCGGACAAATTCGGCGTATAGGCCATTCTAGCAATTCGCGTCAAACGCGATTTAGTTCTGCCTCCTAGCAGAGTTGCTGTGCGGCCGTTCTGGCGAAGGCGAACCCTGGCATGAGCCATGATGATGGTTGAGGCGTATGCGTTCCGGCTCGTTCGCAGACGCATGCCGCAGAAGCTCAATCATGGGCCGGCAACTCCTCTGGCCATTCGACCGCGGAAAACTTGCCGTCTGGCTGCCGCATTATCTCCGGCGCATACAGCCCCAGGAGTTCGCGCTTCCACCAGTTTCCGGTTCGACGTTTTTCTTCCATCGAGGTAAACCAGTACTGCCACAGAACCACTCTCAGGTAGCGTGGGGGCGCTTGAGGAAATGGATTGGCCTGGAACAGCGCAAGCACGTCCTGATCGTTTGCCAGCAGACGTTCTTCGGTTTGAGGGACGAGTTCGTTTTGCTGCCAGTCGCCGAGCGAGGCAAACCACAGGTTCCACTCAAAGCGCGGCTGGTATGGAGCATAGACGGCCGGGGCTTTGTCGAGCGCCTGGGGCTTGAACCGGAAGGGATAGGGCGTCCAACTCTGGCCGTCGTTCGAACCCTGAAATTCAATCTCGTACCGCCCCCGGGTCATCACGGCAAACAGTCCGTATTGGTTGGCGATGCGAAGGGGCTCCAGTGCCGTTACCGGGAACAAGGGCAGTGGCAAATTGGGAAGCGGCATGAGAATCAACTCCGCGGTTGTCGCGTAGGCAATCCATGTGAGCATCAGCGCCGAATAAACAACCCGGACCACCTTGAGTTGGGCTGGCACACTGAGCACAGTTGCCGAAATCTCTTCCCCATTCCCGGCCTGACTATCAAGTATCGAAAGCGATTCTGTCTTGCGCAGCGCGATCTCCGGCTGGCGAGCCGCCGGGAGCGTGCCGCGAAACCGGCGCGGCAGAAGCCAACGCAGGCTGCAATCGTCGAGCAGAAGAAAGCCGAGCACGAGCACCAGGTAATTCAGGAACGTGTAATTGGCCGTGAAAATGACGCCTATCTCCCACGGCGTAACAATGCAGAAGCAGATGAGCCGTCCGCGCCTGGGAAGAAACAACATCCACACCACCGCAAGTTCCATCGCCAACGTGCCTGCAACCGTTGCCGCGTGAAACCAGTGGGGCAGATGCTCGACATACCACCCGATCCACGTTGGCAAAGGGCCGTTCTGGTAGTACTCGTCCATGGCCGTAAAATTTCGCCATTCCTGATCGCCGCTGAGGAGCTTTACTATGCCCGACTCAAAGTAGATGCGAAACCACTCCCATTGCAGCAGGAACAGGCTGGCACGCGATGGAGGGCTGGCGATTCCCCATCCCGGGGTGACTCCGCGGGGCACAAAGAACAGGACCAGAAAGCCCGCTTCAAGCAACATGCTGTCGGACTGATAGCTCGAGAACGCCTGTGCGGCGGATACAAAGGACAGGAAGCAGATGAAGCAGACGAAGAAGCTGAGACGTGGCCACAGATTGAGGAACGCGGCAACTGACGCGGCCAGTCCGAGCCAAATCACGGCCATCATCATGTGCGATCCGGACGAAAGCCAGAAGACCGTCGGCGCATACCAATACCGGAGCGGCCCCATCCCGCCCTGCACGGCGACCAGGAATTGCCGCACAGGCAAAATGCCGTTGGGTCCGTTCAGGCCTTCAATCTGGAAGAGCAAGGGGAAGAACGCCGAAAAGTAGATGGCCGCGAGCAATCGCAGAAAAAACCATCGCACCACAAACCGGTTGCCCGGCCCTGCGTCGGAGTCGAACAGCCAACGAGCCCTGGACGTGGCGAGCCATGTCGCCCGGGGGCTATGCACGAGACTGCGCTGAGTGCGTTCCATGGCATTGGGTCTTCGGAATCCGCCACACTGATACGACGTAGATTATCAGTTGCTATGCGCTCGCGAGAGAGCAATACCTGTCATCAAACACGAAACAACCCACGCAGTTGCAGGATGGGCGGCTCAAACCTGCCCAAGACCGCGCCGCCACCTGCTCCGCCTTTTCACCGCTTCATTGCTCTTCCCATGCCCACCCGTCTCCACTACCTGCCGTAAACTAAATCCAGCCCAAACCCGGGCTTCAGGGAGTCGACGCGATGAAAAAAATCGGCATTCTTTTCGGTCAGGAGAACAGCTTTCCAGGCGCGCTCGTCGAGCACATCAACGCGCGCAACATAGACGGCATATCCGCCGAGTTCGTCCAGACCGGCGCCGTCTACATGGACAACCCCGAGAAGGCCCCCCAGTACTCCGTCATCGTCGACCGCATCTCCCACGACATCCCCTTCTATCGCGCCTTCCTCAAGCACGCCGCCCTCAACGGCACCGTCATCGTCAACAATCCTTTCTGGTGGTCGGCCGACGACAAGTTCTTCAACTACACTCTCGCCACCAAGCTCGGCGTCGCCGTCCCCGCCACCGTCATCCTGCCCCACAAGAAGCACCCCGAGGGCACCACCGACCGCTCGATGCGCAACCTCGAGTACCCGCTCGACTGGGACAGCGTCTTCGCCTACGTTGGCGAGCACGGTTTCCTGAAGCCCGTCGATGGCGGCGGCTGGCGCGACGTCCACCACATCCACAATCGCGAAGAGTTCTTCCGCGCATACGATGAGTCGCGCGACCTCTGCATGACCTATCAGAAGGCTGTTGAATTCAACGAGTATTTCCGCTGCTATGTTGTGGGCCAGAAGAAGGTTCACATCATGCCCTACGACCCGCGCCTCCCCCACGCCGAGCGCTACATCCAGAACCCGCCTGCTTACGACAAGAAACTCCTCAAGCGTGTCGAGCGCGATGCCCTCACCCTCTGCCGCGCCCTCGGCTACGACCTCAACACCGTCGAGTTCGCAGTCGAAAACGGCATCCCCTACGCCATCGATTTCATGAACCCAGCGCCCGACGCCGATCTCCACTCCGTCGGCCAGGCCAACTTCGACTGGATCGTCAACGAAGTCGCCAACCTCGCCATCGCCAAGGCCAAAACCGCGCCTCACATTCTCGAGCTGCGCTGGTCCGCCTTCCTGGGCGGCGATAACAACCCCAATAAAAAGCCCAAGCCAAAGAAGCCCGGCAAGAAGCTCCGCGCCCGCGCCGCCCGCACCAAGACCACCAAGCCCGAGCCAGCAGCAGCACCAGCCCCCGACACGTCACCTGCTCCTGATGCCGCTTAAGTGGATGCGCTAGCTTTCGAGAAGCTGCCTCACAGATAGTGGTCAACCATCCGTTGCCACGTTGGCCAGTCATGTGAGTTGTGCAAGTCCCAGACGAACAGCTTGTGCGGAATTCCCTTGGCGCTCAGGATGCCGTCGAGGCGCTGGTTCTGGCCGAGGCACTGGTCGTCCCAGCCGGTAGCGAGTATGTAAGAGCTGCGGCGGTAACGATCGAGGAACCATGGATCGCCCAGATGAGGAAGATAGTCCATGGGTTGGTTGTAGTAGACGTCTGTGTCGTAGTAGCCGCCGAGGAAGTTGCGCAGGTCGAATGCACCGGACATGGAGAGAAATCCAGTGAAGACGTCGGGATGGCGCAGGGCGACGTTGACGGCGTGAAAGCCGCCGAAGCTACAGCCGAGCGAGGCCAGTTGGGGGTTGCCATTCTTTGAGCGAATGAGGGGGACAACCTCGTGGATGAGGTATTCGTCGTATTGGACGTGGCGGGCGATGCGCCAGCGAGGCGAGACGGCCTTGTTGTACCAGCTCTCCATGTCGACCGAGTCAACGCAGTAGACCTGAACCTGGCCGGCATCGATCTTGCCCGCGAGCGAGCCGATCATGCCGCGATCTTCAAACTCGTAGAAGCGTCCGCCGGAGGTGGGGAAGACAATAACGGGCAGGCCGGCATGGCCGAAGACCAGCATTTCCATCTGGCGGCCAAGGCGAGGCGAATGCCACTTATGGTACTCACGGTTCATAACAGGGTCCAGGGTCCAGGGTCCAGGGTTCAGGGGTCAGGGGTCAGGGTTTGGGGGTTAGATGCTTCCGTTGCTCGGGATTATCGATGGCGCAGGTGTTGGGAATTGGAGAAAGACCGATTTCTTGATACTGTAACAGCCTGGGAAGGTCGTTTTATGTGCTCTCCCAGCCAGACAAAAGAAAAGAGTTACGAGCGGATTGAATCTGGAAAGCCAGCCTGAACACCAGCCCGGCGAAAGCGCACTGCCTACCCACCTGCCAAAGGGATTGTTGGCCGGCGGCGAGTCCACGCCGCACCCGCGGTTGCGCCTGCACAAGGGCTTTCCCAGCATCTACCTGGCCGACAAGCACGACATCATCGTGTATGTTCCGCCGTGTTACGACAGGCATCCGGAGAGGACGTACCCGGTGCTGTACATGCAGGACGGGCAGAACCTGTTTGACGGGCGCACGTCGTTCATTCCCGGCCGCACCTGGCAGATGCGCGAGCACGCCGACGCGGCGATTGAAGCAGGCGAAGTGGAACCGCTGGTGATTGTGGGCATCTACAACGCCGGGGATCGGCGCATCGATGAGTACACACACGAGCGCGACTGGCAAATGGGCGGTGGCGGGGCGGAGCAGTATGGGCGGGCGCTGACCGAGGAGATTTTGCCGTGGATCGCGACGCACTACCGGGTGAGGACGGAGCGCGAGCAGACGGGGCTGGGCGGATCGTCGCTGGGAGGGCTGGTTTCTCTGTACCTGGGGCTGCGGTATGCGACGTGGTTTGGCAGGCTGGCGCTGCTTTCGCCGAGTGTGTGGTGGAACCACAAGAGCATCCTTGGCTACCTGAATGAACGCGCTCCGGAGATCTGGGAGCGGCCTCGGGTGTGGCTGGACGTGGGCGACAAGGAAGGCAAACGCACCGTTCACGACGCGGAGGCGCTGAATCGGCGGCTGAAGGCGAACCACTGGAAGCCGGGCGAAACGCTGCACTTTGAGAAGGCGCATGGTGGCACGCACGATGAGACAAGCTGGTCGCATCGCGTGAGGCCGATGCTGCGGTTTTTGTTTCCGGCGAGGTAGCGACAGCCATTTCGAGGCGTCGACGCAAGAGGATGCACTACCTGAGTGATCTTTAATCGCAGCAACGCGCGGAGTAGCATCGGTGCTTCGCAGATGGTCGTTTGGAGGGTATTTCCAGTGGGTACTGGACACCGCCTGCGAAGCGGTCGAGTGGCTCATCAGCCACTAGGGTTCAACTCCCTTGCCCTCCGCGCGGCGCTCGACCCAAAGAATTGAAAAAGGAAAGCCGATGTGGTAGCTTGTTTGTAGCTTCGCAGGCGGCGTCCAGTTTCACGGATACCCAGTAATGGCAAAGGCTCCGGCTTGATTACCCGGGGCCTTTGCTTTTTATGTCTTGGGGCGGCTTTTCAGGGTTGCGCTACCGCGCAGGCGCGCGTTAGCGGCTGGCTTGGTCGAGCTCGTCGATCTGGCGCTGGAGGCGGCGGGCAGCGCGCCTGTTGAGCTGATCAATCGCGCCGAAGACAACGACGATAACGCCAATGTAGATGGCAGTAAACAGCCAGGCGTGAGGTACGCGGCCGACAGTGGCGTGGCCAACGGCGGCCATCAGGACGACCATGCCCGGGAGCAACGGACCGAGGTACCAGCTCCATATGTTGGCGAGCATATCGCGCTGGCGGATGAGCTGGGTGCGCTGGAAATCGATGGAGTTGGAGAGGCCGGCTTCCTGTGGGAGCTCGCGCGACGAGCCGCGGACGTGAAGCTGCCAGACGAGGTAGCAGGTTCCAGCGACGATGATGGCCATGCCGGCGCGGATAAACGGGTCGGCGGTGCAGGCGAACCGGTAGCCGAAGAACAGCACGACGATGGCGGCGGCGGCGTATTCGCGGAGATTACGCCAGAAGATTTTGCTTTGAAACGTGGATGCTTTTGCGTGCACTTCTGCAATCGACATACGGACTCCTTCAGTGGGCTGGCTTTGCCATGCCTGTTTCATGTTGTTTTCTTCAGAGGATGGATGGGTCATTGGGGTCCTCCGTTTGAGTCAGAGTGGGTCTGGGGTCTGGGGTCTCGGGTCTCGGGTGTGGTGTGCGGGTTCATCTGCTGGGCCAGGAGGTGCTTGATGCGGTGGATCTTGGTGGCGACGTTGCGGGCGGAGAGGCCGGTGATTTCGGCGGTAGAAGCTGCGTCGAGGCCTTCAAGATAAGCCAGCATCACCTGGCGGTCGAGGGGCTTGAGCTGATGGATCATGGCGTAGAGAATCTTGATCTGGTCGCTTTGGACGGTGAGTCCGTCAGCGGGATCGGCGACCTCAGCAAGCTCTTCCAGGCCGACCCATTCCCGCTTCCTGAGGCGCATCTGCCGTGTGACATGGGAGGCAGCCGTGTTATGTGCGACGCGATAGACCCACGTGCGAAACGAGCAGCGACCGTCGAACGCCTCAAGGCTGCGCCACAGAGCAATATGGATCTCCTGCAGCAGATCGAGCCGGGCGTCGGCGTCCGCCTCCCAGGCTCGGGCGAGGCGCTCGAGGGCCGGCCCGAAGAGATCGAGCGCCTCCTCAAATCGGCTTTCGCGGACGGCCTGCGAGGCTTTTACAAGCCGCTCCGCGCCTGGTACGGCTCGGGTCGGCTCGGCTGGGTTCGTCATGGCCTGTACCTGTCTCACATTCAAGGTAGTCGGCCTGCCCGGGAGTTTTCTTACACACCTGCGCAATTGGCCATAAAAAAATGCGCCCGGCTGCGGCGTGTCCGGCCTGGGGCAGCGGGGGAAGCACTTGCCGGAAAGGGCGATTTCGGCGATACTTAGGTGTTGAGTCTTGTGGGCCTAGGCGCACTTGCTTGGCCCTTTTCTATGGCCTTGCGCATGTGAAGCACACCGCCCCGGGCCGGAAATACCCCCTAATCCGGGGTCCCCGCGGACAGGTCTTCGTCGGTGGGGTGGTTGAGACTGACAGAGCATCGGAGTTTGAAAGGAACCGTATCGCCGTGGTGATGATTCGTTTGGCGCGTTTTGGCGCCCGCAAGCAGCCCTACTATCGCATTGTGGTTATTGAGAAGGATCGCGCTCGCAACGGGCGTTCGATCGAAGTTGTCGGCACCTACAATCCCCGCACTGAACCCGCAACCGTTGATCTGAAGCAGGAGCGCCTTGCCTACTGGCGCGGCGTTGGCGCACAGATGTCGCCGACAGTGGCCAAGCTGGTGGCCAAGCATCCGGCCGTTGCCGCTGAGCCGGTGACGGCTTAAAACCGAAACCGAAAGAGCGGATCCGGATGTCAGACCTCAAACAAAGGTCCGGGATTCTAAACTCTGTAGCAATTTGCTGACGGCGATGGGGGTGTGCTGATACTATTCAGCGCACTAATCCTTTTGCGTTTTATGAGCCTTTCATGTTCGAACAGGTCCTGGCCAATGCTTGACTTGGGTTCGAACCCGACTGGTTCGGGAGACGCGTGGGGATAGGCTACGAGTCAGGGGCAGGAAAATGACCCAACAAGAGTCAACCGCGAGCATCTCAGTGGACGAACTGGTCCGGGAAATAGCCCGTGCCCTGGTGGACGAACCGGAAGCGGTCGAGGTCGAGTCCGTTAGCCGAGACGAGAATACGGTCCTGAAGCTCCGTGTCGCTCCCCAGGATGTGGGCAAGGTAATCGGCAAGCAGGGCCGGACGGCGCGCTCGGTGCGCACCATCCTGGGTGCTGTGAGCATGAAGCTCCACCACCGCTACACGCTCGACATCCTCGAGGAAGACGACTAACCGCATGGTCTTCCCTTCCCCGTGGGGCTGCCGCGCCCTCGCTCTTGCTGAGCGCGCATGACTGCGGACAACACAACAGAGCAATGGGTCTGGCTGGCGCGCATCCGGCGCCCGCAAGGCCGCAAAGGCGAAGTCTTCGCCGACATCCTGACTGACTTCCCTCAAAAATTTGCTGAGCGGAAACACCTGTGGCTTGTTGCCGAGGCCGGAACGCCGCTCGCGAAAACCCACCCAGCGCCGGTCGAGGTTGACCTCGTGAATCACTGGCTCCACAAGGGAGGAATCGTGCTGCATTTTGCGCAATCGGATTCCATCTCGTCGGCTGAAGCGCTGGCGGGGCTGTATGTGGCGATTCCCGAGGCGCAACGCGCGGCTCTGGCCGAGGATGAGGTCTACGTCAGCGATCTGATCGGTTGCATGGTGGTGGATGTGGCGGGTGCAGAACCGAGCGGTGTGGCCGGAGTCGACGTCGGCGTGATCGAGGAGGTAGATCGAGCAGCCGGGCCGACGCCAATTCTAGTTGTGAGCGGGAAGAAGGGCGAAGTTCTAATCCCGTTTGCCAAGAGCTACCTGAGAAAAATCGACCTCGAGGCGCGCAGGGTTGAGATGGCGCTGCCCGAGGGGCTGGTGGATCTGAACGGCTAAGTTGCCGTTGCCAAAACCTTGAGGCCGCGATTCGAATCCCCTAGTCGAACGCGATCGGCTTCCAAACACCGTTCTCTTTGAGCGCAAGTTGCACGGGGCGCGGTGGTCCCTTGGGCGGAACGGTGACCTCGATCCAGAGCTCGGGCAAATTGGAGTTCTCAATCCATTGGGACAGCCGCGCATCCCAGTAGTTCCGACGTGGGGGCGTCGGATCCTTCGCGTGTTCGGGCAGGTAGAAATTCACCGGATCCTGAAGGCGCATGGCGTCGCAGGCGAGCCCGGGCACGGCGGTCACCCATTGCCCAACGTAGCTCTCCTCGCTCTCAGGAACGCGCACGGCCACAAGGCGATTGCCGTCGACCTTGAGGCGGGCCTTGAACTGGAGCGGCGACACCAGCCCGCTGCTAATCGTGTATCTTCGGCCCGTCGCCACGCCGTTCATGTCGCGGGGCATGACCATATCTTCGGCGGAGGGCAACGTGCTCTGGCATCCATCTACCGGAATCTGGACGCTTAGATAGCGGCCGCGCATCACGAGTTCCGGATCGTACGCGACGGTGCGGACCCAGACGCGCGGGCAGGTGGACCGCTGGTAGAGATATTTGGCGGCGATGGAGCAGACAAGCACGAGTTGAACGGCCAGCACCACGATCGACGCAAGGGGGGTGGAGAGTTTGCCGAACTTCATGGAGCCACCTCCTGCGCAGGTTTGGAGCCATCCGCGACCGGACTAGCCATGGTTCCTATCAGCCGCCTTCGCGTCTTCTCCAGCAACCAGCCGCCGGCGAGGAAGAGGACGCCGAGGCCGATGAGGCCGAGCGAGCGGCCTACCTTGTCAAAAATGTCGCTGAAGTAGAACCAGCCGACCGTGATAGCGAAGCCAACGATTCCGAAATTCACCAGTGCCTTGCTTGCCTGACGCACGCCCCACCAGATGAGGAAGACAGCGAAGGCGGCGACCAGCGCATGGGCGGCAATGTTGGGCTCATTGCGCGTAAAGGTGTTGGCCTGCCCAGGTCCGGGGCCCCAGTTGTAGTGCTCGGTGAAGACTCGGTTGCACCATGGCAGGGCGACAGTGAAGGCAACCGCCGCGCCGACGGGAATGAGGCTTTTGGTGAAACGCACCAGCGCAACGATAAGAGGAAGCGCGGCAATCGCGGTCCATCCCCAGACGCGCAGTCCCCAGGGCAGAGACGTCTGGAATCCCCAGGAGCGCCAGCCCTCAAGCATGAGCACGACGCCCACTACCGCAGCGATTGCGCTGGCGGCGAAGAGAATTCCTTGCACCGCCTTGCGCCGCGAACCGAGAAGAAATGTCAGATAGAGGATGGCCCAAACAAATAGAAAGCGGCCAATGTAGGCCCCCTGGCCGATGTGGTTTTCGGAGTAGTAACTAAGCTCCGAAATCATCCACGCAGGAATGAGCAGCAGCGTCAGCGTTTGCTGGGCTTCATCGTGCAGCAGCAGCCAGCCGGCGGCTGCGGCAAGCGCCCACATGAGGATGGCCGCCGGCCAGTGCTCCTGAATGTTGAAGATCTGCCCTGTGAGCGCGATGGCCGCACCGGTGGAGGCGGTCCCTACGGCGTGGAGAGCGGTGGAAAGGCCGTGATACTTCTCACGCACCAATCCGCCAGAGAGGTGGAAGACCGCGACCATGGCGAGGACAAGAGCAAAACGCGCGCCGGGGCCGAGTTGGTCCCAATGAGCGTTGACGAAGAGCACCACGCCGCATGCGAGCAGGATGGCGCCGAGAATAAGCGCCGCCAGCCCCTGCCAGCGCAGACCCGCTGGCTGCCTCTGCTGTTGCTCCCAGGCACGGATGCGGCTTGCCGCGTCCGCGCTGAGGACGCCTGCGTTGACCCAGCGATTGATCAAACCGTCGAAGTCGGCCATAGCTGTTGCGCACAATTAAAGCACAAACGGGGCGGGTGTGCGGTGATTGAGCGGGGTGCTGGGCAAAGCCGAGACCGGTTTTGCTAAAGATTGAGGCGGCGAGAGTGGCACAGCTTCTATCATGGTTGGATATGCGCTTCGAGATCGTCACCATCTTCCCCGGCTTCTTCACCAGCATCTTTGAGAACGGCATTGTGCGCCGTGCGCTGGCCGAGGGGTTGGTGGAAGCGACAGTGAAGGATCTGCGCGAGTTTACGCACGACCGGCACAGGACAGTGGACGATCGGCCGTTTGGCGGTGGCGAGGGAATGGTGCTGAAGGCGCAGCCGATTGCGGAGGCGCTGGCGTCGATGGGGATCGGCCCGAAGGGCGCGGCAGCACCCGGCCTGAAAGCTGCGGCTTTGTGTCTGGGCACGACTTCAGTCGTGCCGAATGAGCAGCAAACAGAAGTCCGGGCTTTAGCCCCTGAAGAAGTATTAGCTCCTCAGGAGTCTCGGTCTCCAGCGCTAAAAGAAGCCGGCAGCACCCGACCATTCGTAATTCTCCTCTCCGCTCAGGGCCGGCCCTTCACCCAGACCGTCGCCCGCCACATCGCCTCCCTCCCTCGCGTCGTGCTGGTGTGCGGGCGATATGAGGGCGTGGACGAGCGGATCAACGAGCTTTACTGCGACATGGAACTTTCGATTGGCGACTACGTGCTGAGCGGCGGCGAGCTGGCGGCGGCGGTGGTGATCGATGCGGCGATGCGGCTGATCTCAGGCGTTCTCGGCAATGAGGCTTCAGGGGAGTTTGAGAGCTTTGGCGTGGCTGACGCGGAGATTGAGACCGATGTGGAGGGGGTTCCGCGGTCGCAGCACGGGGCAGGCGGTCTTCTGGATTATCCGCACTACACACGTCCGGCGGAGTTTGCGGGGCTGCAGGTGCCGGAGGTTCTGCTGAACGGAGATCACCGGCAGATTCGGCGGTGGCGGCGGGAGCAACAGTTGAGAAAGACCTTGAAAAACCGGCCGGATCTGCTGGAAAATGCTGCATTGAGCGCAGCGGACAAGAAACTGCTGGAGAAGTTGAGGCAGGACGATGGGGCTGCTACTTAAACGGCTGTACGGCTGCGGGCTGATCCGCGCCCACCCGCCCCACAGCCACATCGGCGATGAAGTAGTTTTCGCCGATGGATGGGCTCCCCGAGAGCCGACGGAGCATGGCGAGCTGGCCAACGTGGGTAAGAGCATCGGCTATCGGCCCCTGAAAGAGGCGCTCGATTGGGGCCTTTGTAGGCGCGTCGGAGGCGAGGAAGTCATCAAAGGCCTTGAGCGAGCCGAAGAAGCGGGCCTTTTCTTCAGCCCATGCGCGAGGTTGTGCGTTGTGCCATTCCTCGCGACCAAGGGAGATGCTGAGCGCCCAATCAAAAAGGTCGCCCATGTGAGCGAGGATCTGGACTGGCAAGCGACCGGCTCCAGCATAACCGGCGAAATGATCAGGAGCGCCCTCAAGGGATCGTGCCGCGCGGTAGGCCAGTGCGGCGACGGTGTGGCGCAGGAGTTGGCGGGCAGGGTCGGTGGAAGCCATGGGAAGAAATATACCGGAATTACGAAGCTGGCGGCGAGGGCGAGTTGGATTCGGATGGTAAAGCATTGAGAGGGGCTGGCGCTTGCGGCGGGCGCGACTGCAGGAGGCCGAATTCACGGGCCAAGGGTTCGAGGCAAGCGCTCAAGGCGGCGGTTAGGCACGCGGGGTGGTTTTCTGTTAAAATCAAAGTTCTGAGTCCAACAGCAGGAAACGACTATGTCCATTCATCCCGTAATGCAGCGTCTGGCAGAAAAGCTCCAGCGCACCGACCTTCCCGAGATTGCGCCTGGAGACCAGATTCGCGTTCAGGTAAAGATCAAGGAAGGCGACAAGGAACGTCTGCAGGCCTTTGAAGGCCTGGTAATCGCCATCAATCGCGGCCCTCAGGGCACCTTTACCGTTCGCAAGATGAGCTTCGGCCAGGGCGTGGAACGTATCTTCCCGTTCAACTCGAAGGTTGTCGACAAGATCGAAAAGATTCGCAGCTACAAGGTTCGTCGCGCCAAGCTGTTCTACATCCGCGGGCTTCGTGGCAAGGCTGCCCGCCTCAAGGAAGTAGATCGCGTAACGGGCAAGGTCCGCGCATAAACCTTTCGCGCGGTTCAGTTCGCGCATAACACATGGCTTCCCTTTCCACCCAGACCCCCCGGCCTCGCGGCTGGGGGTTTTGCTTTGTGTTCGACGGCTCTTGGTTTCTATACTCGGTGCATGAGCAAGGTGCCACGTTGCGGGATGCAGATCGAAGAGGTGGCGCGCAGTGGCGGCGCTCTGCGGATTGCCGGCGTGGACGAGGTGGGACGTGGGCCGATGTTTGGTCCGGTGGTGGCGGCGGCGGTGATCCTGGCGCCACGGTGCCGCATTGAGGGGCTTACTGACTCCAAAAAGCTGAGCGAAAAGCGGCGCAACGAGCTGGACGGGGAAATTCGACAGAACGCCGTCGCGTGGGCGATTGCGGCGGTGGACTCCGCGACGATTGACCTGATCAATATAAGGCGGGCGAGCCTGCTGGCGATGCGGCGTGCTGTGGAGCAGTTGGCGCTGACGCCGGACCATCTTCTGATTGACGGCCGCGATACGATCGACTGGCCGTGCCCGCAGCAGGCGGTGATCGGCGGAGACGGGCTGTCACTTTCGATTGCGGCAGCGAGCGTGCTGGCCAAGGTACATCGCGACCGAATGATTGTGGAACTGGACCGTGAGTTTCCCGGCTACGGGCTGGCACGGCACAAGGGATATTGCTGCCCTGAGCACTTCGAGGCGTTGGCGCGGCTGGGTCCGACGCCGCTGCACCGGAAGAGCTTCAGCCCGGTGGCGCAGACGATGCTGGAGTTTCCAGAGTTGTAATGGGAAGAGCGAGGGCCGGAGGCCCCCGCTACAGCCGGTCTGGAGACCGGCGCTACCTGGATCTACCTGTTCCCTTTTTCGCGGGCCGGGAACGCCGGTTGCGTACGAAGCAGGTTTGGAGGTCTCGATTGGCGCGGCCGCGTTGCTATTCGATATTGCTAGTCGCCTGCCTGCTTGTGACGGGCTGCAACAAATACCAGCACAAGAAGCCGGACCCGACCAAGGGCGTGGTGACGGGGGTGGTGCTCTGCGCGGATACGGGCAAGCCGGCGCGGTTTGCCACCGTAGCGCTGACGGCCGTGCCCAAGGAGGGTGAAAAGAACGACCAGGGCGACCCGCTGCCGGCGGCGGAGGTCACGGTGACCGATCTGGAGGGGCGGTTCCGGATGGAGGCCGTCGATCCGGGGCGCTACTACGCATTTGCGACGCTGGACGGCTATCTCGATCCGGCGCTGGCGGTTGATCCGGACAAGCTGCAATCGCTGGGGTCGGACCGCGAGCGGCACCTCTACGCGATTCAGCAATGGAAGGACAACCTGGTAACGGTGACGGTTTCAGTGCATCGGGCGGCGGAGATTTCGATCTCGATTCAGCGGGCGGCTGAGATCTCAGGCACGGTGACGTTTGACGATGGATCGCCTGCCATTGGAATGCGATTTGAGCTATTCCGCAAGACCGCAACGGGTGATTGGGCCACCGTGGGCCTGCCGCTGATGGACAGTTGGACCATCCAGGCAACAAGCGACAGCCATGGGCACTACGCGGTGGCCAACCTGCCTGCGGGCGAGTACAGGGTGTGTACGCTGATGCCCACCGACACGGAGCAGGCTGCGTCGCGTGTGTGTCTGGGAAATGTCTACCGGCGAAAGGAAGCAAAGAGCGTGAAGGTGGCTGCGGCAGAGATTGCCGCGGGGGCCGACATTGAGATTCCGATGAGCGGATTGCACAAGGTCTCCGGCACGGTGCAAGCGCTGGCTGACGGGCACTCGATTACTCATGGAACGGTGCGGATGCTCTATGCGGACGACCGCGAGCCGGCGCGCGAAACCTCGCTTGATGACAATGGCAACTATGAATTTGATTACGTTCCGGATGGGAAGTACATTCTCACCATCTCTGGCGCGCAAGATGACGAGAAGAAAGAAAATGGTCCGGGCAAGGGAGATCAGCAGGAGCAAACAACTCAGTCGGCGCCCGCGCGCGTTTATGCGGACAAGGAGATGAGCCTCAACGTGCTGAATGATCTTGGGAATCTGAACTTCTCGCTGCCGCTTGCAACGCCTGTGGCCGGCGGAGCGCTGGACACGCCGCAGGGTGCACAGCCAACGCCGCAGTGAGGCCGGCGAATTGCGCGGCCGTTGGATCCCACCCTAGAGCGAAACCAGAGTTTATGTGTCCTTTTGAGTCTCGAGCAGGGTCGCCGCTTCTTGGGGTCGCGTCAACTTGAGGGCTGCGGCTTCGGGATACAGTCACTCTGGTTTCGCTGTAGCCGCAAAAACAAGAGCGCAGCGAGGGTGGGGCACCCGGAGGTCTCACGCTTGCTTGAGGGCTGCCGCACGGCGCTTCTGCCAGAGATCCAGCATGGGTCGAGAGATCAGCAGGACCGCAACAATAATTGTGATCGACATGGGCGCGAGCACGCCGGGCTTTACCTGCCACCAGTAGTGAATGACTCCGCAGATCACGGCGAGATAGACGAGTTTATGGAGACGGTTCCAGTTTTTGCCGCCCATCTTGCGGATGGCCCAGTTGGTTGATGTGAGGGCGAGCGGCACGAGCAAGAGCCATGCGGCGACGCCGATGAAGATGAACTTGCGTTTGGTTACATCGTCGATCATGTACGGCACGCTGAAGGCCGCGTAGAGAGCGATGTAGGTGAACAGGTGAAGCGTGCCGTAAAAGAAGGCGAAGAGCCCGAGCAGGCGTCGGAACTTGATGAGCCAACTCAACTGCGGGATGAGCTTACGCACAGGCGTAATGGCCAGCGAGATGGTGAGCAGGTTGAGGGCGGTGGAACCTGTGCAGAAGGTGATGTCCGCAGTGGGGTCAGGACCAAGGTTATTGGTGACTGCGCCCCAAACGAGCCGGGCAAGGGGCGCCAGGCACGCAAGCCAGGTGAGGACTTTCAGCGGAATAAGGATCGAGCGTTTCATTGTTCCATTCGTGCGCGTGTTGGTGGTGCCCTGCGCGATTTAGAAATCGCGCTTGAGGTTCATCCCAGTGTAGAGAGAAGCCACCTGATCCTGATAGCCATTGAACAAGAGCGTGTCGCGCTGCTGAGCATAAAAAGGCAAGCCGATGCGCCGCTCCGTCTTCTGGCTCCAGGGAGTGTCGACGTTGGGATTGACGTTGGAGTAGAACCCATACGCGCTTGGGGCCATCTCGTTCCAGGTGGTGTTCGGCTCATGGTCAAGAAAGCGCACGGCAACAATGGACTTGGCAGACTTGAAACCGTACTTCCAGGGGAGAACAACCCGGACCGGCGCGCCGTTTTGATTGGGCAGCACCTCACCGTAGAGTCCGAAGGTGAACAGTGCAAGAGGGTTCATTGCCTCGTCCATGCGCAGGCCTTCTTTGTAAGGCCAGTCGATTGTCGACTGGCCGGCCCATTGCTCGACCTTGAAGTTGAAGTAGGAGATGAACTGAACGTATTTAGCCTTGGAAAGTGGCTCACATTTGTTGATGAATTCTGAGAGCGAGTAGCCGACCCAGGGAATGACCATGCTCCATCTCTCCACACAGCGATGGCGGTAGACGCGGTCTTCGAGCGGGCGCAGCTTGAGCAGGGCGTCAATGTCAAAGGTGAGGGGCTTCTTGACGAGGCCATCGACCTTCACGGTCCAGGGGCGCGTGGGGAGTCCACCTGCATTCCGTGCGGGCTCGTCCTTTGGCACACCAAACTCATAGAAGTTGTTGTAGTGCGTGACGTCGTTCAGGCTGGTGAGCTCTTCGCCGGTGGTGGTCAGCGGGCTCTTGATGGTTTCGAGCTTGGTGCCGGCGTGAGCGCCGAGGCTGGGGGAGACGATTTCGGCGGCGCGGTCGAGGCCGAGAGCGGCGGCGCCGGCGACGGCGGTAGCGCCAACTGCACGGCTCAGGAAGCTGCGGCGATTCAGGTATTGGGCCTTGGGAGTGATGGCGGAGGAGGGGATTTCGTCGGGTTTACGGATAAGCATTTTGTGTTGACCTCGCGCGGGGAGGTTGCGGCGCATTTGTTAGACACGCAAAGGCCTCCCTGCGTTACAAGATACGTGAATAAGGGGAGGGTGGATTGCGTGGGATGAAAACGGGGGTGTCGTGTTATCGGGTGGATTGGTCATTTGGGATGGGGCGCTTCAATACCCACCTGAGCCACAAAAACAACGACATGGCGAGGGTGGGGCACCCAAACTAAGCGGCTGGGGTGAAGGGCCATTCGCGGAGGAAACGGGCGCGGATGAGGTAGATAAGGGTTCCGCTCAAGGCGATGCCCGCGGCGACAAGCAGGCCGATAAGGGGGTCTTTGCGGAAGACGAGCAGGTAGAGAAACCCTGCCATGGCAAGAATTGGCGGCAGTGGGAAGAGCGGCATGCGGAAGGGGCGATCGAGCTCGGGGCGTTGAACACGCAACAGGATTACCCCCACATGCTGCAGAAAGAACTGCAGCAGGATGCGCGTGATGACGAGCATGGTGATGACCTGCTGCAGCGAGAGGAAGCAGAAGGCGGCGGCGACCAGGCCCATGGCGACGAGCGAGCGGTGCGGTATGCCGTGGCGGGGATGGACAGCAGCAAAGAAACGGAAGTAGTTGCCGTCGCGGGCGGCGGCGTAGGGGACGCGGGAGTAGCCGAGCAGCAGCGAGAAGACTGAAGCGAAGGCTGTCCAGACGACGAGGGCTGCCATAAGCGCGCCGGCCCAGCGGCCAAATGCGGACTGGGCGATCTGCGCGACGAGTTGCAGGCGGACGAGTGCGGATTCTCCGGCGTGGGAGGCTGCGTCACGCAGCGAGGGCAGAGCGGCCAGGTTCATTGCGATGTAGAAGGCAGCGACGAAGAGAACCGAGAGCAGGATGGCGCGGGGGATGGTCTTTTCCGGCCGCTTCACTTCGCTGCCGAGGAATGTGATGTTGTAGTAGCCCCAGTAGTCGTAGGTGGTGATGAGGGTGGCCTGGGCAAGTCCGCCGAGAGCGACGGCTGCGGATTCAGCGGGGCCTGAGGGCATGTGCCAACCGCCCGTGGCGGAGGCGTGGGAAAAGCCTGAGACGATAACGCCGGCGATGGCGGCCATGACTCCGACAAAAAGGACCCAGGCGAGGCGGGTGACCTGGCTGAGGTTGCGGTAGAGCAGTGCGGTGACCAGCAGGCAGGCGACTGCTGCGGTGAAGCTGGACCAGTGAATAAAGGGCAGCGCGGCGATGGGTGTGGCGTCGAGGCCTGGCCAGAACCATGCAAGGAAGCTGGAGAGACCGATGCAGCCGGAGGCGATGGAGAGCGGCGCGGAGAAAGAAAGCTGCCAGACGTAGAGGAAGCTGAGCCAGTTCCCTGCCCCGCGCGAGCCGTAGATTTCGCGCAGGAACGCGTAAGAACCGCCTGCGCGCGGGAAGGCTGCGCCGAGCTCGGCCCAGACCAGGCCGTCGGCGACGGCGATAGCTGCGCCCAGTATCCATGCCCAGACCGAGAGGTGGAAACCAGCGGCGGCGATGACCAGGGGCAGCGTTATGAAGGGCCCCACGCCGATCATCTCCAGCATGTTGAAGAGGACGGCAGAGCGCAGGCCGATGCGGCGGGTGAGGGCGGGGCCGGAGGCCGAAATGGGCCCCGGATTGAAGCTTGGCGCGCCGCCCGCAGCGGGGCCGGGAGTTTGGCCGTTGGTGGGGTTTGCTAAGTCCATGAGCCTCTTATGCTCCCCGGATTGTACACTGACGGGAAGTATGGTTATTGACGAGAGAAGACAACAGGTTGTGTGCTTCGCGGCCTTCGCGGGGCTGATGAGAAACTGTGCAGCTGTGCCATTGATGGCTGCGATTGTGGCGATTGGCACGAGCGCCCATGCGCAGCAGGCGGCGGGAACAGCAGACCGGATGGAAGCGATTCCGTTGCCGGAGCCGTCGACAATTCCCCTGCACATTGGCGAGGATCGGGGCTATGCCGCGCTGGAGCAGGATCTAAAGCGGCTGGGAACGACGGCCAGCGTGCTGATGATTGTGGCGCATCCCGACGACGAGGACGGCGCGCTACTGACGTATCTATCGCGCGGGCTGGGAGTGCGGGTCACGCTGCTGACGCTGACGCGCGGCGAGGGCGGCCAGAACGCCATGTCGGCCGACAGCGGCGACGCGCTGGGGATCATTCGTACGCAGGAGTTGCTGAAGGCAGGCGAATACTACGGGCGCAAGCAACTGTGGGGGACGGAGGCGGACTTCGGCTTCTCAAAGACGCAGAAAGAGGCGTTTGAGAAGTGGAGCCACGAGCGCGTGCTCTACGATGCGGTGCTGGCGGTGAGGCGCGAGCGGCCACAGATTCTGGTGTCTACGTTTGTGGGCGGGATTACGGATGGGCACGGCCACCACCAGGTGAGCGGCGAGATCATGCAGGAGGCGTTCAAGGCGGCGGGCGACCCGAAGGTGTTTCCGGAACAGCTAAAGGATGGGCTGGAGCCGTGGCAGCCGCTGGCTGTGTATTCGATGGTGCCGTTTGCACCGGTAACGAACGGAAAGATGTTTGACTACGCGACGGGCAAGTGGGAGCCCGCGCGATTCCACAACTACGTCACAGACGAGTGGACAACCGAGGTGCCGTCGGCCGACGTGGTCCTCCAGGTCGGCACGCTCGATCCATACCTGGGCCGCAGCTACACGCAGATTGCGCGCGAAGGATGGGGACAGCAGAAGTCGCAGAATGGTGGAGCGAATCCGACCCTGGGCGGGCCTGCGACGACGCGCTATCACCTTTGGGCAGTCGATAATGCGGCGAGTCCGAAGGCAGCCGACCCAGCGTCGCCAACCGCGGAGCCGAAAGACAGCAGCCTTTTTCACAATCGCCGTGTCGCTGTGGATACCAGCATAGCGGGGCTGGCCCGACTCGCAGGGCCCGCTGCCCCGGCATGGATTGGCGTCGAGTTGGGCAAGATCGATGCGGCGGTTAAGGCTTTTGCGCCAAAGGCGCTGGCGGATCCGAGTGTAAGTGCGGCGCACAAACTGGTGCCAATCTACAACCAGGCGCTGGAACTCCGCGAAAAGGTTGCGGCAAGTGCTCTGGAGCCGTCGGCAAAGGCAAACTTGCTCTATGAGCTCGACACCAGGATTGAGCAGTTTCAGACTGTGCTGAAAGATTTGCTTGGCCTGGACATGATTGCGTTCACCACGCATGCAAGCACGATCGAGGACGGCGGCTTTCGCGGCAGTTCCGCCGACGAAACGCCAAGGAGCGTAACACCGGGCGAAGAGTTCAACGTGAGGATTCATGCATCGTCGGCGTCGGATGAAGCGCATGTGCTGAAGACCTGGTTTGAGAGCACAACCGGGGACCATCCATGGAAAGCGGACGAACCGATCAGTACGGTAAATACAGCGACAACCAGCGACGCGATCTTCAGGTTGCAAGTGCCGGAGAATGCTGAACCGACGCAGCCTTACTTCACGCGTCCCAACACGGAGCAGCCCTATTACGATCTCAAGCACCCTGAGTATCGCGAGCGCTCATTTGCGCCCTGGCCGCTCTCGGCGTGGGTCGAGTACTGGTTTGACGGTGTGCCGATTAGGATCGGGCAGGTTGTGCAAACCATGGCGCGTGAGTTGGGGCCGGGAGGAGTGTACGAACCTCTGGTAGTCACGCCGAAGATCGGGATTCGAGTGGAACCGGAAGCTCGGATTCTGCCGCTGGACGGTTCGCCGCTGCCGGTGCACGTGACCGTACATTCGCAGGGTCCGGCAGACGGGACGGTGGAGCTGAAGCTGCCCGCCGGGTGGGTCTCCGAGCCGAGCGGAACGCAGGCCAACTTCCACTTCCACGTTGGCGGCGACAGCGAGCCGATGGTGTTTCAGGTGACGCCCGCGCCCGAACAGACTGGGGCATTCACGTTGGAAGCGGTTGCGCACTCCGGCGGGCACGACTACACGACCGGATGGCGCAGGGTCGGCTACCAGGGACTCCAACCGTACAACTTATATCGCGCTGCGGAGATGAAGACGCGCAAGGTGGATGTGACGCTGGCGCCGGGACTCAAGGTTGCCTACGTAATGGGAACGGGCGACACGGTTCCTGAGGCGCTTGAGGCGCTGGGCGTGGAGCCGCACCTGCTCTCCGTGGAAGAGCTGACGTCGGGCGATCTGTCGGCGTGGAACGTGATCGTGATTGGGATTCGCGCCTATTCGGCGCGGCCGGAGTTGGCCGGCGCTGCGCAGCGGCTCAAGCAGTTTGTCGAGAACGGCGGAACGGTGGTGGTGCAGTATCAGAGTTCTACCTTCCCCGCCCCGCTTCCGCTCACCATGGGATCGACGCCGGAGCGCGTTGTGGACGAATCCGATGCAGTGAAGCTGCTCGAGCCGGAGAACCCGCTTTTGAGCTGGCCAAACAAGATCACGACGGCTGACTTCGACGGATGGGTTGAGGAGCGGGGTCACTCGTTCATGAATTCATGGGACGCGGGCTACACAGCGTTGACCGAAACGGCCGACCCAGGGCAGGATCCCCAGCGCGGCGGTCTGCTTTTAGCGCATGTGGGCAAAGGCACCTATATCTATGTGGCCTACGCACTCTATCGGCAGTTTCCCGAGCTGGTTCCGGGTTCATATCGGATCCTGGCCAACCTGCTAAGCGCGGGTAAAGGGGGGCGGTAGGGTCTCGTTTCTCAGGTCGTCGTGACCGGGAGCGCGAGTTCTACAACCTCCGATGGAGAAGCGGCTCGCCCAATGGTTGGTTGTTGGGCGGTGGTGAGTCCGTCATGCTTATCGACAACATGATCACTAGGCTTCCGCTTGTCCTGCTTTCCCTGCTGGTCTCTGCCAGTGTGTGCGCGCAAAGTGGTTCCGTCACAGAATCGACATCGACGGGCACCGCCGCTGCGTGCGGATTCTATTGTTGGTGGTCGACGCAAACCAACGCGACCCAATCCAAACAGCCGGCGTGGGCTGTCCCGCTGGTCACCACGTATACCGGGCTATTCCAGGTAGCACGCATTGACGTGTTGCGACAGATTGCCCCGGCACGGACCGACACGTGGAACTACGGCAACAGCAAGGGTTTCAACGTGATCGTTCCTCACAGCAACGTCGAGGTGGACGTGGACCTGCCGTCGTACATTGAGCACAACACCAAGGCGAAGGACGGCGCAGGCGACTTCTCGATCGTGGGCAAGTATCGCCTTGCGAGCGGAAATGCGAAGCACGGCGCCTATACCCTCAGCTTTTGGACGGTGGTCACATTTCCCACCGGCAGCTACAAGAATGGCTCGCCGAATGCCAGCTTTCAACCGAACCTCGGCGGTGGAAAGGGGTGGGGCAACTTCGACGTTCAAACAAGCGTAGGCGCGACTCTGCCCGCGGGAAACCCCGCAATCACCTCCTCTGGACGCCCGGTCCTTTGGAATACCGCCGCACAGTATAAGGTCGGGAAGCTCTTCTGGCCAGAGATCGAGTCGAACGCGACCTTCTACCACGGTGGCACGAACGACGGCAAGATGCAGGAGTTCATCACGCCCGGCATCGTCATCGGGAAATGCGCGCTCCATCCCAACGACAAGAAGAGTCGGCCTGGACTGGCGTTTGGCGGTGGCATGCAGATCGCGACGAGCCACTTCCACACATACAACCACGCGTTGATCCTGACGGCGCGCTGGATTTACTAAGTCGATGAAGTTGAAAAGGTGTGGGTCGACGACTTCGCCGGCCCACAGCCATTTTCGGCCGGGATTGCGATGCGGAAGTTCGAACATTACATTTCGATTAATCCAATGTTTCATTTCTGTAACTATCTTTAGAAATTCACCAGCTGTGTAAAACCTAGCTTGATGTGAAGGGAACTTATTAACATTCTATTTACATTCTTCCGGGTCCAACTTTCTTGGTGCAAGACTCATCCGTCAAGCAATAGCTCCTCAAATATCGACGAAAATGCGTGATTCTCCCGTGTATTGAGGCTCTTGCACTCCGTGGCGATGTTGAGAAACATTGGTCAGAAATACTCCTCGATAAACTCAAGATTTTGTGGGCTGTTTCATTAAATATTCATATCGTTCTGCGAGTCTGATCAACGGAAGCCCCCAGGGTTAACTTCGTCTTTTTCTGTGCGTCCCTGGCAAGAGTGTGGGTCCGTGGGCAGTGCGAGTCGTATGCAAGGTGTGCGATTGGCGCGGAGACGGAACAAAAGATGCGCACGCCGAAAGGGCGAGTGCAAAACCGATTCAACCTGATTCGAGAGGAAAAGAGAGGCCCGATGAACAGCAAGTTTAAAACTGTTGCCACCGCAATCCTGGCAGTCGGTCTGGCTGCCTCGTTTGCAAATGCAAGCGACAAAGATCCGGCAGCCAAGCCGAAGAAGCACGCTACCGCGGCTGAGGGCAAGAAACCAACGTGTGACGCCTGCGATCAGATTCAGGCTCTCAAGACAGAGATGCAGGGCCAAATCGACGCGATGAAGCAAGATCTGGCCGCGAAGGATGCGGAGTTGAAGGCGGCGCAGAAGGCCGCCGCGGATGCGCAGGCAGCAGCCGACCGGGCGAACGCCGCGGTCTCGGCACAAAACCAGGCAGCAACCGAAAACGCGGCTGCAGTGACCACGCTGCAAACGTCGGTTACCGATCTGAAGGCGAATGCGCTCTCACTTGCCACCAACATCTCCGATGAGACGGCGGCGATCAAGAAATCGATCAGCAGCCCGAACGTTCTGCATTTCCGGGGCGTGACAATTCAGCCGGGTGGATTTGCGGCGGCCGAAACGGTTTACCGGACGAAGGCTACCGGCGGCGATATTCCGACCGCATTCAGTTCAATTCCGTATGAGGGCGCGGATGCTTACTCGCTCAGCGAGTTCTTCGGAAGCGCCCGCCAGTCGCGCGTTTCGATGATGGTGGAAGGCAAAACGCCCAACGCAACTCTGCGCGGCTACTACGAGGCTGACTGGCTGGGTACCGGCATCACTTCGAACAACAACCAGTCGAACAGCTATGTGCTGCGTCAGCGCGTCATCTGGGGACAGGCTGAAACCAACAACCACTGGGCGTTCACCGGCGGCCAGCTCTGGTCGATGGCAACGGAAGATAAGAAGGGCATCTCCAACCTGTCGGGCGACATCATGACCCCGCAGACCATCGACCCGAACTACGTTGCGGGCTTCGTTTGGACTCGTCAGTATGGGTTCCGCGTGACCAAGACATTCAACCACGTGGCCTTCGGCGTGGCGGCTGAGAATCCGCAGTTGCTCTATTCGGCTGCGCTGGCCGGCGACACGCCTTATGCGATCCTGGGCTCGGCGGGCGCCAACGGCGGCAACTATAACGCCGCGATCAGCGGCTTGAGCGGCCTTAGCACTTACGTCCAGAGCTACACCGGCTTGACTACGGAAGACAGCGCCGGCAACTCAGTCTATAGCTATGTTCGGAACTACAACACTGTGTCAGCGAACAGCAATATCGCCAACATCTCCTTCAACCAGGCACCGGATTTGATCGCGAAGATTGCTATCGATCCCGGCTGGGGCCACTACGAAATCCTCGGCATCGCCGGCTTCGCGCACGAGACCGTGTACCCCGGCGTGACGCAGAACTCAGTCAAGTACGGCGGAATCACGGATATCCAAGGCTTCGCCGGAGCGGCTCCTGGAACTGCTGTGGTGGCCAAGTCATCGACCGCCGGCTACTACGTCAACAGCATCGTCCTGGGCGGGTTTGGCGCGAGCTTGCGCGTTCCTATTATCAAGGACAAGCTGACCTTTGGCGCAAAGGGCCTGTACGGCCCCGGCATGGGCCGCTATGGCGACAGTACGCTCTCTGACGTCACCAACGATGCGAGCGGCAACCTGGCTCCAATCCACAACGGTTCCGGCCTGTTCACTTTGGAAGCGAACCCCACCCCGCGGCTCACTCTCTACCTCAACTACGGCGGAGACTATGCGGGACGCGCTGACTTCGCAACCAAGGCACTCACGCTCAGCGATCCGACGGCCACCTTCTGCGAAACCGGCGTAACCGCCGCGAACGCTTCCACCTTCTGCTCGGCCAAGCCGACTGCGGCGATGTTTGCCACCGGCGGCAGCTGGGGCTCACACTTCACCGCTGCTCCCGCGATCGCGGCGGTCGGATACGGCTCGCGCTACGCCAGCGTCTCTCCGACCTGCTCTGCCGTGGGTAACCCAGGCCTTGCTTCCGGCTCGGTGGGCTATCAGCCGGGCGGCTCCGGATGCGGTAACAACACCCGCAACGTGCAAGAGATGACGGGCGGATACTGGTATGACATCTTCAAGGGCGACCACGGCCGCCTGCGTCAGGGCATCCAGTACGGCTATGCGGTTCGCGAGGGTTGGTCTGGTACCGGCACTGCCGGCGCTCTGAGCTCTCCTTTGAATGGCGCAAGGGGCATCGACAATATGTTCTGGACCAGTTTCCGCTACTACCTGCCGTAGATACCGAGTTGGAACACAAGCCGAACAACTTTAGGGCAGCCCTCCTTCGGGCTGCCCTTTCTGCTTTGAATCGAAGCGAGCTTCCCACTGCGTTCGGAGGATTGAGCCAAATGGGAGCTCGGAGATGACTGCCCATGTCCACCTCAAGTCGTTGCTCCGACAAAAGTTCGACAAAACCGCCCTAAATGGGAGTTTGACATTGCCTGGGGCCCTCAAATACCCTAGACCGAGTCAATACACCCATGCAGACCCCTTTGAGCCAATTCGCGTGTTGTTGTTGCCGCTAGCGCCCGCTGGCCGTCCCGCGTTTTGCTGTTCTAATCCAGCTCTCTAGACCGCTGGCTTCCGTACCCCTGTAACTCGTTCAGGGGTTTCCGGTCCCGACACATCCAGACTTGTAAAAACTGAATAGGAGAACCCAAAGTGCCAAGAGCTCTTTTTGCTGTTTTTTCTGTTTCTCTTCGCCGGCTGCCGCTATCGATCTCTGCTGTGCTGTCCCTGTTTGCAGTAGCGGCGGCACTGCCCCTCGCCGCGCAGGACGACATAACCACGCGAAACGCAACGTCTGGGTACAACGGCGCATTCATCACAGGGCCTGCGTCGAACCCGTTGAGCTTTTTGAACGGCACGGCCTTTCGTACTACCGCGAATCCGGCGCCCTACGACTTTCATGACTTTGCCCCGGCGACTTACCTTGACGAAAAACTGCCCAAATGGATCGATGTGCAGGCCGAGGAGCGTTTCCGGTATGAAGCGTACGACAACAATAACCTCAAAGCGAAGGTTGATGACTCGTACATTTTGAATCGTTTCCGGTTCCAGGTAGACTTGCATACGGCCAGTTGGCTGCGGGTTACGGCGCAGGTGCAGGATGCTCGTTCGGGCTTCCAAAACCCGCCAATCGGGCCGCCAAATACGGTCCGCTGGGATCTGAAGCTGGCGTATGTTGAGGTTGGCGCCCCGGAGGAACACTGGTTTAGCCTGCGTGTGGGGCGGCAACTCATCAACTATAACAACACCATCATCTCCAACTCAGAGTGGCGCAATCAGGCACGTTCCTACGATGCGGCGGTGCTGAACCTGGACGCAAAGCGCGAGCACCTGGGCCTGTTTGCCGCCTCTGCTGTGGTGCCGCAGGCCTATGGCGTGAGCCCGCATCAGGAAGGCAACAACATCTACGGAGCCTACGGCCGCATCGATGGTTTTCTTGCGCAGCAATTGGGCCTTGAGCCGTTCTTCCTGTGGCGCGTGCAGCCGAAAGAAGTCGTGCAGGCGGCCGCAGGCAAGACCACTGGCAAGGAAGACGAGGAGGCTTATGGGGTGCGCATAAAGGGGCAAGCGCACACGGCGTTCGATTACTCAGGCGAGGCGATAGTAGAAGGCGGCACGGTTGGAAAGGACAACATCCACGCCTGGGCGGCGGAGGCAGGCGCGGCATACCAGTTTAATGATGTGGCGTCCAAGCCGCGCGTCTTCACCCAGTACGACTACGCCTCGGGCGACAGCAATCCGGCGCAGAGCGGAAGGCACTCCACCTTCGATACGATCTACCCGTCTGCCCACGACCGATTTGGAATCACCGACCTGTTCGGCTGGCAGAACATTGAGGCGGTAAGGGCGGGAGTCACCGTTGAGCCTCACCGGCGGCTCACCTTAACGGCCCAGGGGCTGGATTTTTGGGCGGCTGATGCGCTGGACTCGATCTACAACACCTCGGGCAGCGCGATCGTGAACAACAAGACCGACCACGGCCGCCACCTGGGAGCGGAGGTCGATGGCTACTCCTGGTATGAACTGAATAAGCACTTCAACCTGGGCGGCGGCATCGGCTACTTCGGCGGCGGCGACTTCCTGACGAACGTGACAACCAGCCACTCGTACAAGTACTACTACATTGCGCTGAACTTCAAAGACAATGGAAAGCACTAGTCCAGGCCGAAGTTAAGCCTGGAGCTGGAATGATCCAACTGAATGAGGTGAGGGCAGTCCACGCGGACTGCCTTTTCTATTTGCGACAGACAAGAAGCAGGAGGGATGGGTCCGGGGAGATCTCAGGCGGCGGTGGGCTCATCCTCGTGATTGTGCTTTGATTCCTTTTCTATCTCGCGAGCCAGAGCACCGACCTTCCTGCTGGGCACATAGGTTTCGAGCTGAGCGATGAGCACCGTCGCGAGAAAGAGGACCGCGGAGAAGCCGGCAAAGAGAATTAAAAAGATCCAGGGGTCTCGAGTTCCCATTGGATTTGGTCTCCGGGGAGGGGAATAGAAATAAGCTCATCGAGGTCGCTGCAACCGGTGGACCAATAGCGGAAAAGAGAAATAGTGGAGTTAGCGGCGGATGGAACCGGGGCAGGCGCGCAAAAATTGCGCAGGCAGGTAAAAATGACCTATCGCGGAATACTCGCCCGAAGCAGGCGAGCGGTGCTTGTCAGGTTCAACCACGGACTAAGGAAGTGTTGGGCGAACTGGCTCACAGGGCCAGTTAAGGGCCACTTCGCGAGATCCGGTCAACCCAACTGCTCAAGAACCCGTTGAAGAGCTTGCTGCCAGGACGGCAGGGTCACACCAAAGGTCTGGCGCAGATGCTCGCAGGAGAGCCGCGAGTTGGCTGGGCGGCGTGCCGGGCGCGGAAACTCGGCGGTGGGGATGGGGATCAGCGTGGGTAGAGGGGTGCCTGCCGTCTCGTCCGCGCGGGTGAGGAATTCCCTGGCAAAGCCAAACCAGGAGGCTGCTCCCGAACAAGTCAGGTGGTAGATGCCGCTCCAGTCCGTGGGCAGATCCTCTGCGGGAGGCTGCGATGGCGCCTCAGCTTGTGCCGGATCACCCGAAAACACGCGAGAGAGAACAGCGGTCGTGGCCTGGGCGATGGCTTCGCTTGAGGTTGGTGCGCCGACCTGATCGTCGACGATACGAAGTTCGCTGCGCTCCTTTGCCAGGCGGAGCATGGTGAGCAGGAAGTTGTTGCCGCGGGCGCCATAAACCCAACTGGTGCGGAAGACCAGCCAGCGGCCATCGGACCCTGCCATGGCGCGAGCAATGGCCTGCTCCCCGCCAAGCTTGGTCTTGCCGTAGATGTTCAGCGGGTTGGTTGTGTCGGTTTCGACCCAGGGCTCTGGCTTGGTGCCGTCGAAGACGTAGTCGGTGGAGTAGTGAATGAGCAGGCTGCCGAGACTGGCGGCTTCTTCGGCCAGCGCGCCGGGGGCTTCGGCGTTGATGGCCCAGGCGAGATCAGGCTCGGATTCGGCCTTGTCGACCGCCGTGTAGGCTGCCGCATTGACGATCAGCGAAGGACTTACGGAGCGGACAGCCGCGCGAATCGCCGCAGGGCGCGTGAAGTCAACGTCAGTTGAGCCGAATACCGTCAATTCTCCGAGAGATGCGAGTTTGTACGAGAGCTCCCACCCGAGCTGGCCGGTGCGGCCAAATAGCAATATCTTCGCCATGTCTTCCTTCAGGAACGACTCTAAAGGGAATGGGCCGAGCGAGCAAGGTATCCGGGGCGGCCTGGATTTGGAAAAGTGCGACGTGCCGAGGGCCTATGCGCGGACAGGCTCAAGGTCTTCAGCGCTGACCTGAATCGCCGCGTGCTGATTGATGGTCTCAAAGCTCAGCACAAAGCGGTCACCGCCGCTGCGGCGAACCAGGGTTCCCTGCACGCCTTGCAGAACGCCGCTCTTGACGCGGACCTTTTCGCCGATAACGAGATCGCGATAGGGCTCTACGAGGCGGGCGGTGACGCTTGCACGGAGGGTCTCAATGTCGGCATCGGCAACCGGGATGCTCTCTCGGCCGTTGCCGACGATCTGAAGTACTCCGGGCGACTCGAGGACACGGACGCGCTCGCGGGCGCAGATATGGACAAAAAGATAGGTCGGAAACAGGGGCAGGATGGTCTTGACGCGCTGACGGTTTTTCCAGACACGGACGGTTTCGTAAGCGGGGAGGAAGGACTCCACCTCACGCAGGCCGAGATGGCGCACCACCGATTTCTCATTTTGCGGCACGGTGAAGACGGCATACCAGCGGCGGTCTGGAGCTTGATCGCAGGCCCGACCAGAAAGTATGGGGATAAAGGGGGTCGGCGAGGGATGGGAAACGGCAAGTTCAGATAGCATGGGTAGGCCCCTTAGCTTCAATTCGAGAGTAAGCAAGTGCTCTCGTTTGTGAAAGCGACAATGTGCGACATTCGTTGCCAATGGATGTCACGGAATGCGGTTTTGCCGGTCTGCCGCGCAACGGGGACACGGTCAACAGCAGCAGAGGCAGTTGCAAACGGTTCAGGATGAGGGATCACTAACCCACGCCCGGGCGTTAGCCCGCCCGGGTGATCAACTCGAGGTGGCCGGCGTAGGCGCTGTTGCCGGCTTGGACTCCACTCTTGCGCAACAAAGCCTGGAAACGCGGATCCTCACGCAACGGGATCAGGATGGGGTCGGAGCGGAATGCGAGACTCCAGAGCGAGCCCTCGGCAAATGCGGTCTCAAGCCAGCGAATGGCTTCAGACTCGTTGCCGAGACCCACGGCCAAGAGCGCCATGCCATAGGCGTTGCTCCTCTTCTTTTGTGCGTTCATCGGCTCCACAGCAGCGCGAATCTCTCGAGCGCGGGCAGACTTGCCGGAGCGGGCATACTCATGGGCAAGAACGCACTGCAGGGTGAGACTCTGCGGATACTCCGATGCGAGTGCTGCAATGCGCTTCAGAGGAGCGCCATTGGGGCCTGTCTGATTGAGGGCGAGCGACTCGATGATTGCGAGCGTTCCGCCGCAGGCGCCGCTCATGCGCATTTGCTCAGCCATATTGAGTGCGGCATCCGACGCCCCGGCCAGGTATTCAATCCAACAGACCAGCGCGCCCAGGATGGGGACCAGAGTGTTCCGCTGCCATGCCTTCCAGACCCAGGCCCTGGCGCCCTCAAGATCGCCCTCTGCAACATGGGAGAGCGCCATTCCGCCCAGAGCGAAGGAACTGTCGGGCTGGCGGGCGAGAACATCCTCGAAACCGGCGCGCGCCTGAGCGCCCTTGCGCTCGTGGACCAGCCTGAGCCATGACCCCGCGCAACGTGCGTCCACCTCATCCGCATCGAGCTGGGCGGCGCGGCGTAACGCCTCAGTCGCGGCCGGGAAGGCGATCGCCCCGTCCATCACGCCATGAAGTGCAGCGGAGATCATGGCGTTGGCCAGGCCAGTCAGAGCCTCAGTGTTGGCCGGGTTCTGCTCGATGCCTTTGCGATAGAGACCGGCAATGGTGTGCAGGCTCTCCTCAGTGCGCGACTCCCACATCTCATGGGCCCGCAGCACAAGCTCACGCGACTGCAACCTGCGTGCCGCAAGCGAGTCGTCGCCGCCTACATCGCTCAGTCTGTTCTCCTGCGCAAGGCTCATCAACCATCGGTCGATCTCCTCGGTGTAGGCAAAGACAGACCCTTTGCAACCACCAAAATGATGCACCGGCAATGCGTGGTACGCATGCCACCGCTGCACCGTGCGCGGACTGCGCTCAAGATAGTCCGCAATCGATTTCCAGGAATCCAACCGCACCTTAGGCATCTGGCCTCCAAACCTCTGAGAGGTAAGCCGGGTTAGGCAGTCATGGGAGGAAAAAGAGAATCAACAAAGGCCGATGCTTCCAAGGCTCGGACTTAGGCTCATTCTTAGCAAATGCTTGGGCCCTGGAACAACACTTAGTTCTGGATGAGCAAACTATAGTCGAGGTTCGGACGAGAACGCAATGACTTCGGACAAGAATCTGAGCAATTCAAAAAGGGCGAATCCGGAAATGAAACATGTGAGTGCAAACTGTCAGGTTCTTTCCCGATTTGGCTTCAAATGGCGGCGCATGACGTTATCTGACGCTATTTGACGCGATCTGGCTTACTTCGGACGGCCGCATGTGCTCACCCCGGACACCTTCGCTTCCACCCGCTCTCCCTTAATCAAGAGGATGCCATTCTAGCTGCTCGCATCTCCCGGAAGCTTGTGACGCAGAACACACTCATTCATCAATGAGTGAAAGCTAGCTCACAGAGTTACTGGACTAAGGTAACTTGAAACTGCTCTATTGGACCTTGGGAGGAGGTAATTGTGAGCGTGGCTCGCCCGTGGAGAGGAAGCTCACGCCAGAGAAGTCGCTGCCAGAGGCGAGCACGTCGCGGAGCTTTTCAGGGCTGGTGCCGCTGGTCCGTTCGGCAGCTTTAAGAAGTTCGAGAGCCGAGGCGGCGGTCGTTGCGGCGGGAAGCCGGAATATCCAGGGCACGTTCGTCGCCGTGAGCGACCGGTCGTCGGCCAGCGCCACAACCGGAACAAATGCCTTGAGCGCGAGTTGTTCGGCCAGGTGGGCGCTTGGCCGGTCGAGAGCGAGAATGGCGAGCGCATGCTCATCCATCAGCGCATGCACCAGCGCGGTGGATGCTGCGCCCCAGCTTTGATTACTCGATACGGGCATAAGCTTCCACGTTGATTTCGGCTGGAGGGATGCAGCGACGGAATCGGCGTTGGGGCCAAAGAGGACGATGCGGACAGGGCCGTCGAATGCGGTCAGTTGCTCCGCTGTGCGACGCGGACCGGCGAAGTCGACACCGCCCTCGCCAACACGCGCATACGGCACTCGCTCCGCGGGCGGCAACGCCGTGGTGGAAGGCGACGGCGATTTGGGCTGGGATGAATCTGGGCGGCCGGCTGGCGCAGTGTCAGCAATGGGAGCGGGGGTCTTTTCCATCAGAGCGATGCGATAGGTGACGCTTCCGTTGTGGACCGTGCCGAGGTAAAGAGGCGCTGTGTTCTTCAGGTTGGGGTCGAAGACCATTTGCCCAGTGACGCCGTCATACTGCTCGACATTACCCAGCGCGTCGTGAATGCGGGCGCGATTCAAACCTGCCTTGCAGATCGAATCCAGCAGTATGTTCATGGTGTCAAAGGCCATGGAGGCAAACTGCTCGGGCTTCTCATGGAAGCGGGCTTCGAAGCGGCGGTTGAAGTCGAGCCAGCGCGGGTCGGTGCGGTTGGGATCGTAGGGATATACCGCCTCAAAGCCCTCGGCAGCATCACCGGCCTCTTTGAGCAGAGTATCGCCCAGGGTGCGAAAGGCGCCGAAAGCGCGCTGTTTCATGCCCGCGGCACGCATTTGCTTGAGAATCGCCGCCGCCTCCAACTCATCGCCGATCAGAAAGACGGCGTCCGGACGCGAACTGCGCATCACCCGTAGCTGCTTGCTGAAGTCCGTGTCGCCGGGCTGGAAGATCTGCTCAATGACGACCGGATGACCCAACCGACGCGATGCATCGAGAAATTTAGGAAGTCCATAACGGCCGTATCTGCTGCTCGCTCTGAGAACCGCTACTCGCTTCAATCCAAGCTCGGTATAGATATGCCGCGCCAGCGTCAGATACTGTTGGCGGTCATCCTGCATGGTGCCGAAGTACCACGGGATAGTGGTCTCCGGGACGGTCGGATCGGTGTTGGCCGAACTGACGACCGGCAATTCCGCGCGGAGGGCGACGCGCAGGGCAATGTGGGTAGACTCGGAGCTGATGGACCCGAAGATTGCCCAAACCTTTTCATCGTAGGCCATCTTTGCGGATTCATCGGAGGCCGAGCCCCAGATGGCGGATTCGGTGGGCCTCACATCCCCATAGACCGCCTTGGCCTGCCAGTTGTTGTAGTCGTTGTGCAGCATCAGCTTGAATGGTTTGCCGCCGTAGCCTCCGGCCGCATTTGCTTCGTCCACGGCTAATTGCGCGCCATGCAACATGCGGAGTCCAAGAACCGATTCGGAGTTGTGCTCGATGGGTCCGAAGAAGCCGATGCGGACTTCGGTAATGTCAGTGGGGACGGGAATATCGCGCGCTGCCCCAACATAGATATTTGGGCGCGTGTAGTTGGTGTCGTAGGGCGCAGCAAACTTGGAATAGGGTTTGAGGTCCTCTGGCTCTCCAGCGTAGGGCACGACCTCGCGATCACGGGGCGGAGGCGGCGGGTTCTTTCCGCACTCGCAGATGCGGGCAGGCTTTGGAGATTGCGCCGCGGAAGGAGCTGCAACGAGAAACGATGAAATGAAAAGCGCTGCCATTAGAGGCACGACGAAGCGAGATTCCGAACGCATGGCGAACTCCATACACGCCGGATATTGGGATCCGGTAGATACGTGGCGGAGCGTTGCGGGGAACGTCAATGCGCGCCTGGGTTGTGGCAGGGGCAAATGCCCCTGGCTGCTTCCGACCTCAGGGGTTAAAGTCCCCGAGGTGCCGCGGTGTTCAAAGTACGGGCTAAAGCCCGTACCTTTCAAACGCAGGGGCTTGACCAGGGACCCCTGCTAGGTTGCTGCAGACTGTTAGGCCTTGCCTTCGGCCGGCTTGTCGGTGCGGAACATGGCGATGGCTTCAATCTCGATGAGCAGCTCAGGGCGGCAGAGGTGGGCCTCAATGCCGGTTGAGGCCGGAAGCGGATCGAGTCCCTGCTCCTTGAAGAAGGCGGTACGAAGGCGATTGAACTCGTCGTAGTCGCGATCGATATCGCGCAGGTAGCAACTGGTGCGGACAATGTCGTGCCAGGTGCAGCCTTCGCTCTTCAGCAGTCCGGTGATGTTTTCAAAGGTGCGTTTGAGCTGCGCTTCGAAGTCGCCGATGTGAACGCTTACGCCGTTCTCGTCGATGGAGGCGGTGCCGGAGATGAGCAGGATGCAGACGCCGCCGATGTCGATGCGCATGCCGCGCGAAAACGAGCTCGGCTTGGCATAGGCGTAGGCCTCGTTCAGAACGCCGTGATTTGTCACGGCGCGCTTTTGAATCGGTGCGTGAGCGATGGTCTCCAGAATGTCAGCAAATGCGTTGGTCATTGTTTTTTCGGCTCCTTGGGCCATTGGTTTTTCTCTCTGATTCCGTGGCTCAACCCCTTGGCGGTGGCAACCCAGATGTCGTCGCCGTCGAAGTCGATGCCGAGAATATAGTTGTGTGCCGGGGCTGTGGCTACCTCAACAGGAGTGACGGTGCCTGTCGCGTCGCGCACCGTCATCTCCGGTCTTCCGTCTTTCAGCGATGGGCAATAGACCGCCCAGTTCACGCCGTCGTAGTACGCCAGCCCGTGGTCCGTGCCAAACCAAGCGCGCTTGCCGTCCACGCCCTTCACAACGTTGGTGAAGTTTGAGGGAAGCCCGCTGTCTTTCTTGAGGAAGTTGTGCCAGTAGCGTCCGTCGTAGTGGCTGTCGCCAAAATACGTGGCCGCCCATAGAACATTGTCCACATAACTGACCGATGTGACAATCTCGTGAATTAACCCCTGATCCTTGAAGAGCACCATCTCCGTCTCTCCGTCGGGGTCGTCATAGCGGTCCCACTTGCCGGTCTTCTGATCATACTCAAGTACGCCGCTTCCCCAAATGCCGTAGTAGACCTTGGTCGGGGTGGCGGAGACGGAATAGGACCAAATTTCGCCCATCGGCGTGTTGCGCTCGTTGTAGAGCGACCACTGGTTGGTATGCAGGTTTAGACGGCAGGCGCCCGCGGCCGTTGCTATCCAGACGTTTTCGCCCTCGATTGACACGCTGTAGACCACATCGTTGCTGAGGCCGGAGTTGAGTTGAGTGAAGCTGTCGATGTGGCCGCCGGAGATGCGGCTCAATCCGCCCATGGTGCCGGCCCAGACGTCGCCAGTGCGCTTGTCGAGGGCGAGCGAGAGGACGGCGCGATGCGCCAGACCGTCCGTTGTCGAGTACACCTTCCACACATGATTCTCATAAAGGGCCAGTCCGTTGTCGGTACCGGCCCAGATCCGGTCTCCATCCACCAGGACGGTATAGACGTGATCGTTGGGCAACCCGTTGGCTGTGGTGAAGTTCTCAAAACGGAAGTGCGGAAGCGAAGCAGTTGTAAGGGCGGGGGCCACGAGCCCCTGCTTGGTGGAAGACGCCGGCGGCGCGGCAAACGCCGCCATTGCCGCAAACAAGACGAACATAGTCGTGCAGAACGTTTTCATCGCGCTTCCTTTATCGAGTTCGGAGGTACTCGATCAAATCGTTGAGTTCATCCTTGGTCAGGTCATTGGTGCGGCCATGCTTGTCTTCGGGATTGAAGACGGTCCAGATCTCTTCGAGGCTGCGCGCCGAGCCGTCGTGGAGGTAAGGCGCAGTCAGCGCAATATTGGTCAATGGCGGCGCTTTCAGAAGGCCCGTATTGTCTGTTGCTTTACGCGTGCCCACGTCGGAGATCTTCTGGTTTGTGCCCTTGGGTCCACTGTGGCAGTAGGCGCAGCGGTTGGATTCCGGGATCGGCTTTTTGAATTTGTCGACGGCGCGCTCGAAGAGCGCTTTGCCATGCTCCTGGGCCGGCGTGAAATCGGCACCCAATGGGCGGAAGCGATTGGGGCGCGGCGGCAGGCTTCGAACGTAAAAGGCCAGATCGGCAAGCATCAAACCGTTATAGTTCTCAGAACGCCAGAAGTACTTTTCAGTCCTGATTCCACATTCTGTAGGGATATCCGGATTGGTGCCGGTCCACTTGTATGGTTCGGTTTCCTTGACGTCTTCGAGCAACTTGTTATCCACAATGCTGCGTCCAAAGCCGTCCGGTTCCAGATTCCATTGGATGCCATCGAAGGTGGAATCTATGTGGCAGTTGGCACAACCGATCTGGCTCTGGAATGAGAAGCGGGAGGTATAGAAAATCTGTTCGCCGCGACGCAGAGGCAAAATTGACTTCGATTCACTTGACCCGAGGCGGGGAACCAGGAGCTTTCTGTGCATGTCAATCAAGTTCGCCAGTTTCGTCTGGGTGGGGGCATGTTGAGCCTGTGTGCGGCCATCGCTGTGGCATTTTGAGCAGGTGATCTTTCCATCTACGGCGAGACTTGCGATATCGACTGTGTTCTCGTTGGGATGGCGCGACGGGGTAGTTATCGGCCCGGCCAGCGTGATGGTGGAGGCCACGCGATTGGTGCGGGTGTCGATGACGCTCACGGTATCATCCAGCCGGTTCGCGACAAACAGTTTATGGCCGTCGTGCGAAAGCGTGAGGCCGCGCGGGTTGAGGCCCACGGGGATACGCGTCACAACATAGTTGGCGCTGGCAGAGAGATCCTGCGCAAATGGATCGTTGTGCAGGTGAATGTAGCTCAGAAGCCGCGGAACATCCACGACAGTCACAATCTCCGCACCGCCGCTGGTCACGTAAATGCGCGACTTATCCGGCGCAATGGCTATTCCGAAGGGCTGCGAAGCATAACGTTCCAATTCATCCAGCGGCACTTCAACGGGAGCCGTCTTACCCACGTCCGCACCAAACAATTCGAGCGAAAAGGTGAAGGCGCCTCCGTGTTCCAGGTGCGCCAGGGGCAAAAGGTTCTTGGGGTGGTACTCAGCAGCAACGCCGAGCCGGCCATCGGTGGAGAGCGCCACGTGAAAGACGCCTGCAATTCCGTGCAGCGGCATGCGATCGACCACCACGGCACGTGCGGCATCGATTACGGTAATCTCCGACTCGGGTGGCAGACGATTTTCAAGACCTGTTTTCCGCGGCAGGATATTTGGATACACATGCGTTGCGTAGATGCGGGAGCCGTCGGGCGAGAGTGCGAGATAGCTGGTACCGCGGCCACCTGCGAGACGCTTTTCTTCCACACCTGTTTGCGCATCGAGGACCGCAATATTGCTGGTGAGGCGGTTGGCGACGAACAGGCGTTTGCCTGCCTTGTCTTCGACGACGCTCGATGGTTCAGCGCCGACTGGCCAGGTCGCAACGACTTCGAGGGAGTGTGTGTCGATAACGGAGAGCGTGTCGTCCCATGAGTTGGTTACGAATAGGCGGGCGCCATCGGGAGAGAGCGCGAAACCGCGCGGGACCGCGCCAACAGGGATGTTTTTGATAACGGCAAAGGTCGAGGCGTTGAGGACGCGGATCTCGTTGCTGCCCTGGCAGAGAATGTAGAGACGAGCACCGTCCGGGGAGAGTTGCAACTCGAGAGGCGAAACGTAGTCGGCGGGTTGGCTGGCGGAGGGGGTCTCTTGGGCGTAGACGGTCGGGGCCCAGACCGCAGATCCATGTTGCGTCAGTGATACGACCAAGGCGGAGAGCAAGACAACTACTGCTCCGGTGGAGACCAGGATTTGGCTGCGCACGTTCATTTCGCTCCGGTCTCCTTCGGCTCTTCGACGGTAAGGACGCGATCGACATCGAGCTTTTCAAGGGTCTGTTCGCGTCCGCTAGGCCAGTGGACGATGAGCTTGTCGACGGTAGTGGCCTGGCCAAGCCCGAAGTGGAGCCGGCTGTCGTCTTGTGAAAGGTAGCCGGAGCCGGCAACACGTTCTGCTGTCCAGCGCTTGCCTGCGGCGAAGACCTCAACGCGCGCGCCGATGCCGTCGCGATTGCTTCTGGCCTGGGGGCTGGCGGGCGCGAGGGGCTTGTCGCCTGGACGCATCGCGCCGACCAGCTTTACGGCAATCCAGTGGCCGGTGCTTGTTGAAACATTGTGCAGCAAAGTTCCCTTCGCGCCCAGGTTATTCACAAATGCGTCCACCTTGCCATTGTTTTCGTAGTCCGCAAAGCACGCGCCGCGAGCCACAGTGCGTTCGCTGAGCACTGGCCCGGCTTCGCGCGAAACATCGGCGAATTTGTCGTTGCCGAGGCCCTTGAAGAGCGTGTGCTCCTGCTGAATGAGATGGATGAGGCCGCCGTGGAAGATGAGGATGTCGAGCTGCCCATCGTTGTCGAAGTCGTAGATGCCTGTTCCCCAACTGACGTATTGGGCGTTGGCCTGCGAGACGCCGTTGGAGGCGCCTAGGTCATCGAAACTCAGCTTCCCGCTGTTACGCAGAAACCGGTTGTAATGCCCATCCGTGACCCACAGATCCAACACTCCCCGGCCTTCGAAGTCGGCAAAGACGGGGCCCATGGACGAAGTGGACTCGCCGTTCTGGCCGAACGCAGTGCCGGAATCGTTGCCAATCTCTTCGAATGTTCCGTCGTGCTTGTTGTGGAAGAGGAAGTTTTCGGTGCGGTCGTTGGCGATGTAGATGTCGTCCCATCCGTCGCTGTCGAAGTCTGCCGCGGTGACGCCCATGGTGCGACCGACAAACTGGTCGATGCCGGATTTTGCTGAAACGTCGGTGAATGTGCCGTCGCAGTTGTTGTGGAAGAGCTGGTTGGTTTCGCCCTCATAGTCAAGCGGCCCCGGGTAGTTTGTGGGCGCATAGAAGGCGCGATACTTGGGGTCGAACTTGACGTATCGGCCGACAAGCAGGTCGACACAACCGTCGCGATCGTAGTCGAGCCATGTGGAGCTGATGGCCCAACCATCGACCTTGATTCCAGCCTTCTCCGTGGCGTCGGTGAAGTGGCCGTTGCCGTCGTTGTGGTAGAGAATCACCTTGCCGTAACCGGTAACAAGCAGGTCCTGGTTGCCGTCGTTGTCGTAGTCGGCCGCTGCAACCGCATCGGAGTACATATCGGGGTTGAGTCCGGCTTTGTCAGTAACGTCGGTGAAGTGGCCCTTGCCGTCGTTGCGATAAAGATGATTGTGCGGTGGGGTTGCGGGCTTTTCCTTGAGCGGATAGGGGTGCATCGAGTCGTCGAGCGGGCGGCCGTTGACGACGTAGAGCGAAGGCAGACCGGAGTTGTTGTAGTCGATCCAGACGCAACCTGCGCCAGTGCCCTCAAGCAGCGAACCGAGCTGCCGCGAGCCGAAGCTGTGGACGAAGTCGATGCCTGCCTTGTCGCTGGCGTCTTCAAACTGGATGGTGGAAGGCGACAACGTGGGAACTTGCGCTGCCAGGTCGGCGGCTTGTGTAGAGGGGCCGGCAGATGCGGAAGAGGCAAGGTCAGCGGGCGCGGGGGCAGTCTGGGCGGATGCGGGCGACGTTGAGACCAGTATGGCCGCGCAAGCGATTAGAAAAAAGTTGAAGAATTTCATCATCTCAGTTGCCCCTCGGCTGGGCGGCGTCCGCATTGGCCGCGGGTTTTTGGCCGGTAAGGTCGGCGGGGATTGTGGTGCGCAACAGAACAGCTGGAACACGATTCTCAGAGGCGCGTTCTGGGCCGGTGTGGCAGCCCACGCAGTAGCGCTGCTCGCCTTTGCGAACCCAGAACCAGCCCTGCTCGCGGCGGATGACGGTCCCCTTAGCGTCAAGCAGCGCAAAGCGGATAGGCTGGTCGGCCGGCGTCTGAACAAAGAAGCTGCCATCGGCTTCGACCGGCGCAGTGCCCTTGACGACAGCGTGACCGTCTGGCTTGAGCGTTTCGAGGCGCACTTGAGCGGGTGCGACCTTTAGATCGCCGATGCGTGATTGGCGTGCGTCGAGAGCGAGGATGTTGGCGTAGTTCCAGGGGTGCAGGCCGGTGGGGTGCTGGTTGGGTCTTGGGCGCGGCGCAATGAGCACTGGATCGACGAGGTTCTTTCCCGCATCGGCGAGAACGACTGTCATTGCCGCCGCGCCAGGCTTCCAGAGCTTGAGCGCGTAGTGCGATGCGGAGCCCGTGCGGGCGCTTACCAGCCACGCGCCATCGGGAGTCTCGCGAATTCCCCCAGCAAATTCGCCATGCGGCGCGGGAACAGCAGCCTCGTGTGCGAGGGCCGAAGTAAAGCGGGCGAGAGACGCGCCGTGGGTGAAGACGACATCGCCGTTCGCAAGCTGGCGGCCGCCCCACCGCGCGCGGCCGTGATCGCAGCGGTACGACTCGACGCCGCTGCCGTCGGAGTAGACGAGGAAGAGCTCGGGCGTTGAACCTGTGCCAAGCGGGTAGTAGGACTCGAACAGGACGCGGCCGTCGCGCAGCACGTCAACAGGGACCGCGCTGGCCGGGATGTAGCTGAGCGGCAGCACGGTTTGTCCGGCGGCATCGTCGATGGGCGCGAGCTTGAGCACGCTGGCTTTGCCCGCGACCTCGATGCGATAGCCCTGCGCCAGCCGCCGCGCGTAGACAAGCTGCCCAACTGGCAGATACATCGGCCGAATCAGATCTACGTTGGAGGCGATCAACTGGCGCGTGGAGTGGCTGGCGAGATCGAGCTCCCATATCTGCCAATGGTCGGTGGGGGAGGGCCTGGCTGAAAACAAAACCGTGGTCGCGTCCCAGGAGACGTTGGGGTCGGCGCTCGCGGCAAAGCCAGACACCAGCGGAGCGGCAACGCCGTTCTCTACCCGCATGATCTGGGCGCCCTTGGGAAAGCGCTCGCCGCCCTTGAGCGCGGCAAGCGGCTCATACAAGGTGGCAGCGGTGACCAGGACAGGGGGCAGGCTGTGGGCTGTGGGGTCTGCGGTCTTTGGGTTAGCCTGAGCAACCTCTGACCCCGCAGGGCCAAAAGCGCAGGCTACAGCAATCAGGAACCCAACTGTGGCAGCCGCAAGGGCACTGGCAGCCAGCCTCATCGAGCGGCCTCCATCTGCTCTGGTTCGGAGGCGCCTGCCTGGTCGCGCAGCGCCAGCCACGGCTTCAGCTCGTGCATCATCGTGTCGAATCCGG